>Ga0335078_10012061_pt1 | contig 12825 bp, 13 predicted proteins | sample Lox_Sample_32_FD_206711 | JGI IMG/M metagenome (GOLD analysis project Ga0335078, IMG submission 206711) | Soil microbial communities from Loxahatchee National Wildlife Refuge, Florida, United States - Lox_Sample_3.2 | ecosystem: Environmental > Terrestrial > Soil > Wetlands | place: USA... | reverse complement strand
GCCGCCGTGCTCGCTGTTAAAGAATTGCCCGATCAACCCAAGGACGTGGAGATTGGGGGCGAGACCTACGCCGCCGAAGGCTACGTCACTATGGTTACGCGGAAAGCGGTGATCAAGAAGACCCGCCTGGCCGAGTTCTCCAATCCGCGGTCCGCCGGCATCGGGGCCATGAAAATCGAGGAAGGCGACGAGTTGATTGCCGCCCAGCTCACCTCCGGCCGCGAAAACATCTTCCTTGCCAGCCACGAGGGCATGGCCATTCGCTTCCGCGAGAGCGACGTGCGCGATATGGGCCGCGCCGCCTACGGCGTGAACGGAATGGACTTGGACGAGGGCGATTACCTGATCGGTATGGAAATCGTCGGCGAAAAGGAGTTGATGCTGAGCGTCACTGAGAAAGGTTACGGCAAGCGCACGGCCATCACCGAATACCGTTTGCAGTCGCGCGCCGGCAAGGGTGTGATCAACGTGAAGACGACGGAGCGCAACGGCAAGGTGGTGAGCGTGCTGAGCGTCACCGAGGATTCCGAGGTGATGCTCATCAGCCAGCAGGGCAAGATCACTCGCCTCGATTCCAGCACCATTCGCGAAAGCGGCCGGTCCGCCCAGGGTGTGCGGTTGATCAACCTGGAGGAGGGCGATCAAGTGGCGGCCGCCTGCCTGGTGACGAGCGAGGAGAATGGCAACGGCGGTCCGGTGCAGGGGACGCTTCTTCAATGAGGCAGGAGAAGCAGGAGGGCGAGGGGAAGACCAAGCTGTCACCGAATGACAAAGCCAAGCCGCGACGGCGGGGTCACGTTTCGCTGAACCCGAAGTGGTGGATCTGCTCGCCGTGGCGGTGCTCGTGAAATGCGACCACGCTGAGCCAACTGGCGCCAGTCAGTGTGCCGATCGCTTCAAAGGGATGAGGAGCCGAGACGCGAAGCAAGTCTGCATAAGATCCGGACTGGACCACTTCGAGTAGGGCCTTGCGTGACTGGCCCAACAGCTCGATTCCTTCCGTCAGCGCGGGCGCCTGAAGCGGTTCGGCAAGTGCTGGCGCCTTCACTTTGGGGGTGCGGATTCCTACCAATCGGGCTACCCGCTCCCACTCGGTACGGAGTTGCTCGTCGCTCGCGGACTCGCTGCGATCAGCCGAGGCGAGCCTCTTTCGCAGCAGTTTGGCGATCGATTTCTCCGACAGGTGCAGGTGATATACGATCTCCGCCAGCGACCATTCGTGCGCCGCGCCGGACTCCCGTCCAGCCGCTGTCGTTAGGGTACACTGCACATCTGCCCCCCTGGCGCCCAACGCCCGCGGGCTAAAGCCCGGCGCCACCCAATTGATTTCGCGCAGCAACGCAGCACGGGTTTCGGTCAAGTGCGCGAGACGCGCGTCGAGGTCACGGGGAAACTCCAACGCCATAAGTCGCTATCGTCGCCGGAACGGGCCGCGTCGCAGCTCAGACGACGGTCATCGCTGGTCGCGGTCCCTCAAGAACGCTTGATCCCGAACTTCTCCAGTCGGTACTGCAAGGTCCGGAAGGTCATACCGAGCAACTGGGCGGCACGGGTGATGTTGCCGTTGGTGCGATCGAGCGCTTCTATGATTTTGGCCTTCTCGTGCTCTTCCCAGGAGCCTTCCGAAATGATGGGCTTGGGGCCGTTGCCGGCCCGCGCTGCGGCTGCCGCTCCGTTGGAAACTCCGGTGCCGGCACCGACTCCAGCGACGGCTTCAGCTTCCGGCGTCAAAATCTCCGGTGGCAGGTCGCGCAGCTCAACGCGGTCGGTTTCGCCCAGGAGCACAGCCCGTTCGATCGCCCACTCGAGCTGCCGGATGTTGCCGGGCCACGCGTAGTTCTTCAATGCTTCCAGCGCCTCCTCCGTGAAGCCGTGCAGCTCACGGCCGGAGGCGAGCGCTGCCTTGCGCATGAAGTGCTCCGCCAGATCCTTAATGTCTTCGCGCCGGCCCCGCAAGGGCGGGCAGACGATGGGAATCACCTTCAATCGATAGTACAGATCCTCGCGAAACTTGCCCTCCTTCAGCAGTTGCTCGAGGTTCTTGTTGGTGGCGGCCACGATGCGAACGTCAACCTTGATCGCCTCCGTGCCGCCCACTCGCATCACCTCGCGTTCCTGTAAGACGCGCAGGATCTTAGCCTGCATCCCGAGAGTAGTGTCGCCAATCTCGTCGAGGAAGAGCGTGGAATGGTGAGCGCGCTCGAACAATCCCTTCTTCTGCTGGTGGGCGTCGGTGAAGGCGCCTTTCTCATGGCCGAAGAGCTCGCTTTCGAGCAGGGTCTCGGTGAGAGACGCGCAGTTGACAGCTAGAAACGGCTTATCGCGCCGCGGGCTGAAGTTGTGGATCTGGCGCGCCACCAACTCCTTGCCCGTACCGCTTTCGCCCAGGATCAACACCGTGTGCAGGGTCGGCGCCACCTTCAGGATCAGCCGGATCATGGTGCGAATGGCCTGAGAATCACCGATGATGGTCCGCTTCAGCGTGGCAAGGCGATCGAAGACTTCCCCCACCACGCCAAGTAATCGGTCACGATCGACTGGCTTTTCCAGGTACTGGTAGACACCCTTTTTGGTGGCCTCGATGGCCGACTGGATGGAGGGATACCCGGTAATGAGGATCACCGCTACGGTGGGGTCGGCGGCGAGGATCTCGCTCAGCAGTTGGACCCCGGTCATGCCGGTGAGGTTGAGGTCGGTAAGGACGAGGTCGAAGCGCTTCTGATCGAGGAGGTGCATTGCCACTTCCCCGCTCGGCGCGGTTTCGGCGCGGTAGCCTTCGTCCTCGAGGATGTCACGATAGATCTCCCGCTGCCGCTCCTCGTCGTCGACAACCAGAATGGACCCTTTAGACATGCCTTGCCTCACAAGTCGAAAGTCTAGAGTCGAAGGTCAGACTGCTTCCACTCTCGATTCTTAGCTTTCGACTTTCGACTGCTCCCTTTTCACTTCGACTCCTTGCATCAGGGGGAGTTGAACCACCATCTGCGTGCCGGCGCCGTCACCGGCGTCGACATAGATGTGTCCCCGATGGTCTTCTACTATCTTCTTGGTGATGGCCAAGCCCAGCCCAAAGCCGGTGGCTTTGGTAGAGAAGAAAGGGCTAAACACCCTTTCGCGCTCCTCAGCGGGTATGCCCGGACCGGTGTCCCCGACGCGCAACTCGAAAAAGCCGGGCGCTCCGTTGGGGGCGCCAGGGCGCGACCCATTATCGGAAATAGTCCGCGCGCTGATGCGAATCTCGCCGCCCAGCGGCATGGCTTGAATCGCGTTGGTGAGAATGTTGAGAAAGCAGGTCTTGATTTGGGTCGCGTCCACCTGGAGCGTTGGCCATTGGTCCGGCAAGGCGGTAGTAATGCGGATTTCCTGAGCGTGGGCTTGCTTTTCTACCATTGCCACGGCTTCCCGAAGCGTGCTGCGGAGATCGCAGGGCGCGAGTGCCGGAGGCGCCTGCCGGCCCGCCAGGACATTGTTGACCAGGCTGTTCAAACGGGCGATTTCATCCTTGATGTTGGCAATGTTGCGCTGGAGCTCACGGGCCGACCGGTCAGTGCCGCCGTGCTTAGCACGGATCTGATCGACACTGAGGTTGAGAAAGTTCAGCGAATTGCGGACCTCGTGGGCCACGTTGGCGGCAAAACGGCCCAACATCGACGTCTTTTCCGCTTCATTCAGCCGCTCCTGGAGTTGCCGGTTCTCGCGCAGGCGCGCTACCATGTGGTTAAAAGTTTCTGCCAGCCGCGACATCTCGTCGGCGCCTGACACCGGGAGCGATACGTCGAGATTTCCCTGTGCCACGCGGTTGGCGGCGCGCACCAGCGCATCAATCGGCTTGGTGAACCTAAAGGCCAGATAGACCACCACGAACATCCCCGCCAGCATCGCGGCGAGAATCCACGCCGACCTCAGCAGGTAAGTCCGGCGCAGCAGATCGTCCACTTGATCGGCGACGCCGTGCAGTACCATGTAACCGATCACCTTATTGTTGTAGACAACCGGAAACTGCACCTGAAAAGTCGTGGTTGCCGATTTCGGATCGACATCGATATCGGGAAAGGTGGCAGAGAACTGCGGGGGCATCTCAGTGTCCTTCACCTTGGCCTGCTTCTTGATGGGGAGCTTCTTGCCAAACTGGTGAGGGTCCGTGCTCGCTTGGACGTCGCCGCTGGGCGAGGTTGCGTCAACCTTCAGCCCCGCTTTCTTCAAGGCTTCGGTTTCCGCCAGCAGGATCTGCTTGGGGTCGGCGTTTGCCCTGGGCTGCGGACGCGTAACCTCCTGAATCTTGAGCAGGTCCGAAGTGATGCCGGAGACGTACTCTTTCATTCGCTCCGCCTGACGCACATAGGTGGCAAACAGGATGGCACTCGTGCAAGCCATGGTGATGAACATCACCAGCGCCAGACGGGTGCGAAGGCGAAGTTGGCTCAGCGGATTCTTCAACGCGTTGGCCCCTCCACGGCGGCCCCGCTTGTTAGATGCCTCCATTGTAGCACTAGCAGCGAGAAAAGGATGGCAGGCACTCGGTGTTTTGCTGATACGTACTCACTAGCCGATGCCACCCCGTAGCTGATAGGAGATGGCGTTTCGAGGCCATGGCAGAAGTACACAAGCGATAAACCCAGCCAGGTACCCTAATGCGCTGAGAAGTCCATTCCAAAAGGCCCCCCGTGCACTAACCTCTTTTAGTATTGGGCCTACCTATTCTATGCCGTGAGCGCACCGATCGCCATGCCTCCGAGAACATCGGCGATCAAGTAATGAGCGACGCGAAGGGGAGACCCGGGAAACGTCTGGCGGGCATATAGGGCTACATCGCCGCGTGCATTTCTTACGCAGCGAAATTGAAATTCTTTTTGACAGAATTGCCGTTTGGTCTGTAAGATTAAGGTTTCGATTTTCTCGGTGAGAGACAACACTATGTATGCGATCTTCCGAACCGGCGGCAAGCAGTACAAAGTTTCACCAGGTGACTTGATTCGCGTGGAGCGGTTGCCCGGCGAGCCTGGCGCCGCAGTGGAGTTCAACCACGTTTTCGCGGTCCGCAAGGACAGCCTGAAAGTGGGCGCGCCCCTGGTGGAAAACGCCAAGGTTACGGCGACCATCGTGCGCAATGCACGCGCACCGAAGGTGCGGGTGCTGAAGTACAAGGCCAGCAAGCAGTACCGGCGTACTGCCGGCCATCGGCAGGGCTACAGTGAAATTCGCATTGGCGATATCGTTGCCTAGCCATTGGGTGATCGGGCGATTGAAAGATGGATGGCATTGGGGATTGGGTGATGAAGAAGGTGCTGAATAGCTTGTTTTCCCGACCGCACAATCACTCAATTCGATCGCTCAATGGGCGGATCTGAAGGAATAATGATATGGCGCACAAAAAAGGTCTGGGGAGTTCGCGTAACGGACGCGACTCCAATTCACAGCGGCTGGGTGTGAAGCGGTTTGACGGGCAGTTTGTGACCGGCGGCTCGATCATCGTCCGGCAGCGCGGTACCAGGCTGAAGCCGGGCGATAACGTAGGGCTGGGCCGCGACGATACCCTTTACGCCATGGTCTCGGGCGTGGTGCGGTTCGAAGACAAGGGGCGTGCGGGGCGGTTTGTCAGTATCCTGGTACCGTCGGCGAGCTAGCCAAAAAGGGACCAGGGACGTGGGGCTGGGGACCAGGAAGAAGGCACAATCCCTTTCGCCCGATTACCCGCCCGAGTGCTCCCGACCCCTAAGAGCTGTGATGAAATTGGAAGAACAAAAGGCTTTCTCGCAAAGGCGCAAAGCTCGCAAAGCGAAACAAGAAGTTGTCCTTTGTGCCTCTTCCCGCCTCCGTGGCTTTGCGAGAAACTTATTATTTTGGCACACGTTCCTGGCCCCCAATCCCTAGTCTATCTTCATCCCGTGTTCATCGACGAAGCCAAAATCCAGGTGACGGGCGGCAACGGCGGCAACGGCTGCGTGGCCTTCCGGCGCGAGAAGTTTGTGCCCCGTGGCGGACCGAGCGGCGGCGACGGCGGGCGTGGCGGCAGCGTGTATCTACAAAGCTCCGTGCACCTCAACACCCTGCTGAGATTCCGCTACAAACGCGAGTTCGAAGCCCAGCGGGGGCGGCACGGAGAGGGCTCCAACCGGCACGGCCGCGATGGCGACGACCTGACCATTGCCCTGCCTGTGGGCACGGTGGTTTTTGACGAAGAGACAGGCGAGAAACTCTGGGATCTGAACGCGCCCGAACAGCAGGTGCTGGCGGCTAAAGGCGGGCGCGGCGGGCGGGGAAACGCGCGGTTTGCCACCTCCACGCATCAGGCGCCGCGCAATGCGGAGCCCGGCGAACTCGGCGAATCGCGAGCCTTGAAACTCGAGCTCAAGCTCCTAGCCGACGTCGGTCTGGTGGGTTTTCCCAATGTTGGCAAGTCAACGCTGATTTCGCGGCTCAGCGCGGCGCGTCCCAAGATTGCCGATTATCCGTTCACTACCCTTGAGCCGCACCTGGGCGTGGTGGCCGTGGATGAGGAGCACTCGTTCGTGATGGCGGATATTCCAGGCTTGATCGAGGGAGCGCACCAGGGGCGCGGGCTCGGCGTCCGCTTCCTGAAGCACGTGGAACGGACGCGCGTGTTGTTGCATCTGATTGATGTAGCCGACGATCTCGACCGCGATCCCGTCCAAGACTATTACGTCTTGATCAACGAACTGGAACGCTTCAGCGCGGCGATGGCACAAAAGCCTATGCTGCTGGTGGGGACGAAGATCGATGTTGCGGGCGAGGGCCGGCGGCGCGCGGCGCTTCGCGACTTCTGCCGTAGCGAGGGCAAGCGCTTGTACGAGATTTCCTCGATCACGGGCGAGGGTTTGGACGAGATGAAGCGGGCCACGTGGGCGACGCTGGGAGACAGCCGCCTGACGAGTGGCGAGTGAAGACATTTTGGATTTTCGATTTTGGATTGAAGACGCACTTCGCCGTTCGTTATACCCAAACGTGACCGATGAGTGCTCGCGAGCTTGTCATTCGGAGGGCAGAGAAGAATCCGTCTCGCCCTTTGGTTCGGGGCCTCGAAGAGAGATTCTCCGCTGCGTTCCGAATGACATGCGAACGAATCCGTAGCCCGTTGCGCACATGGTCCAGGCTATGCCAGAAAAAAAGGCCGGCTCAGCCCGCGAGCTAATAAGAATCAAGGTCCCTTGCTACTTTAATCCAAAATCCAAAATCCCTCAGGCCTGACCGGTGAGAATTGCACTCTTTGGCGGCACTTTCGATCCCATCCACAACGGCCACCTGCGGGTGGCGGAGGCGGCGGCGAATGAGTTCGCCCTCGATAAGCTCCTGTTTGTCCCGGCTGCGCACCCGCCCCACAAGCACCCTCTCAAGCTGACTCCCTTCGCCCACCGCTACGCGATGGTCTCGCTGGCTTGCGCCTCGGATCCCCGGTTTGTGCCCTCGCTGCTCGAAGCGCCCACGCCCCACGCGCGGCCCCAGTATTCGGTGGATACTTGCGCGAGGGCCCGGCGCAGCCTCGGCGCTCGTGACCGGCTGTTCTTTCTCATCGGCATGGACGCGCTGCTCGACCTTCCTCAGTGGAAGCAATACCGGCGCCTGCTAGACCTGGTGAACTTCATTGTGGTATCGCGCCCGGGCTTCGATGGAGCCGACATCTGGAAGATGCTCCCGGAAGATATGGTTCCCAAGGTGCGCCGGATTCCGGAGCCGAGATCGATTCGATTGCGATCGACCACGTTGTACATTCTTCGCGACGTGGAAGTGCCGGCGGCGTCGCACCGGATTCGCGCCGCGCTGCAGAACGGAGGAACGGTCGCCCGCGGCAAAGGACGCGAACTCACTGGTTTTGTGCCGCCGCTTGTGGAAGAATACATACGGAAGGAGGGTTTATACCGGCCGGTCAAGAAGGGAACATCCCGGCGCTGACGCCGCGCCTGCGAGAGGCGGTCCGCGCCGCCCAGGATCGCAAAGCAGTCGAGGTGGTGGTGCTCGATCTCAAGGGCCTTTGTTCCTTCACCGACTTCTTCGTGATCTGCCACGGGACATCGACGCGCCACATTCAGGCAATTGCAGAGGCCATCCGGGAGAAACTGGAGAAATCCGGCGTCTCGCCCACTCACGTCGAGGGCCACCACGAGGCCGAGTGGGTGCTGCTCGACTATCTTGATTTCGTGATCCATATCTTTTCTCAGCGCGCCCGGCAGTTCTACGATCTGGAGCGGTTGTGGAGGAAGGCGGCTAAGGTTCCGGTGGGCAGCGAGGAGGGACTAGAACAGTCGAAGGTTCAAGGTTGAGGGTTGACTTTTCGACCTTCGACTCTCTTAAGATGCGTATCCGCGTGATCTGGGAAGGCAAGACCAAAGACGCTCACCTCCGGGCGTTGCAAGCAAACTACGAGGCGCGCATTGCTCGTTTTGGCGAGTTGGTGATTGAGGAATTGGCGCCGCTTCGCAGGCGGGACGGCGGGAAAGCTTCATCGAGCGAGCGCCGTTTGCTGGATCGTTTGAAGGAAAGAGCCCGCGAAGGCTACACGGTGCTGCTGGATGGTCGCGGCCGGGAGTGGACCTCCCAGGAATTTGGCGAGTGGCTAGGCCAGCGCGCACTACACGGAACGCGGGAGCTTGTGTTCATCGTGGGCGGACCGGAGGGGTTCTGCTCGGCTCTTAAAGAGCAGGCGGACTTGCTGCTGTCGCTCTCGCGCCTGACTCTTACTCACGATTGGGCACGCACGTTGCTTCTGGAACAGATTTATCGGGGGTTCACCATGCTGCGCGGGTATCCTTACCCGCGATAGCTCTGGAGTGCGGCAGCTCCGTTGCCGCACTTCAAGGCGCGAGGTTGGCTTGCTGGAGAGCAGAAAAGGGCTGATCATTGTCCACACCGGGCCGGGCAAAGGAAAGACGACAGCGGCCCTGGGTTTGGCGATGCGGGCGGTGGGGCAAGGACTCAAGGTGATGATGGTCCAGTTCATCAAGGGTTCTTGGTCCTACGGCGAACTGGACGCGGCGAAAATGCTGGGCGAGGATCACTTCCGGATCTTGCCAATGGGACGCGGATTCGTGAAGGTGGGTGCAGAAAAGCCTGACCCTGAGGATGTCCGGCTGGTGGAGGAGGCCTGGCAGTTCGCCAAGCAAAAGATCGAGAGCGGCCAATACGACTTGGTGATCCTCGACGAAATCAACTACGCCATCAGCTACCGGATGCTTGACCCCGCGCCAGTTGTGGCAGCTCTCAGGCATCGGCCGGAGATGGTCCACGTGGTCCTAACGGGCCGCAACGCACACCCATCGATCGTTGAAATCGCCGACTTGGTGACGGAGATGCGCGAGGTCAAGCACCCGTACCAGAAGGGAATCATGGCCCAAAGGGGAATCGAGTATTGAACGATTTGGTGATCGGGTGATTGTGCGGTGATTTGAAGCAGTTCTCAGTCCTCCTCAGTCTTCAGTCTTCAGTAACGAAGCGCCGCCGGTTCAGGCTCTTCGCTGATGACTGAGAGCTGAAGACCGACAACTGAAGACTCAGAACTTTTTCAAATCACCCGATCACTCAATCGCCCGATCAGGCAATGACTATGGCTTGGTTTAACAAAGACAAAAAGCCGCTGGAGCCGCACGGGGAAAAGCATATTCAGACCGAGGGCTTGTGGGTGAAGTGTGACGGCTGCAAGCAGATCCTCTGGAAGAAAGACCTGGAGGCAAATCTCCTGTGCTGCCCGAAGTGCGGCTATCACTTCAAGATGGGAGCCAGGCGACGCCTGGAAATGTTCTTTGACGAGGGCGCGTTCACCGAGCACGACTCTGCCCTGGCTTCTAACGATCCTCTGGGCTTCAAGGATAGCAAGAGTTACAGCGAGCGGCTCCACAAGGCTGCCAAAGCAACTGGCTGCAAAGACGCTCTTGTAACCGGCGAGGGCCGGTTGAGCGGTCGCCAGGCGATCATATCCGCCATGGAATTCCAGTTCATCGGCGGCAGCATGGGCGCGGTGGTAGGCGAAATGATCACGCGCGCTATCGACCGGGCGATCGCGCAGCGCATCCCCCTGATCGTCGTCTCGTGCTCGGGCGGCGCGCGCATGATGGAGGGGGCGATCAGCCTCATGCAGTTGGCCAAGATCAGCGCCGGTTTGGCGCGGCTCGATGAAGTGAGGACGCCCTACATCTCGGTGCTCACCAATCCAACCACCGGGGGCGTCACCGCCAGCTACGCCATGCTGGGCGACTTGAACATCGCTGAACCGGGGGCCCTGATCGGCTTCGCCGGACCGCGCGTCATCGAGCAGACTATCCACAGGAAGCTGCCCGAGGGCTTTCAGACTTCGGAGTTCCTGCTGACACACGGCATGCTCGACGCGATCGTACCGCGCCCGGAGTTAAAGGACTACATCGCTCGAGTGCTGAGTTTTCTCGAACATAAGGTGTGAAAAACACAGAGGCACGGAGACCGAGAGAGGACAACGAAGGACTCCAAGTGCTCGATTTCATTAGCACAGTAACATGTGTAGTGAACCCTCACGCGGCGCTTTGCCCCCCTCTACCCCATGAAGGTGTGAAAGAATCGGGAAAGGGAGGGCAGTGATGGGAGAGGGCTGTAAAACAAAAGAAACTCCGCTCTCCCTAGGGAGAGGGTGGCGCGAAGAGCCGGGTGAAGAGTCACGAAATACGTGGCCCAACTTATGAACTCGAGGACCGAAAGTGTCGTTTATTCCCGGTATTCCCCATTTTTCTCCGCTCTCGGCGTCTCTATCAAGGCTCTCCTGCATCGACGAGGGCTGACCGCTGACGGCGTCTTGAATGAACTACGCTGAATCACTGAACTACCTCACCGACCTTGGCCATGAACTACGCGGCGTGAAGTTCGATCTCCACGCCATCCGAACCATCCTGGCTGAGCTTGGCGATCCGCATCGGAAGTATCCCACTGCCATCGTGGCGGGCACGAATGGCAAGGGCTCCACGTCCGCGATACTGGCCAGCATCCTCCAGTGTGCGGGATACCGCGTCGGCCTTTACACCTCGCCCCATTTGATACAGGTCAACGAACGAATTCGCGTCGACGGCAGGGAAATCCCGGACGACGATTTCGCCCGCTGCTTTAGCGAAATCTATCGAGCGGTGGAGGGGCTGGTGAGGCGTAGAGCTTTGGAACTGCGTCCCAGCTTCTTTGAGCACCTCACCGCTTGCGCCTTCCTGCACTTTGCCCGTGCGCCCGTTGATTTTGCGGTGCTCGAAGTCGGCATGGGCGGCCGGCTGGATGCGACCAACGTCAGCGAGCCGCGCGTGGCCGTGATCACTAACGTCGAACTCGACCACATGGAATTCCTTGGCGCTACGCACGCGGCGATCGCGGCGGAAAAAGCCGGAGTCATGAAGCCACATCGTCCCGTGATCTCCGGCTGCGAGAATCCTGAAGCCGTGCAGGTGCTGCGGCAGCGAGCTGCGGCGCTGGACGCAGAGCTGATTGAACTTTCGAGCTTCACGCTCGTCTCCGACATCGAGAGACAAGGCGGCCGCTACCGTTTCGATTTAGCAGTGAACGGCGACTGCTACGCCGGCCTTTTGCCCTCGCTCCCTGGTAAGTTTCAGGTACGGAATGCCGCGGCGGCGGCATGTGCTGCCTGGCGACTGACACAGGACGGTTGGCGCATTCCACGATCCGCCATCGTGGAAGGAGTGCGGCGAGCCCGATGGGAGGGACGGCTGGAGACGATCCTTGATCGCCCGCTGGTGATGGTCGACGGCGCGCATAACCCCGCGGCCGCGCGCGAGGTGGCCGCGTTCGCCAGAGAGAACTGGCCCGACCGGAGCATCCGGTTGGTTTACGCCTCGATGCGCGACAAGGCCATCGAAGAAATCAGTCGGGTTTTGTTCCCTCTGGCCGAGGAGGTTTACCTGACGCGACCTGACATGGCGCGCGCGGCCACCCCGGAGCAAATTCTCGCGGCGACCAAGGTCCGGCCAATGCGACTGGTGATCGAACCTGACCCCGTGCGGGCGCTGAAAGGTGCTCGGCGGGCAAGCGCGCCGGGCGACGTGGTTCTGGCGTGCGGATCGCTATTCCTGGTGGGCGCTCTCAAAAAAGCTCAGCTCGAGGGGCGATTGCGGCTTGGTCTTCCCGCCGCTCAGTTCGCGCCCGTCTGACGGCTCGCGGGAAGAAGAATTCAACACAGAGCCCACAGAGGAGAAGCTCTGTGAGCTTCTGTGTTGAGATCTTCTTTGGCCTGGAGGCGACGGAAACGAAAATGGGGTACTTCGCGCTTTTCTATAGCGTTGTCGACGACTTCGTGGCGCGTCGATCGGTCCTTCGCGATGAGCACCTGCGCTTGGTGCGCGAGGCTCGCGAACGTGGCGACCTGATACTCGCCGGCGCTTTGGCTGAACCTGTGGATGAGGCGCTTCTGGTGTTTCGCACCGAGGACCGGGTGACCGTTGAGGAATTCGCTCGCCGCGACCCTACGTGACAAACGGTCTGGTAACGCAATGGGAGGTTCGGCCGTGGAATGTGTTAGTGGGCGACCTTGAAGCAGAAGCGTCGTCTCGGCATGGCGGCGCGATCGCCCGCGTATGGTCGGCGCAAACCAAACCAGGGCAGGGCAAGAGCTACGCCGAGCACGTCACCAACCACGTCTTGCCGGCGCTGCGCAAGCTGGGGGGATACGCGGGAGCAACGCTTCTCGAGCGGCCGGCCTCGGGCGCGATCGAGATTATTGTGATTACCTGGTGGCGATCACTTGATGCTATCCGCAAGTTCGCCGGGGCGGATGTTGAAAGAGCTGTGGTCGCCGACGAGGCTGCGGCGTCGTTCACCCAGTTCGACCGCCGCGTTAAGCACTACGAGACCATC
>Ga0335078_10012060_pt1 | contig 12827 bp, 7 predicted proteins | sample Lox_Sample_32_FD_206711 | JGI IMG/M metagenome (GOLD analysis project Ga0335078, IMG submission 206711) | Soil microbial communities from Loxahatchee National Wildlife Refuge, Florida, United States - Lox_Sample_3.2 | ecosystem: Environmental > Terrestrial > Soil > Wetlands | place: USA: Florida... | reverse complement strand
TCTGGATAGCGACTCGGACCGCAGCCCGGCCGGTACGCTTGCCGTTCCGAGTTTGCAGCATGTAGAGCTTGCCATCTTGAATGGTGAACTCGAAATCCTGCATGTCGCGGTAATGCTTTTCGAGGCGCGTGGTGATCTCGTGCAGTTGCCGGTACACATCCGGCATGATCTTTTGCAGTTCAGAGATGTGAATCGGCGTGCGGATGCCGGCCACCACATCCTCACCCTGGGCATTCATCAGGAATTCGCCGTAAAACTCTTTGACTCCGGTAGCAGGGTTACGAGTAAACCCGACACCGGTGCCGCTGGTTTCGCCGAGATTGCCGAAGACCATGGCCTGCACGTTGACGGCTGTACCCAGCATGTCGTCGATGTTGTTGATGCGGCGATAGTGCTTGGCGCGCTCGTTGTTCCAGGAACGGAACACGGCGTCCCGCGCCATTACCAGTTGCTCGTGCGCGTCCTGAGGGAAGTCGCGCCTGGCGTGCTTCTTGACGAGCTTCTTGTATTCGGCAATGACTTCCTTCAGCGCTTTGGCATCGAGATCGGTGTCGAGCTTGGCTTTTTTCTGCTTCTTCTTGCTGTCGAAAACCTCGTCAAACGCGGATTTCGGAATTTCGAGCACAACGTTGCCGAACATCTGAATCAGCCGACGATAGGAATCGTAGGCAAAGCGAGGATTGCTGCTGAGCCTTGCTAATGCTTCCACACTTACGTCGTTCAATCCGAGATTAAGGATTGTGTCCATCATGCCTGGCATCGAGAACTTGGCGCCGGAGCGCACGCTGACCAGCAATGGGTTCTCGCCCTTGCCCAGCTTCTGACCTTGCAGCTCCTCCAAGTGTCGGAGAGATTCGTCCGTCTGCCGATTGACTTCCTTGGATACGCCGCCGTGGAGCATATACTCGCGGCAAGCTCCCGTCTGAATCGTGAAGCCGGGTGGTACGGGAAGACCGGCGTTGGTCATTTCGGCCAGCCCGGCGCCTTTCCCGCCGAGGACGTCTTTCATTTTGCCGTTGCCGTCGGCCTTGCCTCCACCAAAAAAGTAAACGTACTTGGGGGCTTGCTGCTTCGGTTCTACGATTTCACTTTCAGGAAGAGTAGTAGTTGCCATAAGTATTAGTCCTTTATTGAAAGTTCTTCTCTATCGAGGTATTCAGTCTCTTTGTTGTCATCCCGAGTGAAACGAGGGATCTGCAGTTCGATCTTTTCCGCTTTTTTGTTGCCATAACCAGAACAAGAACGCCTGACGCTCATCTAGCTCTTGCCCTCCGTCACGATCTCGGAGAAATCCGCGAGCGTGGAAAATTCTTTTAATAACGTCTGCAGCAGCGCCAGGCGATTGGCACGGACGCGAGTGTCATCAACCATAACCATTACTTTGTCGAAAAATCGATCGACGACCGGGCGAAGCTTCGAAATCTCAATCAGGGCAGAATCGTATTCGCGCTTTGCGCGCAATTGCTGTACATTCTTGGACGCAATCGGCATTTCCCATGCTAGTTCTTTTTCGGCTCCGTCTTGAAGCAAGTTGGGATCGATTGCCGCTTCCATCTGCTTCCCGGTTTCCGCCGCCTGGCGCAAGATATTTTTAATCCGCTTGAACGCGATCGAAATCGATTCAAAGTCAGCCGAATGCCGTACCTGCGTGACGGCTTTGGCGCGGGCCACCGCATCAACTACGTCGTCCGAATCCGCCGCGAGTACGGCGTTGACCACGTCGTACTTGAAGCCGAGCGCATCCCGCAGATAAAACTCGAGCCGCTCACGAAGAAATGCCCGAGCGTTTCCACTGTACTCAGCATCCAGCTTGAACTTCCGCTCTGCGGGAGAGTCTCGATATGCTTCGCGCGCATCTCCCATCATTTGCGAAAGCTGGATGGGCAATTTGTGCTCAGCGATGATCTTGACAATTCCATTCGCCTGCCTGCGTAAAGCAAAAGGGTCTTTGGATCCGGTGGGCTGCTGCCCCAGGGCAAACATTCCCGCAATCGTGTCCGCTTTATCCGCAATCGACAGCACCGCGCCCTCGATCGTTCGCGGAACCGAATCCTCCATGGACTCGGGCTTGTATTGATCATAGATGGCTTGGCCAATCAGCTTGCGCGTCGTGTCCGGCAGGTCGGCATCGAGTTCCTGCGCGCAGGCATAAAGGCCCCCGATAACGCCCTGCAATTCGGTGAACTCTTTAACCAGTTCGGTCGTCAGATCTGCTTTGGCCAGGTAGGCTGCTTTGTGAACAATGCCGGGCCGAATCGCGATTCCGTTCTCGCGAACACCTTCACACAACCAACTGCAGAGCCGCTGCACGCGCAAGGTTTTTTCGAAATAGCTGCCCAGGTCTTTTTGAAAAGTAACGTTCTTCAGCGACAAGGCGCGCTCGCGTAGCGGATGCTTCTGGTCGGTTTGCCAGAAAAACCGGGCATCGTTGAAGCGAGCCCGCAGCACCCGTTCGTGGCCGTGGCGAATGATTCCCTCCGCATCGCCATCCGTATTCAGCACGGCCAAGAAGTGAGGCAGAAGCTTGCCGGAGGCATCCTCGATCGCAAAGTATTTCTGATGATCGCGCATGACCGTGACCAGCACTTCTTCCGGAAGCTCGAGGAATTCGGCCTGGAAGCTGCCCAGAATCACTGCAGGCCATTCCGTGAGATTGATGACAGTATCGAGGAGACTCTTGTCTTCGCGCCAGCGTGCGCCGGGAATGTTGCGAGTGGCAGCGTCGAGCGCCTTACGGATTTGCTGCTCACGGGCTTCGCGGCCGAGAACTTTAGCTTCCTGCAATGCGCTGATATAGCTCGGCCCTGCCGACGGAATCTGCATTGTCCTGTCGGCCAGAATGCGATGCCCTCGGGATTTGCTCCCGGCCCGAATTCCGTCGAATTCCAGCGGGATAACATCCTGGCCCAGCATGGCGACCAGCCACCGGACCGGACGGACAAACAGTTCACCCGGTTGCCGCCAATACATGTTCTTGGGCCAGTAAACCGCGTTGATTTCTCTGGGGAGCAGTTCCGCCAGAACATCCGCAGCCGAGCGCCCTTTTTTGGTCACCTTTGCTGACACGTACTCACCTTTTGGCGTCGTGACTTTTTCTAATCGAGAGACATCGACTCCTGCTTTCTTGGCAAAGGCGTGAGCGGCAGGACTCGGCTGGCCATCCTTAAAGGCCACCGCGAGCGAGGGGCCGTTCAGTTGTTCGGTAAGATCCGGTTGAGCCGAAGGGAGTCCACTTGCCAGAACCGCCAAGCGGCGAGGGGACTCCACATGCTGGACACTTCCCTTTGGACTCAGGCGTTCACGCTCCAGCAACTTCGAAACCCGTTCCTGCAAGTCCGCCGCCGCCGCATCAATCATGCGAGCAGGGATTTCTTCGCAACCGATTTCCAGGAGGAAGTCAGGCATTTGGTAATGCCTTCATTTTCGCAGAAATCGCCGCCGAACGCTTGTGAGCAAGGTCACAAAAGATTTCGGAGGTTCAATTCGGCACTTGAGTGCCTGCTCCGTGAAAAAGGGTGTCAGGCCGTCGGCGCCATTTGCAGCTTCTTTTTACTTTTTCTTTCGGATTGTTCCGGGGTTGCCCCTTGCGGACCCTGCTGAGCAGCGTAAGCTTTGGCGATCCCAACCGCGAGGTTGCGAACCCGTGCAATCACACCCACGCGCTCGGTCACCGAAATTGCTCCTCGAGCGTCGAGAATATTAAAGAGGTGCGAGCACTTGAGACAAAGATCGTAAGCCGCCAGCACTGGGAATCGCTTGATGTCGCGGGCCACGCCATCGCCGGATTCCTTCTCTTTCCCCAGTGCCGCGAATTTCTCCAATAACGCCTTGCACTCGCCTTCGTAGAGTTCAAAATGCTTCCAGGTCTTCTCAACATCTGCAGCTTCGAAGTTGTAGATGGAGAACTGAATCTCGTCGGCAAGGCGAACATCGCCATAGGTGACGGCGCGCCCGCTTTGCGGATCTTGCGCCCATACGATGTCGTAAATCGAATCCTTGTCCTGCAAGAAGGCCGCGATCCGCTCCAGACCGTAAGTCAGTTCGGCCGAAATCGGATTGAGATCGATCCCGCCACATTGTTGGAAATACGTGAACTGGGTAATTTCCAGGCCATCCAGCATGACTTGCCAGCCGACTCCCCAGGCACTTAACGTTGGCGCTTCCCAGTTATCCTCTTCGAACTTGATGTCGTGCTGGCGCAGATCGATGCCGATGGCTCGCAGCGAATCCAGATAAAGCTCCTGCACGTTATCCGGCGGAGGCTTGAGAATCACCTGTAATTGGGTGTGCTTGAACAGGCGATTTGGGTTCTCGCCATAACGGCCATCAGCCGGTCGGCGTGACGGTTGTACATACGCAACCTTGTATGGCTCCGGGCCGAGCACGCGGAGAAAGGTTTCGGGCGCCATAGTGCCGGCCCCCACTTCCACATCGTAGGGCTGCTGCAGCACGCATCCCTGCTCTGCCCAAAAGGATTGCAGCCTGAGGATGAGCTCCTGAAACGTTGGCGGATTGGGCTTCTGCAAAGTCACGAATTAGGCGCCGAGTTTGTCCAGCATTCCTGCCGTTATAAGTTTCTTCTCAATGTGCCGCTGTAACGTTTGCAACAGGAACTTGCGCAAATCCGCTGCCTGTTGCTTCGGCCAAGGCACCGGGCCAAAACTCTCAACCGGCATGCGAAAAATCTTTTCCGCCCAGCCTCGCGATTCCGCCGAAATCTCCGACGAGGCCAGCCGCTTATCGTCGATGCACACCAGCCCATCGCATAGCACGTGAAAATATGCCCGGCTGCCGTTCAACGTCCGCCCACAAACAATGCACTCCGTCAGCTCCGGCAAGTAGCCCATCAAGCGCGTGATCCACAACTCGAAATACGTGACGGGCAGCCAGATATCCGAACCCCGCAGCCCAGCCAGCACCGAGAGCGTCAACCGGAACACAGCGTCATTGGGCTCGCGTTCCGGCAGCAATTCATCGAGCAATTCTGCAACGTGGCCCAAAGCAACGGCCCTGGCGTACGTCACTTCGGAAAGCAGCGGGGATTCCAGCACCTCGCAAGAATCCAGCCGTGCCAATTCCCGCCGTTCGCGGTCCTCGTAGTACGCCCGAACGTAGGTCAAGGGCTCCAGCGCACCGCCAAATCGCCGCTTCGACTTCTTGGCGGCACGCGCAACTCCGTGAACCTTCCCCTCCGCCCGCGTGAATAACGTGACCAGCAGGTCCGCCTCACGCAAAGGATACGTCCGCAGGACAATGGCTTCCGAGTCCTTCAGAGGCATGGAGACCTATTCGCGTGTACGCCCGGAGATGCAGCAGTTCTGCCCATCAACTCGCAGCAGATTAATTCTTGATTGTATCGCAGGAGTTGTCTGTGTTTGTGGAAGTGAATCCTTGCCCGATTCTCATCATCCCTAGTTGTAGGTCGGTCCCTTTATCTTGGTTGTGCAGCACCGCCTGCAGGGGAACTTGATAAACTGACTAAATCGGATATCAGTGGGATGTGACTAGATAGACCGGCAGTGCAGGTCCAGGAGAAGCTTCGATATGGCGGTGAGTGAGCAGACATTGACAAGCAAGCAACTGGAAACTCTGAGCATCAACACCATCCGCACCCTGGCGATCGATGCCGTGCAGAAAGCCAACTCCGGACATCCTGGCGCTCCCATGGCTCTGGCCCCGGTCGCTTACTGTTTATGGCAGCAATTCCTGCGCTTTGATCCTGCGGACCCCGTCTGGCCCAATCGCGACCGCTTTGTTCTCTCCAATGGCCACGCGTCCATGCTGCTCTATGCCATGTTGTATTTGGCTGGAGTCCGCGGAACCAATCCGGAGTACGAGCCTGTCAGCGAATACGCCGTGACACTGGATGATATCAAGAATTTTCGTCAGCTCGACAGCAGAACTCCCGGACATCCCGAGTACCGGATCACTGCCGGCGTTGAAACTACCACCGGGCCTCTGGGGCAAGGTGTCGGAACCAGCGTCGGAATGGCAATCGCCAGCAAATGGCTGGGCGCTCGCTTCAATCGTCCGGGATTTGAAATCTTTGATTACAACGTCTACACCTTCTGCAGCGACGGAGACCTGATGGAAGGCGTCGGCAGCGAGGCGGCATCGCTGGCTGGCCATCTGAAACTCTCGAATCTCTGCTGGATTTACGACAACAATCACATCACGCTGGATGGCCCGGCAGATGCCTCGTTCACCGAAGATGTCGGCGAGCGGTTCCGAGCATACGGTTGGAATGTGACCCACGTGACGGACGCCAACGATTTGCAGGCGCTGGCGAAGGCTTACAACAATTTCGCCCAGACCAAAGACCGTCCGACTCTCATCATCACGGACACGCATATCGGCTACGGTGCGCCGCACAAACAAGACACCAACGAAGCCCACGGAGAACCGCTGGGCGAGGAAGAAGCTCGCGGCGCGAAGAAGGCTTACGGCTGGCCGGAAGATGCCAGGTTCCTCGTACCCGATGGGGTTCTGGAACATTTTCAACAAGGCATTGGCCACCGCGGCAGCGAGTTGCGGAATCAGTGGAAGAAGATATTCGACGAATATTCGAATAAATTTCCCGATCTAGCGGATGAAATCAACCGCATGCAGCATCGCGACCTTCCCGACGGCTGGGACAAAAACCTGCCGAGCTTTCCCGCCGACGCGAAAGGTCTCGCAACCCGAGACAGCTCGGGCAAGGTTCTGAACGCGCTCGCGCAGAATGTCCTCTGGCTGATGGGCGGCTCGGCGGATCTCGCTTCCTCGGACAGAACCAGGCTGAAATTCCATGGCGCCGGCGACTTTCAGCCTGGCAGCTACGCCGGACGCAACCTCCACTTCGGTGTTCGCGAGCATTGCATGGGCGCTGCAGTGAATGGCCTCGCGCTCTCCAAAATTCGCCCCTACGGCGGCACCTTCTTCAATTTCAACGACTACATGAAGCCGGCGGTCCGACTGGCCGCGCTCATGGAGATTCCCTCCATTTTTATTTATACGCACGATTCCATCGGCTTGGGCGAGGATGGCCCCACCCATCAACCCATTGAGCAACTCGCGCAGCTACGGGCCATGCCGGAAATCATGGTGTTTCGTCCTGCCGACGCGAACGAGGTTCTCGAATCCTGGAAAGTGATCATGCAGCAGCAGCGTAAACCCGCGACTTTAGTCTTGACTCGCCAGGCTTTGCCTACGCTCGATCGATCAAAGTATGCTCCAGCTTCTGGGGTTGCCAAGGGAGCATACGTTCTGGCAGACGCCCCGGGCGGCAAGCCGGAAGTTATCCTGATCGGCACCGGCAGCGAGATTTCACTGTGTGTCGCAGCCCACGAGCAATTAGTTTCCCAAGGAGTGAAAGCACGGGTGGTCAGCATGCCATGCTGGTCCCTGTTTGAGAGTCAGAACCAGGCATATAAAGAAGAGGTGCTGCCGAAAGCCGTAAAAGCGCGAGTCTCCGTGGAAGCCGCGTCTACCCTTGGCTGGGATCGCTATGTGGGGCCAACCGGCGAGATCATCGGCATGCGTCGATTCGGGGCATCAGCTCCGATTAAAGATCTCCTGAAGAAGTTCGGCTTTACGCCCGAAAATGTTGTTGAGGCAGCCCGCAAGACGATCGCGCAGTCGAAGTAAGAAAAGAAATTCAAAGCGAGGTTGATCTATGCAGCCAACTGGAATCCTGGAAACTTCGAAAGCTACAAACCCGGTAAGAGATTTGTTGAGATTCGGCCAATCAATTTGGCTGGACTACATCCGCCGCGACCTGATTGAAACCGGCGAACTCAAGCGCCTGATCGGCGAGGACGGCTTGCGAGGGATGACCTCGAATCCTTCGATCTTTGAGAAGGCGATCGTCGACAGCAAGTATTACCAGAATTCCCTGAAGGAACTGGATGCGCGAACCGACCTCGACGCCAACGGACGCTACGAAGTGCTCGCCATTCGCGATATTCAGGATGCCGCCGACGTATTGCGGCCCGTGTATCAGAGCACAAAGAAGCGGGACGGCTATGTCAGCCTTGAAGTTTCCCCATTGCTCGCTCGAGACACCGAGAAAACGTTGAACGAAGCGCGCCGCCTGTGGAAGGCCGTCGGCCGCGAGAACATCATGATCAAGGTTCCGGGTACTCCGGAAGGCATTCCCGCCTTTCGGCAGTTGATCAGTGAAGGCATCAACATCAACGTTACCCTGCTCTTTGCGCAGAAAGTTTATGAGGAGGTTGCCGAAGCTTATATCGCAGGCATGGAGCAGTTGGCAAGCAAGGGCGGCGACCTCAGCAAAATTGCCAGCGTCGCCAGCTTCTTCATTAGCCGCATTGACAGTTCGGTTGACTCGCTGATCGAACAGCGTTTGAAGACTGCCAAGAACGAGCAAGAGAAGGCTGAACTGCAGAGCCTGATGGGAAAAGCCGCGATCGCCAATGGTAAGCAGACCTACCAGAAGTATCAGCGCATCTTCTCCAGTGATCGCTGGAAAAAACTTGCCGCCAAGGGAGGGAAGACGCAACGCGTTCTGTGGGCCAGCACCAGCACGAAGAACCCGAAGTACAGCGACATCATGTATGTCGAGGAACTCGTCGGACCGGAGACGGTCAACACCGTACCCCCCGCAACGCTGGATGCGTACCGCGACCATGGACATCCGCGGCAAACCTTGACGGAAGATATCGAAGGCGCAAACCGGACGATGCGGAAACTCGAGGAAGCCGGAATCTCCATCAAGGAAGTCACCGAGAAGCTCACTGAAGATGGAGTCCGGCTTTTTGCGGACGCTTTCCACAAGCTCTTAAAGGCCGTCGAAGTTACTTCGAAATCGAAGTGAGACATGAGCCAACTCAACTCCAAGATTTCCCCGGCTGCCGTGTCCTTGCCGGCGTACAAGCTTCCGCCTTCGCTCGATGACGCGGTTAAAAGAAACCTGAGCGATTGGACTTCGGGGAAGAAGGTCCGGCGGCTATGGCAGCGTGATGCCTCACTCTGGACCGGCGACGACGAAGCCAACTGGCTGGGCTGGCTCGACATTATTCAGCAGCAACTTGATCAGCTTGGCGCCTTGCAGCAACTCGCACTCGAAGCCAGGCAGTTTTCCGACATCCTGTTGCTCGGTATGGGCGGTTCCAGCCTCTGCCCGGAAGTGCTCGACAAGACCTTCAGCAAAATTTCGGGCTTCCCCAAGTTGCACGTGCTCGATTCCACCGATCCCGCGCAAGTCAAGACATTCGAAAACAGCGTGGATTTAGCCAAGACGCTGTTCATTGTCTCCAGCAAATCCGGGACCACGCTCGAGCCTAATATCTTCAAACAGTATTTTTTCGAACGGGTAAAACAAACCGTTGGTGCCGGCCATGCCGGGAACCGATTCGTTGCTATCACCGATCCCGGCTCCAAGCTCGAGCAAGTCGCTAAACAAGATGGTTTCCGGCACATATTCCATGGCGTTCCGAGCATTGGCGGACGCTATTCCGCGCTCTCGCATTTCGGCACAGTCCCCGCCGCGCTAATGGGCCTTGATCTTCCAAAATTCCTGGCTTCTGCCAGCGGGATGGCCGACCTGTGCACCACCGTAATCGCGGAGCAAAATCCCGGCGTTTTGCTGGGAGTGATTCTTGGCACCGCAGCAGTCCAGGGTCGCGACAAGGTAACGATCCTTACTTCCCCGGCTATTTCGGATCTGGGCGCCTGGCTCGAACAGTTGCTGGCCGAGTCCACCGGCAAGCAGGGCAAAGGCATCATTCCCGTGGACCGGGAGGATATCGGAGCGCCGCAGATTTATGGCGAAGATCGCGTCTTCGTGTATCTGCGGCTGGGATCCGCGCCGGACGCAGCCCAGGACGCCCGAGTCGCCGCCCTCGAGAACGCCGGGCACCCAGTGGTGCGAATTGCATTGCACGACGTTTACGAGCTCGGGCAGGAATTTTTCCGCTGGGAAATTGCAACCGCGGTTGCCGGATCGATCATCGGAATAAACGCTTTCAACCAACCCGACGTGGAAGCCAGCAAAGTCGCCACCCGTGCTCTGACCTCGGAGTATGAGAAGACCGGTTCCCTCCCTGCCGAGAAGCCGTTTTTTGACGAAGATGGTGTGCGGCTCTTCACGGATGTGAAGAACGCCGAAGCTCTCGGCAAGACATCTGACAGGTCACTTGCCGGATATCTTCGCGCTCACCTGAACCGTCTCAGCCGTGGTGATTACTTCGCGCTGCTCGCCTACATCGAGATGGATGAAGACCACGAGAGCCAACTGCAAGGGATGCGCCACGCCATTCGCGACAAGAAGCGCGTTGCCACCTGTCTCGGCTTTGGACCACGGTTTCTGCATTCCACCGGTCAGGCTTACAAGGGCGGTCCGAATTCCGGCGTCTTTCTGCAAATCACCTGTGATGACGCGCATGACTTACCCGTGCCCGGGCAGAAGTACACATTTGGCGTGGTGAAAGCAGCCCAGGCGCGCGGTGATTTTCAGGTCCTGGCGGAACGCGGGCGTCGTGCCTTGCGCGCCCATCTCGGGAAGGATTTGAAAGCTGGTTTATCGAAGCTCAGCCAAGCATTTCAGCAGGCCTTGAGCTAAGTCACACCTGATCGCGGTAAGAAAGCGAGCAACTATGAAGCTGGGAATGGTCGGCATGGGACGGATGGGTGCAAACATGACTCGTCGCCTCATGCGCGGTGGTCACCAGGTTGTGGTTTCCGATCTAAGCGCCGAGAATGTGCAACGAATCGCTGCGGACGGAGCGATCGCCTCCGCATCGCTCGATGATTTCGTCAGCAAGCTGGCCAAACCGCGGATCGCGTGGTTGATGGTGCCGGCCGGCACTCCCACCGAGCAAACCGTGCAGTCGCTCGCACAAAAATTCCAGGCTGGGGACATCCTGATCGACGGCGGCAATTCGTACTTCAAGGATGACGTCCGCCGCTCGCAGCAATTAAAGGAAAAAGGAATCCATTACGTGGACGTCGGTACCAGCGGCGGCGTTTGGGGGCTGGAACGCGGTTACTGCATGATGATCGGTGGCCCGAAAGAAGCCTTCCAGCAGCTCGATCCTATCTTCAAGACGCTGGCCCCCGGCCGCGGAACCATTCCTCGCACACCGGGACGCGAAAAACTACACGGCACCGCCGAGGAAGGTTACATCTACTGCGGACCGTCGGGAGCAGGCCACTTTGTGAAAATGGTGCACAACGGAATCGAGTACGGAATTATGCAAGCCTACGCCGAAGGATTCGACATCTTCCGTAATGCGACCAGCAAAGAACTGCCGGAGGAACTGCGCTACGATCTCAACCTCGCTGATATCGCCGAAGTCTGGCGGCGAGGCAGCGTCGTTAGTTCCTGGCTACTGGACCTAACCGCCATGGCTCTGGCCGAGAATCCGACCCTCTCCGAATACACCGGTTACGTGCAGGATCCAGGGGAGGGGCGCTGGACCATCGAAGCTGCGGTCGCCGAAGCGGTGCCGGTGGACGTTCTCTCGGCAGCACTATTCGTGCGCTTCCGTTCGCGGCAAGAGCACACATTTGCAGAAAAAATTCTTTCTGCTATGCGCCAGAAGTTCGGCGGGCACGTGGAACCAACCGCCACCAAGAAGAGCGCATAATTCCAGCAACCCACACGGGGGTGAGCAATGCTAGACACTGCAGCAATCCCGATGACGCAGCAACAGCGAGTTGGCCGGCCGGGTGATCCGTGCGTGATGGTGATCTTTGGCGCGGCCGGCGACCTGACCCGACGCAAGCTCATCCCCGCTCTCTACAATCTTGGCAAACAGCAATTGCTCTCTCGGGAATTTGCGGTGGTTGGTGTTTCTCACGGTTCCATGTCGAACGAGCACTACCGCAAGTGGGTGGTCGAGGATATCAAACATTACGCTGGCAACGATGCCGACCCGGATTTTGTTGAGTGGTTTCTGCGCCGCGTCTACTACGTCACCGCCGAGTTCGACGACAAGAATGTGTATCCGTCCTTGCGAGATATGCTCGCCAAGGTAGATAAAGACCACTCCACGCATGGCAATTATCTTTTCTATTTGGCAACCGCGCCGCGATTTTTTGGGCCGGTCGTGGAGCAACTTGCGGAGGCTGGCCTCATGCAGGAAAACGGCCAGTCCTGGCGGCGCGTCATTATCGAAAAGCCATTCGGACACGATCTCGATTCTGCTAAAACGCTTAACCAGCAACTGCTGAAAGTTGCTACCGAGAAGCAGATTTACCGCATCGATCACTACCTTGGGAAAGAGACCGTCCAGAACATTCTGGCTTTCCGTTTCGCCAACGGGATCTTCGAGCCGATCTGGAATCGCCGCTACATCGATCACGTGCAGATCTCGGTCGCCGAAACGGTCGGCGTCGAGCAGCGCGGCAGCTACTACGATCAGGCAGGCGCGTTGCGTGACATGGTTCCCAACCACATCATGCAACTAATCAGTTTGACCGCGATGGAACCGCCGGTATCGTTCCAGGCCGATGCGGTGCGCGATGAGCAGGCCAAAATCCTGCATGCGATCCAGCCGCTAAGTGGAGAAGAAGTCCTCAGCCGCACCGTTCGTGGCCAATACGGCCCGGGAGTGGTCGACGCGCAGCGTGTTCCGGGATATCGCGAAGAAGAAGATGTACCGAAGGAATCGCGTACCGAAACATTCGTGGCCATGAAGCTGGCTATCGACAACTGGCGGTGGGCGGATGTCCCGTTTTATCTGCGAACCGGCAAACGCCTTCCGGCCCAGAACACACATATTGTGATCCAGTTTCGCCGCGCGCCGTTCGTGTTGTTCCGCGATACTCCCGTTTCCAACCTCATGCCCAACCAACTGGTGATGCACATCCAGCCGGAGGAGGGC
>Ga0335078_10012058_pt1 | contig 12828 bp, 12 predicted proteins | sample Lox_Sample_32_FD_206711 | JGI IMG/M metagenome (GOLD analysis project Ga0335078, IMG submission 206711) | Soil microbial communities from Loxahatchee National Wildlife Refuge, Florida, United States - Lox_Sample_3.2 | ecosystem: Environmental > Terrestrial > Soil > Wetlands | place: USA... | reverse complement strand
ATCGTCTTTCATTTTCCGCGGCGGATTCCTCCGGCGCCGCTCCGAGCGCTCGCCGCACCGCCGTCCAAATATTTCGATACCCCGTGCAGCGGCAGAGGTGCCCGCTGAGATACCGCCCGACCTCGGGCGAGTCAGGAGGAATGCAGCGCTCAATCATGCAGTACACCGTCATCAACCATCCCGGCGTGCAGTATCCGCACTGCAACGCGTGCTGCTGTTGGAAAATTTGCTGCACGTGGTTCAGCCCCTCGGGAGCGTTCAATCCTTCGAGAGTGAGAATTTCGGCGCCGTCGGTTTGCGCCGCCAGCAAAGTGCAAGAGCGCGCCGGCTCGCCGTCGATCACAATGGTGCAGGCGCCGCACGCGCCCTCTCCGCAGGCGACTTTCAACGCGGTGAGACCGAGATGCTCGCGCAAAAAGTCGCTCAGCAAAAGGCGGTCGGCGACCATCGTCTGCACTTGCTTTCCGTTGACGGTGACGCTCAGCGCCGTTTGCGATTCGCTCGCATCGACCCACATCGCTTTCTCGCGCCCCGAGTCAGACTCATTCATCGCCGACTCCTGTCTGCCCGTTGCAGCGGCCGCGCGCCTCGGTGAGCGCTCGAACAACCGCTGCGACCGCGGCCTTGGCTCGGAATGCGCCGGTGGCATGCAGATCGCTGCGCGCGGGCCAGGGCCGCTCGGCGGAGGCCGTTTGCGCGGCGTCGTGAATGCATGAATCGTCGCCGGCGTTTTCTCCGATCAGAGCTTTTTCCGCGCGGTCCGCGCGATACGGGCTCGCGGTGAGCCCGCCGAGCGCGATCCTCGCCGAACGAATACGCCCGTTCTCTTCGAGCAGCAAAGTTGCCGCGCAGCAGACCAGAGCGAAGTGGCCTGGACGCAACTGCACTTCGCAAAATCCCCAGCCTTCCCCGGCGGCGAGCGTTCGAAAGGACGCCGATTCGATTAGGCTTCGCGAAGGCAGCCTTGTGCCTAATTCCACAGCATAAATTTCGCGGGCAGAAATCCGTTGCTTTACCCCGCCGCGCGAAAGGACATTCAACTCCGCGTCCAGCGCCAGGGACACGACCGGCACTTCTCCGCCCGCGTTCGCCTGCGCCAGGCAACCAACCACCGTCCCACGGCTGCGCACTTGCGGCATCGCCACCCAGCCGAGCGCCTCGGAAAGCAGTGGTATGGATTGCAAAATCACAGAACTTTTTTCGATTCGCGTTTGCCGGCAAGCCGCGCCGATGATGATTTCACCCGGCGTCTGCGACACTTCATCCAATCCGGGGCAACGCATGATGTCGAGTAATAAAGACGCGGTGACGGTTCGGGCGCTCAGCGCCGGGATCAGGCTTTGCCCTCCCGCGAGAATTTTTGCAGAAGCGTCCGCGTCGGCAAGGGCTTCGACGGCGTGATCCGCGGTTTCCGCGCGAACGTATCTAAATCTCGCCGGCTTCATTCCCAGCTCCGATGCTCATGGGATCCGCGATTCGCGCAAGCAGTCCTCTTCCTATAGTTAAGGGGCATTGCGAAGAGAGACCTCATCGCGCAATCCACAGCGGCAAGAATTATTTCCAAGCGCCCGGCCGCCGAGTGGCCTTCCTTCATTTGACTCGTCCGGTTCTCGCCGGCCTGCACGCCAGGAATGCGGATACAGAAGGAGTGCTTGCGTTTCGGAGACGGTGACAAAGTCTTGTAGAGAGTTACCTTCGATCGATCGTTGTTGGAAGAGGCAGGAATTGTTCCATGAAACTTGTTTCCTTGGATGAAGCCGCTCGTTCCGACGGATGGCTTCCGCCGCTTCCCGGCAAACATCATAGCACCACCGGCGCGGAGCGGCCCACTTTCCTCCAAGCGAAAAAATGGGGGGCTTTTTCCGCGGCCCGTTCAGCGAGTGACTTCGAATTTGAAATGCAACGCGGGGATTTTATTGCCGGGGTGGTCGTCCGCATACGTCAACTGCGGCATGCGGTAGAGCAATTGAGTTTCGGTAGGCGGTCCTTGATAGATGCCCGGAAAAAGATCGATCACGTGCGTGCCGGGTTGGCCTGCCGCGCGAAAGGTGACGACCACGTCGCCTTGCGAATTGAAGCCGCAAGCGTATCCCATATAAGCATTGTCGTACGTGGCGGCGTAAAGGTTGTCGTACTCCGTCCAGCCCACGCCGTGCAAATGAATCGTCACCGGCGTTCCCGCAGGGCCCGAAGCCGGCTCGATGCTCACGATGCTGGTCTCGATCGCATAGTAGGCGCGGCCGAGCGGCTTGTCTTTATCGCGCAGTTCGAGTCCATGCTGCCCGCCCAGATCCAACGGCACAGTCAAAGGGAATTCGATTTTTCCATCGCTGCCCACTTTCACTTTCGCAATCGAAGCCTCCTGCGGGGCGAATCCGTTGCCGCTCACGCGGCTCCCGACGTAAGTCTGCCAGATCAGATCCAGCGTCGAGCCCGCCGGAAAACCTTCGCCGCGCAGCGTGGCATGCGCGCCGACAGGGCCTTGCGATGGACTGACGCTCAGCTTTGCATTGGCAACATGAATTTCGGATTGCGGCAAGGCGTACGGCTGGTATTCGTCCGCATAAGCGTCAGGTGTCGATGAGCGGCCTTCCGTAGTGCGGAAGGTGAAATCGGGCCGCGGCAGGTAAGCGTTCGGGGCCTGCTCGAAATTGAGATAACTCTGTCCCTGGAATCCCGTGTAGATTTTTACGGGATGATCGCCCGCCGGCCCCGCCGCGCGAAATCGGGCCACGGCAGAGCCGTGCGTGCTGACCGCGCTCACGAATCCGATTCCTCGATTATCCCAATTCACCACCCAGGTATTTTCCATCGTTCGCCAGCCGAGTCCTTTGACTCGCAATTCGATCGGCGTTCCGACGGGGCCTGACAGGGGAGTCATCTCGAAGCTTTGCGTGACTTCCACTCCGTTTTGCGCGACCGGTTCGCCGTCGATCGTGGCGATGATGTCGTGAACGCCGCCGTAATCCTCGGGAATTGCAAAGGTAGCGTCCAGGCGGCCACTGGCATCGACTGGAAATTTCCCCAGGGACGAAGTCGCCTTGGAATATTTTTTCCCGCGGAAATAATAATAATTTTCGATGACCCAGCCGCCGGTAACCGTGCCCCAATTCAGATCGACGATTTTGCCGGCGGGCAAACCTGAAACGGTGGCTCGAACCTTGGCCCCGACCACAGGCTTGTCGTAAGTCAAATCAAGCTTTTGGATGGGAGCGGGATGCGGCTTTGCAGCGGTCGGCAAATTGTCCGCACGCGCTACGAAGGATGCGTTTGAATGTGCGTAGAGAGATACGATGAGCGGCAATACTGCGAGTGTCACGAGACGGAGCGAACCCTTGAGCAGAGGACCCTCCGTTATGGAACGATGGTTAGAAACGACGGTTCGCCGCCGCCCGGTTTCCATTCCGCTGTACGGCCGAATTTATCTTTTGCGGTGGCAACTACATCGACGGTCCCGGTTGCCGCATCGGCCGGCACGACCCACTTCGCCGTCCACATGCCTTCATGCACGGGCATCGTTCCGCCATTGGGAGTCTTCTGGGGAATGCCGCGATACAGGGCAGGGAGGTCGTATGTTTTTCCGCCGTAGTTGACGTGCACCACGACTTGGGCCGACACCTCGGGCTTAGCGGATGCTCCGTCCACGGCATAGACGCGGAATCCAACCGTTTCGCCCTTCTTGTATCGGTTCCTCAGGGTGCAGCTATTGGGATCCGAAGGCGGCCCGAAGGCGTTCAGGTCCCCAAACAGAACCAATTTTCCTGCAGGTGCGGCTTGCCCAGCCGGGAGCGATGGGGCCAGCATGCCGATGGACATACCGAACGTCAGCAATGCGACGGCAGCGGATGGTATTCTCATAGGGCCAAGAATATTGCAACTTTGACTTCTTGTCTAGAACTTTTCCTGGGCTGGGTCGAGGATCTCTACTGAGGTATCCAATGCACGGCGCTGCGCCTGCCGAGGGAAGCGAACCAATGGATGTGAGCCGCGCCCATTTCGTGATGATGATGATCGCCAACTTCGCCGGTCCAGGCGCGGATCAACAAATAAGAAGCCAGGACGGCGATCGTGATTCCGGAGATCACGCCGAGCCAGGAATAGAGTTGTTCGGGGACAATGTGTTTCGAGGCATACAGCGTGACGGCTCCCAGCAGATACACGCCGACGGTATGCGCGGAGGTGACGATCAGGCCTGAGAAAACCGCGTGCCGGGCGGTTCCTCTCGATCCGACGAGATACGCGGCCACGATGGTTTTGCCACGTCCAGACGCATTGTGAGGGTTTCTTCCCGGCTGGCCATGACCTACCGAACGATTCCTCGTGTTCTACGGCTCCTTCCTGATTGTGCTTGCACGTCTCACGGTTAACGATCATTGCGGATCATTTGGAGAACCATGACGCGGGCGAGAAATCGCATTCCCAAAAACCTGGAAGAAGGAAGACTTCGTGGCCGCGCTTTCTCACGCTGGGCCGGACTGCTGATCGCAAGTTTCCTGGTGTCCAGCGTCTTTGCGTTCGCCCAGTCCGTCCCACCCAGCAGCCGTACACCCGAACCCGGTCCAGCGTCTCCTTCGGACCAGCCGGACGAATCTAACGGGGGCAGTCTTCCATCGCTGGTAACGCCACTAAAACCCCAAGAGCAGGAAGCAACTTATCATCCGATTACAGCCCGCCAGCGTCTTCGCTGGTTCATCACGAACACGATCGGTCCGCCACATCTGGTCGGGGGACTCATCGTGGCCGGATTCGGAACTGCTCTCGACCGGCCGAAGGAATACGGACCGCATTGGGGAGGATTTGGCGATCGATACGGAATGCGAATGACGGGCATCGTGACGGGAAATTTGATTGAAGCCACTGTGGGCAGTGCATTCGGGGAAGATCCCCGCTATTTTCGCGTGCCGGACCGGCCTTTCAAAGCTCGCATCAGGAACGTGGTGCGGCTCACGTTTGCGGCGCGAAAAAGCGACGGCCGCTATGGGCTTGCCTATGCGCGGTATTTAGCCATTGGGGGAAGTAATTTTCTATCGGATAGTTGGAGGCCTCAAAGCGAAGCCAACGCGCACGACGCTCTTCTCCGCACCGCGGAAGGATTCGCCGGGCGAATGGCAGTAAACGTTTTCGAGGAATTTTGGCCTGACTTCAAGAGGCGAGTCTTCGAGCGGCATGGTCAGTGACACGTGCCCGACTCGCGCTTGTTCCGAGTTTCCGTTCACATTTAGGCGGGCTCAACAGGTTGCCTAAAAAATCGCGGCGGAGCTTTTTCCGCAGCCTATAAATCGCACGCGCTAATCCGAATCCATAGAGACTGAGGCGAGGTTACGGTTGGATCGGCGCCGCTTTTGCCTGCTGTGGCGAGTCATAAAATATCCACCGCGGAGCTTTGGGGAAGATCGTTCGCATGGACGTGACCCGCGCATTACCCGACGGTGAAATTTCCGTCTGCCACTGCTGCACCTGCGGGTGCGCGCCGTCGGTGGTGACCACGCGGCTTAGAGTAACCAGGTAGCTGCCATTTTCATCGATTACAGTTTTGGGATCCAACTCGGACAAGGTTCCCGCATCCATAAAAACATGCCACCATCGGGAATACGCGTCGATGGATCGCCACGTTTCGTCGTATGCCGCATCGTAATGCCGCCCAACGGATTCGCGCAAAGAGTCCTGGTCAAGGACAATCTCCCCTGGCCGGAAAGGGACTGTCGTCTCCAGGAAAAATGCCGCGAAAGTCTCCAGGTCGGACTTGAAGAGCGAGAGGCCCAGTTCAGCGGCGAAGCGATTGAACTCCGCCTCGGCGCCGGCGCGCTTTTCCGTGCCCTCGAAGCTATAAAGTTGGTAGCCTTGCTGTTTCCGGGCCACGACGGCCACGATCCATGTCCACTGCCCGTCATAACTGGCCTGCGACGGGATCTCCATCTGATAGAGATAGAGGCCTTGGCTTGCCCTTTTTTGAACAATGGTCGAAAGCAATTGCTCTAGATCGGGCCTGCGCGTGACTTGAAGCAGCTTGGAATCGACCCTCGACCCCGAGGGGAGCGCGAGAGAGGCGGCGTCTCGCACTTGCTCGATGCTCAACGGCGTCCATGCGCCCGAGCGCGCTTCTGAATTCGCCTGCTGGCCGGCGCATGGCTGCCAGATTCCAAACGCAAGAAACAGAAACGCGGACGGGCGGAGCAGCCCGGCAATGTTAAGAAAGTTTCGACACCCGTGCCAAGGTATGGAGCGCATGGTTTGCCCTCCCTTCCTTTTCGTCAATTAGCGGGGACGCGCTTTGCTGCGAAAAGCGGAGGGGCACATACTACGGGCGAGACAGGTCGTCCGTCAAGTCCGATAATGTCAACATCCTGTAACATGTGGAAATCGCAAAGTTTTGCACAAGTACGTCGATAGGGAACTCGCTGGGGGCCATCCTCATCGTTCCCTCCGGCAGTACAAGTTTAAGAACTGAAAGACTAGGATTGGTAGGATTGGATGGTCCCGCCGGTTGGCCCCTTCCCAGACGCGATCGATCCGCTGCAAATCAAAGCCAGCCGCCGGCTTGCGATCCCCGCTCGAATCGAAATGCGCCAAGATTGCTCTCTTGTGCTACTCTGGACGCCGAAACCTACAACCAAAAAGGAGTGAGAGCCATGAGAGAGAATCTATCGAGGCGGGACTTTCTCGCGTTTACCGGGGCAGCGCTGGTGAGCGCTTCCGAGGCGTCAGCTCTTCAGGGTCAAAGCATGCAGCCGGGCAAGAAACTATATCTATTTGCCAGCTCGTGGACGAAAGGGCCGTTCGGATCGGGTGGGGGAGGCGGCATTCGTGTGTTCACCGTCAACATGAGCGACGGCTCGCTCACTGCTGTAGGCGGAGGGACGGGGCCTGAATTCGAGGATCTGAATGGCGGCGACCTCTGCATCTCCCCGAATGGGCGCTTCCTGTATTGCACCAGCGAGACGAAACATCTCGACGGCAAGGTCGGGGCGGGCGGAGGCATTCTTTCGTTTGCGATCAACCAGGAGAACGGGGCGCTCACTCACCTGAATACTCAGCCTTCGATGGGCGTCAATGCCACGTGGGTTGGTATCGACGCGGCCGGAAAGCGCATTGTGGTTGCCAATCATGGTGACGCTGACCCAGTCATCCGTGTGGCCAAGAAGAATGGCGTCGCGGAATTTGAAACTTTCTTTGACGATGGAACAGTTTCGCTCTTCTTTTTGAAGCCGGATGGCTCCATCGAACCCGCCAGCGATGTGGCCGTGTTTGAGAGGACGCACGGCGTCGACATGCGCGCGCAGGGGAGCCCACATGCGCACTCGGCCAACTTCGATCCCAGCAATCGTTTCGTGCTTGCGTGCGATACGGGGGGCGATTTCATCTACGTCTATCGCGTCGATCCAGGGTCGCGCGTTTTAGCGAATGGCAAATCATTTAAAACGCGGCCCGGCATTTCGCCCCGGCACGCGGCGTTTCACCGGCGCGCGCCGTACGTGTTCATTACTCACGAAAGGGAGTCGAGCCTGGCCTCATACCATTTCGATTCCAAGACGGGCGACGTGGCCTTGGTTCAGACCGTTCCAACCGTTCCGCCGAGTTTCACCGGCACGAACGCGCCATCCAACATTCGCGTTCATCCCAACGGGAAGTTTGTCTACGGCTGCAATCGAGGACACGACAGCATCGCCAGCTTCCGCATTGACGAAGCGACGGGAAAATTAACCGCGGTGGAGATTACGCCGGCCGGGGGATCGAATTGCCGCGAATTCAATTTTGAGCCCTCGGGAAAATATATGTTCGTGGCCAACATGGGATCGAACAACATCGTCACCTTCGCCGTGGATCCTGACACCGGCAAGATGACGCCGACCGGCGCGAAAATTGAAACGCCGAAGCCCGTGTCGATGCAGTTCGTCGCGCTCTAGGCAGACTCCCGTTCTCAAGATTCCTCGCGCTGGCGGGGCGAGTTGCGGGCTGACGTTACCGTCCTAACGGGGCGCGATTCTCATATTTTGCTGCTAGCCACTCTCTCCCGGCGTGAACAGCGACGCTGTCCAGCTTACGCGTATCTCACGAGGCTGTGCGTTGGGATGCCAGAATCTTCCACTTTGCGTTTCGCTTAAGGAAAGTATCGGTAAAGTTCAGGACCACTGTGGAGGGCTGACCTTTGAAGCTCGCTTTTTGCTCGGCGCGGCCCCACATCACCACCACGTCCCCGTAGGTGTTGTAGTGCACCTCGAGCACTTTGATGGATTCAATTTTCAGGTTGCCGGATTTCAGCACGGCAAAAAATCCCTGTTTGTTGTTCCGGTTCCCGTGCTCGTCGGTGTCCACCCATTTGTTGTCGATCAGGGGATCCAAGGCCGCCGTGTCGTTCGTCATGATTCCGGCTCGCAACTGGGCGTCGAGATTCGCCACGGCGCGCGCATCGGCGTTGAGTTCCTCTTCGGCTGCTTTTTTCTGAGTTTGCGCGGGGGTGGCGGCAGCCAGAAACAGAATCATCGCAGCGATCGTGTATTTCATGCGCTTGTCTCCTTACAAGGACATGCAATCAAATTCCTTTCGACGGCGCCCGCGGCCCTAAGGCGAAATCTCTTCCAGCACTTTACCGCTTGTTTCCGTGGCGAATAGAAAGACCGTCATGGCTCCGAGGAAAGCTAGCCCCGAAAGGAAGAGGAAGACCGCGCTGGCCTCGTGCGTGATCGAGAGAAGCAGACCGATGACTGGCGAAGTGATCATAGCGGCTGCGCGCGCCCAGGACCCCGCGGTGCCAGTGCCGAGCGTGCGCATCCGCGTCGGATAAATTTCCGACGAGTACATCGACAGCGCCAATTCGGCGACGGTGATGCTGGCGTTGCCCGCTGTCGCCAGGATCAGGACGGTCCGCCCCGTGGGCCCATGCATCATTCCAAGCAAGAGCAGCGCCAACGCGGTGCAGAGGAACGAGACCTGGAATAAGGTCTTCCGTCCCGTCCGATCGACGACATAGGCGCCGGCCGTAGCCAGAATCACCACGCAGACATTTCCGATCATGCTGTACCGCAGCGACTGCGCGACCGAAAGCCGATAGGCGGTGTGGAGCAATGACGGCATCCAGAGCAACAATCCCCAGGCGTTCACGGAAGCGCACAGCCACATCACCCAGACGCAGACCGTTCTTTTCAGATAAATGCCCTGGAACAGATCGCCGAAATTCACGGACGCTTTGAATTTGCTTGCAGGTGCGGTCAAGAGGGCGGGCGGCTCTGCTCCACCGAAGATTTGTTTTTCCAGCCGCAGCAAAATCCTGTCCGCGTCTTCCAGCCTGTGATGACGCGCGAGCCAGCGCGGAGATTCCGGCACACTATATTGAATTAAGAGGACGATGAGGAATGCGGGCAAGGCGCCGAACACAAACATCCATCGCCAGCCGAGGTGCGGAATCACCCAGATACTCACCAGCGAAGCTGTTGTGAATCCCACAGGGAACATGACTTGATAGAGCATCGTGAACTTGCCGCGTCCCCGCGCCTTGGCAATTTCATTGACGTAGGTCGTGGCCACGGGACTCTCCCCGCCGATCCCCAATCCCTGAAAGAATTGAAATACGAGCAGCGGAGCAAACCCCCAGGCGAAAGCGCTGGCCAGGCCGAACACCGCGATAATCAGAACCGTGAGTTTCGCGGTAAAAATTCGGCCGTAGCGCTCGCCGGCCCAACCGAATAAAATCGTGCCGACCCATTGCCCGGCAAATACGCAGGAGATCAAGAATCCGATATTTACCGGGTTGAGACGCCACAGTCCCGCGAGAACAGTCACCGAGAGGGCGATCACGACGGCGTTGAACGCGGCGAAGAAAGATGCCGCGCCCAGCACCGCGCGCGCAAGATGATGCCAGTTCGAGACGGGCAAACGCTCAATGCGCGCGACAATTGTTTCGTAACTTGCTTCGATGGTGGCGGGCATGGTGCCTCCGCATCTTGGCAGGCGGCTCAGCCGTTCCTCTAGTTTTTCCACGGCTATATCGGCGGATAGTACCACTGTTTTTGCGCTTGGCAATGCACAGTCACGCGGCAGCCAGCGAGCGACGTCATGGTCTGTTTTGCGGGGGGGTGATCGCTGCGCCGGAACCGGCCGCCAATCAGTGAAACCGGATGTTATGTTCGCCGACGATGGTGAAGACCGACAAAACATTGGCGATCCCGAGAAGTTCGCGAATTCTTTTTCCGAGGTTGATCAGCTCCAGGCTGCAGCCCGCCGATTTGGTGGCAACGTACACGCGGACCAGAGTGCCGAGGCCCGTGCTGTCCATGAACGTGAGATCGGTCAAGTCCAGCACAATTCGTTTATGGTTGGGAATCAGTTCGCTGACCTTGAGATAGAGGAAATGGTTCACGCCCACGACTAATTTGCCGCGGCATCGCACCACGGCGGTGTCGCCGGCGCGGTCAATGTCAATCGTAAGGCGGTTCGCTGCTGCTGCATCCGTCATTGGGCGCTACCTTTTTAAAGGCGGTCGAAGGTTCAAAAAAGATTTTCGTGATTGTTGCATACCCCGGCGGGAAATGAAACAGCCTATCTTCGGTCGATCCGCTCAGTTTCCCCGCGAGCGCACTTTACCAATCGCATGGCCTACGGCGCCGGCGTGGAGTAGGATACCCAAGCATTTCCGGGAAAAGGAGTTTCAGAGATGACCCTTCGTTTTGCGCCTACGGGCCGGGTCGTGGCCGCGGTCCTTGTTGCAATGTTCATCATGCTCGCGGGCGCCGCGAGCGCGGCGGATTCCGGTCCGATCGTGGAAGTCACAGGAGGAAAAATTCGTGGCGCGCTGCTCGAAAAAGGCGGCGCGGCGTTCAAAGGCGTCCCGTTCGCCGCGCCTCCCGTGGGCGATTTGCGTTGGCGCGAAACCATGCCTGTGAAGCCCTGGACGGGCGTGCGCGAAGCCACGGCTTACGGACCCACTTGTCCGCAGATTCTAGGTTTCGCCGTGCCGCCGGGAACGGAAATCAACGAGGACTGTCTTCAACTGGATCTTTGGACGCCGGAGTGGCCGAGCAAGACGAGAAAACCGGTGATGGTTTGGATTCACGGCGGCGGCAATTTTGGCAGGTTTCCCAATCCTCCGGCCAATGACGGAGAATCCTTGTCGCGCCACGGCGTAGTGCTCGTGAGCATCAATTACCGGGTCGCCGCGTTGGGCTTTTTCTCTCATCCTAAATTGACGGAGGAATCCCCACACCATGCCTCGGGGAATCAGGGGATCCTTGACCAAATCGCCGCGCTCAAATGGGTACGGGAAAATATCGGCAAATTCGGCGGCGATCCGGGCAATGTGACCATTTTCGGAGAGTCGGCGGGGGCCTTGGACGTCAGCGTCTTGATGACATCCCCCTTATCGAAGGGGCTTTTTCAGCGCGTCATCGCGGAAAGCGGACCGGTGACTCTCGAGGGGGATCCCTTGACGCTGGCTCAGGCGGAAAAACGGGGCGAAGAGACTGCCGCGCGTTGGGGAAAGCCCGCGAGCGCGTCGCTCAAAGACCTGCGCGAAGTTTCCTCCGCCGAAATCATGAAAGCGGAGCCGGATTATTTGCGAGTGGCTCCTCCGAATCTGGGCATCGCAGTTGACGGCTATGTATTTCCGAGACCGCCCGCGGAGGTATTCGCCTCAGGACAGGAACATAAGGTTGGCCTGATCATCGGAAGCAACGGCCGCGAACAAGATCCGGGTAGGCCACGGCCCGCCGATTTAAGAAAAACCCTGGCTCAAGATTTCGGGCCGCTCGCGCCCCGCGCGGTGGCGCTGTACGAGCAGACTCAGCCCGATCCCATTTATGGCACAGCGGTGGAGCAATGGAGCACGGATACTTCGTTTCGGTGCGGAGCCGTGGCGCAACTGGTCTGGCACGCGGCCGCCGGAAATCCTTCGTTCGAATATGCCTTCGACCGCGTGGCGCCAGGCAGGGAATCGGTCGGCGCCACGCACGGCGCCGAAGTGTGGTACGTCTTCGATACGCTCACGCTCGGCGAATCCTTCGGGCCGCCCAATGTGAAATATAACGCGACCGATCAAGAGATATCCGAAGCCATGCAGCAGTATTGGACCAATTTCGCCAAAACGGGCGATCCCAATCGTGGCGTGAGCGCAAACGATCGGACGCTGCCGGCGTGGCCTAAGTTTGACGCCGCTTCCCGCGCCTACCTTGAATTCACCGAGCGCGGGCCGGTGGCGCGCGAAGCATTGCGCCGCCCGTTCTGCGATTTGTTCATCGAAAACGTGAAACGGCAAATGAAGTAATTCGGCTGCCTCAGAAGATCAACTTCAAGGCGAATTGAATATCCCTTGAGTTGACCACGGTGCTCGTAATTTCTGCAGCGCCTGGAAATTCATTTGCTGGTGTGATGGGTATCGGGGAATTGTTCCCTCCAAATGGCAGATCGGCGGGGTTGTTCACAATGTTGTTGGGTAGACCGAAGATGGGGTGATTGAGAATATTGAAAAACTCCGCCCGAAATTCCAGGTTCCCTGCTTCGCCCAAAAAGGGAAGCCTCGTATCCTTGTTAAGCGAGAAGTCCCAGGAGACAAGGCGTGGCCCTCGCAAACTATCCCTGCCTGCATCGCCCAAGTATCCCGATGGCTGAATTTCGTACATGGTTGGGTTGAACCATTCGTTTGGGGTACCCACAATCACGCTGCTTGCATTGAAACTTGGCGCGAGGCTAGCGCGGTCATTTTGACTGTTCGCCTGCCCCGAACCTGATTGGTTATTGCCGAGACTCGGCGAAAATCCAAATCCGCTTTGTGCTGTAATGATGTTTCCCATCCACCAGCCCTTCAGAAACCCAGCCCCGAGGCTGTCTGAAGCGATGTTG
>Ga0335078_10012057_pt1 | contig 12829 bp, 10 predicted proteins | sample Lox_Sample_32_FD_206711 | JGI IMG/M metagenome (GOLD analysis project Ga0335078, IMG submission 206711) | Soil microbial communities from Loxahatchee National Wildlife Refuge, Florida, United States - Lox_Sample_3.2 | ecosystem: Environmental > Terrestrial > Soil > Wetlands | place: USA... | reverse complement strand
CTCATCCAGGACGGCGGCGTCTCGCCCGCCCTGCTCGGCGGGGTCAGCTCACCCAGGCTGACCGCCACGCTGGCCCCCCAAGGGGCCCTCGGTACCGAGATAGCCCGGTCGGTCTACTCCTGCCTGGGACGGAGCTGATCCGGCGATGACCAACGGTACCGGCTCGTCCGCCTTCCCTAACTCTCCCCGGCTGGCCCGCGGCGGGCTGGTCCTGCTCGATCCCCTCACCGGAGTGCTGCAGAAGGTCATCTCATTCCAGTACAACCCGGACACGCTCACCCGCACGCTCGTTCCGCAGGGGATCGGGCCCGAGCCGGGCGATCGGCTCGAAGCGCTGCGGCTGAAGGGACCACCGCAGGAAACCATCAAGCTGGAGGCCGAGATCGACGCTACCGACGCGCTGGAGACGCCGACCGCGAGCGCGGCCGACCAGACGGTGGCGACCGTCGGCCTGCTCGCCTACCTGGCCTCGCTGGAGCTCAGCTTTACCCCGCCGGTAACCCAGCTGGTCATCGACGAAGTACTGGCCCAGGTCGGCATCATCGAGATCGCGCCGATCGAGGCGCCGCTGACCGTCTTCGTCTGGGGCCGCAACCGGGTCGCCCCGGTCCGCGTCACCGAGTACAGCGTGACCGAGCACGCCTTCGACTCCTCGCTGAACCCGACCCGGGCCGCGGTCAGCCTTTCGCTTCGCGTGCTCACCGTCTTCGACCTGGGCTTCGCGGTCCCCGGTGGGCTCTTGTACCTGCTCCATCAGCTGACCAAGGAGCGCCTGGCCGGCGCGCTCCCCACGGCGGCCATTGGCGACCTCGGCATCGCCGCCCTTCCGGGGACCTGACATGCTGCCGCCGACCAGCCGTTACGCGTCCGTGGCCACGACGGCGCTCAGCAACGCCGACGGAACCACCGTGGTGTACCTGCAGCGCCGGTTCGTGCCGCAGCCCGGCAGCCTGGCCCAGACCGCCACGCACACCGTGACCACCGGGGACCGCCTCGACCTGATCGCCAACGCCGAGATCGGGGACCCGTCGCAATGGTGGCAGATCGCGGACGCCAACCGCGCCATGTGGCCCGAGGACCTCACCGCCACGGTCGGCACCGTGCTGCGCATCACGCTGCCACCAGGCGTGCCGGGGGTGCCGGGTGCCTAGCTTCCTCATGATGCTGCAAATCGGGCCGGTGCTGCCCGTGCCCGCGCCTCAGCCGGTCGTGGATGCCCTGCTCAGCGCCCAGGTCACGACCAGCGCGGGCCAGGCAGACGGCTTCCAGCTGACCTTCGCGGTGAGCAATAAGTCGCTGATCAACCTGGTGCTGCTGCCATCAGGCTTCTTCGACCCCGGCACCCGCGTCATCCTCATGGTGATCCTGGCCGGGCTGCCGGTCGTGCTCATGGACGGCATCATCACCCGCCAGGACCTGGCCCCGGGCAATACCCCGGGAACGTCCACGCTGACCATCACCGGCGAGGACCTCAGCGTGCTGATGAGCTACGACGTGAGGCAGGTGTGCTACCCGGGGCTGCCGGCCGAGGGCGTGGTCGAGGTCATCTGCGCGCAGTACGCGCAATACGGCATCGTCCCCGAGGCCATCCCGCCCGCGCTGCTCGATGTGCCGGACCCGGTCGAGCAGATCCCCACGCAGAGCGGTACCGACCTGGACCACCTGCGCGCGCTGGCGACCGAGGCCGGCTACGTCTTCTTCATCCAGCCCGGCCCGGTGCCCGGGATGAGCACCGCCTACTGGGGTCCCGAGGTGCGGGTCGGCGTGCCCCAGCCAGCCCTCAACGTGAACATGGACGCCGATACCAACGTGGAGACGCTGAGCTTCTCCTACAACGGGCTCAGCCGCACCCAGCTCACCGTGGCCATCCAGACCGACACGGGGTTGACCGTCTCGGTCCCGGTGCCGAACATCAGCATCCTGCGCCCGCCGCTGGCGGCCCGGCCCGCGGTGATCCTCAGGCATGCCCCGCTGGAGGACTCGGCGAAACTCAATTCCGTGCAGGCCGCCCTGATGGGACTCGGTAAGGACGCCGTCGCCGCCGACGCCGTGACCGGCCAGGGCACGCTGGATGTCCTGCGCTACGGCCACATCCTGACGACCAGGCAACTGGTCTCGGTCCGGGGCGCTGGGGTCAGCTACGACGGCTTCTACTACGTGACGAGCGTCACCCATAACCTCAAGCGCGGCGAGTACAAGCAGAGCTTCCAGCTGACCCGCGACGGCACTCTGTCGCTGTCCCCGGTGGTCCCGGCATGACCACCACCTCGCAGTCAGTGCGCTACCTGGGCAAGTACCGGGGGACCGTGGCGAGCAACATCGACCCACTGCAGCAGGGGCGGCTGCTGGTCCAGGTGCCCGACGTGCTGGCCGACGACCCCTGCATCTGGGCGCTCCCGGCGCTGCCCGGGCCGGGCCCGCAGGCCGGCCTGTTCGCGCTGCCTCCGATCAGCGCCCAGGTGTGGGTCGAATTCGAGCAGGGCGACCCGCAGTACGCGGTGTGGGTGGGCTGCTTCCCCGGATCAACCGCCGACCTGCCCGCCATGGCCGCCGCGGTGCCTGCCGCGGCGTGCCCGATGATCCTGCAGACCACCGGCCAGAACATCGTCGCGCTGGCCGACCTGCCGGGGGCGGCGGGCGGCGGGCTGCTGCGCAGCGCCGCGGGCGCATTCGTGAGCGTGAGCGACGCCGGCATCGTGCTGGACAACGGCCGGGGAGCCGTCATCACCCTGGCCGGCAATTCGGTCACGGTGAACGCGGGAGCGCTGGTCGTCACATGAGCCGAGGAGGGGGTTAATGCCCGAGGCGAGCTACTACGGCAAATACCGGGCCACAGTCAGCGACAACGCCGATCCGCTGGTCCAGGGCCGGCTGATGCTCAATGTGCCCGACGTCCTCGGGGACGTGCCGAGCAGCTGGGCGCTGCCCTGCCTGCCGGCCGTGGGCGAGCAGATGGGCGTCTTCGTGCTGCCCGCGATCGGCAGCACCGTCTGGGCCGAATTCGAGCAGGGCAAGCCCGACTTCCCGATCTGGTCCGGCGGGTTCTGGAGCTCGGCGGCGGACGTGCCGCCGCTCGCCCTCGCCGCCCCGCCCGGCATGCAGAACATCCTGCTGCAGACCACGGCGGCAAACTCCCTGCTGATCACCGACACGCCTGGCCCGCAAGGCGGGATCGTGCTGAGCAGCCCCGGCGGATCGACGCTGATCGTGAACGACACCGGAATCTATCTCAGCAGCGGGACGGCGTCGATCACGCTGATCGGGTCGACCGTGGCGATCAACAAGACGGCCCTGACGGTGGTGTGAGCATGCCCGGTTACCTACTGCACATCGGCGCGGCCGTCCAGTGCACCCACCTCGCCCCGGCCGCCGCCACCCCGGGGGCGCCCAGGGTCTTCGCCAGCGGGATGCCGGTCGCGACGGTGGCCAGCGTGTGGAGCGTGGCCGGGTGCCTATTCCAGGTGAGTTCGGTGCCGCAGCCCTGCGTCCGGGTGCAGTGGACCATGCCTGCGGGCCGGATCGTCATCGGCGGCAGTGCCGCGCTGCTCACGCCGGGCATCGGTACCGGCGCCGGGACCTGCCTGAACGCGGAGCAGGCGCCGCAGGGCGTGCCCACCGTCAACCAGCTGCAGCTGCGCGCTGCGGGGAGCTAGCGGGAGGCGGCCGATGAACATAGCGTTCCCGCTGCAGATCGACCGGGCCGGCCGGACCGCCGCCGCCCCGGACGACGACCACGTGCGGCAGATGATCGAGCAGCTGCTGTTCACCCGCCTGGGTGAGCGGGTGATGCAGCCGACGCTGGGCTGCTCGCTGCTGCAGCTGGCCTTTGAGCCAAACAGCCCGGAGATCGGCGCTGTGCTCCAGATGACCGTGCAGGCTTCGCTGCAGCAATGGCTGGGGGACGTGGTCCGGATCGATTCCCTGGCCGTCACCTCGGCAGGTGCCACGCTGACTGTCGACCTGACCTACGTGGTGACCGCCACGGGCTCCACCCAGCAGGCCACCTTCACCCAGGGCGGCCCGTCGTGATGGCCGCGGACGGCATGATCTGCCGCGACGGGCTGCGCCGGGATTTTGTCCGGTCGGCCGGCCTCAATGGCCTGGACCACGTGGAGGTCAGCGATGATCACCGCACGCTGACCGTCAGCTTCCTGGCCAAGGCCCCGGCCGGCGTCGGTCCCGGCAACATCAAGATCACTGGCGGCCAGCAGGTGACCGGGATTACCGCCGTGGCGGTCCGGCTGTGCGCCGACGACGATCCCGACATCGACGACTGCCTTCAGGTCACGGTGAGCCAGCCCGGTGACGCCTCGTGCTACCAGCTGTGCCTGGTGCAGACCGACGCGCAGGGCCGCCCGACCGACGTGCCGCTGGCCGGGCTGGATCCGCGCTACGCGTGCGTCGGCTTCTCGTTCATGGCCGGCTGCCCGACCGGGCTCGACTGCGCCGCCGGGCCGGCCTGCCCGGCACCAGCCGTACCCGAGCCGGACATGTCCTATCTGGCCAAGGACTTCGCCAGCTTCCGGCAGTTGCTGCTCGACCGGCTGGCGCTGATCATGCCGGGCTGGCAGGAGACCCACGAGCCGGATATCGGTGTGGCCATCGTGGAGCTGCTGTCCTGGGTCGGCGACGAGCTGAGCTACTACCAGGACGCCGTGGGCACCGAGGCGTACCTGCGGACCGCCCGGCTGAGGATCTCGGTGCGCCGTCACCTGACGCTGATCGACTACCGGCTGCACGACGGCTGTAACGCCAGGACCTGGGTATGCGTGGAAGTGACTGGGACCGGGCCGGTGACGCTGCAGGCGGGCGACTTCTGCTGCATCACCACCCCCAACGTGGGCACGGGCCAGGCTGCCCTGCTCCAGTCCGACCTGAGCGCCGCCGATCCGGGGTCCTACCAGGTCTTCGAGCCGGTCATCCGCGGTGACGTGGTGATCTACCCAGCGCACAGCACGATGTACTTCTGGACCTGGGGCGACGGGCAGTGCTGCCTGCCCGCCGGGGCCACGTCGGCCACGCTCATCGACGCCTGGGCCGCCGATCCCCCGCAGGCCAGCGACGGGGCCGGGGCGGCGGATCGCCCGCGGGCGCTGCATCTCGCCGTGGGCGACGTCATCGTCATCGAGGAGATCCGCGGCCCGCTCACCGGGGCCGAGGCCGACGCCGACCCGAGCCACCGGCAGGCCGTGCGCCTGACCTCGGTCGAGCCGGCCGAGGACCCGCTCTTCCAGCAGCCCGTCGTCAACGTGCGGTGGAGCGCGGCGGACGCGCTCACCTTCCCGGTCTGCCTGTCCTCGCTGAACAGCTCCGATTGCACGCCGGTCTGCCCGGTGAGCGTCGCGCGCGGCAACGTCATCCTGGTCGATCACGGCCGCAGTCTGACGGCCTGCGGCGCGCCGCCCGAGATCCTCACCGTGCCGCCGTCCGCCCAGTCGCCCGGCCGGTGCCGGGGCCCATACCAGCCGGGCCCGCCCGTCACCTCGCAGGCGCCGTACGAGCCCGTGCTCGCGCATTCACCGGTGACCCAGCGGCAGCCGTTCCCGGACCCTGACGCCGTGGCCCGGCGCCAGGCCCGTGACCTCGAGGCCATTCCCGGTGCCGCGCTGGCCGCGGCGCGGGCCCTGACGGCGGGCATCGCCGCCGGGCAGTCCCTGTCACCGGACCAGATCGAATCGCTGACCACCTTGTTCGGGACGGCCGCCATGATCAGCGTCGGTCTGCTGCCGGCCGCCACGCGCCCAGGCTCGGTACCGGGCGCGGTGGACCAGGGCAGCGCGGTGGCTGCGTTGCTCGCCCGGCAGGAGACCCTTCTGGATCACAAGCTGCGCCGTCTGCAGACCCTCGCCCGGCGGGCCCGTGACGGCCTCCTGCTCGGACCCGAAGCCGCCGCCGAGGTGACTGCGAGCTGGGGGGCTGGCTACGCGGCCGGCCTGGATCCGGCCGACCCGGCCCTGTTTGGGCCCGCGGCCGGCGCGCTGAACCAGGACCCGCGCGCCGCGCTGCCCGAGGTGACTGTCCAGGACGCGACCGCCGTACCGTGGGTGCCCCGCCGGACCCTGCTCAACAGCGGCAGCGAAGACCGCACCTTCGTGGGCGAATGCGACGATGAGGGTCTCCTGCACCTGCGGTTCGGTGATGGCAGGTACGGACAGCCACCCGAACCGGGCACCACCCTCACCGCCAGCTACCGGACCGGGAACGGCACGGCCGGCAACGTGCCCGCCGGAGCCATCACCGCCCTGGTGTCGTGCACGACCCGGTTCGACGTCATCACGCGGGTCAGCAACCCGCTGCCCGCCCAGGGCGGGACCGATCCGGAACCAACCGCCGACGCGCAGCTCTACGCGCCCTCGCTGATCGGCACGCCGCTGCGCCGCGCGATCACCGCCGATGACTACGCGGCCATCGCCGCGCAGGACGCCAGCCTGCAGCGGGCCGCGGGCCAGCTGCGCTGGACCGGCAGCTGGTATGAGGCGCACGTCGCGCTCGACCCGGCGGGCACCGAGACCCTGGACCGGTTCCTGGTGCGCTCGGTGACCAGAAACCTGAGGCGCGTCCGCCGTCTCGGACACGACCTGCGGGTAGGTTCCGCCGAGTACGTGCCGCTGGACGTCGCGATCGGTGTCTGCGTCCAGCCGGGCTACCAGCGGGCCCATGTCGAGGCGGCGCTGCTCGACGTGTTCGGCACCGGGACCACAGCCAGCGGCCAGCCGGGCCTGTTCAGCCCCGGCCGTCTCACGTTCGGCACCCCGGTTTCGGCCAGCACGCTCGTCGCGGCCGCCGCGGGCGTGGCCGGGGTGGACAGCGCCACGGTCACCAGGCTGCAACGGCTCGGGCAGGGCGACGACGGGGAGCTCGTGGCCGGCGTCCTGACCACGGGCCCGCTGCAGATCCCCCAGCTCGACAACGATCCGCGCCATCCCGAGCGCGGCGTGCTCCAGCTGGTGATGGGAGGCGGGCGATGAGCGCGGATTGCGGATGCGGGTGCGGCGGAACGGGCGGACGCGGCGGGGCGAGCGGCTGCGGGGGGACCGGCCCCGGCACGGAGGCGGGCGGCTGCTGCGCCAGCCCACCGGCGCTCACCCCCGTGACCATCGTCAACCGTCCCGGCCTCAGCCAGATCTCCTACCGGGTCGGGACCCACGGCGGCTTCATGGACACCATGCAGGCCGCGCTGTCCGGTACCGCCGAGCCCGCCCTGAACGTGCTGACCACGCGCTCGACGGACGACCCCTGCGTCGCCTTCCTCGACTGCTGGGCCACTATCGCGGACATCCTGACCTTCTACCAAGAGCGCATCGCCAACGAGGGCTACCTGCGCACCGCCACCGAACTGCGGTCCGTCCTCGAGCTGGCCCGGCTGGTCGGCTACCGGCTGCGGCCGGGTCTGGGTGCCTCGGCCTACCTGGCCTACACCCTGCAGCCCAACCCGGCGAAGGTCACCACGGTCACCATCGCCCGGGGCAGCCAGGCCGCGAGCGTGCCGGGCCCGGGCCAGCAGCCGCAGACCTTCGAGACCTCCGACGACCTCATCGCCCAGCAGCCGTGGAACACGCTGCCAGTCCGCGCGACCAACCCCGCGGTCATCACCGCGGAGCTGCTCTCCACGGCGCCGGCCCACGTCCCGGTCCAGGGTGCCGCCCTGGCCATCACCCCGGGGAACAGGCTGGTGTTCGCCACCGCGCCGGCTGCGCCCGGCAGCCCGCGGGTGCCGATGTCCGTGCAGACGGTGAGCACCGACGCCGCCGCCCAGGTCACCACGCTGACCTTGCTCCGCGATCCCGGCCTGGCCGCCGGTGCCAGCGTGGCGGCAGAGGCTTCGCCCGCGGCGGCGGCATCGGGCAACGGTGCCCTGCCCAACCTGGCCGGCCTGATCAGCCCGCTCCAGGTGCGGCCGTCGGTGCCGCCCGCTGACTCCGCTCATCTGGCCAGGACGGTGGACGGCATCTTTGGGGCGGGTTCGGACATAGCCCCGCAGCTCCTGGCCAGCCTGGCTCCCCGGCTCGGCGCTGGCCTGTATCAGGCCTGGGGGCAGACCGCGATCCCGGCCCCGGCCACCGCCCTGCCTGCGGTGAGCGTCCAGCGGGCCAAGGCTGGCGTGTTCGGCGCGACGGCGCCGCTTAAACCCGTGCCCAACGCGTCCGCCCCCACCGGCAGCCAGGAATGGCCGTTGTCGGGCAGCGTCATCGCGCGGATAGACGTGGTGGCCGGCCCGGCCAGCCCGACGGTCACCGTATCCGCGAACGACGGGCGCCAGGGCAGCACGGGCTTCCCGGCGGACGCACCTCCGGCCGGCCCGGTGACCCTGCTGCCCGGGCCGGGCGGGATCAGCGTCAGCGTCACGGCACCGGTACTCGAACTGGGGGCCGGTGCGGCTCCAGCCGACCCCTCCTGGGAACTGTTCTTCACGTTCAGCGGGATCATCAGCGCGAGCGTCACGATCAGCAGCACCAGCGCCCTGGCCAGCCCGAGCGTCAGCATTGGCGACGACCCGGTCTACACGCCGACGCCAGGACAGGTACTGCAGAATTCCGGGCCGGACGACGCCAAGGTGGTCTCCCTGTCCGCCACCGGGATCACGCCCGCCCGGCTGAGCGTCATCGACGAGATCTGGAGCTCCGCGCCCGACCCGGGCGTGATCGACCTTGACGCCGAGTACGACCAGGTCGTGGCGGGCAGCTGGGCCGTGATCGAACGCGCCGACAGCGGCGCCGTCGTCACCGCGCAGGTACTGACCGCGCAGACCGTCGCCCGGTCCGCGTACGGCATCTCCGGCAAGGTCACCCGGCTGACCCTCGACCAGCCATGGCTGGCCCCCGAGGATGTACTGCTCTCGGTGGCCCGCAGTACCGCCGTGTACGTCCAGAGTGATCCGCTGTCGCCGGCCAGGGTCGCCGATCCCACGCCGGTCAGCGGGGACTCGGTCGGCCTCGACGGGCTCTACGGCGGGCTGCAGACCGGCCGCTGGCTGATCATCACCGGCGAGCGGACCGACCTGCCCGGCGTGACCAGCGGCGAGGTCGTCATGGTGGCTGGCCTGACCCAGGGCGCCGACCTGCCCGGCGACACCGTGCACACGACCGTCCATCTGTCCACCTCCCTGGCCTACTCCTACGTCCGCAGCACGGTCACCATCTGGGGCAACGTGGTAGCCGCGACCCAGGGCGCCAGCCAGCAGGACGTGCTGGGCAGCGGCTCGGCCAGCCAGGCTGGCCAGAGTTTTGCGCTCAGCCGGAGCCCGCTGACCTACCTGCCCTCACCCACCGCCTCGGGAGCCGCCAGCACCCTGGACACTTCCGTCAACGGTGTGTCCTGGCCGGAAGTGGGCAACCTGGAAGCGGCCGGGCCGACGGATCACGTGTACATGACACAGGCCGATGACGCGGGCAAGACCACCGTGCTGTTCGGCGACGGCGTGCACGGGGCCCGCCTGCCCGCCGGGCCGGCCAGCGTCACCGCCTCCTACCGGGTCGGGCTGGGCACCGCGGGCAACGTCGCGGCGGGCCAGATCAGCCAGCCCCTGACCCGGCCCCAGGGGGTGCAGGGCGTCAGCAACCCGCTGCCCTCCAGCGGCGGCGCTGACCCCGACACCGCCGCGTCGGCCCGGGGCAACGCCCCGCTGGCCGTCATGGCCCTGGACCGCGTGGTCTCGGTGCAGGACTACCAGGACTTCGCCCGGGCCCGGGCCGGCATCGGCAAGGCCAGCAGCGCGCTGCTGTCCGACGGCACCAGCCAGTTCGTGTACCTGACGGTCGGCGGCACCACCGAACAGCCCATCGACACCTCCTCGGCGCTGATGACCAGCCTGGTCGCCAGCCTGGCTGCCAACGGGGACCCTCATCTGCCGGTGCGCGCTGCGCCGTGCCAGGTCAAACTCATCGTCTTGACCGCCGGGGTGCACCTCGGGTCCGGCTACCAGTGGAGCAACGTGTCAGCCGGGGTCAGGGCGGCGCTGCTGTCCGCGTACTCCTACGACAACAGGTCGCTCGGCCAGGACGTCGTCCTCAGCGACATCGTCGCGACCATCCAGGGCGTGCCGGGCGTGGACTACGCCGTCGTCACCGGCCTGACCGTCATCGGCCTGGGGGATCCGGCCGCCACCGTACAGGCCCTGTCCGAGCTGGCCGGCACGCTGAGCACGCAGCCCCCGACCCGGATCACCGTGCCCCTGGCCATGACCGATCCCAGTCCGCCGCACACCATCGATCCCGCCCAGATCGCCATCTTCAGCCCTGACGTCCCCGACTCCATCGTCCTCACACAGATAACCCCGTGACCGCCATGCCAGATGACCGTCTCTATAACCTTCTACCCGAGTACTACCGTGTCACCGACGTGACCTCAGGTGGTGTGCTGCGGGCCCTGCTGCAGGTCATCAGCGCGCAGGTCGATGTCGTCCAGGCCGACATGGACCAGCTCTACCGCAACTGGTTCATCGAGACCTGCCAGGACTGGGCCGTGCCCTACCTCGGTGACCTGGTGGGATACCAGCCGCTGCAGATGGGCGAGGCAGCCCAGGCCACCACGGCCGAGGGCCAGCGGCTCGACCAGGCGGTAGCGGGCCGCGCCGACGTAGCCAGGACGGTGGCCACCCGCCGCCGCAAGGGCACCCTCGCGGCCTTGATCGAACTGGCCGCCGAGGTGGCCCGGTGGCCCGCGCGTGCCGTGGAGTTCCGCACCCTGCTCGACCAGACCCAGTCCGTCAACCACGTCCGGCTCGACCGGGGCCGGACCGCCGACCTGCGGGACGGGAACCTGCTCGACCTCGCGGACGGCCCGTTCGGCGGCCTGGCCCATGTCGCCGAGGTGGCCCGGGCCAGCTCGCTGCGGCGGGCGGGCCGCTACGACATCCCCAACCTCGGGCTGTTCATCTGGCGGCTGGGCTGTTACTCCATCACCCGGGCCCCCGCCTACTGCTGGGACCAGGCCCGCAATCAGTACTCGTTCAGCATCCTGGGCAATGACGCCCCGCTCATGACGCACCCGGCCGAACTCGGCCGGCTCACCGAACCCGCGGAGACCGACGTCCCGGCCTGGATCCGCCGGCGGTGGTTCGAGGCCAACCTGGCCGACTACTACGCACCCAGCCTGAGCATCTGGCGGGACAGCCTGGACGGCCCGCCGGTCCCGGTCACCGACATTGTCGCGGCCGACCTGACCGGCTGGACCTACCGGCCCCGGCGCGGCCAGGTGGCCGTCGACCCGGTTCTCGGCCGGATCGCGTTCCCGCCCGGCAGCGCCCCCACCGAAGGGGTGTGGGTGAGCTACCACTACGGCTTCAGCGCGGACATGGGCGGCGGCGAGTACCCACGGCCCCGCCCCGCGATCGGCGGCCGCCGGCGCTACACGGTAGGTACCGGCGGGCGCGACGCGACCATCATGGCGGCCGTCAGCCGCTGGCGCGCCGAGAAGGCCGCCGACGCGACCGCGCAGAACGCGGTCATCGAGGTTCTCGACGGGCGCGTGTACCAGGAAAGCATCGACATCGGCCTGGACGAGGGCGACCACCTGGAGCTGCGGGCCGCCCCGGGCACCCGGCCGGTGATCATGCTGCTGGACTGGTACGCCAACCGGCCCGACGCCATGCGGGTCTACGGAACCGGGCAGGCCAACGGCACACCCGCGAGCGGCCCGCCCCCGTCAGGCACCGAGCCGCCACTGCCGCAGGTGTCCCCGGACACCGGGTGCGTGGAGTACCTCAATCCTCCGCTGCCCACCTTCGTGCTCGACGGCTTTCTGGTGACCGGCCGCAGCCTGCTGGTCACCGGGCCGCTGGCCCAGGTCGCTATCCGGCACTGCACGCTGGTCCCGGGCTGGTCACTCGAGTGCGACTGCTCGGCGCGGCGCGGCGAAGAGCCAGGCATCGAGCTCACCTACACGAGCGCCCGGCTGGTCATCGACCACTCCATCACCGGCTCGGTCCAGGTGACCCTCGATGAGCCGGCCGGCGACCCGATCGAGATCGACGCCCGCGACAGCATCCTGGACGCGACCAGCAGCAGCCTGCCGGCCATCAGCGGCCCGGACGGCGGGTACGCGTACGCCACCGTCAGCCTGCGGCGGTGCACGGTCATCGGCACGGTCCTGGTGCACGTCCTCGCCCTCGGCGATAACACCATCTTCCTCGGCCTGCTGCGGGCGGCCCGCCGCCAGCAGGGATGCGCCCGCTTCTGCTGGATCGAGCCCGCGTCAAGAAGCCCGAGCCGGTACGAATGCCAGCCGGACCTGGCCCGTGCCGCCGTGGGGGCGGGCGTCCCGCAGGACGCCGAGACGGACCGGGTCAGGCCGCGCTTCAGCAGCCTCCGCTACGGCAGCCCCGGCTACGGCCAGCTAGCGCTGGACTGTGCGCCCGAGATCACCAGCGGCGCGGACGACCAGTCAGAGATGGGCGCATTCCATGACCTGTTCCAGCCGCAGCGGCTGGCCAACCTCAGCGAGCGGCTGCAGGACTTCACCCCCGCCGACATGAACGCGGCGGTTTTCATTGTCACCTGATCAACGGAGGACGACGTGTACGCTGACCTGTCCCGGTGGCTGTTCCAGCCTGAACGGCATTACTCGCGCGTCGTCGTGCAGCAGGGCCGGGTCAGCCTGGACTCCGACGCCAACGCGCAGACGTCGATACAGCTGCACTACCTGCGCACCCTGGCCACCGACCTGATCGGCCCGGCCGCCGGCCCCAGCGGCCAGGTGGGGTTCGGCATCACCACCGCCACCGGAGCGGGCCAGGAAGGCCCGACGCTGGACATCGCCCCCGGCCGCTATTACGTCGACGGCCTGCTCTGCGAGGCCGGCGGTACGGCCGCCATCGACTACTTCCAGCAGC
>Ga0335078_10012056_pt1 | contig 12830 bp, 14 predicted proteins | sample Lox_Sample_32_FD_206711 | JGI IMG/M metagenome (GOLD analysis project Ga0335078, IMG submission 206711) | Soil microbial communities from Loxahatchee National Wildlife Refuge, Florida, United States - Lox_Sample_3.2 | ecosystem: Environmental > Terrestrial > Soil > Wetlands | place: USA... | reverse complement strand
GACGGTGGGGGCACCATCCGCGTCGGCGTGCAGGGGACGACGCGCCGCTCCGGGAAACCAGGTGCGAACCGTGCCGGCAGTCGTCCTGTCCATGGCGGCCGCCGACGGGCCACGTCGTCGGCTCCCGTCCCGGCGCCCGCACCGACGTGCAGCGACGTCTCGCTCCCGACGAAGTACGCAGCCCCTCTCGGTCCCGGCGGCCTGGCGACCGGGGTCTTCACCCTGGCGACGTGTCCCGGAGGCACGCTCCGACTCGCCAACGGCGTGGTCGTGCTGGTCCCGTCGGCACCCGCAGTCGGACCAGGGGTGCGGCCCACCGCCGCCAGCGCGCTCGTCCAACAGGCGGAGAACTCACTCGAGCTCCCGTCGCCGGTGATCGGGGTGAATCCCGCCGCATTCACCGTTGTGAACCTCGCCACGTGGCTCTGGATCGACCCAGGAACGTGGAGGGCCTTCGCGGTGACGGCCCGAGCCGGCGCGGTGGCCGCCACGGTGGTCGCCATGCCCGAGCGGGTCACGTGGTCGATGGGTGACGGAGGGTCCGTCACCTGCCCCGGCCCGGGCACGCCCTACCTGACCGACCAGCCGTCCACGGCCCAGTCGACCTCGTGTGCGTACACCTACCGCGTCTCTTCATACGGTGGGGGTGACGGCACCCATCCCGGTGGTGGGACCTTCGCCGTCACGGCCACCGTCACCTGGGCGGTGACATGGTCGGTCACCGGGGCGCCGGGCGGTGGCGCGCTCCCTCCGCTCGAGACGAGTGCAAGCACCGCGCTGCGAGTGGAGCAGGTCGAGTCGATCGACACGGCCGACTGAGCGGGCCATGGCACCCTCCCTTCTCCATGCAGATCGGCGGATTGACCGCCGTGGTGCGCGCCATGGCACCGATGAGCCCCTGCGGCTCCTGGCAAGGGGAACAAGCCGGCGGCCATTGCTCGCGCTGGGCTCTTTGGCGCTGGTCGTCACCTCCACGGCGGCGTTCGTCGGGCTCTATGCCCACGCGGGCGCTCGGCAGCCTGTGCTCGCGCTCCAGCGGACGGTGACCCCGGGCAGCAGGATCACGGCGTCCGACCTCACCGTCGTCGACATATCGGCCACGAGGGGATTGGCCTCCATCCCGGTGCACGACGCCCGGCAGGTGGTCGGGCAGACGGCGGCCACCCTCCTCGTGACCGGTACCTTGGTGACCAGGGCCGAGCTGAAGACCTCCAGTGGCACACCCTCCGGCGACGTGATCGTGGGGGTGGCCGCTCAGCCCGGACAGCTTCCGGCTGGCGGGGTTCGCGCCGGTGACATCGTCGACGTCGACGTCACCGCTCCCTCTGGTTCGCTCGACGCCACGGCGCAGGGTTCTCCCGCGCCGACCGGGTCGGCGGCAACGGTGACCGTGTCCGGTGCCGTCATCGCCCAAGACGCCAGGATCGTCGGCGTGGCCGACGGCTCGGGGAGGGCGGGTGGCGGCCCGACCGTGGTCTCCGTCGCTGTCCCCGAGGCGATCGGTCCTCTCGTCGCCAACGCGTCCGTCGCCGGACAGGTCGCCATCACACTGGTGAGCGGGGCCCGATGAGCATCACCGTGTTCTGCAGCGGAAAGGGTGCCCCCGGCGTCACCACGCTCGTCAGTGCCACCGGCGCGGTCTGGTCTTCGCCGCGCCCGGTGCTCGTGGCCGAATGCGATCCCTCAGGGAACGATCTCGCCGTCCGCTTCGGGCTCAACCCTGGTTTGGGTATGACGAGTCTCGTCTTGGACTCCAGGTCGGAGCGCAACGACACACCGCTCGACAACCACATCCAGGTGCTTCCCGGCGGCCTCGCCGCGCTCGTCGGACCGGTGAGTGCCGCCGCCGCCCGCCGCCTGGACACCGAACTGGCACAAGTCGGCGTCGGGGTCCTGCCGAGTGGACACGATGTGCTCGTTGACTGCGGTCGCATCGTCGACGGGTGCCGGGGCCAGGAGGAGCTCCTCACGGTGGCCGGGCACGTCGTGCTCGTGATCCGTCCCGATCCGGCGGGGATCGCCCATGCCCGCGCCGCGCTGGGCGCGGTCCGATCCGTGGCGCCACGACGACCGTGCTCGGTGATCACGGTCGGAACGAGCTCATACCCCGTCGGGGAGATCGAAGATGCACTCGAGGTCACCGTCGCCGCTGCCGTGCCGCACGATCACACGGCTGCCGCCATCATCGGTGGCGCTCCGGGAAGAGCCACCAGACTGACGAGGAGCCGCCTCGTGGCCACGGCCAGAAACGTCGCTATTCGCCTCGCCGCGCACCGCGACTCGATGTCGTCTCCGCCCTCGAAGGTCGCTCGGCCCGAGGCGGCGGCGCCGGTGCCCGGGGCGGCCCTGACGACCGACGGCGCAGGTCGTGCATCGACCAACGGCCACAAGAGGTGGATGTGACGCCGACCGGGGCACCACCTCGCGGACTCGTCACCACACTGCGGTCCGAAGTGGCGGACGATCTCGCCGCGGCTGCCGGCCACACGCTGACTCTGGACGATCGCCGCGAATTGGCACGCCAGCTGACGTTCTCCCGATTGCAACGCCATGCCGGTGATTCCCTGGCCGCGGGCAATCCGCCACTGGACGCCGCCGACGAGCAGCGCGTGGCGATGGCGGTGCTGGATGCCTTGTTCGGCCTGGGCCGCCTGCAGGCCTTGATCGACGACGAGCAGATCGAGAACATCGACGTCAACGGCTGTGATCGGGTGTGGGTCACCTACGCCGACGGGGTGAAGGAATTCGTCGAGCCGATCGCCGACTCGGATGCGGAGCTGGTCGAGATGATTCGCTCCGCCGCCGCACGATTCGGCCTGTCCGAGCGTCGGTTCGACGCCGCACATCCCGAGCTCGACCTCCACCTTCCCGGCGGGAGCCGGCTCTCGGCCCTGATGGCAGTGACGGCCCGCCCGGTCGTGTCGATCCGGCGCCACCGGTACGTCGATCTCACCCTCGAGGACCTCGTGGCATTCGGAGCGATGGACGACTCCACCGGCGACCTCCTGGCGGCAGCGGTGCGCTCCCGGAAGAACATCGTGGTCGGGGGGGCCATGAACTCCGGGAAGACCACGCTCGTGCGGGCGTTGGCCTCGGCGATCCCACCGCGAGAGCGCATCGTGACCATCGAGCAGGCGTTCGAGTTGGGCCTGGCCGCCGCCACCGAACGGCACCCTGATCTCGTCGCCCTGGAGGCCCGACCGGCGAACGCCGAGGGTGAGGGCGCGGTGAGTATGGCTGCGCTGGTGCGCCGCGCGCTGCGAATGAACGCGGACCGCGTGATCGTGGGCGAGGTCCTGGGCGACGAAGTCCTCCCCATGCTCAATGCGATGAGCCAGGGCCGCTCGGGTTCAATGTGCACGATCCACGCCGACTCGTCCCAGGGGATCTTCCACCGCCTTGCATCCTATGCCGTGCAAGCTCCTGAGCGGCTCCCGCTCGAATCGACGAATCTCCTGATCGCCGGGGCGGTCAACTTCGTCGTCTTCGTGGAGATGGCCGACGACAGTCGGTCGGCCGGTCCGGTTCGGCGACACGCCGCGGCAACGGCTCATCAACAGCGATTCGAGGCCCTCCAGCGCCGGCGATTCGTCTCGTCGATCCGGGAGGTGGTGGGCGCGGAGGGTCTGCACGTGATCTCCAACGAGATATTCCGATGCGGGCCCGATGGGCGCGTTGTCCGCGCCGCGCCGTTGCGGGTGGAGACCCTCGAGGATCTGGTCGCCGCGGGGTTCGAGCCACGCGGCGACACGTGGGCTGCCCCGTGGTGAGCCCGTCAAGCGCTCTGACGGGCGCCTGCGGGGCAGGGGTCGCCGCCGGCGCTGCCGCCCTCGTGGGACTCGCCCGCCGCTCGAGCCGAGCCCGGTGGGTACCGGGCGCCGTGCCGTCACCGGAGCGTCCGGGCGCACGGGCGCCTTTCGGTGACCGGAGCGCCAAGGTGCTGCTCGTGCTCGCGACGGGCTCGATCGTGGCTCTCGTCACCGGGTGGCCCGTGGCCGGCATCCTGGGTGGCGTTGCTGCCTTCGCGCTGCCCCCCGTCCTCCGCACACCGTCGCTGGGCGCGTCGTCGGCTCGCGCTGAAGCCGTCGCCGGGTGGACCGAGCTGATCAGGGATGCCATGTCTGCGTCGGCCGGCCTGGCCCAGGCGATCGTGGTGACGAGCCGGGCCGCCCCGCCCGCCATCCGCCCGGCGGTCCAGCTCCTGGCGACGCGCTTGGCGAGCGGCGTGGCCATGGAAGCGGCCCTGCGGGAATTCGCCGCCGACGTGGAGGACCCGGCCGCAGATCTCGTTGTGTGCGCGCTCCTGCTGGCGACGACGGCCCAAGCCCAGAAGCTCACCGATGTCCTCGGAGCATTGGCATCCTCGACGCGCGAGGACGTGGCCATGCGCCAGCGCGTCGACGCCAGCCGGGCCGGGGTGCGAAGCGGAGTCCGGACGATCGTGCTGTTCTCAGTGTCGTTCGTCGTCCTGCTCTTGATCTTCGCCTCCTCCTATCTCGCTCCCTACGGCAGCGTCACCGGTCAGATGATGTTGGCGTTGGTGGGTATGTGCTACGTCGGCGGACTCGGGCTCATGCTCCGACTCGTCCGGCCGAGGCCGGCACTTCGCCTTCTCGGCTCGGATCCCGGGCGGTGACCCTCGTCGTGGCCTGTGCGATCGGTGTCGGACTGGGAACGCTCGGCGTCGTCAACGGCGTTCGCCGTCGGACGCCGGCACTGCAACAGATCCTCCTCGCACTCGAGCCCGGAGCTCCGCACCAGCTCGACCGCCCCGGCGACGGGAAGAGGAGGCGACGGCCCGACCAGGTGGTCGGGGAGCGCCTCGCAGGCGTCATCCGGGCGCGGCGACTTGACCGACGAGGCCCCGCATCGTCCCTCGTCCCTGCCCTGGCGATCTGCGATCGCTCTCTCGACGAGCTCTGCGCGCGCTGCGCGCTCGGCGCCCTGGGCGGTGTGGTCGCACCGCTGCTCCTCGGCTGCATCCTCGCCGCCACAGGCGTCGGACTGCCGGCCGCCTTGCCCTTCGGCTCCGCTCTCGTGGCCGGTGCAGTGGGGGTGGCCGCGCCGGTGGGGGCTACCATTTCCGAGTCCCGTCGACGCCGGCGGGACGCCGTCCGGATCGTGTGCAGCTTCCTCGATCTGGTGGTCCTGGGGCTCGCCGGCGGTATGGGCATCGAGGGTGCGCTCTTCTCGGCATCCCGGCTGGGACGGACAGACCTGGCGCAGCGCATGCACGCCGTGCTGGCAACGAGTCGGGACTCCGGTGTGGCCCCCTGGGACGCACTGGGGTCACTGGGTGGCGAACTCGGCATCGCGGAACTCGAAGAGCTCGCCGGCGCCGCCGCGCTGGCCGGCGGCGAGGGGGCGAGGATCCGAGCCACACTCTCAGCCCGCGCTGCAGCGCTCCGGCGTCGGGATGTGGCCGAGGCCGAGGCCGAGGCGAATGCCGTCACGGAGCGCCTCTTTCTTCCGGGCACCGTCCTGCTCCTCGGCTTTCTGCTCTTCCTGGGGTATCCGGCGGTCGTCCGCATCATGTCGGGGATCTGACCGTGTGGCAGAGCGCGTTGTCGAACAAGCAAAGGAGAGCCGCGTGCTGGACGAATTGCGAGTGATCTGGGCCTACTGCCGAGTGCGATGGGAGCTCGCATCGGGCGACGAAGAGGGGTCTGTCGTGGAGAAGGTCATCCTCACGGCCATCTTCGCGGGAGCTGCAATCGCCGCGGGCGGCATCATCGTGACAAAGATCACCAACAAGGCACAGTCCATCAATCTCAATACACCGTGAAGGGACGGGCAGTGCGCGGCCGGATGTCCGTGGCAGGTACATGCAGAGTGGACGAAGAGGGATCGGTAGTCGAGGCGGTGGTCGTGGTACCGGCAGCGATGATCGTCGTGCTCCTCGCCGTCCAGATCTGCCTGTGGGCGCATGCGGCCAGCGCTGTTCAGGCCGCTGCCGTGCAGGGCGACACGGTGGCTTGTCTCGCGGGAAGCACCGCCACCGCAGGAGAGGCCGCCGCACGCCGCGAGCTGGGGGTGGTGGGCGCCGTCGTCGACGGGGCTTCGGTGGCGTCGGCGAACCTCCCCGGGGACGAGATCGAAATGACGGTGCGCGGCACGGCGACGCCGATCCTTCCGTGGCTGCACCTCCCCGTCTCTGCCGTGGAGGTGGGGACGCGCCAGGAATTCCGGGTGGCGGGATGAGGGATCGGATCGATCTCGGCCGTCATCGAGGCCTGGGCACTGGGAGCGCGACGGTCGAGCTCGTGGTTCTCGTGCCCGTGCTCCTCCTGTTCGTGCTCGTCATCGCCGGCTTCGGTCGGTCCGAGGTGGCGCTGGGGGGTGTGACCCAGGCTGCCCGAGCCGCAGCCGACGCTGCCGCGGTCGCACCCTCGGCAGCCGAAGCCCGCCACCTGGCCGCCGCCGCCGCCACGCCGGTTCTCAGCGGCGCCACCTGTGAACACCCGGGCGTGGCGCTGGACACCTCTGACTTCGAGGCAGGCGGGACGGTGCGCGTGACGGTGACCTGCGACGTGACGTTCGCCGACCTCGGGGTACCGGGTTTTCCCGGTGAACGGACGGTCCACGCCTCTGCCGTGGCGCCCATCGACCCGTATCGAAGCGTCGCATCGTGAGGCACGACGACGAGCGAGGGGCCGTGACGGCATTTTTCGTGGTCATCGCACTGGCGTTGTTCGTCATGGCGGGATTCGTCGTGGACGGAGGTCGCGCCATCACAGCACGCACCGCTGCCGAGGAGGATGCTGCGCAGGCAGCGAGAGCCGGAGCCGAGCAGCTGTCGCTGGATGCAGTGCGCCAAGGGACCATCTCGGTGGATCCGGAGTCCGCGACCCTCGCCACCCGACACTTCCTCAGCGAGCTGGGCCGCTCTGGGGAGGTCAGCGTGTCCAACTCCACGGTGGGCGTGACCGTCGACGTCGTGGAGCCGACCCTGATCCTGGGAGTGGTCGGGATCCGCAATTTCCGTTTCGCCGTGCACGCAGCGGCCACCAACGTTCACGGTGTGGCGAGCGCAGAGTGATGCCGACTCCTTCGATCAGAGTGGGTATGGCTCGTCGCGCTTCCGTGCTCGCCGCCGTCGCCTCTGCGGTCGGAACGGTCCTCCTGGTGATCGCCGTGCCCGTCGTGCTCCTCGCCTTCCGAGCGGTACCGCCCCTTGGCGCGATCGTGCGGGCTCTGGCGCACCCTTCGAATCTCGTCCACGACCTTTCGCAGCATTACAGCAGCGCGCAGGCACCGCCTTTTGTCTGGAGCGTCGCCTGGGTGGTCTGGCTGTGGTTCGCAGTGTGTGTCGGCATCGAGGTGACGAGCCGTCTGCGCGGGCGATCACCGCGCCCCGTCCCGGCGAGCAAGCCCCTCCAGGCCCTCACGGCGTGGCTCGTCGGAGCGGCGATCGTCATGATTCCCTCGGCTCGGCACAATGCGCCGTTTCGTTTCGACCCCACCCCTGTTCGCTCAGGGCAGACGTTGGACGTTCTGTCCCCGGTCACGGCGAGGCTGTCGGCAACGAGGCCATTCGTCGTGACGGGATCCGTCCCCTCCGCCGGACCATCAGGATCGGCGAGCCTTGGGCCCGACCGCGTTCACTCCGCCGCACCAGCAGCATCAGCGCTTCCCGAGGTCAGAACCTACGTCGTCGAGCCCCGGGACACGCTGTGGTCGATAGCGGAGCGCGAGCTCGGATCGCCGCTGGCGTGGCGGGACATCGCCCGGGCCAATTACGGACGGCCGCAGGCCGACGGGTCGGAGCTCACCGACGATCATTGGATCCACCCGGGCTGGGTCCTCGTGCTTCCGGCTGCACCCGACGCCCTCCCACCCCCGAAGGTCCCGACTCCAATTGTGGCAGGAACACCAGCCTCGGCGGCGGCGCTCGGAGGGGGCCAGCCGGTGCCGAATCTCGTCGCCCGTCGGGTGGCCGAGGGGAGCGGGCGGGGAGTCCTCGCTCCTGAGCCGGCCGTCGTTTCGCCCCGAACTCCAGGCGCCCGCTCGGGCACAGCCGGCCGGGCCCGGGGGCCCAGCCCCCACCGCGGGGGCGCGTCGCACTTCCCGGTCGAGCCGATCGGATACGGACTCCTGGGAGCGGGTGTGGTGGGCCTGCTCGACCGCTTGCGCCGCGTGCAGCAGCGCATGCGCCCCACGGGGCTGCGCATCGCCCTGCCCGAGGGCGACCTCGTGGAGCTCGAGCGCGGTCTGCGCGTGTCGGCGGATCGTGAGGCAGCGGAGTGGGTCGACCTGGGCCTGCGCCTGCTCTCGGTGACGCTGCAACGCATCCAGGTCGCTTCCCCGGAGATCGTCGGTGTTCGGGTGACCGCCGGCGCCCTCGAGCTGTGGCTCGATCCGGCGGGACCGGTCGTGACACCGGTGCCACCGTTCGAGGCCGCAGCGCCCGGGCCCGGTCCCCACGGTGCCCGCTGGATTCTCACCCGGTCGCCTCAGCGCCTCGAATCCCTGCGCTCGGATCCCGACGTCGCGGAGCACGAGGCCCCGACACCCTGCCTGGTCTCGCTCGGTCGCGACCGTGCGGGCGTCATCATGGTCAACCTGGCGCGAGTGGGCTCCCTGCGGATCGGGGGAGCCGATGCGGACCGTCTCGCCCAGGCTGTCGCTGTCGAGTTGGCGACCGCGGCGTGGGCCGAGCAGATCGACGTGGTCGTGGTGGGTTTCGGCGACGTCGGGACCGGCCTGGAGCGAGTGCGGGCCTGCGCCTCGGTGCACGAGGCTCGCGGCATCGTCACAAGGCGCATATGGGAGCGCCACGCCCTCTTCGGCTCCGCCGACCCCGCGCCACGGGGAGGAGATCCATGGCGCGATGAGCTCGAGCCCTGGGATCTGTGTGTCGTGGTGTGCTCTGCCAACATCACCAGGGAGGACGGTGAGGCGCTGACTCGGCTCATCGAGGCCGCAGGGGACGGATCGTCGGGGGTCGCCGTCGTCTGCGCCGCGTGGGGATCGACGGCATCGACGGCGCGGTGGAGGATCCACGCCGAAGGTGGCTGCGTCGAGATCGAGACGGGGCCCGGCGGTGATCCGTGGCCGACGCTGCAATCCCCGCGCATACCGTCTGACTTCGTCCACGCCGTGAGCTCGCTCGCTGCGGTGGCCTCCAACACGGCTGGAGTCGATCCGTCGGAGGGTCCGTACGAGGAGCTGGCGCTCGCCACCCCCGAAGGCAGTCCAGACAACGGGGTAGAAGGCGGAGGCGCCCCACGGGCTGTCCACGAGATCGATGTCGGGGTGCTGGGCACGGTGGAGATCCACGGAGCAGCCAGACCGTTCACCCGCGCATGGACAGTGGAGCTCGTCGTCTACCTGGTCCTCCACCCCGGAGGGGTCTCCAACGATCAGTGGGCCACGGCCCTGTGGCCCGACCGCCCCATGGCGCCGGCCAGCCTCCACTCCACGGCATCCGCGGCTCGTCGAGCCCTGGGCGTGGCCGCCTCGGGGGAGGACCACCTGCCGCGCGCCCGCGGCCGGTTGTGCCTGGGTCCCGGGGTGCGGAGCGATTGGGACAGGTTCGTGGACCTCTCGAGGTCGCAGGAGGCCGATGATTGGGCTGCCGCGCTGGCGCTCATCCGCGGTCGTCCGTTCGACGGCCTGCGGTCACCCGACTGGGTCGTGCTCGAGGGGGTCCAGGCCACGGTCGAGGCGGTCGTCGTCGACGTGGCCTGCCGGTTCGCCGACCACTGCCTCGGTTCGAAAGATCCGCGTCGGGCCGAATGGGCGGCCCGCCAGGGACTCCGGGTGAGCCCGTACGACGAACGCCTCTTCCGGGTCCTGCTGAGGACCGCGGAGGTCGCCGGAAACCCGGCAGGGGTTGAAGCGGTCATGGCGGAGCTCTTGCATCTGGTAGCCGATGACGTGGAGCCGTACGACGCCGTCCATCCGGAGACCCTCGCCCTGTACCGCGAGCTCTCGCGGCGTGCGCCGGTTGCCAAGGGACGCTGATCTCTCTTCGGCGTGGTGCCGGGTCCCGAGATCTGCGAGGGCTGGCGATGCCAGCAAGGCAATCGTCAGGGTCGCGGCAAGGTCGATCCTCCACGGTGGGCATGCCGTCGCACGACGAGCGAGCATGGAGGAGCACGAACGAATGAGCAACACCACGACACTCACGGGCAACCTGACCCGGGACCCGGAGATCCGTTACACACGCGATGGCCAGGCCAACGCCACCTTCGGCCTCGCTGTGAACCGGCGCTGGCAGCCGAGGGGCACTGACGAATGGGAGGAGTCGACGTCGTTCTTCGATGTCGTGTGCTGGCGGGGCTTGGCAGAGAACGTCGCACTGAGTCTGGTGAAGGGTAGCCGGGTGATCGTGACCGGTCGCCTCGAGCAACATGCCTGGGAGGGCGAGAACGGCGAGCGGCGGAGTCGGGTCGAGATCACCGCCGACGAGGTCGGGCCGTCACTTCGGTTCGCCACCGTAGAGGTCGGCAGGGCCGAGCGTCATGGGCCGGACCGCAGCGCCCAGACCGGGGGTTCGGACCGGGCCGACAGCGCGGCGCTCGACGCCTGATGTCCCAGGCCCGCGGCGGCTCCGGCCGTCGCGGGCCTGGTGAACCGCCCAACACGAACGGGAGGCCTCATGGTGTCCGACCTCAACCTTCTCTGGCCCATCGCACCCGCGGACCCTGTGGTCACGGCCGGGTTCGACCTCGTCGTCGCAGCGCGTTGGGCCGCGGCGCACGCAGGGTTGGCCGTCAACGCATGGCACGCGCTGGCGCGTAGCGCGTGCGCCATGTGGACGCACCGCTGGATGACGCCATGACCGTCGCCGCGCTCGAGCAGGGAATGCCAGTGCGATTCTCATCGGTGGTGTTGCTGACCAAGCGAGAGGCTTTCGATGCCTGTGCAGCGTGCGCCGAGGCCGAGCGAGCGCTCGTCAGGAGCGGACGAGCTGTCGAGGCGGGCCGGATGGGGGCGCTGTTCGAGCTCCTCGAGGCCCGGCTCGTGGCCGAGGCCGCTGTCCTGCAGTCGTCGACGACCCGTCCGCGATGACGGATGACGTGACCCGTCATCGCGGCCCGGGTCACTGCGAGTCGGTGGGGTCGAACTCCAGTGACAGCGAGTTCACGCAGTAGCGCTGGCCGGTGGGGCCGGGTCCGTCGGGGAAGACGTGGCCCAGGTGGCCACCACAGCGGGAGCAGGTGATCTCGGTCCGGCGCATGCCGAAGCTGCGGTCCTCGTGCTCGTCGATGACCCCGTCGTGCACCGCCTGCGTGAACGACGGCCACCCCGAGCCCGAGTCGAACTTGTCGTCGGATCGGAACAGCGCAGCCCCGCACGCCCCGCACCTGAACAGGCCCGGGTCGTGCACGTCGAGCAGCGCCCCGGTCCACGCCGGTTCGGTGCCCTTCTCCCGCAGCACGTGGTAACGATCGGGCGACAACTCCGCCTTCCACTGGTCTTCGGACTTCACGATCTCGGGTGTCACCGGCGCCTCCTCGGCGGGTCGTGGGGACCTCGGCGGGCGCTGCTCGCCGCGGTTCGGAGTCAAGAGGTTCTGGAGGAATCCCATGCCGGGGTAACGCCTGCCAGGCGACAACTGTTCCAGCCCGGGTCCCCTGGGGCGACTTTGCTAACGTCGCGTCAGAAGGGCTCCTGGTCAGGGAGCTTGTGCCTTACTGCCCGCCATGGACCTCCACGACCGACCCGAGGACGCCGCCTTCCGCGCCGAGGCTCGGTCGTGGCTCGAGGCCAACCTGACGGCGGAGTTCGCCGGCGCCCGTGGGCTCGGTCGCATGGGCCTGCAGCACGAGGGACGGGACCTCCGCCTGGCTTGGGAGCGCCGGCTGGGGGTCGGCGGCTGGACCTGTCTCGGATGGCCCGCCGAGCACGGCGGCCGTGGGGCCTCGGTGGCCCAGCAGGTGATCTGGCACGAGGAGTACGCCCGCGCCGACGCCCCGGCCCGCGTCAACGTTATGGGCGAGGGTCTGCTGGGTCCCACGCTCATCGCCTACGGCACCGAGAGCCAGCGCCAGCGCTTCCTGCCCCGGATCGTGGAGGGCACCGAACTGTGGTGCCAGGGCTACTCCGAGCCCGACGCCGGCTCCGACCTGGCCAACGTGCAGACCCGGGCGGTGCGCGACGGCGACGCCTGGGTGGTCTCGGGCCAGAAGGTGTGGACCTCCTACGCCCAGTGGGCCGACTGGTGCTTCGTGGTGTGCCGCACCAACCCCGACGCCCCCCGTCACCGGGGCCTGTCCTACCTCCTGGTGCCCATGGACCAGCCCGGCGTCGAGGTTCGCCCCATCCGGCAGGTGACGGGCACCTCGGAGTTCAACGAGGTGTTCTTCGACGGCGCCCGCACCCGTGCCGACATGGTGGTGGGAGCCGTGGACGACGGGTGGCGGGTGGCGCTGGCCACCCTGGCCTTCGAGCGCGGCGTGGGGCTGCTCGGTGACGTCGTGGGCTTCGGCCGCGAGCTCGACGAGGTGCTCGAGCTCGCCCGCAAGCAGGGCCGCTCGACCGATCCGGTGCTGCGCCAGCGACTGGCCGACGCCTGGGTGCGCCTCTACATCCTGCGGCTCAACACCCTGCGGTCGCTCACCGGTGTCGACGGCCCGGTGGCGCCGCCGCAAGCCTCGATCGCCAAGCTCTTCTGGGCGACCTGGCACCGGGATCTCGGCGAGCTGGCCATGGACGTCCTCGGCCTGCACGCCACGGTGGCCGAGCGCCTTCCCTACGACCTCGGCGACCAGCAGCGGATCTTCCTCTTCAGCCGGGCAGACACGATCTACGGCGGCTCCAACGAGATCCAGCACAACATCATCGGCGAGCGGGTCCTCGGCCTCCCGCCCGAGCCCAAGGCG
>Ga0335078_10012055_pt1 | contig 12831 bp, 11 predicted proteins | sample Lox_Sample_32_FD_206711 | JGI IMG/M metagenome (GOLD analysis project Ga0335078, IMG submission 206711) | Soil microbial communities from Loxahatchee National Wildlife Refuge, Florida, United States - Lox_Sample_3.2 | ecosystem: Environmental > Terrestrial > Soil > Wetlands | place: USA... | reverse complement strand
AATTTCGGAACGGCCGGCTGAGTGTAGGCCCAGTCGGCGAACAGACGGGTGAGCTTTTCACGCATTTCGGCCGATTCGAAATCGCCATACACGGCGAGCATGATGTTCGACGGGAAGTAGTAGCGCTTATAGAACGCGATCACATCGTCACGGTGGATGTTGTCGATGGTGGCGTACTCGGCCATCCAGCCGTAGGGCGTTTTGTGGCCGTAGACCGCGTTGACGAACTCGCGATTGGCGATTCCGGCCGGGTCGTCGTTCCGGCGGGCGATAGCGCTGCGATACTGGGTTTTCAGCAGCTCGATCTTGTCCTCGCGAAACTCGGGCGCGGTGAGCAGATCGTGGAAGATGCCGAGGGTGAGATCGGTGTTCTGCTTCAGGCAGGAGAACGACACGTCACCGCTGCTTTCAGCGATGCCGCTCTCCACCGACGCGGCTACGTTCTCCAGCATCACGTCGATCTGGTCGCCGGTGAGCTTCTTCGTGCCACCGGAACGCAGCGTAGCGCCGGTAATGTCGGCCAACCCGACCTTGTCCGGCGGGTCGAACAGGTTCCCGGTGCGCACCAGGGCAGTGCCGCTCACCAGTGGAAGCTCGTGGTCTTCGAGGAGGTACACGCGCATGCCATCGGGCAGGGTGAATTCTTCGGGTTTGGGAATGACGGGCGAGCGCAGCGGGGGGAATTTCACGTCATGCCATTCGGGAAAGGGAATGACAGTCTTCTGCACTTCCGTCTGCGCCGCGGCAGCGACTGCGAAAATGGCAGCGATCAGAAGGAGGCGTTTCATTTTGCGTCCTCCTGCTGAGGTCTTTGCTGCTGCCCGGGCGCGACGATCAACGCTTCGGTACGATGCTCGGCGACGAGGTATTCCCGCGCCACCCGCTGAACGTCATCCGCGGTGACGCGATCGATGTCGTCGAGGCCGGTGAACAACTTCTTCCAGTCGCCATAATTGACGTAGTAGAAAGTCAGAAGAGTGGCCAGCCCCTCGTTGCTGTCGAGCTCACGAATCACGCCGGCACGGATGCGCGTCTTCACGCGGCTCAGGGTCTCGTCATCCACCTTCTGGTTCTTCAGGCGGTCGATCACGGCGTAGCATTCCTTCTCGTTCTCTTCGATGGTGTGGCCGAGATTGGGGGCGAGCAGCGCTACGAACAGGTTCGGATACTTTCCGCCCGGAAATGTCGCGGTGGTCTGGGCGGCAAGCGCGAGCTGCTTGTCGCGAACCATGTCGGTATACATCATGGAGGTTCGGCCGGAGGAGAGAATGTCGGAAATCACGTCGAACACCGGGTCGTCCTTATCGTTCTGGTTCGGGCGCTTCCAGGCGATGAAGGCCAGCGGCTGCGAGGGAGACTCCACAGCCACCGTCTTTGGCCCCGGTTGCGGGGGCTCCACCGTTCGGACGCCCAGCGGCAACGGACCGGCGGGGATGCGGCCGAAGTACTTCTCGGCCAGGTCGCGGGCCTGTTTGGGATCGACGTCGCCGGCAATGGCGATGGTGATGTTCGCCGGCACGTAATATTCGCGATAGAACGCTACGGCTTCCTTGAGACGGAAATTCTCGATGTCGCTGGCCCAGCCGACAGCCCCAACATGATAGGGGTGCGCCTCGAAGGCGGTGGCCTGGAGCGCTTCGACAAGCTGGCCCTGGGGGTCTGACTCGGTGCGCATGCGGCGCTCCTCGCGGACAACGTCACGCTCTTTGTAGAATTCGCGGAAAACGGGTTCGGCGAAGCGCTCCGCCTCCAGCAGGAACCAGAGCTCGATGCGGTTGGAGGGGAGGCTGTAGAAATATTGCGTGGCGTCGGTGCTGGTTTCGGCATTCAGGCCGACGCCGCCATTCTCATCGATGATTTCCGCGTATTCGTTGGGAACGACGTAGGAGTTGGCCTTTTCCATGGCCGCTTTGAGTTCGGCCTGCAGGGACCTGAGCTTCTCGGGATCGGCCTTAACGCCGCGGGCGCGCTCCTCGTCGTAGCGATCGTAGATGCGCTCCACCTCGTCCATGGCCTGCTTTTCGGCAGTGTAGTCCTTCGTGCCAATCTGCTGGGTACCCTTGAAGGCCATGTGCTCGAACATGTGCGCGATGCCGGTTTCGCCGCTGGGGTCGTTAACTGAGCCGGCGTTCACGTAGGAGTGGAACGAGACGACGGGCGCCTCATGCCGCTCGAGAATGATGAAGTGGAGGCCGTTGGAAAGCGTAAACTCGGTGACGCGCTTTTCAAAATCGGCGAGGGACTGCGCGCATACGGCCGCAGCGGCCAGGAGCGCGAGGACTAAAACCCGCGAGAGGGACATTGACTTCGATTTTAGAACGGTGGACCCCGGCGTTCGCACCGCGACTCGAAGATCGTCGTCAGCTCAGCTTTGGCCGCGCGGCGCGACACCACTGCCAGGAAGCCTGCTCGGCGTCGATCTCCAGAATCTCATCGAGCGAGAGGAAGATCGGATCGTCGCCAGTCACTCGGCGAGTTTCCGGGACGCTCTGGCGTATCGTTTGTGCGTCCACTCCTGCGCGGCCTCGAACTTCTTACGCCTGCTTGTCGATTTGGCCGGAGAGATGATGAGTTGCGCTCCATCGGTGCTGACGTTGAGCGGCGTCTCCGGGTCGATCCCGAGTAGATCCAGGATCGGGCGGTCGATCACCAACGCGAAACTATTTCCGTGTCTGGTAAGTTTCTTCACCATGGCGTACTTACAATGTATCACCATGTGCTGGCGTTCTTCCACTCAGCACCTTTGAAATCGCGCGCACGATCCTGCGATAGGGCACGCGGGCCGGGTCGTCGAGCGGAATCCAGTCGCCTTCCCGCCAGCTTGAATAGAACCAGCGCGCCAGCAGCGCGAGATGCTCCTGGCGCTCCTGCACAGCCAGACGCGGGGCTTCGAGGCCCTCGATTACCTCACGCAAGCGGTGATCGAGCGATGAACCCATGTGACCGACCGAAAAGGGAACCGGCTGAAGCCAGACGCCCTCGCGGAAAAAGATCAGGTTCACGGCGTCCGGCTGGAGCGCTGGGGTGACCACTACGCCGCGCAGGCGATCCACATCGCGCACCAGGTCCCCGCGCATCGCGAGTACAGCGTTGATTCGCTCACAGCGCTGGTGCTGGCGCGCGGCTTCTTCGAAATTCATCTCCTCGCTGAGCCGGTCGCGCGCGGCGGTTGCGGAGACCACCAGCGACGCTCCGTTGGTCGAGAGAAACTCCACCACACGCTCGACCTCGCTGCGATATTCGTCCACGCTCACCACCCGCTGGCAGGGCCGCAGGCACTTGTTCATCTCGCCGTAGATGCAGCCGGGATGCGCTGGCGAAGGCGCCAGATCCTCCTGACAGCGGCGAATCTGGAAGAATTCGAGGAACTGACTCTCAAAATTCTCCGCTTCCGCGCGCGAGCGGAACGGACCGTAGTGCATCGCCTTCGCGCTCAACCGCGTGCTGACATGAGTCCGCGGGAACGCGTTGGCAAGCGTCACCTTCACATACGCGGGCATGCGCAGTCGAATCAGTTTCAGGTAGCGATCGGGAAACAGCCGGCGCGCGATCGCGTAATGCAGCAGGCCGCCCTCCAGGGCCGAAGCCACGGGCCAATACTCGACGCGAGTAAGCACGCCCTCCAGCGCCAGCAGCTTCACCACCCGGCGCACGCGGCGGCCCAGCATGGTGGTGCGCGCGGCATAAGCCGATTTTTCGCCTGCCCACAACACGAAGACCGCTGAGACGTCAGGCAAGGCGGCCAGAGATTCGCCGGAAGGACTGAACACCTCCACCGGCGATGTCTCCACCGAGCTGGGCATACGTTAGCGAAGGGTCAGATCGAGACTGTGCATCGCCCCGTCGGTGATGGTCACATCCCTGGCGACGCTGCGTCCGTTTCCCTCGACTTCGATGCGATAGGTGCCTGGCGGAAGATTCAGTATGGCCGGAGTCTTCTCTCGCTGCTCGTGGCCATTCACGCGAATCGTCGCGCCCGGTGGACTGGAGCTGACCGTGAGAGTGCCGATGGATTTTTCGAGACCGATAAATAGTTCGGAACTTTCAGCCGTGTTCAGGATGCGCAGCGCAGGCCGGTAGCCGCTGGCCTGAGCGCGCAACGTGTGGCGGCCTGCAGTGAGTTGCAGCAGACAAGGCGCGGTACAGGAGAGAGACGGGTCGTTATCCACCACGACGTGTGTGCCCGCCGGATCGGTGACAATCTGCACCGTCGTTGTCCCCCCGCGCGGCCGCTCCGGCGGCGGCTGTACAGGATGTTGTTCGGGCTGCCTTACCGGCGCCTGAACCGGCGGTGGAGAAGCCGCGGCGGTGTCGTTGGCGGCGGGTGGCTGCGCCGATTGCGGAGCGGGCTGTTGCGGTGGCTTCGAATCGGCAGGTGTCTGAACTGGTTGCGTCGCAGCCGTCGAATCGCCCGGCAACGTGGAAACCGGAGCCGTGGTGGGCGCGGACCTGGCGGATTGATCGACCGGGCTCGGCTTGGCCGCGCTGTTGGCCGGCGGCTGCGATGCCGGGGCGGCAGCCGGCTGGTCGGAATGCGTTCCCGATGGCAGATTCATCAGAAAACGTTGTGCGCCAATAAGCGCCAGTCCCACGATTCCGATGCCCACCAGAGCCCAGAAAAGGCTGCGAAACAGCGTCTGCCGCGGCGGCCCTGGCCGATCCAGCGTCTCGGCGGCCGGCGGCGGAGGCGGAGGTTCAATCATCCGCACCGACGTTCCCGCCATGGTGGGCATCGTGTCCATTGCGCCGCGAGCCAGAGGCGACCAATCCGGTTTTGCGCTGCATGCCCTGATCAACGTGTCGACAAACTCGGTGCATTCGCCGTAGCGCTCGTCCGGGTTTTTCGATAGCGCTTTGCGCACTACCGCCTCTACCTGCGGCCCCAGCGTGGGGTTCAGGCGCGACATCGGCGCCGGCTCCTCGCTTACGATGCGATACAAGAGCGTGGGGAGATGATCGGCAACAAAGGGTTTTTCGCCGGTCATAATCTCATAGACGATCACCGCCAGCGAGAACTGGTCGGCGCGCCCGTCCACCGTCTTCCCTTCCACCTGCTCCGGGGACATGTAGTTGGGCGTGCCCATCATGGAGCCACTCAGGGTCGATTGCTGCGATGCGATGCGGGCCACGCCGAAGTCGGTGATCTTGGCGGTCACGCCGTCGTGCACCATGACATTGGCGGGCTTGATGTCGCGATGAACGATGCCTTTACGGTGGGCATAGTCGAGCGCGCCGGCAGTTTGCCGCAACAGACTCAGCAGCGTTTCGCGCGGGGGCGGCTTACGTGCGCCGAGCAGTTTTTCCAGCGTGGGACCATCTACGTATTCCATGAAGATGTACGCCATCCCGTCCTGTTCGAGAATGTCGTAAATCGTCACGATGTTCGGATGCGAGAGCATGCCGGCGGACTGGGCCTCGCGAAACAGCCGGTCGCGCATGCGCTGGCGCTCCTGCTCGTCGGTGAGATCGGAGAGGCGAATGGACTTGATGGCCACCACTCGTCCGATGGCCGGGTCCTGGGCTTTGTAGACCACGCCCATGGCCCCCCGGCCGAGTTCTTCTCCGATCTGATAACGGCCTACCTGACGGACCACGTTCCTAGCGTAGCGCGTAGCCGCGAAACGGCGGCTTTACTCGCAATTGGTGACGTACACCTGATTTCGGCACCGAAGAACGGCGGCTTCCCGCGAATCTCAACGCCGAAATCAGGTGTACGTCACCAATTGCTGGCACCTGCCGGGAGGAGTATTCTTGGGGTGCAAAGGCAGGTTATCTATGCATCCTGATAAAAGCGTGTTCCAACGGGCAATTCTGGCGGGGCTGATCGCCACGCTGGGCCTCACTGCAATCATGTATCTCGCGCCTTACGTCGGCCTGCCGAACATCGACATGGCCTCCGCGATCGGCACTCGTCTCATGAGTCATACAGCCGTGCCCTTCAGCCCAGGATGGTGGATCGGTCTCGCGATCTTCGTTTTTGTGGGGACCGTGCTGTCGCCGATCGTGTATGTCTATGCGCGACCCGTGCTGCTGGGCAATTCCTGGCAACGGGGCGCCGAGTGGGGCGTGATCGTCTGGGTGTTCGCGGGCACCGGCGTTATGGTTATGATGGGCGTCGGCTTCAATGATGCCCATTTCCTGCACCCCGTGACCAGCGTTTTTTCCAGCCTGGCCGGACACGTCGTGTACGGTGCGCTGCTGGGCGCGCTCGCAACGGCGAGGACCGCAAGTCAGGCACCCGCGGCGCCTACGCTCCGCGCAGGAACTTCCTGATTCCCGCCGTGGCCTGCTTCAGCCGGTGATCGTTCTCCACCAGCGCGAAGCGCACGAAGCCTTCGCCCAGCGGCCCGAAACCGATTCCCGGCGACACCGCTACGAGCGCCTTCTCCATCAGGAGCTTGGCGAATTCCAGCGATCCGGCGGCGCGCCAGGGCTCCGGCACCGGCGCCCACACGAACATCGTCCCGCGCGGTGGTTCCACGTGCCAGCCCGCGCGGTCGAGCCCCTGAATCAGTACGTCGCGACGCCTCTGATACGTTGCGCAGATACGCTCGGTGTCCTCGACGCATTCGCGCAGCGCGATGATCGAGGCGATCTGGATCGGCTGGAAAATGCCGTAATCCAGATAGCTCTTGATGCGCGCCAGTGCCGCGATCAGCCGCCGGTTGCCGACGCAGAATCCCACTCGCCAGCCAGCCATGTTGAAGCTCTTCGATAGCGAGAAGATCTCGACGCCGATCTCCTTTGCACCCTCCACCTGCAGCAGGCTGGGCGGCTTGTAACCATCGAACCCGAGATCCGCGTAGGCGAAATCGTGGACGATCATCGTGCCGTGCTTCGCCGCCATGCGCACGACTTCCCGGAAGAAATCGATTTCCACGCATTGCGTGGTCGGGTTGTGCGGAAACGAAATCAGGATCATTCTCGGTTTCGGCGGCGTGCGATACTGATCCTCCAGCGCGTTCAGAAATGTCGCCGGGTCGGGCATAGGCAGCGTGCAGGCGCGCCCTTCGGCCATGATCACGCCGTATTGGTGAATCGGATAAGCGGGATTCGGCGAGGCGACCACATCGCCCGGCCCGATCACCGCGAAGAGCAGATGCGCCAGCGCGTCTTTGGCGCCGATGGTGGAAATGGCCTCGGTTTCCGGATCCAGATCCACGCCGTAGCGATCCTTGTAGCGCTTGACAATCTCCTCGCGCAGCCGCGGAATGCCCCGCGACATCGAATAGCGGTGGTTGCGGGGATTGCGCGCGGCCTCCACCATCTTGTTGACCACCGCGCGCGGCGTGGGACCGTCGGGGTTGCCCATGCCGAGGTCCACCACATCCTGTTGTGCCGCCCGTGCCTTTGCTTTCATCTCGTTGATGACGGCGAATACGTAGGGCGGCAGTTTCTGGATGCGATAGAACTCCTGTTGGGTTTGAGGTTCGACGGTTACCATAGAAACCATTCTAAGGTCACGCGCACAACGGACCCGGCGGCGCCGGGAGGCTGGTCTTCTCAACGGCAGCCGCTGCGGTCCTGTGCGCTTCCTCCATCCTTGTACCCTGAGGTAATGACCAGCGATCTCGTCCAGATCCGCCGCCTGGGCGAGAAGAAACGTGAGGAGAACGGCCGCTTTCGCGCGTGGCTCCGCCGTCACAATTTTGCAGAGCGGCGTTTGAAACACATTGCCGAGGAAGTGGCCGAGGCCACCGATTGCCTCGCCTGCGCCAACTGCTGCCGCGTGGCCACGGCGCGTGTTACGGAACGCGATATCGAGCGCCTGGCAAAGTTCCTGGGCATGCCGCGCGCAGAATTGTTGCGCGATTACACCTCGGAAAGCGAAGAAGAAGGCCGCATTCTGCGCCGCAGCGAGGCGGGCTGCGTCTTTCTCAACGGGAATGAATGCACGGTCTACGAAGGCCGCCCCGACTCCTGCCGCGATTTCCCGCATCTGACGCACGGCCCAGGCTCGTTCCTTAGCCGCATGTGGCAAATGCCCGACCGCGCCACCTACTGCCCCATCGTCTACAACTCGCTGGAAGCGTTCAAGGAGGAAACGGGATTTGGGAAGTGAGAGCGCGGTGCCCGCACGTACCACCGGATCAGCGGGCGACGCGCTGAGCCACGCACGCGGAATCGATGATCTCGTCCAGCATTCCCGGCGGTTTACCGCGATCTAACCAATAACTCGCAACGTCACGCGCGAAGAAGACAGCCGTGCGCCAATTCGCACCTTCCCGCATGCCGCGTGCATCGATGCCCACGACATCGCCTGCCCGGTCCTTGATCCACCGTGCTTCAAACCGCTCGGAATCGAGTGAATCAGGCTCTTCGGCTGGTCCGTCGGCGAGTCGAGAGACGATCAGGCCGGCTGCGGCGGCCGACTCGTCATGATGATAGATGAAAATGGACCGCCCGCCGAGGACCCTGGACGATTCCGACTTCATGGTCTCTGGCAGGGCGAAGCGGACCGAAAAACCCACTCGTCTGTTGGAACGCACGTCCGTGCAGGCAGGGATCACCCAATCCGACTGCTTTGCTCTTTCGAGCTGAACGCGAATCTCGGGGCCTCCCGTTTCTGTGGCAAGAGCCAATGGGCGATAATCAGGGCTCTCGAACCGAAGTTGTTGTCCCGAGTTGGAGAACACGAACTTTCCTTGCCCGTCCGTGACGGTTGTCTGACGGAGCGGAGGATAACCGCCCAGAACGTCATCGATGACCTGGAAGCCTTCCACGGGTTGACCATCAATTCCCAACACGACGCCGTGCACCGTCAGATTCGCGGGAGGCACAGATTCTACGTCTGATACCTGGGTGATCACGAGGAGCGCACAACAACCCAAGTGCCCGTACCCGCCAAAACGGACCATTTCGCCGTTTGAATTCCGGAGTTCCTCACTGAAGAATGTACCCGTCAGGGTGGCAGTAACCCGATAGTCCGGCTTGCCCGCGTGACGCGCAGCGATCAAGGCGTAAAGCTTCCGAAAGTTGGCGTCTTTCCTGACTCCGTACGAGACGCCTTTAATCCTGAAATCGGAACCCGGTCTTCTCACGGTATCATTGACGGTCGAGACAACGATTCCGGGCACATCCCCGCCAAACGCCAGCCATATGCCCTGGAGCGTCTCGCAATTCGGAACATGCAACGAAAAAATCCTCGAAGTGAACGCTAAGCGTTCCGCGGACGCGGACCAGTTTCCCGTTGAAGGCTCCTGGTGCCTTTGCGAGGTCGCAGCCCGGCACGTCTATCGGGCCCGCTTGCGCACTGACCAAACGAGCCGCGCACAGAAGCCCAGCAAGAAATGGAGGCACTCGCTTTAACGACGTAATGCGCTCATCGTATCAGGAACCGCGAATGCAGCGCCCGAATCCCACACGCTGCCCTCTCCTCTGTGCGACGCTGTATGAGATATGACCCCAATCACTCGAACTCTGCTGTGCGGCGTTACGGCCGCTATCCTCGCTCTCGCTGCCTCGGATCAGCAAGGCCCGCTTCATCCGGAAATGACCGTGGCGCCGGACGCCGGCTCATACGACAAGCCCGCCGCGACCATCGGCCAGAGACCGGCAACCGACTGGACCGAAACCACCGTCAACGCCGGAGTCGACAAGAAGCCGCTGGAAGGCAAGGCAGTCACCGTCACCGGCGAGATCATCGACCTGTCCTGCTATCTCCAGCTCGGCAAGCATGGCGAGAAGCACAAGGCCTGCGGGGTGAAGTGCCTGCAAAGCGGACAGCCGATCGGGTTGTTGACCAAAGATGGCGCCGTCTATATGCTGATGGCCGAGGAACACGACCCTCGCCGCGACGGCCAGACCGGCGGCTTCCGCCAGGCGGCTATCGAGAACTTCGCGAAGATCGTGGAAGTCACCGGCACCGAGACTTCGCACAACGGCTTCCGCGCCGTCTACGTTCAGGGCTACGTTTCGAAATGAAAAGAGGGGGCAACCCGTTTGGGCTGCCCCCGGAGAAGCCGGGTGCCTCAGGATTTCACCCGGTCCGCTCGGGAACTGCGCTGGGGTCAGGCTTTGCGGGAGGATCGCGCCGACCTTGGTTCCGGAGGAGTAAAGGCAATTGCGCTGGTGGCGGCGGCCATTGGAGGTATCCAGACGTTGCCGGTAATCTCGGCCATAAAGCGATGGGAAAGGCCTTCCGCCTCGCGCTGGAAAACCATCGCCGGCGAGCCATCCTCGTAGTCGATGGAAATCGAGTCCCCGCCGCGTATCTGCTCGGTGGCGATCAGGTTGGACATGGGTTGCACCACCAGGCGTTCGATGGCCCGCTTCAGGTGCCGCGCCCCGTACCGCGTATCCGTGCCCTCCTCCAGCAGGTGTTTCTTGCCGTTATCCGTCACCTTGAAGATGAAGGCCCGGTCCGCGCGGGCGCCCAGAATGCGCTGCTGCACCAGGCTCAGCTCGATATCCACAATCTTCTTCAGTTCTTCCCTTCCCAGTGGCCGGAAAGTGACGATCTTATCCAGGCGGTTCATGAATTCGGGCGTGAATTTCCGCCGCGCGGCTTCCACCACCGTCCGCTTCAGCTTGCCCTCCAGATCCTCGCCGTTCTCGCTGCCGTCGGCGATAGCCTGAGCTTTGGCGGTAGCACCGAACCCGAGCCGCGGATTCATCAAAGCGCTCATCTCTTTCGCACCGAGGTTGCCGGTCATGAAAACCATGCAGTTGGAGAAGTCCACGCGCCGATTGTCGCCCAGCGTCAGAGTCGCTTTGTCGAGGATGCCCAGCAGCAGGTTCCAGAGGGCATCGCTGGCCTTCTCCACTTCGTCGAAAAGCACGAAGCTCAGCTTCACGCTTTCCGTGTGGTGCTCGTTCAGAGCTTCCTGACTCAGCAGAGCGTGGGTTTCACGATGGCCCAGATATCCGGGAGGCGAGCCGATCAGCTTGGCGATCTCGTGGCTGTGCTGGAACTCGCCGCAGTCGATCTTGATCACCGCTCGGGGATTCCTCACCAAAGCCTCGGCCGTCGCCTCCACCACGCGCGTCTTGCCGGATCCGGTGGGCCCCAGAAACAGAAAACTGCCGACGGGACGTCCCGGAGGGTTCATGCCGGCCAAATGGGTCTGGTAGACATTGACTATCTGCTCAATGGCTTCGTCCTGACCCACCACCAGGCGGCGCAGATGAGTCATGAGGCCGTCTGCATCGCGCCCGGTTCTGGTTGGGTCGAGTGTCACTCCGAGTGGCATCGGTTCGTGCTCCTGATGAAAATGCCGGCTCGAACCGGATGGCCTGACCCTTGACGTTTCCCTGCCCTCAGGCCATCGCCTGTTCGAGACGCAACGGAGAAAGCACTTCGTTGGCCAACCAATGTCTCGTTTATTTTGTTGGGATTGTGGAGGAATCCTGCAGCGTGAGCCGCAATGGGCTATGTGCCCCACACCCAGCCTGGGCGTGACGGGAGTGTGGATGGGGGAAAACTCACAGAAGCTGTCGTGAGAGGGCGGTTGCTATCGCTTTGGCTTCGAATCCTTCTGTATCTTCTCTAACAGAGTCGTAGCCGCCTTGTCCTGTGGCCAGGGCTTCAGGGCCATCGTGGCAAGGGTGATCATCATGTCGCGACGGTGCGGCGTGTCCAGCTTCTTCGGCCCATACAACGCCGAGAGATCATAAAACATCTGACCCATGTTGACCAGGAAGGTCTCCGCCGGCACCGACGGTTTGGGCTGTTTGAATATCTCCTGGGCCCTGGGCGTGTCCTCACCCGAGCCGGTGACACGGGCCGCGGCGAGCATCACGCCGCGCTGAATCATGGCCGTCTCCAGACCCTCCATGTCGGCTGCCTTCAGGGGCATCCCGGAGGCGAACTGCTCCAGTTGCTTCGGCGACGCGGCGCTGCCCACGGGCGGCCAGGAGAACTCCAGTGGAACCGACGTCTCTTTGTTGGCGGCGACGAACTTCTGGAATGTGTCCGCCAGCTCCAGGGCGGTGCTGTTCGCATTGCCTCGCCAGGCGGTCATCTGACGACGGATCGGGTTTTCCCTCCCCGGGCTCTTCTTCATGGCGGTTTCGGCGGCATCGGCAAGATCCATGTACCCGCGAGCGATGCCGGAAGCGACGATGATCTCCCACGGGCGCGCTTTCACGGTGAACTCGTTCTGGTTGGCCGTGATTTGCGAGAGGTTGTCGAGGGTCTTGAGATAGTCGCCCGATCGCCAGGTCTCGCCGCCAGCGGCCCAGTAGAACGCCGGAGTACCGGGCTGGGGCGCGCTTGGTCCCGAGGCGCAGGAACTCAGAAACAATACCAGCATTGCGGCGCATAGCGCCCGCACGAATCGGCAATGTGTCATGATTGCTCCACGCAACTTTTATCACCAGGCAGGCCCGGTGACAAGGGGGTGGGCGCGACCGGGGGTGGGCGCGATCCGGCGCGAGCAGGGTCCGCAGTGGCGTAGAATCGGAGACGGCGAGTGTAATTCTTTGTACGCGTTTCTGTGACCGAACGCGTCCTGTGATGTGATCTGGAACGCATTTCGGCCGAAAAACGACGCGTCGCCGTCGGTTCTCCCAGTGGGACGGGTGAAGAAGCAGAAAATGAGGGGGTGCAACGTGCAGTCTGGTCGCATGATGCTTCTGGCGGGAGCGCTGTGCGCAGCCGTTTTCGGGGCGCAGGCCCCGCCGGCCGCTGCGAGTCAGCCGACGGAGCCGGCTGGCTCGATGCCGGTGATCAAGGCAGAGACCCGGGTGGTGCTGGTGGACGCGGTGGTTACCGACAAAAAGGGGAACTACATCAGCGATCTCACCGCCAGGGATTTCAAGGTCTGGGAAGACAAGAAGGAACAGAACATCACCAGCTTCTCCCTGGAGACCGACGCGGCGGCGGCGCAG
>Ga0335078_10012053_pt1 | contig 12831 bp, 14 predicted proteins | sample Lox_Sample_32_FD_206711 | JGI IMG/M metagenome (GOLD analysis project Ga0335078, IMG submission 206711) | Soil microbial communities from Loxahatchee National Wildlife Refuge, Florida, United States - Lox_Sample_3.2 | ecosystem: Environmental > Terrestrial > Soil > Wetlands | place: USA... | reverse complement strand
GCATCTCGCGACTCATCCGAACAAGAATATCAAAAGCGAGTAAAGCCCGAACGCTAAAATCACACCACCCGACAATCGGTTTATGGTACGCATCCAACCAGAGTTTACTCGTGACCGAAATAGCGCGACACCGCTGCTAAGCAGCAGCCACCAAAGCGCCGAGCCAGCGAACACGCCTGCAACCAGCGTGCCCGCACTAAAATAGTCCGGTGATGCCCCAAGTCCAAAACCGGCAAACACCGCCACGAAAGCCAAGATGGTCATCGGATTGGTAAGCGTGAGGAACAGCGTGGAGAGATAGGCGGAAAATAACCCGCTGCCACGAGCCTCTGCCGCTCGTTCGGCGGGTTTGCTGATGAAAGTACGAACGCCGAAGTAGCATAGGAATAAACCGCCGATAAAACCGAGCCATAATCTTTGCCCGACCAAAAAGCTTGAAATCGCCGTGAGGCCAAAACCGGCAACGCCACCATAAGTGGCATCAGCAGTCGCCGCGCCTAAACCGGTAGCTAATCCAATCTGTCTCCCCTCTGCCAATGAGCGGCGGATGCACAGGATTCCAATCGGCCCAACCGGTGCCGCAATGGAAAACCCGATGATCATGCCCTTGAACAGAAAATTGAGGGCCATACCTCAAGCCGTAGAACACAATATAGTTCGCATGGTCACTTGAGCCTTAGAATAATAGATGCACTGTCTTTAGTCACTTGCAAGCTGCATCTGCCTCCGACTGGCAAGGTGGCGTTCGGCGTAGTGTGACCAAAGTCACAATTGGCAATGACCGGCAAGTGATTCAGCGCAGGAATCTGCCGGACGAGCGCAGCGAGATTCTCGCGGGTCACACCACCGCTCTTCGCAAAGCGTCCGATAACAATTGCCCGAACTTCCGAAAATCCCGGCTGGAACGAGAGTGCTCGTAATCCGCTATCCAATCCCATCAACGTGGCCTTTCCTTCTGCCGGGTGTTCAAGAAAAAGAATAGCATCCTGTAAAGGCGGGAAGTATTTGGCGCCTTGAAGCATGTTCAAACACCAATAACTCCCCCCAATTATCGTGCCTTCGGCCTGGCCGTCCTGAATGGCCCAAAAACCTTCGTTGGAATGGAAAGTGCGCTTTTCTTGATCCTTATGCCAAGCATCATCACTCCACTTATCTGTCGGTTGTAGGGAGAAGGAAGAATCTCCAAACAGACACACGCGGAAGTTATGGAGCGTGTAATCGGCTCCCTGCCGCATCATGAAACTGGTGAAGTTCGGCCCATAATACGTCATCACTCCGGCACGGGCGCAAATGGCATTGCACAGATACGCAATGTCCGAATAACCGCAAAGAATCTTCGGATGCGCTGCTATGAGGTCGTAGTTGAGGCCATCCAGCAGTTGAATGGCCCCCACACCCCCGGTAATAGCAAGAATCGATTTTACGGATGGATCGGTAATGGCTTCGTGGAAATCTTCCAGCCGGCGGTCGGGCGAAGCGGTGAGATGTGTGTTGCACTCCCTCACCCAACGTCCAAAACTTACCTTCAGCCCAAGTGACTCCAGCTTACTGGCAGCAAATTGAACATCGCTTTCGGTGAACCCACCCGGTTGCATCACGCCACCGAGAGAACGTGAAAGCGCCAGCACCCGAATCTCGTCGCCCGCGTTTAGTTTTGGCGGAAGTTGCATGACTTCGATGTTCATGAAAAAGTCCGGTGCGCGGCTGCGCCAACCGGCCTTGGCGCAATGTCAGGTGACAGCATCATGCAAACAAGCTTTCAGAAATCCTGAAATAAGCGGGTGCGGGGTCGTCGTTGTCGAAGTGTGCTGCGGCAAAAACAAAGTGCCCACAAAGAAAGGATGTTCAGCCAACTCGACAGCACGCACAATTCCTTCGTCATCTGATCCAACAATGCGCATTGTTCCCGAACGCAGCGCGTCCACATAATCCGGGTTGACCCCAAAATTACAGTGATACTGCTCCCGGACAGTAGTCTGGCCGTAGAGGCGAGCGATCAGCGAGCCGGGTTGGAGCCTAATCGTCAGGGTGCGCCCAACCAGCGAACAGGCTAGTCGCGTGATGAACAGCCGAGAAGCGTGAGGATTGGTCTCCTCGTGTTGGGCGTCAGCCAGGCCCAATACGTTTCTGGCATACTCCAAGATAATATGCTGAAAGCCTCCGCAAGTGCCGAGCAACGGAATCCGGCGCTCCCGTGCCGTACGAATCGCCAGCAAAGCTCCCTCCATGTTCTTATAAGGACTGGCCGGGGCGATCCAAAGGCCGCCAACGCCTGCCAACAGACTTACCCCATCAGGCCGCGCCAGTTGCTCGGTGCCGATCCAGTTATGCTGGACGAGCAAGCCAAGGGCTGCTGAACAATGGCGGAGGGCGTCATTCGTAGCAGCGTGAGATCGATTGCTTGGATTGAAATCACCGATAACGGCTATTGGCTTCGATGTCATGTGGGTATGCCGTCCAGTTTTGGAATATACGTCAAAGTCCAATAATACCTGAGAAATTCAATCCGCACGTCCGAAGCCAGAGTTGTGACGGTATCGCGCAGCTCCTGCTCTGTCGGGAAATTCTTGAGAACGTCATGGGTGCTCCCGTCATCCAGCTTACGTCTTTGGAAAGCGTTGCCCTCTGTGTCAGCGTGGGAAATGGGCGTGCTACTGCCCTCGACATAAACATTATCGATGAAAACCATGACCGAACCTGGCTTGAAAACCCGGTGCAAATTCACCAGAAAATTCCGCAGCCGCGCTTTGGGTATATGAGACCACCAGAATACGGCCAAGCCACCAGTGAACTGGCCCGCGAATGCGGGAAGCGCATAGGCGTCTGCTCGTTGAAAGCAAACTTTCTGGGTATCGAGCGGTTTCGTGCGGGCAATCTTCAAAACCTCCTCGTTAATGTCAGTGGCTGTTACCGATGCGGCAGAACGGGAAAGAACCTCTGTCCAGAAGCCGGTGCCGCAGGCGATCTCCAAAACGTGTTTCCCTGCAAAAGTTTGCTCGACGAAACCACGAAGCCATCGCAAATCATCCTGCCGTTCTGGTTTGTGATAAATGCGCTCGTATTCCTGCGCCCGGTCGGCGTAGTAGCTGATCATTGAAGTTTCGATGCTCATCGTCTGCTTGATGCCGCTTCACAAAGCAAAGCTCTACCACGCCGGGTTGGTGACGCAAAAACTAACGTGCTCGTACATACTTATCTGTCACTCTGCCTCCTCATCCGCCTTGTGAAAATCAAAAAATGTCTGAATGTCTGTTCGATCTGCAAATCCTCGCTTGCGCTTCATCTCTTCCAACTCGGCGCTGCTATCATCATGCCACCCTCGCTTTGCCAGAAACGAGTTGAAGATCAAAATCTCCTCTTCGCTCGGTTTCCGCCCATGCGCGAAGCACCAGGCCAGAATCTCGTCATCACTGCCTCCAGCCAAAACGCGCACAACCAACGCTGAATACTCAACATGCAAAAAGCGGCAAACCCGGCCATCGAAACCAGTGCCACGGTTGTAGTCGGCTGGCAGCTTGCCTTGTGCGTGCAGCCGAATTTTATCAACCATCCGCCCGAAAAAAACAACGCCACCAACCTGCTCGGCGGAATGTCGGAGACCTAAAATCTTCATGGTGCAAACAAGTAGCGCATGGTGCGGTCTAACGTGCGAACACTGAGCGGGGCAGACCGGCGAGTGACTCCGCAAGTTCGACAATCGTTGTATAACCCAAATCGTCCATAAGCTCAAGGGGCAGTTGGCTCCAGCACGGAGGCCACGTGGTCATATCATTTCGGTGGGTTGTTAGTCTGGTCAACGATGTAGAGCTGCCAGCCGTTCGCGGAACTACTCTGTACATTGTTTGTCGCGTCAATAACGCAAAGCTGCCAGCCATTTGTGGAGCTGCTTGTAACTGCCGCTCGGGATGCTGTAGTGCCCTGGTGACTGTGAGTGCAGCTAGTCAACGAGCCACAGGCGAGCAATCCGACAAATCCAACTCCAACAAGCGTGTGTGGTGGTTTCATAATGTTGGTCGTATGCGAAATGTATCAATGTCCCAAACTCAGCCGCGCCGGAACGCTGATGTCAAGCGAGGTATCAGGCCCATTCAAGGTATCGATCCGTAATGTTTCTTGCTGCGCAATGTAGGAGACTGGCCAGATTCATCCGCCTCTTTGATGGATGGCTGAACCTCCAGTAGCAGCTTGAGCCGGACGTGAGGTTCGAGTCGGTCCCATTCGTGGGCATGTTTCTCCAGCAGCCCACGGATGGCGTACAGTTGATCATATTTGTCGTTGCCCCACGCTGACCGCCTCTTCTCCGGGGGCATTTCCCCATATTTCGGTTTGTCCTTCAAATGTCCGGCAAGTTCCTCATATAGTTCGGCCTGATGTTTCCACACATGGATTTTTTTAACGTGAGCGGCTGCTTCATTCAATGATTTGGTACAAAGCTCAATCGGGAGGTAATCAACCCCCGTCTTTGCTTTACTATATGCAACGCGGGATTCCTTCAGTTTTTCAAAAGCATAGCGTGCCTCTGCGAAGACCGCAGGAATCAGAATGCCAAGTAATGCTACGCCGCCACCAACCACGACTATTTTGAAAGCATCCAGGTACAGTTTGGCAAATTCGGGTGAAGTGTTTTCTTCGCACCATCGAACAAAGAGCATGAGGATAACGACAAGGGCAAGACTTGCGAATATCGTGAATTTAATCGCATTTATGGCAAATTTTTTCATGGCGGCAGTCTCCTGTGGTCATCCAACCTGAGAAGGCTGAACTAGAACCGTTGTGGAAATCAACCCAAATCCCACAGTGAGATGTCAACCGCGAATGCGGAACCGAGACGGCCCATCGTGAAGCAGATTCAGCGGCGTGGTCGCCCTTTCCGGGCCACTCCGGTCTTGATCGCAGCTTCGGTGACGGCAGCGGCGACACGTTGCACCACCTCACGATTGAAAACGCTGGGCACGATATATTCGGGGCTTAATTCCCGGCGCGTAATACATCCCGCAATGGCGTGCGCGGCGGCCAGCTTCATCGGCTCATTGATGCGGCGGGCACGCACGTCCAATGCGCCCCGGAAACGGGATTATGCACTTGACAAACAATTGGCTTTGGTGTAGATTTGAGCCATGAAAACGAAAGAGTCCAAGGATTTGACCCTGATTCAGATTATTGACCAATTCCCGACCGACGAGGCGGCGCGGGAACATCTGGAGGGTATCCGCTGGAAAGACGGCATTGTTTGCCCACAATGCAAATGCTCAGATCAGACCAAGTTTTCAACCATCGCGGCCAACCCTGCCAAGAAAGTTCGCGCTGGCCTGCGCTGGTGTGCTGCCTGCCAGAAACAATTCACCGTCACTATCGGAACCATTTTCGAGGACAGCCACATCCCGCTGCGCAAATGGCTCATTGCTTGGTATCTAATTTGCAGTTCCAAAAAAGGAATTAGCTCGCTCCAATTGCAACGGTTGTTGGAACTGGGTAGCTATCGGACTGCGCTTTTCATGGCCCACCGCATCCGATTTGCCCTGAAAGACCCACTGTTCAGCGACAAGCTTTCTGGAACGGTGGAAGTGGATGAAACCTATATCGGTGGCAAACAGTCCGGCATTGGACGGGGGAGAAAAGACAATAAGGTGCCAGTTGTGTCTCTGCTTGAACGTGGCGGACGGGTTCGCAGCCAAGTCATGCGCCATGTCACCGGAAAAAATCTAAAGCAGGCCGTTAAAGACAATGTGCAAATCTGCTCCGACGTGAACACCGACGACCATTATGGCTATCGCGGGCTTGAACCGAAGTTCAATCATCATGTTGTTAAGCACAGCGCCAAAGAATATGTCCGGCGGGAAAATAACCGACTGGTGACAACCAACGGAGTTGAGGGATATTTCTCCCTGCTAAAACGCGGCGTGGTTGGAACATTTCACCATATCAGCGAACAACATTTGCCGCTGTACCTTGCGGAGTTTGACCATCGACACAACTGCCGGGAAATGACAGACGGCGAGCGCACCATTAATGGATTACAGAAAGTTGAGGGGAAGCGTTTGATGCTGCGTGCTCCGGTGAATTGAGGGAATAGGCTTTACTGCCATTCCGATTTTCTGATAAAACCACGACGACCCAATAAGCCGTGGGGCAGGCGACGAATCCGCAAAAAACCTGCTGATTAACTTACATACTCAAGGCAATGGAAAAACAGAACATGTTTTAAGGATGCCAAATGGAAGACAAACCAACAACGCCGTTACCGCAGCCTATTGTCGAATCCAATCCGACGCCGCCGACAACAACCGAACAAGAAGGAAAACGAGAAGAATCCCCACCGGAGGTGCCACCAACCACACAACCACCTTCAGAACCAGGGGTGGGTCATTGGCACCGTTGGCGTCGGTTCTTTGTCTATTTCGTAAAAGTTGCGGGGACAGTGTTTGCGACTGGTTCAACACTGCTTTTTCTTTTAGCATTGTGGGATTCATATAGACCTAAAATTACAATTACTCCCGGAGGAACGCTGAACGCTAAATCGCCTTTCGGGACATATTTCATTGTTCAAAATCAAGGCGCTCTGCCAATTTCTAAAGTTACATATCTGACGCACTTGTCCGCCATTGATATTAATCAAAATTTCAAACCCATCAGTTCCGAACAAAATATTTCGGTCATTCCGCAAATGAAAACATTGGAATCTTATACGCTTCCAATTCGTTATCAATCTATTCAAACGAGCATGAACATGCACCCTTCTGAGACAACGAATCAACTCGGTGCATTCAATCATAACTTGGATACAAATGTAATGAAGCTGATAGTGTTTGTGCTCTCGTTTAATGTCAGTTATGAGCCTAAATTTTTTGGAAAAAGGACAGATACGCTTTTTTTCTTTGCAGCGCCCGACGTGGACGGCAATTGGCAATGGTTTCCGTCGGCTCATGCAAGCATTAATGAGCAAACGATAGACACCAATTTGATCCCACGAATCCCGCCGAGCCCTGTGACCGCTGCAATCCCGACGAATGGCGGTACTCAGGTTCATACCAACCAAGCTAAACCCAAGTGAGGGTGGTGTAAAGGCCGCACTTGTGCTAAGGTAAAACCGCCATGAGCAAAGCGAAGTCCGATACGTTGCTCCAATGCCCGTTGCCGCCCCGTGAGGCGTTGCGGCGGGCAATGATGATAGAGCCGCCGCTGGACTGGAAGAAGGCCAAGAAGGCCACCAAGCCAGCGACAAAGAAGGCGAGCCGCTAGGCCGCCGTAAAAACGGATGGAATCCGTTCCCATCTCCCGGTTTTAGGCTATTATTTGTCAGGTGCATAATCCCGCCCGGAAAATGCCCGGAAACGCCAGCACGTTGTTGATCTGGTTGGGATAGTCACTCCTACCCGTTGCCACAATCCACGCCTTCGCGGCGGCTTCCTCTGGCATGATTTCCGGGATGGGATTGGCCATCGCAAACACAATCGGCTTCGCCGCCATGAACCGGAGTGACTTCGCTTCAATCAGCCCCGGCCCGGAGACGCCGATTAACACGTCCGCTTTCCGCAAGGCGTCCTCAACCCTGCCGCTCAGGCGGCGGGGATTGGTGACTGCCGCGAGTTGCGCTTTCGCTTCATTCAAATCGCTTCGCGTATGACTATTGAGAATTCCCTGCCGGTCACAGACAATGATGTCTTTCACCCCCGCCGATTGCAGCATCACGGCAATGGCTGTTCCCGCCGCGCCCGCTCCGAGAATCACGATCCGCAGCTTGGCGAGTTTGCGGCCCGCCAGACGCGAGGCGTTCAACAGTGCCGCCAGCACCACCACTGCTGTCCCGTGCTGGTCATCGTGAAAGACAGGAATGTCCAACCGTTCTTGCAACCGTTGCTCAATTTCAAAGCAGCGTGGCGCAGAGATGTCTTCGAGGTTGATGCCGCCAAAACCCACCGAGAGATTAGCGACGGCATTGATGATTTCCTCGGTTTCTTGCGTTCGCAGGCAGATCGGGTAGGCGTCAATGCCAGCAAACTCCTTGAACAGCATGGCCTTGCCTTCCATGACAGGCATGGCGGCTTCCGGGCCGATGTTGCCCAGCCCAAGCACTGCTGAACCGTCGCTGACCACGGCAACAGAATTGCCTTTGATCGTCAGTTGCCAGGCTTTGGCGTGCTGCTCTGCAATGGCCGAACACACTCGTGCCACGCCGGGCGTATAAGCCATTGAAAGTGTATCCCGTGTCGTCAGCGGCACTTTGTTCTGAACCGAGATTTTCCCGCCCAAATGCAAAAGAAAAACCTGGTCCGAGACGTTGGCCACGGTGACTTCCTTCAGTTTGCGGATGGCCTGCACAATGGCCTCCATGTGTTCCTGGCCGCGTGCCCGCACCGTAATATCTCGCGTCATGCGTTTGGCGTCGGGATTGACAATGTCCACCGCGCCGAGGTCGCCACCCTGCCGACCGATGGTATGGGTGAGCTTGGCGAACATGCCAATATGGTTGGGATAGGTCAGCCGCATGACGAAGCTGTAGCTGACGGATGGACGTGTTTTAGGGGAAGCCATAAAGTTAAGATGTTTCTGGTAGGCCAGTGAAGCTCCGCACTTCTGTGAAGTCAAGCCTGCCGGGCTGTGGGTAGTGGAACGTTTGAATTATTGCTGGTTAATTATGAGGAACCGCAATGGCGTCGGTTTTTCCTTTCTGCGACTTTCAGGGCAAGTGCTTTGCTTTTTATCCTCAACGTCGTTTTCAGGTTTGAAACGGCATATCCTCCACCGTGCAATGGATAGACCTGCCATTTAACGAATTTAGGCATTCTATGACTTTGGGTAATTCTGTACGGGCAAAGAAGGGCCGCACTTTCGTTTGGCCCCCCGTTTCTTCATCTCTCCAAAAAAGAGAAAACGCCAATCAGGTCGGATAAATCTCAATGACAGGGGGCAAGGTCTGGTTGCCGATGACATTGTCCTCGATCAGAATCACGTCGCCGGGAGAAACGGTGCGCAGGAGAGCCGCCAGAGCACCGGACTGGCGGTTGGCCCCGCGCCATGCGCTGACACCCCTGTCAACGAACGGCTTATCGTATAAGGTCTTGCCGTTTCGACGACACCAGTCTTTGGCCAGTCGGGCCTGCCGACGTTCAGAATCACCCCATCCTTGAGGCTCGGAAGACCAGCGCATGTACGAAAAAACCTTGCCCGCACCTTTGTTTACATTTTCAATCAGTTTCACATACAGGTAGAACGTAATTCATGTGACCTGTGGCACTTTACCTGCTAAATTGATCCCATGAGAATGAATCCTGCCGCGACGTTTTCATTGCCCGCCGTTCTGTTGCTTGCCCTGGCCCTGTTGGCCGGCTGCTCGACCACTCCGCCGGTGGATTGGAACAGCCGCATCGGGACTTATACTTATAATCAGGCCGTGGCCGAGATGGGCCGGCCCGACCGGCAGGCTTCATTGAGCGACGGGAAGATGCAGTATAAATGGTTCATCGGGCCGCGTATCACCAGCCCCCCCAACACCGGCATGTCCAACTATGGCAATCAGGGTTTCACGAGCGACAAGACTGCCGGCGCGGTCAATAACCACATGTTGCAACTGACGTTCGGGCCCGACGGCAAGCTGGTTTCCTGGTCCCGGAATTAGCTCCTGCGCGGCGAAACAGCGGCGCTCAAGCGCCGTTCGCGCATCATCCAGCGGGCCCCTTGTCGCGCAGCGTTTGGACTGAGGTGTCTTTAGCACCGCTTTCAAAAGCGTCCGCTTCGCGCTGCGGATTTCCTGGCATGTCCTAATTCAACGCCACCCCGCGGCGGATGTACGTGGGAATATCCAGGTCCTCGCCCTTGTGGATGGTCGGCTCGCTTTTGTCGAACCGGCCCTTGGAAACAATCGTCAGCGGCAGTTGCGTCTGGCGCATCTTCGGCCCGGCTTTTCGCGGCCTGCCGCCGGCGTGCCGGGTCAGAATCTGTTCGCGCTGTTCCGACGTCAACGGCGCCGGCAACGAAGAAGTGCCGCGCGAAGCCGGCAACGGTGTGGTGCCGCGCGGGGCCGGGCCTTCCGCCGGTTCCTCGGCCGCCGGGATGGCCGGCAGGCCCGGGACCGCTGCGGTGTGCCGCGCCGCGATGACTGTCACCGACAAATGGCTGGCGATGGCGCCGTCCACCGTGGCGCCCATGATGATTTGCGCGCGTTCGCAATGGCGGCCGATCTGTTCCATCACCCGGTTGACCTCCGCCATCGTCAAATCCTTTCCACCCGTGAGGCTCACGAGCACCGCGCCGGCTTCGGCCAGCGCCCGGCCTTCGTCGAGCAGCGGATGCGCCACCAGCTTTTCCATGACCTCGCGCGCCCGCGCCGGGCCGGCGGCTTCCACCGTGGCGAACGCGCTTTCCGAATGGCTATTGCGCACCAGGGCGCATAAATCATCGAAGTGAATCTGAATCAACCCCGGCCGCATCAGCAAACGCCAGACGCCGCGCATACTTTCCACCAGCAGGCCGTCGGTAATGCGGAACGTGTCCAGCACGCTGGTATTTTCGTCAATCAATTTGAACGTCTTCTGGCAGGGCAAACAGATGACCCCGTCGGCCACGGAACGCAGGAGTTCCAGCCCCTGCTCCGCCTGCTGCCGCCGGCGATTGCCTTCGCACTGGAACGGCAGCGTCACAAATGCAAGGACGAGCGCGCCGGCTTCCCGGGCCGCCCGCGCCAGCACCGGGCTGATGCCGCTCCCGGCGCCGCCGCCCAGGCCGGCCACCACCATCACCACGTCCGCGCCTCCGCAGGCGGATTTGAGCGTGGCAAATTGTTCCTCGGCCACCGCCCGGCCGCGTTCGGGATCGCCGCCGGTGCCCAGCCCGCGCAATAATTTGGTTTCCAACTGGATTTTGACCGGTGCCGGCGACGCGGCCAGCGACGCCGCGTCGGTATTGACCGCCACCTGCCCGGCGCCGGCGAATTCCTCGCCGGCCAGCAGGTTGAGCACGGCCACACCGGCGCCGCCGACGCCGAAGATTTTCACCGTTCGCGCCTCCACCGGCCCGGTCACAGATGCGGAAGTCTGATTTATGCTTTTCATGATCTGAATTTCACGATCGTCGCAGCAAACTTGAAAGCGCGCCCTTGATTCCCTGGGCGAGTGACGGACGGCCTTCGCGTTTGCGGTTTTTCAAGGCGCCGAACTTGAGCAGCCCGATGGCGGTGACGAATTCCGGCTGGTCCAGCGCGGATTTCAGGCCGCTGACGGAATTGGTCTGGCCGAGGGACACCGGCATTTGCAACTGTTGTTCGGCCAACGGCGCGATTTGCGGGATCCGTGCGCCGCCGCCGCACAGAAAAACCCCGGACCGCAGGTAATCAAAGAGCCCGACCTGCTCCAGGTCCTGCGCGATCAACTGGAAGATTTCCTCGAGCCGCAGCGACATGATCCGGCGCAGATGTTCGACATTGACGGTTTTGAGCGGCAGGCCGAGTTCGTTGGTGATGGCGACCATCCGGCCTTTGCATTCCGCATCGACCCTGGCGGCGCCATATTCCAGCTTGAGTTTTTCCGCACGGCTTAACGGCACCTTCAAACCATAGGCCAGGTCGTTGGAAACATGGTCGCCGCCGACCGCCAGGACGCCGGTATGTTTGATGACGCCGTTGGCGTAAACGACGTAATCGGTCGTGCCGCCGCCGATATCGATGACCAGCGCGCCGAGTTCCTTTTGTTCATTCGACAGGAGCGCCAGGGACGAGGCGAGGCCATTGAAGACGATCTCATCGACCTCGAGCTGCAATCCCTTGACCAGGCGGATGGCATTCTGCAGGCGGTTGGTGTGGCCGTGAACGACGTGGACGTCCACCTCCAGGCGGGACCCGAGCATCCCGACGGGGTTGGTGACGCCGTCCTGGCCGTCCACGAAAAAGTGCTGGCGAATGGCATGGACCACCGTGTTCTCGTTGGGCAGATTGATTGCCTTGGCGTTTTTGACCACGTCCGAAACGTCGTCGTTGGAAATCTCCCGGTCGGCAGAAACCACCGGATGCACGCCGCGATTGTTAAAGCCCCGGATATGGCCGCCGGTCACGCCGAGAAAAACGTTGCGAATTTCCACGTCGGCCATCTGCTCGGCTTCGACAATGGCGTTGCGCACATCTTCCTCGGCCTGCTTCGGATCCACGATCTCGCCTTTGCGCACGCCGCGGGAACGCGCCTGGCCGAGACCGATGACATTCAGCGAGCCGTCGGCGCCGCGTTCGCCCACGACGGCACAGACCTTGGATGTGCCGATTTCCAGGCCGACGACAAGGGATGAATCATCAAACATTTTTCCTCCGATTCATTGACGGGTTGATCTTTCCGGGTAAAGGCGACGGGATGGCGCCGGTCTCCATCCACCGGACCGGTATATTGTTGGAAACCGCCAGGTTGAGCGATGCCACCCATTTGTTCATACGCTGCCCCAAATCGTAAATTTCCCGCCACCGCCGCAATTGTTGCTCCAAATGATCCAAACCGAAAGTAATTTCGCCGCCCTGATCGGTCGTCACCCCGATGACGCCCGGCGATGCCACGTTGATGCGCCGCAAATCCACCAGCCCGGTCATCGGCGAATGGTCAAATGCGCCGACCAATCCCAGGGCCGCCTGGACCTGGGGCGATTCGACGCGGTGGCCCGGCTGCAACTGATATGCATTCAGCCCGGTGATCACCGGCAACCGGTCGCTGACCTGGGCCAGCGGGATCGTGCAGAGCCGTGGATCCAGCGGCTGCATGACATAGCCGTCCGCATCCAGTTGAAACACCGTCACGACGATGCCGCCCGACGGACCGGCACACGGAACGTCCACCTGCGCCACGGGTTCGCGTTCGACGA
>Ga0335078_10012052_pt1 | contig 12831 bp, 7 predicted proteins | sample Lox_Sample_32_FD_206711 | JGI IMG/M metagenome (GOLD analysis project Ga0335078, IMG submission 206711) | Soil microbial communities from Loxahatchee National Wildlife Refuge, Florida, United States - Lox_Sample_3.2 | ecosystem: Environmental > Terrestrial > Soil > Wetlands | place: USA: Florida... | reverse complement strand
CTCCGGAGAAGGTCAAGCATTACTCCGACTGGCAGAGACAACGGCTAAATGTCCCACCGGGCATCACCGGTTTAGCCCAGGTGCACGGCTTGCGCGATCAAAATTCCTCGGAAGACAAAACTCGCTTTGACTTGCAGTTCATTCTGAACCGATCCGTTTTCGCCTATATTTCACTACTGTTGCAGACCTTCTGGACAATATCTGTTCGGGTGGTCCGCCTGCCCCGCTTGCATCCGGGAACGGTGCCTAGCTCGAAAGTGCATCGGGAATTGTCACTAAAGGAGAGCTTCACCAGTGCTCATAGTTCGCAGTCCGGTACGGATTAGTTTTGGTGGTGGTGGGACCGATCTTCCGGCTTACTATGAGCAATATGGAGGTGCTGTTGTCAGCACCGCCATCAACAAATACTTTTACACGATTTTAGGCAAGCGGACGGACGGACGCGTCCAAGTAATATCGTCCGACCTTCGAGTTTTCGAGACCTGGCACGATATTGCCAGCATGACCGTGGCTGGCAGCGCCCTTGAGATTCCGCTTGCAGTTCTGAAAGCCTTCGACTGTGACATTTCAGTGGATCTGTTTTTGGCATCGGAAATACCCCCCGGAACCGGCTTAGGTTCGTCTGCAAGCGTCTGCGTTAACATTCTGAAAACTCTTACCACCTATCTCCATCGTCCCGTATCCAAGTATGAACTGGCCGAGCAAGCCTTTCATCTCGCGCGAAACATATTGGCAAAACATGTGGGCAAGCAGGACGAATATGCCTCCGCTTTCGGCGGCCTAAATTTCATCTCCTTTCATCCGGATGGTCGAACTGTCGTCGAGCCTTTGGACCTGGACGAAGCTGTCATGCGCGAGCTGCAGTCCAACCTGATGCTTTTCTTTACTGGCTCATCTCACGATTCGTGGAACATTCTCCAGGAGCAAGAAAAATCAACGCGTACACATGCGAGTTCGACGCTTGAGGCATTGCACGAGGTGAAAGCGCTGGCATTCCAGATGCGTAAAGCTTTGCAAGCTGGAGAGCTGCACGAATTTGGCAAACTTCTTAATGAAGGTTGGGAATCGAAGCGCCGCTTCTCTAAGAGAGTATCCACTCCCCGGATCGAGCAACTCATGGCGCTCGCCTTAGAAAATGGTGCGTTGGGTGGCAAAATCACCGGAGCAGGAGGCGGTGGCTTTTTGCTCTTTTATTGTGAGCCCGAGTATCAGCCTGCGGTCAGGGCGGCGCTGAAAGGTGAGGGTGTCCCCGAGATGGCTTTCGGTTTCGATATGCAGGGCGCGCAGGCCGTCGCGAACGATCCGTTCATCGACGGTGACCCGCGTGGTGGTTCGGTATGGGTGTTCACGCCCCGGGAGCCTATTGAAACCAAAAATTGGTTGAAGGTGGGAACTCTTTGAAGGCTTTTCTCCTGGCTGCTGGCAACGGAACACGCCTGCGACCCCTGACCGACAGAACCCCCAAGTGCCTTCTTCCAATTCGGGGCGTTCCTATTCTGGAGATCTGGCTGCACGCTTGCAAAAACTTCGGCATTGATGAGGTACTCGTAAACCTTCATGCTCACGCTGATGAAGTTCGGCGATTTCTAGAAAAACAACCCAAGGGAATAAGGGTTCACATCGCCGAAGAACCTGAGTTGCTGGGAAGCGCGGGAACACTTCGGGCAAACCGCGAATGGGTCGCCGGTGAAGATTTCTGGGTTTTGTATGCCGATGTGCTCAACAGTGTCGATCTTGACGCCATGAACAGGGTCCATCGAAAACGCAAACCGGCTGCAACTCTGGGTCTCTATCGGGTACCCGATCCTTCGCGTTGTGGCATCGTAAGCCTCGACAGTAACGGAATCATCCAGGAGTTCGTTGAAAAACCACAACATCCGAAGGGTAATTTGGCCTTTTCAGGTTTAATGATCGGCACGCAGCAATTGTTAGAGGTAATTCCGAATGAGACGCCAGTCGACATCGGTTTCCACGTTCTGCCACGCCTCTGCGGCCGCATGCTCGGATACCCGGTGAAGGATTACTTGATTGACATCGGTACTATAGAAACTTACAACATTGCTCAGGACACATGGCCGGGACTGCATCAGCCTGCGGCACTGTGAACCCTATTCGTCAATAACCCTACCTCTTCTCCTGCTCCGTCCCACTTCTCTTTGTCTCTCCCTCCCTCCCGCCTTGGCATCGCTTCCACCTCATTAGCTGACTACCAAACGTTTCCGATAGGACACACTCCTGTCCCTTCCTTCACTCATCCTTAATATGCGCCCGCGCTTAAACCTGCGCGGCGTATCGTCCTCGCATCCCAGGAACCAATCTTTCAAAACTTTCCGGCTTGACTTGGGTTTTCTGAAGATCAACCATGGTAAGTACCTGTGGCTTGCCTTGGCTGCTGCCCAACATTCCCGCACTCTGGAGCCTGGTCTTCGGTATTGAATGTGTCGGAGGTTGCCGTGAAAGTAATCCGCTTCGTCTACGTTTGTGTGGCACTCTCTTGCTCATCTGCAATCGGACAAACGAATCCAGTTCCGCCCGATAATAAGACGCTTTCTGAGAACAACATTGTACTGGCTGGTCGGGCGCAACCTGATCTGAAGACTCGACGCACAGTTGCCGAGAGCTACGGAAAGCTTCCGCTGAGCTTCGAGGCAAACCAAGGTCAGACGGACTCGGAGGTCAAGTTCCTCACACATGACAGCGGTTACACGCTTTTTCTGACCAGCGATGAAGCAGTGTTTTCGCCGAGTGGCTACAATCGAAAAGCCGGCGCAGTGCCCGCCACCAATTACTTCCCCCGCATCGATTCGCGGATGCAGAAACCTGCCGTTCTGCGGATGAAGTTGGTGGGAGCCTCCGCAGCCACTGTTACCGGCGAGACTTGCCTTCCTGGCAAGATTAACTACTTCATCGGCAATGATCCGAAAAAATGGCGGACCAATGTTCCTACCTACGCGAAGGTGAAGTACCAGAGTATCTATCCGGGCATTGATTTGATCTACTACGGCAATCAGCGGCGCTTGGAGTATGACTTTGTAGTAGCCCCAGGTGCCGACCCGCGCCGGATCCAGTTCGACATTCGCGGAGCTAAAAACATTCGTCGCGACGAACACGGCGACTTGGTGCTTCGCCTGGGACAAGGAGCAGTTCGTTGGAACAAGCCAATCGTTTATCAGGAAAAAAATGGAACAAGGCTGATGGTTCATTGCCGTTATGTCATTCAGCGTGGGCGCCGCATAGGGTTTGAGGTGGCGAGCTATGACTTGCGCAGGCCGCTAATCATCGACCCGGCGGTAGCCTATTCCACCTATCTAGGCGGGAGCGTTGTTAGCGTTGCGAATGGCATCGCCATAGACAGCTTGGGTAACGCCTATGTTACCGGTTACACCGATTCCACCGACTTTCCCACGACGTCCAACGCGTTCCAAACAACCTGCAAGGCCGGTTGTACTAGTGACGAGGCTTTCGTGACCGAGTTCAACGCCAGTGGCTCGGCCCTCGTCTACTCCACTTACATCGGTGGAAGCAGCGGTGATGTGGCACATGCGATTGCCGTGGATAGCTCCGGCGATGCCTATCTGACAGGCAATACCTCGTCCGCAGACTTTCCCACCACGTCCGGTGCGTTCCAGACGACTTGCGCGTCTACGTGTGCCTTCGTGACCGAACTGAATCCCACAGGATCGTCGCCGCTCTACTCGACCTATCTCGGTGGCAGCGAAGGCAATGGCGGGACAGGAGTCACGATCAACGGACTGGGCAATGCCTATGTAACTGGTTACACGACTTCCGCCAACTTTCCCACGACGCCAGGGGCGTTCCAGACAGCATGCAAGGCTGGCTGCACTTACGGCGAAGGCTTCGTGACCGAGTTCAACGCCAGCGGCTCAGCGCTGGTCTACTCCACTTTTTTGGGCGGCAGCGGCGACGGCAGGAGCAACGGTGATGCGGCATTTGCCATCGCTGTGGATGGCTTCGGGGACGCCTACGTGACTGGTCAAACCTTTTCTTCCGACTTTCCTACCACGCCCGGCGCATTCCAGACAACTCTTAACGGCAGTGTCGACGCCTTCGTAACCGAGTTCAATCCCGGCGGCACGGCCTTGGTCTACTCCACATACCTCGGCGGCAGCGGGGGCGACGGAGGAACTGGCATCGCGGTGAATGCAACCGGCAATGCCTACGTGACCGGTGGAACTAGTTCCATTGACTTTCCCACCACGCCCGGCGTCCTCCAGACACACTGCGCTTTCACTAACTGCGACGATGGCGAGGGCTTCGTGACCGAGTTCAATGCCAGCGGCTCGGCCCTCGTATATTCGACCTATCTGGGTGGGAGCGGTAGCCCGGACTTCACCGGCGATCACGCATCGGCAATCGTCGTTGACGATTCAGGTAACGCCTATGTGACCGGTCAGACCGCTTCCGATGACTTCCCGATCACGCAAGGCGCATTCGAGACCGGATGTTCCTCAGGGCCTATTCCATGTGCCTTCGTAACGGAGTTGAATCCCGGCGGTTCGGCGCTGGCCTATTCGACTTACCTCGGCGGTGGTTCGCGCAATCTGGGCGGCGGGGCTGGGTCAAACGCGATCGCCGTAGATAGTTCTGATAATTATTACGTGACGGGCACAGCTGGCCTCGGCTTTCCAACCACGCCGGGAGCTTTTCAGCCGAACCTCAGCGGTCAAAACTCCGATGCTTTCGTAATCAAATTCGTTCCTGGAGATCAGGTGTGGCCCTTGCTTCTCAGTTTCGGCAGTCAGATAGCTGGCGTTACCACTCAGCCGCAAACCACAACTCTGACAAATAGCGACAGCAATGCCCTTACCATCACATCAATCGGTATCACTGGAGCAAACAGCAGCGATTTCGGAGAGACCAACAACTGTGGCACATCGCTGACCCCGGGCAGTAGTTGCAACATAAGCGTGACTTTCGATCCCACGGTCATCGGCGCCCGGAGTGCAACTGTAAGCATTTCCGATAATGCTGCGAATAGCCCGCAAACGGTCGCATTGTCCGGTACCGGCACTTCGCCAGTGACCCTGACTCCTTCGAATCTTGCTTTCGGTGGTCAGGCAGTTGGAATCCCTAGTGCGCCCGAAATATCGACCGTGACTAATATCGGCAACGTTAGCCTGACGATTACTGCGATTGTCATTACCGGAGCGAACGGTAGTGAATTTGCTCAGACGAATAACTGCCCCAGTTCTGTTGCTCCAAATAGAAGTTGCCAGATCAGCGTGACCTTCACACCTACCGCACCGGGCACTGCCATTGCCTCGATCATGGTCACGGACACCGCCACTGGCAGCCCGCAGGCTCTCTCCCTCACCGGTATGGGAGACGGGCCGCTAGTTAGTTTGTCACCGCCGCTCGTAACCTTCCCTGATCAGTACGTGGGAACCTCCGGCCTTCCGCAAACTGTAACTTTGATGAATAACGGCAACGCCGCCCTCACCATTACGAGTGTGACCGCGAGCCCTTCGGACTTCGCTCCGCTCAGTGCGTGCGGAAACAGTGTTGCCGCCGGTGCGAGCTGCTCCATTGGTGTCTTCTTCGATCCCACTACAAGCGGAACTAGGAACGGGGCCCTGACCGTGACAGACAGCACGAGTGACAGCCCGCAGACGGCAACGCTAACCGGAATAGGGCAGGACTTTTCACTGGCTCCTTCGGGTTCATCTTCAGTAACCGTCACGCCTGGCCAGACGGCAAAGTATAAGATTACGGTTGCGCCGGCAGGCGGATTCAACCAAGCGGTAACACTCACTTGCAGCGGGGCGCCGGTGGGGTCGACGTGTTCACTGTCCTCGAGTTCCGTTACGCTCAACGGCTCCAGTTCGACATCGGTTACCGTCACCGTGAGCACGGCGGGAACATCCGCGGGCTTAGTACATCCCGCAGAGTCGCGGCGGGGCAGTCTGTACGTGCTTTTGTCGATACCCGGATTATTTGGGCTTGTGCTGCTGCCAGCTTTGCGTCGTAAAGATCCGCGTAGCGCGCGGTTCTGGTTATTAGCCATTGGGTGCATTCTTTCTGCGGCGGTCATGTGGTCCGGCTGTGGCGGGGGGAGTAGTACAGGCAACGGTGGGACGCTGACCGGTAGTTACAACGTCACCGTGACCGGCACTTCCACGTCCGGATCGAACACCTTAACTCACAACGCAAACCTCACGTTAGTTGTGCAATAATCTCCCGTTCTCACGAGGGACCGCCGCCCATTTCACCGTGAGCCTAACCGTCGAAGTCTACGACGGAAGGCCTGACGTCGAAGGCGTCATCGGGACCAAGGAGTTCCCGCTGGCGTGTCGCTCGACCCGCCGCTGGCCCGGGTCTGGTCAGGTGTGGAAGTGTAGCTTCAGGGTCCTCTATAGAATTTGCAACGGTGAATCTGACCAGAAAAGTACTGCAACGGATTAATCTGGAACTCTGGCGAAAAGAATAGGTACAATTCAAGGTCATGCCAACCCCAAACCTTGCTTGCAAGTTCGTCAAAGCTCTCCTTTCGATCACCGCCGTTGTTGCACTCGGACAGCTCGCTTTTCCCCAGAGCACCAACGCTGCGGCGCCGGCTGTGCAGGCACGCAGCAACATGCAATACGCAGAACGCTTTACCGGGGCGACCGCGGATGAGAAACTGAATGCCGCCATTGCTGCCTTACATGGGGGTGGAGGAATCGTTGATGCCCGCAGTCTGGAAGGCGGAGAAGTCAGGACAACCATTGTCGTGCCAGCACATACAGAGGTTATGTTGAATCCTAATGCAGTCTATACGTGCACGATAGCGTCGGGGCCTTGTTGGGCAATTACTGCGGAGGGCGGGAAGATATTGGGAGGGACAGTTAGTTTCGCTTTAGGTTCGTATTCGCCCGCGACGCAAACCGGCACCGTGTTCCGGATGGGGAAAGGAACAACACGGATGACCGACATGATTGTCATGAATCCATCGCCAAAGCCATATAACTCCGTCGGCGGGATGGAGGTCGGATTCGTCACTATTGACAACACGCCAAATGCCAGCCGCTACTGCATTCTTACGCGTTCTATCATGCATTCTTATATCCACGACGTTCAGTGCTATGGAGGCACCAATGGGTTCGAGTTTGAAACGTCGCCTAATGCTTGGTCCTACGATGTTCGACTCGTTAATCTCTTTGCCCAGGGGGCGACTGGCGCCGATTTTAATTTCACCACAGCTACCGGCTCTGGGTTTGCAGATTTGGATCGGTGGGTCTGCGAGCTATGCAAAGCAGGATCCTCGGGCACGAACGAGTATGGATTCGCTTTTACGACGGGAGCTGAAGGAAAACTGAGCATCGCTGACATGGAGTTCCACAACGCTTGGGTCGGCGGCACTGCGCCAAGCTGCTCAGCTCCATGCAGGTCACCCGCAGGAGTATTTTTCAACCAACAGGGCAGTGGGATGGCGCCCTATATCAAAAGAATCAGCTTCAGCGGAGAAATCGAACAGTTGGCTAATAGAGGCAAGGGTAAGGCAATTGGGTTGGTCAATGCAGGGCCGGGAGGAGCCGTCCAAGACATTCGACTCGATGTCATTGAGTACGGGTGGCCGGAGGAGATACCGGATTTCAACGGATCTTCAATTGCGTCGTTCGAATACCGCACTACGGTAATGAGCAGAATTATTTTCCCCCAAACATTTGAAAGTCTGCCCCGGTGTGCGTCGGGCCCTGGATCTCAGGATGGTGCCATCGCAACGGTCACTGATGCTCCCACAAATGTCTGGGGAGCACCTATTGGCTCAGGCGGCGGTGGGAACAATGTTCTGGTTCGATGCAATGGCCGAAACTGGACCATCATCGGGAAATGAAGTGCGGCGGCTTGGACCGTAGCCCAAAAGCCAGGCGCTAACCGGAGTAGTGACTGCTGCGAAAATGCGTACGATGGCAATTCGCTCCAGAACCCCGCACTTTATTAAGGGAGGTGCTACTGCTGCCACGTGACCCCTGGGTATAAGCTCGGAATGCGAAATGCCCGATAGGCGTTTTCGTCGGTCAGGTCCAGTTGCCAAACAGTCTCAGGAGTCGCGGTTTGGGTTACTTCTTGGACGCGTGACGAAGAGTTGACGAACGGATCTGTCAAGTCAAACTCTACGTTGCCATTGCCTAAGGATTCCGCGGCACCGCCCCAGAAAGAGAACAGATTTGGGAAATCGTCCCAAACTAGCTCGGCAACTTTAGTGCTTTCGTCTATCTGGAAAATCGTGGGACGACTATAACATGCGACTACCGGGCCGCAGACTGAGCCGTCGGGTTGAATCCGGTTATTCCCATTATCCCAGATCGACAACGTCATTTGAGAGCCGCTAGTACTCATTATGACCGGATCATGCTGCCCATAAAACCAGTTTCTAGGATCGCCGCCGGGGATCGCAAAATCCCCTTGATAGCCTAGGTGCCAGAGAATGTCTCCCGACCCAGTTCCGTTTTCGTAGTCGATCTTAAGAATCCAACTCTGATTCCGCATGGACAAAAGCAGGTTGCCATCTGCAGTGTACTGAAGCGCATTGGCGTGGGTCCAATCGGCACCCGTCGCGCCGCCGGCACCACCGAATGGAGCCATGCCGAACGGAGCCCGATTAATATCCAAATGATCGAAAGCTGACCATGCCCAGGCCACGTTACCGGTCGAATCGACGTCAACTAAGACGTCCGAGAGCACACTAGTTACTCCAGGTAATCCCGGTAGGTCAGTGAACGACTTGAGGATGTTGGCCAAACCGATCCAATGGCCATTCGGTAACAGAAGGAGATCGTGATGAAAACCAGTAATTTGGAATGACTCACCATGGGCTTGTAGCGATTGGTTGACTTGCGATTCGTTTATCTCCTGGATCGTATTGCCGGCCAGATCAACCTCCCGCAAAACCGAACCCAGATTCAGGATCACGTTCCCATTTGACAAGAACTTATAGCCCTCGACCCCACTGGCAGGGTAGTACCACACAACGTTCCCCTGAAGGTCCATAACGAAGGTGGTCAGCAGGCTTGCGTCAGGAGGCCCGAGAATAAGTCCATCAACCAATTCCAGACCAGGATTTGGCGTCAGTCCTTGGCTTGGCTGAGTGATCTTGATTTGGGGGGCGACTAGACCGACGGACGCAAGCGACTTGGTTGTGAATGTATGATCCTGATCGACCCAGCTTCCTCCACTCCAATTCACATGGGCACGCATGTGGTACGTGGCGCTTGGCTTCATTCCGGCCACTAGGATCCTGACTGTCTGACGAAACTCGGTCGTCGGAGAAGTCACTGAGGTTTGACGTCCATAACTCGTGTCGGGGCCGAACTCAACCCACGCAGTGGCACCTGAATTAAGAGCCAGTACATCATATTCTGCTACGAGGGGATTCTGGGTGGCATTGATTGAGCTCAACGATTGCGAACTGCTGGCATCTCCACATCCTGTAGAAGCTAGCGCCAAAGCGACAACTAGAAATAGACCTAGGCAAACAAAGCGCTGATCTTTCATCGGGTCTCCCCTTTTTTGCATTCGATTCGGTTCGGAGTTCGCGCTGGCAGAACACACCTCAGCGATGGGTAACCAGCGGGGTATTAGGGGGAACTTATATCACATTCAGCTCTGGAAGTGTCAAGCAGAATGATGAATTGTCTTTTGGATGATCTGTTAGAGGAGGTTCGCCACTAGCATTGTTCTCAGTCGTCGTCGGGATCCAGCGGAGGTGTCTGGTCCTGGATAAAATGCATAGCACTGACTGGAGCTGCAATCGAGCGAAATACCAACGGTTGTTGGGCGAAGTTAAAGCAGTCGGTAAGATCGTCAGCCCGTGCGTCAGCATACCCGAGCGGGTCCAGATTGAAGTTCTCCTCGATAAATTTCAGAATGCTCCCAAAATCATGCATCTGGTGAGAAATGTAGTGAGCTCTCGCGTACGGAGAAACGACGATAAGCGGTACTCGAAATCCGTATTCGTAGGAGTCATAAACGGGCGGAGCGACATGATCATACCAGCCGCCCCAGTCATCCCACGTAATGATGATCGCGGTGTTTGCCCAGTACGGGCTGTTTCCGATGGCGTTCACGACTGACGCCACCCAGGACGGGCCTGTTCCTTCATTTACTGCCGCATGGTCAGAGTTCTGTCCCGTCGGGATGACCCAGCTGACAGCTGGAAGCTGATTATTGGCAACGTCTATGAGAACCTGTGTTGGGGATGGAATAACCTTGTCCCAATCAGCACCGAAACGAAGATGACGGATGGCATCCGGAGCCGTCCATAGGACGTTTTCCCAGCTCGAATTCGTGGTGTAATAGCGCCAACTGATGTTTCTCGGATCAAGCAGATCCATCAATGTTCGATGCTCGAAGCACGGAGCCATATAGCGAGATTCCTTACCGGAAGGGCCGATCAAAGCAACGGTTTGCCCGTACCCAGTGCAGCCGGAGTGCAGATAGCTCGTGTCACCTACTGGAGTCACACCTTTCACATTTTCCGAAGCAAACCAGAGACTGTCGGCTGATGGCGCTGATGTTCCCGAAATAATATATTGGTGAGCCGGAAAACTGGGACCCTGGTTCGTTTGAAACATGCGATCGCCGAATGTGTATTGTTCGGCCAGTTGGAAATAGGGTTCAACCTCGGCAGGATCTACGTACTTATACTCCGGATCCGGGACGCACGCGTACATGCACGTAATCTTGTCCGCACCGTCCATCTTGCCATTGTCATACATTCTCACGAATGCTTCGTGAGAGTGATCTACGTCATAATTGATGCTAAGCGATGTCGGTGTAAGCGGGATTATATTGCCGTCAGAGTCCAATCCGCTGTCTGCGATATCTGCGCCCGGTAGTCCGTGGAAAAGATTATCTGGAGTGCGGTTCTCTTGGAAAATTATGACGACGTGTTGGATTTTGCGAGGCGACCCATCTCCACAGCCAACCGAAAAGGCGAGGATTAGTAGAAGAACCGCAAAACCAAGGAAAACAGAAGGAAATTTTGTATGTACTCCAACCTCGGTGGCACGCATTTACAGTATTTTCCCGCTTTCATCCTTAGCTGCCTGGCACCTAGCGATTGACAGCTAGCGTTAAGAACCACCATTTGTCCCGAAAGTTGCCCGTTGAGGATACTTCTTCAACCAACTACAAGCTAACCCTCAGCGCGTGACAGCAGGAACAACAAGCTGCTGTCGACGGCGCCGAAGTCTTTGTTTAACTTGCGATCTTGCTGAACCCTGCAACTCGCGGTACATTGTCAGCATCTTTGTCGGTGGGCTGGGATGTCCCAGGACTATGCGTAAGGGGCAACTTGTTCTCGTCAGTGTGCTGATCGCGGTTTGGTTAGCTTGCGGAGGCAGTTCCGGCACGGGGCCATCCTCATCTGCCCCAAGCAGCGACATCCTGTACATAGTAACCAACGGCAATGTAGTCACCTATTCAATAGATGGCTCATCGTTAACGGCGACTCCGCTTGAGCAACCGGTAAGCCTTGTTTCGGCTCCCGGATCTGTCATCCAGTTTGACCCATCACCCGACGATGCTTTTGTTTATGCCATATGGGTGGATGGAGAAAGCCGGCAGCATTTGTCGGTCTACCCAGTTGATTCATACGGTGTACCGCAGAATCCCCCAGTCCAGGTTCTCAATGCGTCGTCACTCTCCCAATTCAACATGCACCCCAGTGGCCGGTTTGCCTACATGCTGGAGGTGACGACCTCAGGGGCTGAGTATTTTGCTGACATCCGGCTTTTCCATGCTCAGACAAATACGGGAACCTTGCAGGAGGATGCGCGAGTACAGGGAACTTACGGTCCCTCATATGTTTGGCCCGCATTCCTGTATGGCTTCAGCACCGATGGCAAGAAACTTTATGATACGTCGCTGGTCTCGAATGGATCGGTGTATCGGGAACGTTGGATCGACCTAAAGACGGGGGCCCTTGGCGGTGACAGTCAGTTACTGAGTGTAGTCAATCGGGAAGATGTAGCGATTGGGAAGGTGATTGTTACCCAGTTTCAGAATGAAACAAACGCTAGTCTCAGCTACATCAACGTGCTGCAGGATACTCCAAAGGTACATCACCCGATGATTCATTGCACAAGCGCCATGATGAGTTTCTGCGCGACCGCCACGAATGTCCGCTTGGATGTTACGGGTAACTATCTGTTTCTTACCGACCCAAGTACAAGTGCGGTTCACGTTGGTCGCATTGCTCTCTCGGAAAAAAGGATCATTGACACAGGTAGTTCGTTACCGATGACCTCCCAAACTCCAGGATTCGCGTTCAGTCCAGATGGAGGTATTGTTTACGCTGTGTTGGCCAAGGATCTGAGCGTTCACTTCTATCACTTCGATCGTTCGTCCGGTTCCCTTGCTGAATCTGGCAGTCCAATTCCTCTTACTGCAAGTGCGGGGATCTGTCCAGCCCAGCGTCGATGACGAGGTTTTCAGGACGTCCGCTAATCCGAGTCGCAAACGCAATTAATCGCTAACCGGACAGCATGATTGAAGTTCGAAATGTCATCCGGTACAGGGCATCAGAGTCGCTTTCTGTTGGACCGGCCCCCTGACCTGACCGATCTTTTGTACCAAGCAGAGTGAGAGTCTACATCACAACTTGGGGCTGCGAAAGCGCACCGGCGGCTGGGCGAAAGGCCGCCACCGGCGCAGGCGGCCTGTAGCCCAGGGCCGAGTGCGGTCGTTGCGTGTTGTACTCCACCCGCCATCGCTCAATCACGATCTGCGCCTCCTTCAGTGAGTAAAAGATTTCTCCATTCAAGCACTCATCTCGCAGCTTCCCGTTGAAACTTTCGCAGTACCCGTTTTCCCACGGACTGCCACGCT
>Ga0335078_10012050_pt1 | contig 12833 bp, 13 predicted proteins | sample Lox_Sample_32_FD_206711 | JGI IMG/M metagenome (GOLD analysis project Ga0335078, IMG submission 206711) | Soil microbial communities from Loxahatchee National Wildlife Refuge, Florida, United States - Lox_Sample_3.2 | ecosystem: Environmental > Terrestrial > Soil > Wetlands | place: USA... | reverse complement strand
TCGATCTCGGCGGTCTCGACGGCCTGCTGCATATCACCGATATGTCGTGGGGCCGCCTGCAGCATCCGTCGGAGGTGGTAAAGGTCGGCGACAAGGTCAAGGTGGTCGTGCTCAAGTACGACGCTGAACGCGAACGCGTGTCGCTCGGCATGAAGCAGATCATGCCCGACCCCTGGAGCAAGGTGGTCGAGAGCTATCCGGTCGGACTTCGCGTCAAGGGCAAAGTGGTGAGCGTCACGGATTACGGCGCTTTCGTCGAACTCGAGCGCGGGGTCGAAGGATTGATCCATGTTTCCGAGATGACCTGGACCAAGCGGATGGTGCATCCGTCGAAAGTGGTCAGCGTCGGCGACAATGTCGAAGTGCAGGTGCTGGGCGTTGACGAGGGTAACCGGCGGATCTCGCTCGGCCTGAAGCAGACCGAGCCTAATCCGTGGCAGGAGCTCGCGCAGCGCCATATGCCGGGTACGCAGGTGCACGGCAAGGTCAAATCGGTGACCGATTTCGGAATCTTTGTCGAGATCGAGCCCGGGATCGACGGCCTGGTTCACATCTCCGATCTGTCGTGGACCAAGAAGGTGCGCCATCCCTCGGAGATCTACAAAAAAGGCGACGAGGTCGACGCCGTCGTGCTCGCGATCGAAGTCGATCAGGAGCGGATCAGTCTCGGGGTCAAGCAGCTCGCGGGAGATCCGTGGCAGACCGTGCCGCAGCGCTATCCGCTCAACAGCAAGATCAACGGCCGGGTGAGCTCGGTTGCCGATTTCGGCGTGTTCGTCGAGCTGGAAGAGGGAGTCGAGGGTCTGATCCATATCTCGCAGTTGAGCTCCGAGCGGGTCGACAAGCCGTCGTCGCTGTACAAGGTTGGCGACGAGCTCGAAGCGCTGGTGGTTCAGATCGATCCGAAAGAGCGTCGGATGGGGCTCTCGATCAAATCGCTCAAGCAGCACGAAGAACGCGAGGAGATGCAGGCCTATCTCAAGCGCGAGCACGAAGGCGCGCGCTTTTCGTTCGAGGATATTCTCAACGAGGAATTGCGCCTGGACCGCGAGGAAGGCGACCGCAAGGTCGCGCGCGGCAAGGGGCGCGATCGGTAGGAGCGAAGCGTCGAGCGGGACGGCGAATCGATGACCAAACGCGACATCATCGCCGAACTGCTCAGCCGGCGGCCGGGATTCTCGTACCGCGACGCCGAGACTATCGTCAACGCTATCTTCGACGCGATGGCGGGGGTGCTCGAGCGCGGCCAGCGGATCGAGATTCGCGGCTTCGGCAGCTTCGCGGTCAAACAGCGGCGCGCCCGCCAGGGACGTAATCCCAAGACCGGGGCGCTGGTCGCGGTCGACGCCAAGCGCATACCATTCTTTCGCGCGGGCAAGGAGCTCAGGATCGAAGTTAATGCCGGGTCCGAGAACGGGACGTCGAAATCGGCGTGAACCCGAGGCCGAGCTCCGCCATCTATGGGCGCCTTGGCGCGCGCAATACGTGCAAAGCTCGACGCCCCGCGATCGTGGCTGCATCTTTTGTTTCGGCGATTTGAGCGCCGCTGCCCGCCGGCGCCGCCTGGTGCTGTACCAGGGCGCGGTGGCGTCGGTGATGCTTAACCGCTATCCGTACAACAACGGGCACATACTGATCGCGCCGCGCCAGCACGCGGCCTCGCCCGAGCTGTTGAGCGAGGTGGAGCGCGCCGCGATCGCGGAAATTCAGAACGCGTCGCTGGGACTGCTGCGCCGCGCGCTCAAGCCCGCCGCGTTCAATATCGGCGCCAACCTGGGACGCAGCGCCGGCGCCGGAATCGCCGATCACTTTCACTGGCATGTCGTGCCGCGATGGGACGGCGATACCAACTTCATGACCGTCACGGTCACCACGCGCGTGGTCTCGGAACACCTGGCGGCGAGTTTCGATCGCCTCGCCCCGCTTTTCAAAACGCTCGACGCTCCTCTATCCTAGAAGATAACGGCGTGCGTAATCCGCCATCCCGCAGGAGTCTGACAATCGACGATGGATCAGGGTCTGCTGAAAACAAGCACGCTCGGTGAACTGAAACAGAACAACTACCGGGTCCTGCCGGTGCGCGTCGAGATGCGCAACAACCTGCTCGCGCGCCTGCGCGCCAAGCAGCGGATTCTGCCGGGAATTATCGGCTACGACGATTCGGTGATCCCCGAGATCGAAAACGGCGTGCTCGCCGGCCATCATATGGTCTTCCTCGGCGAGCGCGGCCAGGCCAAGTCGCGGATCGTGCGCGCGCTCACCAGCCTGCTCGACGAGTTTGTGCCCGCGGTCAAGGGATGCGAGATCAACGACGATCCGTTCGCGCCGGTCTGCCGCGAATGCCGCCGGCGGATGGCCGAGCACGGCGATAAGCTCGAGATCGACTGGATCGATCGCGACCATCGCTACAGCGAAAAGCTCGCGACGCCCGATGTCTCTATCGCCGACCTGATCGGCGAGATCGATCCGATCAAAGTGGCCGAGGGCCGCTACCTCGCCGACGAGGAGACGATCCACTATGGGCTGATCCCGCGCACCAACCGCGGCATCTTCGCGATCAATGAACTGCCCGATCTTACGGAGAAAGTGCAGGTCGGATTGTTCAACCTGATGGAAGAAAAGGACGTCCAGATCAAAGGCTACAAGATCCGCCTGCCGCTGGACCTGGTGCTGGTCGCGAGCGCGAATCCCGAGGACTACACCTCGCGCGGCCGGATCATCACGCCGCTCAAGGATCGCTTCGACGTCCAGATCCGCACGCACTATCCGAAGACGGTCGAAGACGAGATCGCGATCATGGAGCAGGAGACGGTTTACCCGCCGGCCTCTGACATGCCGCTCAGGGTGCCGCCATTCGTAAAGGAAATTATCGCGCAGATAACTTTCGAGGCGCGCGCCTCCAACGAGATCAACCAGGGCTCGGGCGTCTCGGTGCGCGTCACGATCAACAATTTCGAGTCGTCGATCTCGAACGCCGAGAAGCGCGCCGTGCGCAACGGCGAGAACGAGATCGTGCCCCGGCTCTCCGACCTGCACTCGCTCTACGCTTCGACCGCCGGCAAGATCGAGCTCGAATACGTCGGCGAGGACAAGAAGCAGGAGGATCTGATCGAGCGCTTGATCAATCGCGCGGTGCTGAAGGTTTTCGATCGCTATCTCAAGGTTGACGAGCTCAAGAAAATTATCGGCTACTTCGACCAGGGATGGGGCGTCGAGGTGTCGGACAGCGCGCCGGCCAGTGAATATCTGGAGCCGCTGCGCGAAATCCCCGAGCTGCGCGAAGCGATCAACGCGCTCGGTCCGATGGAGAGTCCGGGCCTGATGGCGGCGGCGACCGAGTTCATCTTCGAGGGCCTGCATCTGCATCAGAAACTCAACAAGGAACGCCAGGGCGGACGCTACAGCTATCACGCCTGAGCGCAAACCGATGTTTATCTCGCGCTACACCCAGTGGGACGGCACGCAGAAGGTGCGGCTCGACGCCGACAAGGTATTCGAGAAGCTGTCCGAGTATCTCTCGCTCACCGACGACGTCAGCCAGGCGCTGGACTGGCTGATGCGCCAGGGGATGGACTTCGACGGCAACCAGGTGCCGGGGCTTGATCAGCTGCTCGAAGAATTGCGCCAGGAGATGCGCCAGCGCTATCGCGATTTCAACCTGAAGAACGCGCTCTCCGAAATGGAACAGCGGCTGGAGCAAATCCTGGAGCGCGAGCGCGACACGCTCGATACGCTCAAAGCGTCGAAGCCCGAGGCCGAGGAAAAAATAAAGCAGCTCGCGCGGATGCCGCGGCGGCTGTCGGAGGCGATCCGCAAGCTCGAAAATTACGACTTCGAGGACGCCGAGGCCAAGGCCGAATTCGAGTCCCTGCTCGAAGAGTACGACAATATCCGAGACCTGGAAAATTTCCGCGATCGCTTCGGCCAGATGTTCCACGGGCCCAAGAGCCTCGACTATCAGCAGGCGCTCGAGCTGATGCGCGAGATGGAGCGGCTCAAGCAGCTCGAGCAGGACCTGATGTCGGGTAACTTCGATTCGGTCTCGGCCGAGGATCTGCAGCAGATGCTGGGGCAGCAGGCGTTGCAGGATTTCCAGAGCCTGCAGCAGATCTCGATGATGCTGAACGAGTCCGGTTACCTGATCCAGAAGGGCAACCAGACCCAGCTCTCGCCCAAGGGCGTGCGCAAGATTGGCCAGCTCGCGCTGCGCGATATTTACCAGAGCCTGATCAAGGATCGCGCCGGCGGGCACGTCACCGACTACCGCGGAATCAGCGAGATGCGCCCCGAGCAGGTGCGCCCGTACGTATACGGCGATCAGCTCAACCTCGACCTGGTCTCGACGCTCAAGCGCGCGCTCGCGCGCAAGGCGGGAGTTCCGCTCGAGCTTCGGCCCGACGATTTCCAGGTTTTCGAAAGCGACTACGGCAGCACCTCGTCGACCGTGCTGTGCCTGGATATGTCGTGGTCGATGAGCTGGGAAGGGCGCTTCGCGGCGGCGAAAAAAGTCGCGATGGCGATGGAGACGCTGATCCGCTCGAAATATCCGCGCGACTTCTTTTCGATCGTCGGATTTTTCACGCGCGCGGTCGAGCTCAAGCTGAAGGATCTGCCCGAAGCCTCGTGGAACATGGGCGATCCGTTCACCAACCTGCAGGACGGGCTGCGCCTGGCCGGCGAGTTGCTCGCGCGCCATCCGTCGCGCAACCAGCACATCATCGTGATTACCGACGGCCAGCCCACCGCCTACTTCCTCAAGAAGCGGCTCTACTGCGAATGGCCGCTGTCGTTCGGCGGGATCAGCATGCGCGCGGCGCAGGAGACGCTCAAAGAAGTCGAGCGCATCACGCGTCGCGGAATCGTGATCAACACCTTCATGCTCGACGACTCGCCGAGCCTGCGGGCATTCGTCGAAAAGATGACGCAACTAAATCACGGGCGCGCCCTCTATACGCGGCCCGATCATCTCGGCGAGTACCTGCTGGTCGATTACATTTCCAAGAAGCGCAAGCGCGTCTGATCGCCCTCCGCCCCGCGCCTCGCCCGCTGAAATTTGCTTAAGGTTTGCGCGCGAACATCAGCGACGAGCTGAAGGGCGGACTCGGCAGCCGCTGCTGCTCGATATCGACGAAACCCGCGTCGCGGAGCCATCCGCTGACTTCGTCGAGGCTGTAGTCGCGTCCGTGGGTGGTCATCAGAAGGTAGAGCGAGAACAGCGCGCCGGCCGCGGGCTCGGTCATCTCGCGGTTCAGGATGTGATCCTTGATGATCAAGCGTCCGCCGGGCTTGAGCGCGCGAAAGCACTTGTGCGCCAGCGACTTGTTTGCGTCTTCAGGTTCGCTGTGGATGATGTTGGAGAGCAGGATCGCGCCGCATCGAAGCGGCATCTCGTCAAGATTGTAGTCGAATTCGACCAGATCGATCCGCTCGCGCACGCCAGCCTCGCGCGAGGCGAGAATCTCGCGGGCAACCGCCAGCGTCGCCGGAAGATCGCAGATCGCGCCGCGCAGATGTGGCCATCGTGCGGCGAATTCCGCGAGGTAGGTTCCCGGGCCGCCGCCGATATCGGCGATCACGTCGACGCCGCTTAAGTCCAGCGTCGACGCCAGATGGCGCGCGTCGCCGCGCGCGCGCACCAGGCTGTCCATCGCGCGGATGAAACGCGCGGTCTCCTCGGGCTTGGCCTGGTACATGTCGGGAGTGCGGACCGGAGCGCCGCTGCGAATCGATTGTTCGAGCCGAACCCATAGAGGAAATATCATTTCGTCGAAGGCGATCATGCCGCCGAGGAATTCATCCGAAGATTCGACCAGGTAGCGCCGCGCAGTTTCGCTGAGACGATATACGCCCGCGTCTTTTTCGAGCAATCCGAGCGCAACCATCGCGTTGGCCAGGATCATCGTGGCGCGCGGCTCGCCTCCGATCGCGGCTGCCAGACCAGTGTGATCACAATCCTCTGTGGCGAGCGCCTCGAAAATCCCCAGCTTCAGCGCCACCTGGATCGCGCGCGCCTCGGCGTGGCCGCTGACGAGAGAGGCTAGACGCGCGTAGTCCATCGGCTAGCGCAGAAAATCCTGGGTGACGTAAGTTTTGCCGTCGGAGGAGCGGGCGACGCCGATTCCAGTCTCGCGGAAATTGGGCGACAGCATGTGCTCGCGATGCGGCGGGCTCGCAAGCCAGGCGCGAACCGCGCGACCGGCCATATCCGAGGCTTCGGGAAAGCTTTCCATGTAAATGTTTTCGGCCACCTGCTCGTAGGCGATGCCAACGCCGCGGATACGATCGGAAGGACCGGCGCCGTCGGGGCTTTCGTGCGAGAAGTAGCGGCGAATCGCCATGTCGTAGCTGTGGCCGCGCGCGATCACGGCGAGGCGGGCCGAGAGCTTCAGCGGACTTCGTCCGGCCTTGGCGCGCTCGCCGTTGACCTCGTCGAGCAGGGCGGTTTCCTCGTCGCTGACCGACGCGAGCTCTTGCGGCGAAGGCGGCCCGAGCCGTGCTCGATAAAGGCGCACGGCGACCGCTCCGACCAGCGCCAGCGCCAGCAGACCCATCGCGGCTTTGATCCGGCGGCGGCGTCGCACGACCGTGGGCGTCGGCATCGTGATTATTTTGGCCGGGCGTCGCGGCGGCCGCGGAGTTCCATCACCTGTAGCAGAGGGCCGATTCATTGCCGCCCGGCTTTGGCGATCCCGCGGTCCGAGCCCGAACGCTCGCGGGGATTGCGGCATATCTTCGATAACAAAGCGCGAGAACCCATCGCTGCCGGAGCCTGTCCCCGGCCCGATCTCTGGTAACGCTTAGTTCGCAGGTTGTCAACGCGAATTTTCGCGACGATCTTCGCGGCTGATTTCGCTCGCGCGCGCCTCTTCGCCTGTGGACTCCGATCGGAATACGCTATGGCGCGTCGGTTCGGGAGTTCGCATAATTAAGACGATGGATTCGAGGCTTGACCTGGTTATTTTCGACGCCGACGGGGTTCTGTTCGAGTCGGTGGAATCGAACATCGCGTACTACAACGCGATCTTCAAAGTGCTCGGCGAAGCCGCGCTCAGTCAGCAGGAGGAGCGCGATTGCATTTTCATGGCGGCCAGCCAGGTCTTCGCAATGCGCGCGCAGGGCGACGTGTCACGAGTGGCGCAGATGCATCAAATCGGCTTGGGTCTCGAGTTCACACCGTTCTTCGAGCTGCTGCGGCCGCCGTTTCCACTGCGGCCATTTCTGATCGAGCTCACGCGGCGCTATCGAATCGGGTTGGCGACGAATCGCTCGGCCACGATTCCCGCGGTGCTCGAACACCTGGATATCCACGACCTGTTCCACGCGGTGGCGAGCGCGCGCGACAAGATCGCGCCGAAGCCCGCGCCCGATATGCTGAAGCTATGCCTGGAGCGCGCGGGAGCGCGGCCGGAGACCGCGGTCTACGTTGGCGACAGCCCCTACGACTATCAGGCCGCGACCGCTGCGGGCATCCCGTTTATCGGCGTCGGAAGCCTGGTTGAATGCAGCAACCTGATCGAAACTCTGGCCGACCTTCCCGCCGCGCTCGAAAAGTTAGCGATTCCGCTCGCGCGCTGAGCGAGACGCGATCAGCCGTGCGGAGACGGCGCCGGCGAAGCGGCGGGTGCGGTAAGCCGGTCGAGATCTATATGCAGGCGCTCGGCCTCAGCGCTGTGGCCCTCGACCCGCAGACGCGTCTCGAGCTTGTAGAGATTGCGACGAAGCTGCGGCATGCGCTGATTGATAATCTGCTGAGTTTGCGCGCCGGTCTTCGCCAGCTCCTGCTGGAACTCCTGGAAGTCACGATGGAACTCATCCCACGCCGGCGATTTTTCCAGCCCTTCGAGCGTCGTGTTGAGATCCTGCATCGCGTCGACGGTTCCGGCGGCGACGTTCTTCAGAGTTCCGCGCGCGATTAAAAGGTCCGCTTCGCCTTCGGTCGCGACGCCGGGAATCTTTGATCCGGGCGGCGCGGGCCGGCTCGCCATCTTGGTGGTAGCGAAGAGCTTGAGCGCGGGCGCGCCGTTCTCAATCGTTACGACCGCGGCCGAATCCTCCATCACTTCGTGAGCGTAACGATCTTCGACCGCGAATGCGATTTCGGAATCACCCTCGGGCAGGGAGCGGATCTCATTCACCGTGCCGATCCGGCGGCCCTGATGAATCACCGGGTCGCCAGCCTTGAGCCCGCGGGTCGCGGTCAGATGCGTGATGTAATCCTCGCCGGTTTGGCATCCGGCAAGCGCCAGCACGATCGCGCATAGCGCGAGAATCGAAACCTTTAGCCGCTTTGAAGTCGAGGGTTGGGTCATCTCGCAGCGAAAGCCGGCATTACTTCATTCGCGAACAGTTCTAGCGTTTCGGGCGGCGCGAAGTCGCTGAAAAGAATCGTGAACATCGTGATACCCTTGGCGACGCGCGCCTTAAGCTCGTCGACAATCTGCGCGGGCGTGCCTTTAATCCCGGTGTAGACGAAAGGCTTGAGCCGGGTGGCGATTTTCCACTTCTGCTCGACTTCTTCCTCGCTGCGTCCCAGGCAGACCAGCAACTGCTCCGAGATCTCGATCGCGCCGGGAGCGCGCCCGGCGGCCTCACGATGGCGTTCGAAGGTGGCGAGCTTGTCGTCGAGACTGCGGTAGCCGGCCGGCAGATTCCATCGATCGGCGTACTCGGCAACCAGCCGCAGCATCACCTTTTCGCCGCTGCCTCCGATCGTAATCGGCGGATGCGGCGTCTGAACCGGTTTGGGATTGTTGATTGCGTCGACCAGTCGATAGTAGCGGCCGTCGAAATTTGTGCGCTTCTCGGTGAACATCGACTTCAGGATCTGCAGCGACTCCTCGAACTGCTTGAGGCGGATGCCGATCGGCGGGAATTCGTAGCCGTAGGCGCGATACTCTTCCTCCATCCATCCCGCGCCCATCCCGACTTCGAGCCGGCCGCCACTCACCTGGTCGATGGTGCACAGCGATTTCGCCAGCAGCGCCGGATTGCGATACGAGTTGCACAACACCATCACGCCGAGCCGCAGTTTTTCCGTCCGCGCGGCCAGTGCGCTTAACAGCGCCATGCATTCGAGCAGGTCGGCTTCGGGCATCGCGCGAGTCCACATATGATCGACCAGCCACATCGAATGGTAGCCGAGCTTTTCGAGTGTCGAGGCGCGCGCGAGCAAAGCCTGGTACGACAATCCGGCCTGCGGCGAGAACAATCCGAACTCGATTTTCCTAGCCTGCTTCACGATCCACCTTTTTGTTCGCTACGAGCGCTCTAAATTTTCTCGCCGCCGCGATCAAAAGCAAATCGCGGGCGTTTATCAAGCGGCGTGAGGCGGATGCGGATCTTCGGACGGCGCCTGGGTCGCGGGCGGAGAAAGAAAAATCAGCGAGACCGCCAGCGCCCACATTCCGAACAGCAATCCGATAATCGCCCATCGAAGGCCCGAGCGCCCGCGCTTGGCCGCTATCGCGGCGGTGAGCGGCGCCAGCACCACGTTGATCGCGATCGAGGTGGCGAGCAGATTCGCCGCGCTGCCATCGTAACCGATCAGGGCGAAGCCCGAAGCCAATCCCATTATCCTGGCGAAAATCTGCATCCGATTTGCACCCGACTGCGATCTATAATAATCCCTCGCCCATGGCACGCCGAGATGCTGAAGACCTGATGACGAAGCTGCTCCAGATGAGCGAAGAGGGGCTGGCCACGTTTTTCGGCGAGGCGATCAAGAACGAAGGGATGCGCCGGGCGCTCGGACGCGCCGGCGAGCGCTTCCTTGCCAACAAGAGCCGCTTCGATCGCAACATCGAAACGTTGCTCGACTTCGTCAGTATTCCCTCCAAGCGTGACATCCGCGAGCTCAAGGCTCGGCTCGATCATCTGAACGGCCAGGTTGTGAACCTCAACATGAAGTTCGACCGGATGGCGGCGCAAGCCGACAAGCCCGCCGCGCGCCGCGGCAAGAAACGTGGCGGCGACGAAGACTCTTAGAAAATCGCGTACTGGCGCTCAGGCGCGCCCGAGCAGCACCCCGTGTGGATCGATCTCGCGGCGCAGCAGCGCGAGTTCTTCGTCGGTCGGCGCGGTCGTCTGGGGAATCTGCGCCGGCACGATAAGATCGAAACCGGTCTGATCGCGCACCTCGGCTATGGTGCGGCCCGGATGCAGCGATTTGACCCGCATCCGGCAAGTGGCCGGATCGAAATCGAACACGCCGAGTTCGGTTACCACCCATCGTGGTCCGCCGCGGCGAAGGCCGGCCTTTTCGCGCGCGCCCGGTCCGTCGATATAGCCTGCGCCCGAGATGAAATCGACACGCGGAACGAAGCGCCGGCGCGAATGTTCCATCAGGATGTACTCGCGGCCGAACAGCGCGAAGTGCTCCGGCAGCAGCACCGCGCCGAGCATCCGCAGCGAGGGACGGCGGTAATCGCCGATCACGGTAGTGTTGATATTGCCGTACTGATCGACCTGCGCGCCCGACGAGAATCCGAAATCGATCTCGCCCCGCTCGACCATCGAGAAAATATCGGCGCTGCTCTGGCGCGCTTCGCATCGCACGGCGGCCAGCGTCGGCCCCGATTCGTACAGGCCTTTGATATCTTCGAGCGCAGGATTGATTATGTGGCCGGTGTAAAGGATCGAGAGATTCGGCGCGTGGGTCCGCCGCGCCAGCGCCATTGCGGCGATCGGAATTCCGACGATCAGCACGCCGGTGCGTCCGCCGGTCGCCATCCCGGTGAAGCCGCGCTCGCCGTTGTGGAAGTCGCGGGCGAGCGTGACCGCGATCAACTCTTCGAGGCTGTAGCGATCGGTTGAAGCCATCGCGGTTACGCTCCCGCGCCGCCCGAGCGCAGCTTCAGCAGGTGCTGCATCCCGCCGACGCGCTCGAGATAGCCCCAGTGATCCTTCACGCCGTAGACGTAGTTTTCGAGATAGTTGAGAAAGCTCTCGCGATCGCGGCTGGCCCGCGCGTATTCGCGGAAGTGCTCGGCGTCGGGACCGTAGAGCGTGCCGAGGCCGCACGGATGAGCGCCGAAGGGCACTTCAACTACCGCGACCGCTTTCCATCCCGCCATCAGGCTCGCGTGATGATGGCTCATCGCCCAGTCGCGATCGACGATCTGCTCGACGCTCACGATCACGCGGTCTGATGCACGCAGTATAACTTCGGTGAAGCCGGCGAAATCGGTGCGGTAAGGATGATAGACGTTGCCGTTCTCGTCGGCGAAGGGCGCGTGCAGCAGCGTCCATTCGGGCCGCGCGGCCGGCATCGCCACATAACGCTCGCCGGTGAAAGGGCAGGTCACCTGCGACAAGTCGGGATTCACCTTCATGATATCGCTGCCGAAGAGGCCGCGCGTGGGCCAGAAGGTGAGGCCGACGCTGGCGGCGAGAAAGCGATCGTAAATCGAGGCTTCCGAGTATTCGCGGATCACGATTTCGTCGTTCTGCGCGGCGCGGCGAAAGTTTTGCGCGAGTCCGAAATCTTCCAGCGTCACGCCCGAAGCATCGACCCGGCTGACCGCGCCGGCGCCAATCATCAGGTCGACGTCGTTGCCCTGGATAATCCCGAGCACGGTCAGATTCTTGGTGCCCTGGCGGATCAGTTGATGCACCAGCGCGATCGGCCCGGAGCCGATTCCGAAACCCGCCATCGCGATCGTGGCGCCGTCCTTAATAGGTCGCACCGCTTCCGCCAGGCTCACTACCTTGCTCATGGTCGTCTCGCGAAACGTGAGATGAGATCGCCGCAATCATAGGGCAGTCGCCCCGCGATCAACAAGCCGAAGTTCGAATCGCGATCACTTAGTGGAGGCGGGCGGCGAATCGTCCTCGAGTTCGACCCCGGTTAGCCAGTGGGCGATCGCGGCAAGATCGGCGAGGCGCGCCGGCTCGCGACCGAGATCGGGAACCACGACGATCGGCGCGCGGCGCGGCATGATCGCGCGCAGCGCGCTCAATGATTCGCTCTCGCGCGATTTGAGCGCCGCGAAATCTTCCCAGTTGCGGCGCATCTTGCGCTTGAGCGCGGGCGCGATCTTGAGTTTCGAAAGCTCGGCGAGACTCGGCATCTCCGGCAGCGTGCGATTCACGATCAAGCCGCCGGGCTTGAGGCCGATCGCGCGCAGCGAATCGACGAAGTCGCGGGTTTCGGCGAGCCGCTCGGCCTCGGCGGTGGTGACGATCAGGATCAGGCATCGTGGATCGCGCAGCAGGCCCTGCGCGCGCTCAGCGCGTTCGGCGAAGCCCTGGTACATCCCTTCGAAGCCGCGCACGAATTCCTGGATATCGGCGAGCAGGCGGAGCCCGGTCAATCGATCGAAAGCCTTGAGCACGCCGCGCGCCGCGATATCGACCAGCTTCAGGCTCTGGCCGAGGAAACCGCTCGAGGCGCCGAGCAGCACCGCCGCGCGCGAGTTGAGCAGCTCCAGGATGCGGCGCGGCGCGTCGAGAAAATCGATCGCGTGACGCGCGGGCGGCGTATCGAGCACGACCAGGTCGGTTGTGGGCTCGCCGTGCAGCTCGAGCAGTTTCTCGATCGCCATGTAATCGCTCACGCCGGCCAGCGCCTGCGACAAGTTCCGATAAATCCGATTCTGCAAAATCGCTTCGCGCGCGCCCGCCGAAGGAGCGTAGCGTTCGACCAGCGAATCGAAAGTCGCCTTGGGGTCGAGCTTCAGGGCGCGAAGCCTGGCGCCTGCCCGATGGCCAACGCCGTTCAACTCAACATTGCGCGGCTCCGAGCTGTCGCTGTCGAGACCCAGCGCGTCGAGCAATCGCGGTGCGGGATCGACGGTCATCACGTCGACCGTCCTTCCTCTCAGAGCCTCGCCCAG
>Ga0335078_10012049_pt1 | contig 12834 bp, 11 predicted proteins | sample Lox_Sample_32_FD_206711 | JGI IMG/M metagenome (GOLD analysis project Ga0335078, IMG submission 206711) | Soil microbial communities from Loxahatchee National Wildlife Refuge, Florida, United States - Lox_Sample_3.2 | ecosystem: Environmental > Terrestrial > Soil > Wetlands | place: USA... | reverse complement strand
GAATTTCGCGCTGATCCCCTGTCTCAACGACAGTGAGGCCGGCATGCTGCTGATCTGGGAGCTCGCCATGCGCGAGCTCAAGGGCTGGGTGTAGTTTCAAGTAGGGTGGGCCGAGCGAAGCAAAGCGCACGCTTACGGAAATGGATGCGTGGGCACGGCGTGGAGCCTGTCATCGGGCCACTGCTATTGCCCAGACGCCTTCGCGGCCCGCTCGATCAGACGCGCCACATCATCTGGCCTCGAAACATACACCGCGTGGCTGCCCGCAACCTCGATCGTTTCGCTGCCGGCCCGCTTGGCCATGGTGCGCTCAAGATCGGGATTGATGTTGTGGTCGCTGCTCGCCACCAGCGCCCAGCTTTTTTTCTGGCGCCAGGCCGCCACCTTCACCGGCGCGGCCGCAGCGGCCTTGGCCAGCATCATCTGGGAATGGGCCATGAAGTTCGCCTCCGCGGGCGGCAGGTCGGCGGCGAAATCGGCGGGAAACTTAGCCGGATCGATGTACAGGAAACCGTCCTTGGTGGCGCGCAGGTCGTTGTTGGCGGCGGGCGCCTGCGACAGCAGGCCCAAGGCACTCTGGCCTTTGTCGGGGATGAAGGCGGCGATGTAGACGAGGCCGGCGACATTCGGCGCATTGCCCGCTTCGGTGATGACGACCCCGCCATAGCTGTGGCCGACCAGAATGATGGGGCCCTGTTGCAGATCGAGCACCCGTTTGGTCGCCGCGACGTCGTCGGCGAGCGATGTCAGCGGCTCCTGCACCACGCTGACCGTAAAACCGTCCTTGCCAAGAATATCGGCGACCCGCCGCCATCCGGAACCGTCGGCGAAAGCGCCGTGAACGAGGACGACGTTCTTGATCGGCTCGGCCGCCCGCGCCGGGGCTATGGCGGCTGACAGGACTGCGACCGCTGCGACCGCAGCGGCAACCGATTTAGTTGGCATCGCGCTCTCCCTTGCGACATACATTCAACCCATAGGTTGAATAATGCGGTGACTTGACAGATTGTCAACCGTTGGGTGGAATATTTTTAAAATCGAGAAGGTGGAATATTTTCAGAATCGACAATCAAACGGGCCGATCGGCATGATCGAGATCGAGGCCCGCAAGCTTACCGCTTCGCGCACCGCCCGCCTCGATGCGGTGTTCGCCGCGCTGGCCGATCCGACGCGGCGGGCGATCGTCGAGCGACTGTCGCGCAGCGAGGCGCGCGTCACCGAGATCGCCGAACCCTTCGATATGTCCCTGAACGCGGTGTCGAAACATATCCGCGTGCTGGAATTAAGCGGCGTGGTCGAGCGGCACCGGAAAGGCCGCGACCACATCCTTTCCATCAACACCCGTTCGCTGGACGAGGTCGAAGGCTGGATCGAGCGGACGCGCCGCTATTGGGAGAAGCGGCTGGATGCCATGGAGCGCGTGCTGCGCGAGCTCAAAATGGAGCACAAGGCGGGGCCAAAGGATCGCAAGCATGGTTCGCGGTGACACGACGGGCCCGGTCGTACAAATACGCCGGCGCGTGAAAGCCCCCGCCGCGCAGATCTTCGACCTGTGGACCAAGCCCGAACTGATGGTGCGGTGGATGAGCCCGTTTCCGGGCGCGGTCGATTGCAAGGCGAGCTGCGACCTCCGCCCCGGCGGAGCCTTCAGCCTTGTCATGACATCAAAGGATGCAAACCGCGAAGTATCCGGCACCTATGTGGAAATCGACCGGCCGCGCAAGCTGGCGTTCACGTGGATGGGCCCGCTGACCAACAATGTGAATACGCTGGTGACCGTCGAACTCACTCCACGCGGCGACGAAACCGATCTCGTGCTGACCCACGAGCGCCTGCCGACGCCGGCCATCGTCGAAGGTCATACCAGGGGCTGGGGAAATATATTGGACCATCTGGCGGAGGCGGTTTCAAAAGCCTTTTAGCAGGCAGGATGGACTCAGCCGGTCCGATTCCGGCCCAACCGCGACAAAAGCGGTGCGCGCCGCGAACCCGCCCAGCCGCATCACAAAAAGCGCCCCGCGAGAACGAGATTGGCTTGACCTCATCACGCGCCAAAGTGCCTGAGAGCAACCTCCCGTTAACCATATCGGTTTTAACTCCGTTAACCATCGGACCGCGGCTCGGCGGCCGGTGCTGGTCGTCGCGTGGCCCGGCGGACGGCAAGGGCGGAGCGCACGATCGGGACGAGGAGGTCGCAGGTGCCGCGCCGTCGCCGAACGCTCAGCGTGACCGGCCTGGCCGTCTCGGCCGTTGCGGCGCTTGCGCTCAGTTCAGCCGCCGCCATCGCCCAAACGCCTGCGATCGATACGACCACGGACCTGCTGGCGCCGTCGCCGCAGAACGGGACCAATCCGCCCCCGCGCCTTCGCCGGCCGGGCGCCGCCACGGTGGTTGCCCAAGACCAGGCGCCTCCGACCGGCATTTTCACCACGCCCTCGCGCATCGGCGCTACACCGGTCTACGGCTCGCCGCCGGCGTTCGGCGCCGGTCAAACAGGCTACGACTCCACCAACACGGCACGAAACAAAAAGCGGGCGCAGGCGCCTCAACCCGCATTCCCGCGCCAGGACGTTCCTGACTCGACATTCGAGCCATTGCCGACACTCACGCCACCAGCGCCGCCCGCACCTCCCGCTCCATCGCCAGCCGTGCCAGCCGACGTGCAGCCGGCGAGGGCCGCAAGCCGCCGCGGCGCGGTGATGCCGCCTCCGCCGGAGACATTACCGGTGAGCAACCCGCCGGCCGAAGTCCATCCGTTGACGGCGGCAAACCGTCCCGGCGCCACCGTCCCGGTGCCGCAGCCGCCGGACATCTACCAACTGAACGCCACCGCGCCGCCGGCTCTGCCCAAAGCGCCAGCGCTGGCGCCAGCGCCGCCGACGACACTGCCGCCCAACGTGCTGCCCTTCAACATGGTCCCGCTGCGGCCATTGCCGCTCGCCGAGGGCGATCCGTATGCGCCGCTCGGCCTGCGCGCCGGTTCATTCATCCTGCTGCCGTCGCTCGATCTCGCCGGCAATTACAATACGAATCCGCAGCATTCGTCGACGACGCCGAGCGCTGCAATGTCGGGCGTCGCCATGCCGGAGCTGCAGGCGATCTCCGACTGGGACCGCCACTCGCTGACGGCCGACATCGTCGGTTCCTGGACGCAGTACGGCGAGAACCAGGTGCCATCGCTGAACGTCCCGTATTTCAGTTCCAAGGTCGATGGCCGCGTCGACATCACGCGCGACACGCAGATCATCCTGGAAAACCGCTATTTGCTCAACACCGACAATCCAGGCAGCCCCAACCTGCAGGCTCAGCTGTCACGCCTGCCGATCAACACCGATCTCGGCGGCACACTCGGCGTGACTCACGCGTTCAATCGGCTGTCATTTGCCTTGTTGGGGACTTACGACAGTGCCCAGTACGACGACTCGCTTCTGACCAACGGCCAGCAAGTCAGCAACGCCGCGCGCAACTTCAATCAGACCGCCGGCATTCTGCGCCTGTCTTATGATCTCGATCCGGGGCTCAAGCCTTTCGTGCAGGTCCAGGAAGATCAGCGTGTTCACGGACTGGATCCGCAGCGCAATTCAACGGGCACCAGCGTGCAGGTCGGCGGCGACGTCGACCTGTTCGGCTCGCTGACCGGCGAAATGGCCGGCGGCTGGCTGGTCCGCTCCTACGACGATCCGACAATGGCGAATATCAGCGGCTTCATCGCCAACGGCCAATTGATCTGGCAGGCGACCCCGCTGACGACCGCGAAACTCGGCGCGGCTTCCGAAGTGTACGAGACGACCGTCGTCGGCGCTTCGGGCCAATTTACCCGTGACCTCAATCTCGAGATCGATCACGCGTTCGTGCCCTGGATCATCGGCATTCTGCAGACCGGCTACGGCACGGATGACTACATCGGCTCGCCGCTACGCGACAGCCGCTATTTCGTCTCCGCCGGCCTGACTTATAAAATGACCCGCGAAGTCCAGCTCCGAACCCAGGTGCGACAGGATTGGCAGTTTGCCACGCAGCCGGGTTTCACCTTCACGGCGACTTCCGCGCTGGTCGGCATGCACCTGCAGCGCTGACGGCGTAAGCCAGCCGCCGGGCTCACGCAGCGGGACGTATCATTCGCCGTCGTGATGTTCGCCAAGTATCTTTTGAATCTCGGCGCGGAAGCCGGGCGCAATATCCTTGCGCTGCAGCGCATACGATACGTTGGCGGCGAGAAAGCCGATCTTCGAGCCGCAGTCGAAACTGCGGCCCTCGAACTGCAGACCGTAAAAGCTCTGCTTCCGCGACAGCTGGATCATCGCATCGGTGAGCTGAATTTCGCCGCCGGCGCCGCGCTCCTGCGTCTGCAGCGCGTCGAGAATTTCCGGCTGCAGGATATAGCGGCCGGTGAGGATGAGGTTCGAAGGCGCTTTATCGACTCGCGGTTTTTCCACCATGGTGGTGATCGTGAACAGCCTGCCCTTCTGCGGGCCGACGCCGACGACGCCATATTGATCGACGCGTTCGCGCGGCACCTCCTCGACGGCGACAACATTGGCCTTCTCGTTCAATTCCCGCGCCGCGTCGATCATCTGCGCGAGACAGCCGCGCGGATGTTGCACCAGCACGTCAGGCAGGAGCAATGCGAACGGCTCGCGGCCGATCAACTCGCGCGCGCACCACACCGCGTGCCCGAGGCCGAGCGGCTCCTGCTGGCGCGTAAAGCTGGTCGAGCCCGGGATCGGCAGATCCTGACTCATGAATTCCAGCGCCTTGTGCTTCTGCCTTTCCAGCAGCGTCATCTCCAGCTCGAACTGCCGGTCGAAATGGTCCTCGATGACGCCCTTGTTGCGCCCGGTAACGAAGATGAAATGCTCGATGCCGGCTTCGCGCGCCTCGTCGACGACGTGCTGGATCAACGGCCGATCGACCACCGGCAGCATCTCCTTGGGCATAGCCTTGGTGGCGGGCAGAAATCGGGTGCCGAGGCCGGCGACCGGGAAGACCGCTTTGCGGACTGATTTGTTCATTTTTTCCTTGAGATAGCGTGGCGCCAAATACGCGATTCTCGTCGCCTCGGGTGGATTATATCACAGAAATATCAGCCAAAACTTCGACCGTTGCCCGTCCAAACTCTCGCCTGAATGCCGCTGCAGTAAAGATAAGCACGAAAGAGAAAACGTCCATTGCGCCGATGCCCTTAGCCGGCTTGCCTTGCCGCAATATGAAGGTTCGGCCGCCGAGGCATAAATTATCCGCTCAAGCGGGCCGAACGGTGTATGAAGCGTTCCCGCGATACCATCGACCCGCGCGCCGCCGCCCGTGTAAGCCGAGACCGCCTGCCATGGTTTTGTCCAAGCGAACCCTGGGTCTAGCCACGGCCTTTCTGGTCTCGGCCGCAATGAGCCATCCCGCCAGCGCGCAAAGCAATCCGGCTGATTGGTTCACTCGTTTGGTTCAACCCTCCGCTACCGCCCCGGTTCCGGCGCCATCGGACGCGGAAACGCAGTGGAGCGGCCAATCCGGCGCTTCGGGCGATCCGCGCATGACGGCGGATGCCATCCGCGCGGCCGCGGCCGATTTCGGCAATTGCCTCGCCGGCCTGTGGCCCGAGGCCGAACGCCGCGGCATCAGCCGCGCGAACTACGAACGCTTCACCGCCGGGCTCACGCCCGATCTGAGCATCATGGACAAGCTCGATGCACAGCCGGAATTCAACCGGGCGACCTGGGACTATCTGGATCTGCTGGTGAGCGACGAGCGCGTTGCCACGGCCAGCAATTGCTGGCGCAATATGCGCCGACCTTTGCGGCCGTCGCCCGCGCCTATGGGGTCGACGGCTCGATCATCGCGGCGATCTGGGGCGTGGAGTCGAATTTCGGCGTTCGCAGCGGCAACCGTCCGGTGCTGCGCTCCACCGCGACGCTTGCGTGCGTCGGCCGCCGCCAGGATTATTTCCGCGGCGAATTTTTCGCCGCGCTCGAAATCCTGCAGCGCGGCGACATCCCGTCCGAACGCTTCATCGGCTCGTGGGCGGGAGCGTTCGGGCCGACCCAATTCATGCCGACCACGTTCCTGCGCTATGCGGTCGATTTTGACGGCGACGGCCACCGCGACGTCATCGACTCGGTCCCCGACATGGTCGCCTCGACCGCCAACAATCTGAAACTGGACGGTTGGGTCAGGGGCGAGAACTGGGGCTACGAAGTCACGGTGCCGCGCAACTTCAATTATCTGTTGACCGGATCGCTGCGGCAGATGAGCGTGCGCGACTGGGAGCACCTCGGCCTCCACCGCGCCGACGGCAAGCCGTTCCCACATCCCGCGGATCGCGGCAGCGTCATCCTGCCGGCCGGAGCGCGCGGCCCGGCGTTTCTGATCCTGCAGAATTTCCGTGTCATCATGAAATACAATCCGGCCGAAGCTTACGCGCTCGGCACCGGCTATCTCGCCGATCGCATGCGCGGCGGCAGCCCGGTGCTGCATCCGTGGCCGCGCGACGAACGCATGCTCACCGCTCAGGAACGTTACGAGCTGCAACAGCTTCTGGCACGGCGCGGTTACAATATCGGCGCGCCGGACGGCTTTATCGGCCCGCACACGCGGCTCGCGATCCGCAGCTTTCAGCAATCGATCGGGCAAATCCCCGACGGCTTCGCCTCGAGCGAAGTGCTCGACCGGCTGCGGCAGCCTTAGAGGGACGCTGAATTACGCCGCGTCGCGCGCCTTCTGGGTCAACAACCCGGCCTCGATCAGGGCGGCGCGGATGCGATCGATCTCAGCGCGCGTGATCTTGACCAGCGGCGGCCGCACCACGGCGCGCGGCAGACAGCCGAGCAGCACCAGCGCCTCTTTCATGCGGTTATGCATGTCGACCCAGGGGTCGGAATAAAACACGCGCGCCAGCGGATAGATGCGGTCGTTGATGCGCCGCGCCTCGGCGAGATCGTTGGTCTTGACGGCGTGGAACAGCGCCGACTGCAAATCGGCGATGACGCTGCCGGAACCGGAAAGCAGGCCGTTGCAGCCGAGCACCAGCGAACTGAACAGCCAGGAACTGTGGGTGGTGAGCACGTTGACGGGGTGCTTGCGGCTCTGCAGCTCACGCACATGCATTTCGTGCTGCACGACGTTGCCGGCCCAGTCCTTGATGGCGCGGATGGTCGGCACCTCGTCGCACATCTTCATGAGCGTGTCGCGCGGATAGCCCTGCCCCGTCGCCAGCGGATACTGGAATACGATCAGCGGCAGGCTCGACGCGTCGGCGATGCGGCGGAAATGCTCGACCGCCATCGCCGGCGATTGCCCAAGCGTGAACGGCGCCGGCGGAAATACCAACAGCGCCGAGGCGCCGCCCTCTTCGGCCATGCGGGCGATGCGCGCAGCCTCCAGGCTGCCGTCGGCCCAGATGCCGTTGACGATCGGATATTTGCCGCCGATTTCGTCCTGCGCGATGGCAAGCACGCGACGCTGCTCATCGAAGGTGCAGGACGCTACCTCCGTCGAGTGCGCGTTGACCGTGATGGCGGAGAGACCCTTGACTGCCGCGACATCCTGCAGGTGCTTGCGAAAGCCCTTCTCGTCGATCGACAGATCGTCGGCAAACGGCAGGATGACGGCTGGGATGACGCCGTGTGGCACAAAATGAGGGTGACGGGGCATTTTTCGGCTCTCCTTCCCACCGCAGTGTGGGGACTGTCAGTCGCACGACCTATATCACGCTTGCCCTACCCTTTGCTAAGACCCCCCATGACCCAAGATCAAATGCCCGAAAACCCGTTTTTCTCCACCTGGAACACCCCCGACGCGGCTCCACCGTTCGGCAGCATCAAGCCCGAGCATTTCCGGCAGGGCTATGAGCGCGCGCTGGCCGAGCACGACACCGAGATTTCGGCCATCGCCGCCGACCCCACTCCGCCGAGTTTCGACAACACCATCGCGGCGCTGGAAGGCAGCGGCCGGGCGCTCACGCGCGTCAGCAACGTCTTCCACGTCCTGGCCGGCGCCCACAGCAACGACGCGCTGCTTGAGATCGAGCGCGAGATCGCGCCGCAGATTGCCCGCCACTGGAACAAAATTCACACCAACGCCGCGCTGTTTCAGCGCATCGACACGCTGGCCAAGGACACCGACAGGCTTGCCCTGTCAGCCGAGCAGAAACGCGTGCTCGAGCGCTATCACATCACCTTCCGCCGCGCCGGCGCCGGACTTGATGCCGCCTCCAAGGAACGCCTGGCAGAGATCATCGAGCGTCTGGCCGCGCTTGGCACCTCGTTCAGCCAGAATGTGCTCGCCGACGAACAGGCGTTCGCGCTTTCGCTGCATGACGAGGCGGAGTTGGCCGGCCTGCCCGGCTTCATGCGCGAGGCGATGAAATCCGACGCCGCCGAACGCGGCCTCGACGGCTATGTGGTCACGCTGTCGCGTTCGAGCGCGGAGCCGTTTCTGCAATTCTCCGATCGCCGCGATCTCCGCGAAAAAGTCTTTCGCGCTTTCATCATGCGCGGCGACAATGGCGGCCCGACCGACAACAAGGCGATCATCGCTGAGACGGTGCGGCTGCGCGCCGAGCGCGCGCGCCTGCTTGGCTTTGCCGATTTCGCCCATTATCGGCTCGACGACGCCATGGCGAAGACGCCCGAGGCCGTGCGCGATCTGCTCGATACCGTCTGGGTACGGGCGCGCCAGAAGACGCTCTCCGATCGCGACGACTTGCAGGCGCTGATCCAGGAGGAAGGCGGCAATTTCAAACTGGAGCCGTGGGACTGGCGCTATTACGCCGAAAGGCTGCGGCAGAAGCGTTGCGATTTCGACGAAGCCGCCATCAAGCCGTACCTCTCTTTGGAGCGGATGATCGAAGCGGTGTTCTACACCGCCGAACGGCTGTTTGGTTTGACCTTCCGGCCGCGCAGCGACGTGCCGGTCTGGCATCCAGATGTGCGCGTATGGGAAGTGTGCGGCCGTGACGACAAGCCGGTCGGATTGTTCTTCGGCGATTATTTTGCACGGCCGTCGAAACGCAGCGGCGCGTGGATGACCTCGCTGCGCGATCAGGAGAGGCTTGCCGGCGATGTGCGGCCGCTGATCGTCAACGTCTGCAATTTCTCCAAGGCGCCGGACGGCGAGCCGACGCTGCTCAGCTTCGACGACGCCCGTACGCTGTTTCACGAGTTCGGCCACGCGTTGCACGGGCTTCTCTCCAACGTCACCTATCCGGAAATCTCCGGCACAAACGTCGCCACCGACTTCGTCGAGCTGCCGTCGCAACTTTACGAGCATTGGCTGGAACAGCCCGACGTGCTGCGCCGCTTCGCGCTGCATTACCGGTCCGGCGAGCCGATGCCGGAGGATTTGCTGGTCCGGCTGATCGCCGCCCGCAATTTCAATCGCGGATTCGCTACGGTCGAGTACGTCGCCTGCGCCTTGGTCGATCTCGATTTCCATGCCTTGCCGCCGCCGGCCGCGATCGAACCCGCGTCATTTGAAACGCGCGCGCTGGGGAAGATCGGCATGCCCGAGGAAATCGCGATGCGGCATCGGCCGCCGCATTTTGCTCATATCTTTTCCGGCGGCGGCTATGCGGCCGGCTATTACAGCTACATGTGGTCGGAAGTGCTCGACGCCGACGCGTTCGAAGCATTCGAGGAAACCGGCGACATCTTCGACCCGGCGACGGCGAAGCGGCTGCACGACTACATCTATGCGGCCGGTGGCGCGCGCGATCCGGCCGAGGCCTATAAGACGTTCCGCGGCCGCTTGCCGAGCGCGGATGCGCTGTTGCGCAAGCGCGGATTCGCCGAGCCGGCGGCCGCGGCCTAGCGTGCTGGACGGGCGGCGCACCGCTGCTATCATCGCAATTTCCGCGCAAGCGGCTGCCTGAAAGCGGCTCAATCATGGATTTGCACAGCGCCGGTCATCACCGTGGCGTCGTCTGCGCGCCGCACTCGGCTGCTGTCGAAGCCGGCCGCGCCATCCTCGCCGAGGGCGGCAACGCGATCGAGGCCATGCTGGCCATGGCGGGAACGATCGCCGCGGTCTATCCGCATATGAACCATCTCGGCGGCGACGGATTTTGGCTGATCCGCGAGCCGGGCGGCCGCGTGCTCGCGATCATGGCGCCGGGTCCTGCCGGCCGCAATGCGCAACGCGAGCTTTACCGGGAATACGAGACGATTCCGACGCGCGGACCGCTCGCCGCGCTCACAGTGCCGGGCGCGGTCGGCGGCTGGATGCTGGCGCACGAAGCGGCCAAAGCGTTCGGCGCCAAGCTGCCGCTCGATGTTCTGCTCGGCTCCGCTATCGCCCATGCCCGCAACGGCTATGCGGTCACGCGCAGTCAGCGGCGGCTGACGCGGGAACATCTTGACGATCTCGCCGGCGTACACGGCTTTGCCGCAACGTTCCTGCTCGACGGCAAGGTCCCCGATGTCGGCGTCACCCTCAAACAGGAAAAATTCGCCGAGACGCTGGCGCACCTCGCTCATGCCGGTCTCGACGATTTCTATCGCGGCGATGTCGGACGCGAGCTCGCGGTCGATCTCGAACGGCTCGGCAGTCCGGTTACGCGCGAGGATCTGACACGCTATCGCGCCACGCTCCGCGAGCCGTTGCAGCTCAATCTTCCCATCGGGTCCATCTACAACACCGACGCACCGACCCAGGGGATCGTTTCACTGATGATCCTCGCCCTGTTCGAACGGCTTGATGTCAAGGAAGCCGAAAGCTTCGAGCACATTCACTTGCTGATCGAAGCAACCAAACGCGCGCTGCTGGTGCGCGATCGCGCGGTGACCGACCCGGGCCGGCTGTCGCATCCGCTCGAACGCTATCTCGACGACCGCTTCATTGCCGGCGAGGCGATGAAGATCGACCGCCGCAAGGCGGCGCCGTGGCGCTCGCGTGGCGACGGTGACACGGTCTGGATGGGCGCGGCTGATGCCGATGGCCTTGTCGTGTCTTACATCCAATCGCTGTACTGGGAATTCGGCTCAGGCCTGGTGCTGCCGCGCACCGGTGTGCTGATGCAGAACCGGGGCGCGAGTTTCTCGCTCGAAGCCGGCGCGCTCAATCTCCTGGCGCCGGGCCGGCTGCCGTTTCACACGCTCAATCCGGCGCTTGCGGTGCTCAAGGACGGACGCATCATCGCCTATGGCTGCATGGGCGGCGACGGCCAGCCGCAAACTCAGGCCGCGTTGTTCACGCGCCATGTGCTGTTTCGCGAGCCGCTGGAAGAGGCCATCGATCGGCCGCGCTGGGTCCTGGGCCGTACCTGGGGCGCGTCGCTGGCGAATCTGCGGATCGAGCCGCGCTTCGGCGACGCACTGATCGAACAGCTCGCGGCCGCCGGGCATGACATCGAAGTGCTGGACGAGCCTTATTCGGACGTGATGGGCCATGCCGGCGCCGCCGTGCTACATCCAAACGGCAATCTGGAGGCGGCGCACGATCCGCGCGCGGATGGCGGAGCGGCCGGCGTCTGATCGGCGGACCTAGTCTCTCGCAGCAGCCAGCAAGCAGAGATATTCCCAGGCCATCGTGGCGCCGGCCAGTGCGGTAATTTCGGCAACGTCGTATGCCGGACAGACCTCGACAACGTCCATGCCGATGAATTGCAAGCCACGCAAACGTCTGATGATCGCCTGCGCCTGCCAGCTGGCAAGTCCGCCAACTTCCGGCGTCCCGGTGCCTGGCGCAAAAGCCGGGTCGAGCACGTCGATGTCGAAGCTCAAATAAACGGGCCCCGCGCCCGCCACCTGTCGAATGGTCTCGGCTGCCTGCGCCACACCGCGTTCGTGAACGTCATGCGCGGTGATCATCGTGACACCCTGCGCGATCGTCCAATTGTAGATCTCACGCTCCACAGGCGAGCGGACTCCGATCTGGATCATGCGATGCGGATCGACGAGCCCATCGGCGATGGCATGATAAAATACCGAGCCGTGCGCGAAGGTCTGTCCGAAATTCTCCCGCCAGGTATCGACATGGGCATCGAAATGGATCAGCGCGACGGGACCGCAGCGCTTGGCCAGGGCGCGCAGCAGCGGCAGCGTGATGCTGTGGTCACCGCCCAGCGCGACGAGGTGCTTTACGGCAGCAGCCTGTCGCTCGATTTCCGTAAAACTTGCGGCGATATCGCCCAGCGCGATTGAAAAGTCGCCAATGTCCGCTAGGGGCAAGCGTAATGGATCGACCCAGTGTATCGGATGGTCGCCGTCCACCAACATGCGGCTTGCCTGACGGATCGCAGCCGGCCCAAACCGGGCTCCGGGACGATTGGTGGTAGCGAGGTCATGGGGAATGCCCGCGATGCAAATCGCCGCATCGGAATTGTGACGATCGAGCCAGGCTCCGACATGCCGAAAGCATGGTGTTCGGAAATGTAACCGTAATGCGCGGGATCTTTCGGCCGTGCAAGGCCAATTCCAGCCGAGATATGTCGCCCCGTCTCGTTGGTCTCGGAGCGAGCCATGACGCAGAAGGTTATTTCGCCTGGACTTAAGGAAGCGACTCCATCGGTTCTCGCCACGAGTTCGCATCCAGGCGCCTATGGACGACACCGAAACCAGGTTCTGTTGTTCGATGTCGGCATCGCGCAACGCATACTCGAAGGCCGAAAGCTGTTGCCGATGGGTGCCGACGCCCCGGGTCAGAAAAACACGTTTGGGAAGCGGGAACATTGATGCAACAGCTCTATTGATGCAACAATTCCATAGCCGTCGCGTGTGTAACGCCGATGAAATAGAGCGCCTCAGGTCTTCAAGGCACCATCGGCTCCATGCCCAGCCGCACCATCAGTTCGCGGTCCCGATCGCGCCCCGGATTCGGCGTTGGGAGGAGTTTCGGCCCGTAGAA
>Ga0335078_10012048_pt1 | contig 12834 bp, 11 predicted proteins | sample Lox_Sample_32_FD_206711 | JGI IMG/M metagenome (GOLD analysis project Ga0335078, IMG submission 206711) | Soil microbial communities from Loxahatchee National Wildlife Refuge, Florida, United States - Lox_Sample_3.2 | ecosystem: Environmental > Terrestrial > Soil > Wetlands | place: USA... | reverse complement strand
GACAAGAACGAGCGGTGGCCGAACGACCTCGCCGCTCGGCTCGACGCCCGGTCCGGAGCGACGCTCGCCGTCGTCGACGAGGGCATCGGCGGGAACCGAGTGCTCAACAACCCGCCGTGCTGCGGTGTCAACTCGATCGCCCGGTTCGCGCGGGACGTGCGCGACCAGCCCGGCGCCCGGGATGTGATCCTCCTGGAAGGGATCAACGACATCGGCCAGAGCCAGAGCGAAGGGCCGTTCACCGCGCCGCACACCAACGTCTCCGCCCTGCAGATCGTGGAGGGATATGAGCGCATCATCACCCTCGCGCACTCGGCCGGGCTGCGGATCTTCGGCGCAACCTTGACGCCGTTCGACGGGGCGCACTACTGGACGCCGGCCGGCGAGGCCAAGCGGGAGGCGGTCAACAACTGGATCCGGACCAGCGGGGCGTTCGACGGGGTGATCGACTTCGCGGCCGTGGTCGCTGACCCGGGCGACCCCGACCGGCTCAACCCCGCCTACGACAGCGGCGACCACCTGCACCCGAACGCTGCCGGCTACCGGGCGATGGCGGCCGCGATCAATCTCGGCGCCCTCCTCGCAGCCGGTTAGAGGGGGCCGGCTAGAGCGCGATCCGCCGCCCCGCCCGCACCGGCCGCGGGAGCGTGGCGTGGGCGTCGGCGACCGCCGCCACCCGGCTGCGGACGCCGTCGCGGACCGCAGAAGCGCGACCCTCGGCGGCGTCGACGTGGATCAGCATGTGCTCGCCGGTCGCGACCGGCTCCTCGTCGCCCTGGCGGACGATCACGTGGTAGACGTGCAGGCGCCGGTCGTCCCAGCCGAGCACCTGGGTGATCGCCTCGACGCGGTCGCCGGCGTACAGCTGCCCGAGGTGGGAGATATGGGTCTCGACCGTGTAATAGCTGCCGCCGGCCTCGAGATAGCCGGCGTCGACGCCGAGGTAGCGGAGCAGCGCATCGGTCGCGTCGCCGAGCAGGTCCAGATAGCGGGCCTCGGTGACGTGGCCGTTGTAGTCGATCCAGTCCGCCGGGATCTCGCGCGAGAACAGGCGCAACGGTCCGGTCGGCGCGACGTCGATCGGACCGGCGCCGTCGGCTCCCGGGGCGGTCGCGAGCAGCCGACGCTCCCAGGTCGCGAGCGTCTCGCCCGCGCCGGCCCCCCGCGAGCGCAGTGCCTGCAGCACCGCCACCAGGCAGTCGTCGCGCTCGCGCTCGAGCTCGGGCACCGACCGCCCCGCGGCCTGTGCGTCCGACTGCCGGGCGAGCTTCTCGACCAGCTCCGGCGTCAGCTCGGGCACCTCGGCGAGCTTCGTCCACGGCAGCGCGAGGGCGGGCCCGAACTGCTCCATGAAGTGCTCCATGCCACCTTCGCCGCCGGCCATCCGGTAGGTGAGGAACGTGCCCATGATCGCCCACCGGAGACCCGCCCCGTAGCGGATCGCGTCGTCGACCTCGTCGACGGTCGCGACGTCGTCGCGGACGAGCCACAGCGCCTCGCGCCAGAGCGCCTCGAGCAGCCGGTCGGCGAGGAACCCGTCGATCTCGTTGCGCACGACGAGCGGGTGCATGCCGATCGCGCGGTAGACGGCGGCGGCGCGGCTCACCGTGTCGGGAGCGGTCCGTTCGCCGCCGCACAGCTCGACGAGCGGCAGCAGGTACACCGGGTTGAACGGGTGGCCGACCGCCAGCCGGTCGGGATGGGCCATCCGCGCCTGCAGGAGCGAGGGACGAAGGCCGGAGGTCGATGAGCAGAACACGACGCCGGGATCGGCGGCGGCGCTCGCGGCCGCGAGCAGCTCCTGCTTGAGCTCGACCCGCTCGGGCGCCGACTCCTGGACGAACTCCGCGCCGGCCGCCGCCTCCGCGGGGGACGGCGCGAACGTGAGCACGCCCTCGGGCGGCAGCGGGAGGATCGTCAGCTTCCGGTACGCGCGCCGGGCACCCGAGAGCATCCGATCGAGCCTGCGCGGAGCGTCCGGGTCGGGGTCGTAGAGCCGGACGTCGACGCCGTTGAGCAGGAACCGCGCGGCCCAGCCGCCGCCGATCACGCCCCCGCCGAGCAGGCCGACCGTGACTGGGCGCTCAGACATGGGCGCGCAGTGCCAGCTTCCTGCGAACCGCGTCGGGCCCGAGCACGCGCACGTTCATCCGCTCGAGAATCCCGACGGCGCGCTCGACGAGCTCGGCGTTCGTCGCCAGCCGTCCCTTGTGGAGGTACAGGTTGTCCTCGAGGCCGACGCGGACGTTGGCGCCCACGACCGGAGCAAGCGCGGCGTACGGAAGCTGCATGCGGCCGATCGCGAACGCCGAGAACACCGCGCCGCGCGGCAGCCGTGCCACCATCGCCAGCAGCGTCGCGAGGTCGTCGGGGGCGCCGTACGGGATCCCCATGCACAGCTGGATCAGGGGTGGATCGTCGATCAGGCCCTCCTGCACGAGCTCGTTGACCAGCACCAGGTGCCCGGTGTCGAACACCTCGAGCTCGGGGCGGACGCCGAGCGCCTTCACCCTGCGTGCCATCGCCCGCAGCATGGCCGGCGTGTTGGCCATGATGTAGTCGCCGCCGGCCGCGAAGTTCATCGTCCCGCAGTCGAGCGTGCAGATCTCGGGCAGCAGCTCCTCGACGTGGGCCAGCCGCTCGCTCGCGCCGGCCATGTCCGTCCCGGCCGGGTCGGGCGGGAGCGGCGCGTCCTCACCGCCGAGGACGAGGTCGCCGCCCATCCCCGCGGTGAGGTTCAGGACCGCGTCGACGCCGGAGCCGCGGATCCGCTCCACCACCGCGCGGAACAGCGCCGGATCGCGCGTGCCGCGTCCGGTGTCGGGGTCGCGAACATGGATGTGGACGACGGCGGCGCCGGCCCGCGCCGCCTCGATCGCCGAGTCGGCGATCTCCTCCGGTGTGACCGGGACGTGCTCGCTGCGCCCGGCGGTCTCCCCGGCGCCGGTGACAGCGCACGTGATGAACGCGTCAGTGATCACGGAGCGTCCCGAGGCCGGCCGCGTCGAGCAGGATCTGTTCCCAGTGGCGGTACTGCACGTCGTGTCCCGCCCCGGGGTAGGCCCTGAGCGCGGCCACGTTCCGGAGTACCCGCCGCCACTCCACCGCGTGCGCGGGCGGGACGACGTCGTCGCCGGTGCCCCAGTAGAGGTAGGCCGGGGCTTCGAGCGCGCTCAGGTCGGGCAGTGGCTCGCTTGAGAGCAGCCGCCATTCGTGGACTAGGGCGGGATCCTCGGCGAGCTGCGCCGGATCCGCGTACAGCGCGCGGGCGGTCCCGCACCGGGCGGTCAGCGGGCCCGCGGCGGCCGCCGCGAGATGGAGCGAGAGCACGCGCCCCGGGACGCGGGCGCACAGCGCCGCGGCGAACGGCGCGCCGCCCGAGATCGCCACGACCGCGAACCGGCCGACCTCGAGCGACTCGAGCACGGCCAGCACGTCGTCGACGGCATCGGCATAGCCGAGCGACGGGTCGAACGCCGTCTCGCCGAAGCCGTTGCGCTCGACGCTGACCACCCGCAGCCGCAGTCGCTCGCGCTCGGGGCGCGCGAACTCGGTGGCGTAGAACGCGCCCAGATCGGTTCCGAGCCCGCCGAAGAACACGATCGGCCGCCATCCGGCCTCGCCCTCGTCGATGAAGCGGGCGATGCGGCGGCTCGCCAGCGCCAATGACCCAGCCATCAGTCGGCGCGGACGGCGACGTGGCCGAGCGCCGCCTCGATGCTCGGCGTGTTGGCCAGCAGCTGGCGGGTGTACTCCGCGGCGGGCGAGTCGAACACCCCGGTGACGGCGCCCGTCTCGACGATCCGGCCGCCGGTCATCACGCACACGCGGTCGGCGATCGTGCGGATCAGCGCCAGGTTGTGGGTGATGAACAGGATGCTGAGGCCCATCTGGCCTCGCAGGTCGCGCAGCAGGTCGATGATCGCGGCCTGGACCGAGACGTCGAGCGCAGAGGTCACCTCGTCGCAGACCAGCACCGCCGGCTCGGCCGCCAGCGCCCGCGCGATCGCCACCCGCTGGCGCTCCCCGCCCGACAGCTGATCGGGGAAGCGATTGATCGCGGTCTCCGGCAGCGAGACCCGCTCCAGGCACTCGACCACCCGGCGGCCGACGTCGCGGCGAGCGCCGGGGAAGAACAGCTGCAGCTGCCGCGCGATCGTCTGGCCGACGGTACGGCGGGGATTCAGCGATGCGTACGGGTTCTGGAATACGTACTGAATCTGGCGACGAGCGTCGGTCGTGCGCCGGCGCGCGGAGTGAGCAAGGACCGTATCCCCGAGGCGGATGTCGCCTGTGTACTCCTTGTGAAGACCGGCGACGCAGCGGGCCAGCGTGGTCTTGCCCGAGCCCGATTCGCCGACGAGCGCCACGCACTCCTCGCGTCCGACCCGGAGCTGGATGTCGAACAGCGTCGGCTTGGAGCCGTAGCGCGCGTCGAGCGACTCGATCGTCAGGACGGGGTCACCGACCTTGGTCGCGGGTGGGGCGCTGGCCCCGTCCGGGGCCAGCGCGCCCGCGGTGTCGGCGGCGCGGTAGCAGCGGACCGCGTGTCCGGCGCCGAGCTCGGAGACCGGGGGGAAGGCCTCGCGGCAGCGGTCCTCGGCGAGCGCGCAGCGCGGCTCGAAGAAGCAGCCGGCCGGGCGGTGGCCCGGCTGCGGGGCCCGCCCGGGGATCCCGACGACCGCGCGCTTGCCGGCGAGATCGGGGACCGCGCGCAGCAGCCGCCGGGTGTAGGGATGCCGCGGCGCCGAGAACAGCTGGTCGCGCGTCCCGGACTCGACGATCCTCCCGGCGTACATCACCGCGACGCGATCGGCGAGCTCCGCGACCACCGCGAGGTCGTGGCTGACGTACACCGCCGCCACCTCGTGGATGGCGCACAGGGCCTTCACGGTCTCGAGCACGCGAGCCTGGGTGGTCACATCGAGCCCGGTGGTCGGCTCGTCGCACACGATCACGTGCGGCCGGCATGCGAACGCCATCGCGATCGCGACTCGCTGCTGCTGGCCGCCGGACAGCTGGTGGGGGTAGCGGCGCCGGAACTCGGGCTCGGGGGGGAGGGCGACCTCCTCGAGCGTCTCGCGGAGACGCTGCTCGCGCTCTGACTCGCCGAGCCGGCCGTGGGCCTCGAGCGTCTCGGACAGCTGGGTCCCGATCCGAAGCGCCGGGTTGAGCGCGGTCCCCGGATCCTGGGGAACGTACGCGACGACGCCACCGCGCAGCTTGCGCAACTCGGCGTCGCGCATGCCGGCGAGGTCTGAGCCGTCGATCACAACCTCGCCGCCGGAGACCTTGCCCCCGGGCCGGCAGTAGCCCATCAGCGCCATCCCGACCGTCGTCTTGCCCGACCCGGATTCGCCGACGAGCCCGAGCACGTGGCCGGCGAGGACCGTGATTCCGATCTCGTCGACGATGTCGGCGCCGGACTCGGTCAGCACGATGCGGAGTGCTTTTACATCTACTACCGAGGTGGCGCTCATTCGCGATCGATCCCGATCGCCGCGCGGGCGATCCCGTCGGTCACCAGGTTCGTGCCCACGGTCAGCAGCGCGATCGCGAGCACGGGCAGCAGCACCGACCACGGCTGGATCGTGAGATCGAGACGGTTCTCGTTGATCATCAGGCCCCAGTCGGCGTGCGGCGGCTGCAGGCCCAGGCCGAGGAAGCTGATCCCGGCGACGAGCCCTATCGAGTACGTGAGCCGGAGCCCGATCTCCACCATCAGCGGGCTCGAGACGTTCGGTAGGAGCTCGGTGAACAGGATCCGGGTGCGCTTCTCGCCGACCGCCTCGGCCGCCTTGACGAAATCGCGCTCGACGACCTGGAGTGCGGCACCGCGCATCACCCTGGCCACGCGGGGCGCGTGCGTGATCCCGACGGTCACGATGATCAGCCACACCTTCGGGCCGAGCGCGGAGACGAGCAGGAGCGCGAACACGATCTGCGGGAAGGCCAGGAACACGTCCGCGGTCCGCATCAACACCTCGTCGACCGCGCCGCCCGCGTACGCCGCGGTGAGGCCGATGAACACGCCGAGCACGACGCCGACCGCCGTGGCCGCCAGCGCGAGTCCGAACACGCTCAGTCCGCCGTGGAGGAACCGACTGAACACGTCGCGGCCGAGCGTGTCGGTCCCGAACAGCGCCTGGGACGACGGGCCGGCGTTGGGCGCGCCGACGAACTCGGTCGGAGTGTGCGGCGAGACCAGCGGCCCGATCAACGCGATCAGGACCATCACGGTCACGATCGCGAGCCCGATCTTGGTGCGGGAGAGCCGGAGCGCGGCGCGGAGGGTCTGCAGCCACTGGTGCTGGCGGAGCACGGTGGGCGCCGGCACCGGCGCGGCGGGGGCGATCGCGACGTCGGTGGTCATTGGCCCGCCGTCCTGAGCCGCGGCGTCACCATGATCGTGGCCAGGTCCGCGAGCACGTTCAGCACCACGTACACCGCCGCGATGATCAGCACGAGCGCCTGCACAGTCGGGACGTCGCGGTTGCCGACCGCGTCGACGAGCGCGGCGCCGACCCCGGGGTAGGAGAACACGAACTCGACGACGACGACGCCGCCGGCCATCCACGCGAGCTGGAGCGCCGACACCTGGATCGCCGGGACGATCGCGTTGGGGACCGCGTGGCGCCAGATCACCGTGCGCTCGGGCAGCCCCTTCAGCCGCGCCATCGTCACGTAGTCGGACTCGAGCACCTCGATCATCGAGCCGCGCATGATCCGGCTGATGTACGGCGTGACCGCCAGGATCAGCGTGGCCGCGGGCAGGATCACGACGTTGGGGTGCTGCCAGGCGTGATCGCCGGGTGGGATCAGCGACACCGCGGGCAGCACATGGAAGACCTGGGTCGCGAACACGAGCGCGAGGATGATCCCGATCACGAACTCCGGCAGCGCGGCGAAGATCAGCGAGATCGTCGAGCCGACCACGTCCACGGCCTTGTCGCGGCGCATCGCCATCCACACGCCGAACCCGATCGACAGCGGGATCGCGATCACCGCGGCGACCAGCACGAGGAACGCCGAATCGAGGATTCGGCCCGACAGCAGCTGGCTCACCGGTTCCTGCGTCGCCGCCGACGTGCCGAGGTTGCCGGTCAGGATCCCGCTCAGCCAGTGCGTGTACTGGTCGAACACCGACCGGTTGAGGTGGAGCTGCTCGGTCAACGCCGCCAGTCGCTGCGGTGTCGCGTCGCGGCCGAGGATCGCGCGCGCGGCGTTCCCGGGCAGCGCCTGGGTCGCTACGAACACCACGACCGAGACCAGGAACAGCGTCAGCAGGCCCAGCAGCGTCCGGCGGATCAGGAACTTGCCCATCGCCTGGCGCCCATCGTCGTGCTCACCTCCGCGCTGTCCTCACCGCCGCCGGCTCACGACACGAACCCCACGTTCTTGAACCAGTAGTTGCCGAGCGGGAACCCCGAGCGGGGCGGGATGAATCCGCCGAGCTTGGCCGAGTACGCGTCGATCTGGTTCGAGAAGTACGGGATGATGTAACCGCCCTTGTCGTACTCGAGCATCTGGGCCTCCTGCAGGATCTGCTTGCGCTTGGTGTCGTCGACGGTGGCGCGGGCCTCGCCGATCAGCTTGATGAACGCCGGGTCGGCCCAGTGCGTCTCGTTGAACGGCGAGCTCGGGAGGCTTCCCTGTGCCACCTGCGGCAGGTACTCGCGGGTGGCCCAGAAGTCCTGGGCGAACGTCCACTTGAGGTAGTTCGCGCCGTAGAACGTGCCGGTGTCGATCTTGTTGACGTTGACCTTGACGCCCGCGCCGGTCGCCTGCTGGGCGAACACCTGGGCGGCGGCGACCACGCCCTGGAACACGTCCGCGGTCGTCAGCTGCACGGTCAGGCCCTCGTGGCCGGCCTGCTTGAGCAGCGACTTGGCCTGCTCGAGGTCCTGCGCGCGCTGAGGCACCGTGTTCAGATAGGCGGGATCGAACGGCGAGTACAGGTCGTTGGCGATCCGCCCCTGGCCGCTCAGCACCTGCTCGACCATCTGCTTGCGGTCGACGATCAGCCGGAACGCCTGGCGCACGCGGACGTCGTTGAACGGCGGCGAGTCGACGCGCATCGTGAACGGCTGCCACTCGCCGGTCTGCGCGATCAGAACCTTCAGCGACGAGTTGCCCTGGATCTGGGCGATCTGCCCGGTGGGCAGGTTGTCGATCGCGTCGACCTGGCCGCCGAGCAGCGCATTGACGCGCGCGGTGCTGTCGGGGAAGTCGATGATCGTCAGCTGGTCGACGTACGGCCGGCCCGTCTGCCAGTAGTTGGGGTTCTTGACGAACACGCTCTGCTGGCCCGGGGCGAAGCTCTGGTATTTGAACGCGCCCGTGCCGACCGGGTTCTTCGGGTCGTATCCGACGGGCACGATGCCGTTGAAGTACTGGCCGATGTCGTCGGGGAACGCCGCGTTGGCGAACTTCAGCGGGATCCGGACCGTGAGGCTGTCGATCTTCTTCAGACCCGGGGCGTCGATGTAGCCGATCGAGGTCGCGCCGACCTTCGGGTCCTTGGGGTCGAGGATCCGGTTGAGCGAGAAGATCACGTCGTCAGCGGTCACGGTCTTCCCGTTGTGGAACTGGACGCCCGAGCGGAGCTTGACGATCCACGTCTTCGACGACCCGTTCTCGGGCTCGAGTGACTCCGCGAGCATCATCTGCAGCGGCCCGAAGTCCGGGGGGCGCACCGCGAGCGGCTCGTACAGGTTCCAGACCCGCATGATGTCGGTGTCCGCGGTCGGGAGGTGGGCGTCGATCGTGTCCTTGGCGCCGCCGCCGGTCGCGCCGACGCGGAGCATCCCGCCGGCCTTGATCGCGCCCGTGGTCGGGGCGCTGCCGGTCGCGGTCGCGCTCGATCCGCCGCCGCCGCTGCTGCTGCCGCAGGCCGCGAGGATGCCGCCGGCGCCGAGCGTGGCCGTACCGATCAGCGCGCCGTGCAGCACCTCGCGCCGGGTCAGCGGGTGGTCCCTCCGGTCACGCATTGATTCGTCGCTCACCCTTCGCTCCTCTCCTACGGGACTGTGACCTTGTCAACGTCGCCGGCCGGCGCTTCCGCGAGCCGCGTGATCTCCCCGCCGATCAGCCGTGCGGACAGGCTCAGGTGCTCGCGGACGAGGTCCGGGGCCGCCGGGTCCCGCCGGACGATCGCGTCGAGCAGCACTTTGTGGTCGGCCGCGTACTCGACCGGCGAGTAGACGGGCTGGTGGTGCATGAACATCTGGGCCTCGGCGGCGAGCGTCTCGTGCGCGCGGACCAGCCGCGGGCTGCCGCTGAGGCGAACCATCTCGCGGTGGAAGTCGAGGTCGGAGGCGATCAGGTCGGTGCCCGCGGGCTGGTCGGCGGGCGTCGCGTCCGCGGCGGCCACGATCCGCTCGAATGCGGCGGTGAGCGGGCCGAGGTCGAGCGGTTCGTCGCGGTCGAACGCATGGCGGACTGCGCTGACCTCGATCGCCTCGCGCGCCAGGTACACGTCGTCGGCGTCGGCCACCGACAGCAAGCGGACGAACGCGCCCCTGTTCAGCCGGTATTCGACGAGGCCTTCCTGGACGAGGTGGCGGATCGCCTCCCGGATCGCGCTGCGCCCGGTGCCGAGCGTCTGGGCCAGCGCGGTCTCCCGCAGCGGCTGGCCCGGCCCGATCCGTCCCGACACGATCGCCGACCGCAACTCCGTCAGCACGTGGTCGGTCGTCGAACGCCGCTGCACCGCCGCAAGACCCCAGGTCCGGCTATCAGCCAACACGGGCTCCCTCTCGTCTGATTGTCGACAACCTACGTGCGGACAAAACGGCTGTCAAGGGGCGCTTGGGTTAAGAACCCGCGGGTGCAGGGCCGCGGTGGCGGCCGGGGCGAGCTGGTGGCGGCCGGGGCCGCGCGGCGGGGCTACTCGTCGGTTGCCGGCGCGGGCTCGGCGGCGTGAACGGCGTCGGGCTCGGCGGCGGGCTCGGCGTCGCGCTCGCGGACCGTTGGCTCGGCCCCGATCGCCTCATCCAGGCAGCACAGCACGTAGCCGTACCGGAGCATCTTCTCGATCCGCTCTCGACCGAGCTCCTGCCACTTGAGCTTGCTCGAGGACCTGCCCGTGAACTGACGCTGGAGCTTGTGCGTGGCCGTCGCCACATACGCGCGCCAGACCTCGGGCGGCAGCGCCATCACCGAGTCGAATCGCTCGGACGCGATCGTCCGGACCGGGTCGAGCAGCTTGTTCAGCCCGGCGTCGTCGCTCGCGAGTGCCTCCGCGGTCGCCTTCGAGCTGAGGTTGAACGCGGCGGGCCTGAGCGCCGGCTGGCCCGTGGGGTTCGCAATCACCATCCGGCACGTGTATCCGGTGAGGACCGCGACGCGCAGTGCCCCCTGGATGTCCTCGCCCTCCAGGCACTCCCGAGCCGAGTAGCTCTCGACGAGCCGGTTGCCGAGCACGGTGGTCACCGGGCTGAGGCGCTCGAGTTGCACCGCGGTGCGGGCTGCCGCGTCCCACACCTCCTTGATCCACTTGCGGCCGTGGCGGGACATCGACTTGTGCAGCTGGCGACGGGTCCGTCGCCACGATTGCTGGCGCTCATGCTCCCTCATCGGTGCCACCCTACCAACCGGTCTGGAGGCGTCGCGCGAGATACTCCCACAGCATCGAGAGGTGCCGCTCGGCCCACACCGTCTCGCGCTTTCGGAGCGCCTCCTCGTCGGAGGACCACCGCCGCGGTCCCCCGAGCGCGATCGAGTGTGGAGGGTGGGAATGGACGACGCCGCCCACGTCGGGCCGCGCCCGCATGATCTCGGTGTGGATCGGCCATTCGGAGTGGCGCGGGGAGTCGCCGACGAGCACCTCGCCGTCGAAGCCGACGAGGATGATCTGCTCAGCGGTGATCTCCTCGAACCCGAAGCTCGCGGCCTTCATCCACACGCCGCGGCCGCCGGGGTCGCGAGCCGAGACGTGGCCCCATACGAAGTCGTCGTGGCCGGTGGCGCCAAAAATGCGGCAACCGAGGGCGACGAGATCGCGGAGCTCGCCGACGCTGTCCGAGCCGGTGGTCATCTGTACCTCCGAGCGGTCGAGTTCCTCACCGGACTCATACGATGACGGCCATGAGCTCCGGCGGTCGCCCGAACGTCTTGCTGATCATGGTCGATCAGCTCGCCGCCCAGTGGCTGCCGGCGTATGGCCACGAGGTCGTGCGGGCGCCGAACCTGACCGCGCTCGCCGCCCGCACCGTCGTGTTCGACGCCGCCTACTGCGCCTCGCCGTTGTGCGCTCCCTCGCGCGCGGCGCTGATGTCCGGACGCCGCGCGTCGGCGATCGACGTGTTCGACAACGCGGCGGAGCTGCGGGCCTCGGTGCCGACGCTCGCGCACCACCTGCGCGCCGCCGGCTACAGCACCTGCCTGTCGGGCAAGATGCACTTCGTCGGGCCCGACCAGCTGCACGGCTTCGAGCGCCGCGTGACCACCGACGTGTATCCGGCCGCGCTCGACTGGACCCCCGACTGGACGCGTCCGGTCGCCGATCGCCTTTCCTGGTACCACTCGGTGCACAGCGTGACCGAGCCCGCGCGGACCGTCGCGAGCATGCAGACCGACTACGACGACGAGGTCGCGTTCCACGCCGTTCGCCATCTCCACGACCTCGCGCGCTCGGACCCCGAGCGGCCGTTCCTGCTGGTCGCCTCGTTCACGAACCCCCACGACCCGTGGGAGGTCCCGCCCCGGTACTGGGACCTGTACGACCCGGAATCGATCGGGCTGCCGGCGGTGGCGAAGATCCCGCTCGAGCAGGCCGATCCGCACAGCCGGCGGCTCCGGGAGATGTCCGCGATCGACGAGGTCGAGCTGACCGAGGAGCAGATCCGGCTCGCCCGACACGCGTATTACGCGGCGATCAGCTACGTCGACGAGCGGATCGGCGACGTGCTCTCGGCGCTCCGGGACACCGGCCATGACGAGGACACCGTGATCGTGTTCACCGCCGACCACGGAGAGTTCCTGGGCGAGCGCGGGCTCTGGTACAAGATGTCGTTCCTCGAGCCCGCGGCGCGGGTGCCGCTGCTCGTCGGCGGGCCCGGGCTGCCGGCCGGCGCGCGGGTGTCAGAGCCGGTGTCGCTGATCGACGTGGCGCCGACGCTCGCCGAGCTGACCCATACCGGCGCCGGCGGCGGCGATTGGGATGGGGAGAGCCTCGCGGGGCTGCTGAGCGGCGGGTCGGCCGGCGCGCGCGGGCCGGTCGTGTGCGAGTACCACGCCGAGGGCGTCAACGCGCCCGCGGCGATGATCCGCGACGGCCGCCACAAGCTGATCGTGTGCGCCGGCGATCCCGACCAGCTGTTCGACGTCGAGGCCGATCCGAACGAACTGTCAGATCTCGCCGGCATCCCCGAGCACGCCGGCACCGTGCAGCGGCTCCGCGCCGCCCTCGCCGACCGGCTCGATCTGGCCGAGCTCGAGCGACGCGTGCTCGCGAGCCAGCGCGAGCGCCACCTCGTCGCCCTGGCACTGGCGCAGGGCGAGGTGACCGCGTGGGACCACCAGCCGTACGTCGATGCCTCCGAGAAGTACGTGCGCACGCGAGAGGATCTGTACGAGCTCCAGCGGATCGCGCGGCTCGACGCGCGCTGAGGAGCCGGCGGTTGGCCGGTTGGCCGGTCAGCCGTCAGCCGTCAGCCGTCAGCCGGTCAGCCGGTGGCGACCGTTCTGTGGCGCCGGATCCCATGCGCCTCGGTGTGCGATGACCAAGCAACCGCGAGTGTCCCATCGGCGGAGCATTACATCCGGGCCGGATGGGAACATATGTTCGCGTGTCATCTCCCTACGTCGAACTCCATTGCCACTCGGCCTTCT
>Ga0335078_10012046_pt1 | contig 12835 bp, 8 predicted proteins | sample Lox_Sample_32_FD_206711 | JGI IMG/M metagenome (GOLD analysis project Ga0335078, IMG submission 206711) | Soil microbial communities from Loxahatchee National Wildlife Refuge, Florida, United States - Lox_Sample_3.2 | ecosystem: Environmental > Terrestrial > Soil > Wetlands | place: USA: Florida... | reverse complement strand
TGGGGCGGCTGACGCGCAGGTCCATCTGAATATAAGGAGTGCCGCGAAATACATCGAGCGGAGTGGTTGCGCCGTTGACTGCTAGCCGACCACCGCCGCCGGCAGTGGTGATGGTGAAGGGGCGCGCCGCTTCGGCCTGGAATAGGGTCGTCAGCTCGAATTTCGCGGGGAGATAAAACGTTCCCGCCAGCACGAAGCGATGCCGCACATCTTCTCCTGACGGTCCGTAGTCGCCGGGACCGAACGCATTCGTCGGATCGCAGACGCCGTTGACGTAATCGAAGAGTTCGCCGAGAAGGCATCCCCAGGTTTGCGCCTTGGAGAACGTGTAGTGGGCGATCAGATTGAATCGCCGATTGACGTTGCCTTGCGCGACGATCATCAGTGCGTTGTAACTGGAGCGATTGTCAGACTTGAAGAGGTTGAGGTCGGGGACGAAATCGGCCTGCGCGGGATCGGAAGTTGCCAACTGCGGGGTAAACAGATTGGTGCCGCCGGTGAAGCTGTACCCACGATAGCCGTGATTGCCCTGCTCGTGCGTGTAGTCGGCGCTCACGGTCCAATTCTTGTTGAGGGCGCGCTGCACGCCGCCGGTGAAGTGGAGGGCGTAAGGCGTTTTGTATCGGCCGTCGATGAGATTGCCGACTCCACCGAAGGAGTCGCCGGGAATGCATCCTGCGTTCTCTGCGCCTCCGGGATTTTGTACCGGATCGCTACACGGACCCGGCGGGGCGTTCACCGCCTGGAATGCGGTGCCCCATCCGTTTTGTGCGAGGTCGTTGAAGAATAGGCCAAAACCCGCGCGGAAGACGGTTTTGCCGCTGTCGCCGGGAGCGTAGGCGAGTCCCAGACGCGGGCCAACCTGGCGGCGATAGTCATGGGGGACGCTGACGGGAATTTGCAGAGCCTGCAGCGTCAAGTACGCCGGATTTTCCGCCTGGCTGCGTCCAGAACCGGTGAACAATCCGAATGTTGTTTGCCAGCGCAAGCCGTAGTTAAACGTGAGATGCCGCGAGACGCGCCAGGAGTCCTGCGCGTACAAGGCGAGATGCTGAACACTCTGGGAGAAGCTTCCATCGCTGGCCGGGGTCGTGACGGCGCCGGTGTTGTAATCGTCGGTGAACTGGGCGAGGGTGCCGGCATCCTGAATGTAGTACGAGGGATCGTTGGGGAACGAGTAAAGCGTTTCCTGATTGCCAGGGAATGCGCCAGCCAAGACGGGTTCGTGAATGAAATTCACGCCGAACTTGAAGGAGTGATCGCCGGTCGCGTGGCTCACGTCGTAGCGGAATTGATACTTCTGCTGATTGCGGAGAGACGGAAAGAGCGTGATCGGCGTGGCGAACTGATTGTCGCCATACGTCTCGAATCCCGAGACGGTGAGCGCGGTTGAACTGAACGGGAACTGCAGCGCGAATCCGAGCGTCGAGTTACGGGTCTGTGTCAGGTGCAGCGTGCTGGCATCGAACACGAACGTGCCCAGCCACGTCGGACTGAACGCATAGGTGTTGCTGACGACGCTGTTCCAATAATTGTTGTGCGTAGTGAGGCCTGTGGAAGGCAGTGTGGCCTGTTGCACCAGGTTGTTGTGGGTGAGATAACTGTCTTCGGAAACGCGCAGGAACCATTGTGACTTCGCGGACTGCACCCAATCAAACCGCGCCGAACCGATGTAATCGCGAAAGGGAATGGGCACGTTGGCAGGAACATTGATCGACGGCACGCCGGGAATGAGGCCATCGGAGGCGATCTGCGCGAGGGCGTTGAATTCGGTGGTGCTGGCCGGGCTGTAGGCGATGCTGGCATTTTCGTGCACGTATTCGAACGAGGAGAAGAACCAGACTTTGTCTTTCGCCAGCGGGCCGCCGATGGTGCCGACATAGTTCTGGCGGGAAAAAGGCTGCTTGGGATTGGGCGCGGGATTCTCGATGGGGAAGCGCGCGTTCAGCGAAGCGGCGCGATCGAAGAAGGCTCCAGTGCCGTGCCAGTCGTTGGTGCCGCGCTTGGTGGTGATGACGACCGATCCTGCGGTCGTTCCGCCGGTGTCGGCATCTTCGTTGGCGGTGCGCATGGCAAATTCCTGAATGGCGTCGGGAGAAAAATTCTGCAGGAATCCGCCGATCCAGTCGTCGGAATTGTCGCCGCCGTCGACGGACAGATCGTTGTTGAGGCCGGAACTTCCTCCGGTGGAAACGGCGGTGATGCGCGCCTTGGTGGGATCGGACGGCTCGACCGGCTCCGTGCCGGGAGCGAGATAGGCGATGTTGGCGAAGCTGCGCGCGGCGAGCGGAAGAGTCTCCAGATCGCGGCTGCTGGCGACTCCTTGATGCACCACGCTGACCAGATCGATCGGCTGAGTGGTGATCGAAGAAGTCTGGCTCGCGACGGTGATGTTTTCGCCAGACGCCGCGGGTTTCAGTGTGACGGTGACTTCGCGGACTGAACTTACCGTGACTGCGACTTCCGCCGTGGCGGCGGCGAATCCGTTGGCCGTGGCCGTGACGCGATAGGCGCCGGGGAGAAGATCGTCGAGGCGAAACTCGCCGCGGTCTTCAGTGACGGCCTCGCGTTGCAGCGAAGATTCGGCAGACTGCACTACGATCTTGGCGCCCGGAATGCGAGCGCCGGTGGCGTCTTGTACGGCACCGCGGAGGGATCCGCGTGGGTTTTGCGCGGCGATAAGGGGCACTAGCGTTAGGAAAAAGAAAAGTGCCCGGGCTGGTCGGCTGGGAAAGATGCTCACGGCAAGCCTCAGATGTACTGAGTTTTGGAGGACAGCCTTGCGAGCGTAACGAAATGGAGCAGGCTACTACCAGCGGTCGTAGGGTTACGAGGCTGGCAAGGGCCCGATTTGCGTGGCTCTTACGAGGTATTCGCGGCCCTAATCGGACCACTTCTGCGGCTTGCGGTCCCAGCGATGTTTCTTCAATTCCGCGAGCAGAGCCTTGTCGAGTGGACCGGCGTCACTGGTGGCGATGTTCTGGCGGACGTGGGCATCCTTGCGCATGCCGATGATGGTGGTGCTGACTGCGGGGTGGGACAGGATGAAGCGCAGCGCCATCTCCGGCAGCGTCATGCCGGTGGGAAGAATTTCTTTGAGCTGGTCGACGCGGCGAACAGTGTTGGCGAGATTCTCCGGGCCAAAATATCCGGCGCGCCAATCGTCCTTCGGAAAGCGGGTTTCGAGCGTCATTTTGCCGCCGAGGCTGCCTTCATCGAGTGGCACGCGGGCGATGACGCCGATATTCAATTCCTGGCAAACGGGAAATAGTTCATCTTCCGGCGACTGATCGAAGATGTTGTAGATGACCTGCACGGCATCGACGAGTCCTGTGCGCAACGCCTTGATGCCGTTTTCCGGCTCCCAGCGGTTGATGCTGAGACCGAAGAAACGGATCCACTTCTCCTGCTTCAGTTTCTCGACCGTGGAACGGAACTCGGGATTGTCGGTCCAACTGTCATCCCAAACATGAAACTGCAGGAGGTCGATGGTGTCGACGCGCAGTTGCTGGCGAATCTTGTCGGCGTATTTGAAGACATGCTGCGCGGAGAAAACATCTTTGTAGTTGTATTGAGGACGTGCCGGCCATTTGTCATTCCCTGGAGGAATTTTCGAGGCGGCGTAAATGCGCTTGCCCGCATTCTTCGCTATGATCTCGCCGAGCAGGCCGTCGCTCTTGCCATCGCCGTAAGCCCAGGCGGTGTCGAAAAAGTTGCAGCCCTGGTCAATGGCCAACTGCATGGCGGCGAGGGATTCATGGTCGTCGGAACCGCTCCATCCGCTCATGCCCCAGAGTCCGTGGGCGATTTCGCTGACGTTGAATCCGGTGCGGCCGAGTTTGCGATATTTCATTGTGCGTCCTTGAGCTCGTACTGAGAATTTGGGAGAGCTGGCCTCAGCGGCTAAAGCCGCTTGGATTGGCTCGATTTACGGCGCGGCCTGAAGGCGCGCCCTTTCAAAACGTCCATTAACTGCCCTCGCCTACTTTGAGCACCGCGAGGAAGGCTTCTTGCGGGATGTCGACGCGGCCGATGCGCTTCATGCGCTTCTTGCCTTCTTTTTGCTTTTCGAGCAGCTTGCGTTTGCGGCTGATGTCGCCGCCGTAGCACTTGGCCAATACGTTTTTGCGCATGGCGTGAACCGTTTCGCGCGCAATAATTTTCGCGCCGATTGAGGCCTGGATCGGCACCTCGAACATCTGGCGCGGAATCAGTTCGCGCATTTTTGAAACCAGGGCCTTGCCACGTTCGTAGGCAAAGTCGCGATGCACGATGATGGAGAGCGCGTCCACCGGATCTCCCGCGACGAGGATGTCGAGTTTGACCATGGGCGATTCCCAATAGCCGGCGAGGTGGTAGTCGAGTGAGGCGTATCCGCGCGAAACCGATTTCAGACGATCGTAGAAATCAAGCACGATTTCGTTCAGGGGCAACTCGTAGTGCAACATCACGCGGGACGAGCTGACATACTCGAACGTCTTCTGCTTGCCGCGTTTCTCTTCCACCAACGCGAGGATGCCGCCGACATATTCTTCCGCGGTCAGGATCGTGGCGAGGATGACGGGCTCTTCCACTTTGCCGATCTCGCTGGGATCGAGCCAGCGCGAGGGATTATCGATCTCAACAACCTCGCCGTCAGTCTTCGTGATCTTGTAGCGCACACCCGGAGCCGTGGTGATGAGATCGAGATTGAACTCGCGCTCCAGACGCTCCTGGATGATCTCCATGTGCAGAAGCCCGAGGAATCCGCAACGAAAGCCGAAGCCCAGGGCCACGGAACTCTCGGGCTCGAAGAAGAAGGACGAATCGTTGAGCCTTAGTTTCTCCAGTGCCTCGCGAAGGACGGTGTGCTCATGGGCGTCGACCGTGTAGAGGCCGGCAAAGACCATCGGCTTGATTTCTTCGAAACCGGGTAGCGGCTCGATCGCGGGATTGCTGTCGTCGGTGATGGTGTCGCCGATTTTGGTGTCGGCAACATTCTTGATGTTGGCGACGAGGAATCCGACTTCGCCGGCTTGCAATTGATCGATCTCGACCGGCTTGGGCGTGAGCACTCCGAGCGTTTCGGCGTCGAAGGTGGTCCCGTTCCACATCAGGCGGATTCTCTGTCCTTTGCGCAGCGTGCCCTGAAAGACGCGGGCCAGCACGATCACCCCGCGATAGGCGTCGAACCACGAGTCGAAAACCAGCGCCTGCAGCTGATTGTCAGGATTTCCCTTGGGAGGCGGGACGCGCTTCACGATCGCTTCGAGCACTTCGGGGACACCCTGCCCCGTCTTCGCGCTGATCAGCACGGCGTCGGATGCGTCGAGGCCCACAGCGCCTTCAATCATTTCCTTAGTGCGGGGAATGTCGGCGCTCTGCAAGTCGATCTTGTTGATGACTGGAATAATTTCGAGGCCGTGATTGATGGCGAGGTAGGAATTCGCCAGAGTCTGTGCTTCGACACCCTGGGAAGCATCCACTACCAGCAGCGCGCCTTCGCAGGAAGCCAGCGAGCGCGAGACTTCGTAGGAAAAATCCACGTGGCCGGGCGTGTCGATGAGGTTGAGCTGGTACGTTTTGCCGTCCTGCGCGGTGTACATCATCCGGACGGCATGGGCCTTGATGGTGATGCCGCGTTCGCGCTCCAGGTCCATGGAATCGAGGACTTGCGCCTGCATCTCGCGCGCAGTCAGGGATCCGGTCAATTCCAGCAGGCGGTCGGCGAGCGTGGATTTGCCGTGGTCAATGTGCGCGATGATGGCGAAGTTGCGGATGTAGGCTGCGTCCATGGGCGGGTGCTAATCTTCGATTTTAGCAGGATGTGCGGGATTGCCCTTAGTGTGCAGCCTTTGGTTCGCCATTCCCGTTTCGGTTCAAGAAAATGCGGAATGTGATCACGATTACGTACATCGAGCGCGATCGGCGGTTATCTTCGCGGTGGGCCCGTGGTGTAACGGAAACACAGCACCTCGCGACGGTCGCAGATGCGGGTTCAAATCCCGTCGGGTCCACGCTTCGGTTCTGTGGAGCGCTGGTTCTGTGGGAGCTAAAAGCGAGGATAAGCTCCCGACGAAAGTAACTTGACTCTGTCGAGCGGCGATATCATACTGACTTTGTCGCGGGGTGCTGTTTACCCACAGTATTAAAGGGCCTCGGGGAATTCCCGGGGCCTTTCGTTTGTCCGACGCTTGCCTCGAACTGCTCACTGATTTACTCTCCCTTCCCGAGCAGACATCATGATCGGGAAACACATTTTTATAACGCTCCTGGTTGGCGTCGGCCTCGTTGTCACCATCCGGCGGTTCGGGCCAGCGGAGTGGACGACGACACAGTTCGTGGGTGCGGTCCTGGCTGTTGTCGGGTTCTGTCTGTGGAGCGTCGCCCGCGTCCAGCTGGGGGCATCGTTCTCCGTCAGTGCCCAGGCTCGTCACCTGGTGACCAAGGGGCTTTACTCGAAGATTCGCAACCCGATCTACGTGTTTGGAAGCTTTGTGATGATCGGCGTCATACTGATGGTGGGAAAGCCTGTGTGGTTGTTGATTTTTGTTGTCATTATCCCATTGCAGCTGAGTCGCGCCCGGAAGGAAGCGGAAGTGCTCGATGCTGCTTTCGGCGAGGAATATCGCAGGTATAGGGCCTCGACCTGGTTCTGATCCTTACATCGACCCGAAGGAGATTCTGTGCGCAAAACGATCGTTGCCGTCGCACTGGCGCTGACTTCATGCGCCACAGCCCAAACCATCTCGCCTGACGTAAAACAATTCGTCAAAGTCGATGCGCCTGCGATTGCGCTGACGCATGTGCGGGTGATCGATGGGACCGGCGCGCCCGCGCGCGAAGACCAGACCGTTGTGCTGAACAAGGGCAAGATTGAATCTGTGGGCGATGCCTCGGTCGCAGTCCCCAAGGATGCGCAAGTTCTCGATCTGCATGGCTACAGCGTGATCCCGGGGCTGGTGGGTATGCACGACCACATGTTTTATCCCATGGGCAACGGGATCTTTGGCGAGATGGCCTACAGCTTTCCACGACTCTATTTAGCGGGCGGAGTTACGACCATCCGCACCACCGGGTCACTGGAGCCCTACACGGATCTCGAACTGAAGAAAATGATCGACGCCGGGAAAACGCCCGGCCCCAAGATGCACGTCAGCGGGCCGTATCTCGAAGGCCAGGGATCGTGGGCGTTGCAGATGCATCAGCTCACCGGTCCGGAGGACGCCGTGAAGACCGTCAACTTCTGGCTCGACCAGGGCGTCGACAACTTCAAGGCTTACATGTTCATCACACGCGCTGAACTGGGAGCGGCGATTCAGGCAGCGCACAAGCGGGGCGCAAAGGTCACCGGACACTTGTGCGCGGTGAGTTTTCGTGAAGCTGCGGACCTTGGCATCGATGATCTGGAGCACGGTTTCTTCGTCGACACGGAATTCCTTGCCGGCAAGAAGCCGGACGAATGTCCGAGCGAGTCGGAAGATCCGGTCGGCTTGGCCAAACTCGACGCCAGTTCCGGTCCTATGCACGACACGATTCAATATCTGGTGCAGCATCATGTGGCCCTGACGTCGACCCTTCCGGTGTTCGAGCAGGGATCGTTCAGCAACCGTCCCACGGTGCAGAAGCGAGTTTTGGATGCGCTGACCCCGGAGTCGCGGGCCGCGTGGCTGCAATACCGCCTGCGCGCCAACGACGCCGCGTTTTTGCAGCGCAGATATCACAGCGACGTTTCTCCCTTGCCAGCTGCGTTCAAGAAAGAACTGGAATTTGAATATGCCTTTTCGAAGGCGGGAGGTTTGCTGCTTGCCGGGCTCGATCCGACGGGGATGGGCGGCGTCATCGCGGGATTCGGCGACCAGCGCGAGGTTGAGTTGTTGGTCGAAGCGGGATTCACTCCGATCGAAGCGATCCACATCGCGACCTACAACGGCGCGCAGTTTCTGGGAGACCTCGATCGGGTAGGGACGATTGCGCCGGGCAAGCAGGCCGACCTGGTGGTGATCAAAGGCGATCCGTCGGCGAAAATTGAAGACATCGAAAACGTCGAGACCGTTTTCAAAGACGGCATTGGATATGATTCGGCGAAGCTGATCGATTCGGTGAAAGGGCTGGTCGGCAGCCGATAGGTTATCTCGTGACCGACTTTCCATTTACCGCGATCGAGCACGTGCAACTCGCGATGCCTGCGGGCGGCGAGGCGCAGGCTCGCGCTTTCTACTGCGGACTGCTCGGCATGGCCGAGATTCCCAAGCCGCCCGAACTCGCCAAACGCGGAGGATGCTGGTTCCAGAGCGGGGCGGTCCAAATTCATCTGGGCGTTGAGGAGGGTTTTCGTGCCGCGAAGAAAGCGCATCCGGCTCTGCGTTGTCATCACTACGATGCTCTGGTGGCAAGACTTCGGGCCACTGGCGTTGAGGCGAAGGACGACGGTAACATTCCGGGCGTTCGACGCTGTCACGTCTACGATCCGTTCGGCAACCGGCTTGAGCTGATCCGCGAATAGATCGGCTTCGATACAATCAATCCCTCGTATGCTCGTGCTCGCTTCCGCCTCGCCGCGTCGTCAGGAATTGCTGCGCAAAGCCGGCATTGCTTTTACGGTTCAGCCCGCCGAAATCGACGAGACTCCACTGCCCGGGGAATCCGCTCGTGCGTGTGCGGAACGGCTTGCGCGCGACAAAGCGTTGGCCATAGCTCGCAGCCGTTCCGACGATGTGGTGTTGGGAGCCGACACGGTCGTTGTGGTGGACGATCAGATTCTCGGCAAACCCGCGGACGGGGAGGACGCTGCGCGCATGCTGCGACTGCTCTCGGGGCGGACGCATCAGGTAATTACAGGAGTGGCGCTCATTGTGCAAGGGGGCGAAGCGAGTGTTGCCTCCGAGACGACGCAGGTGACTTTCATGAAGCTGTCCGAAGACGACATCCGCGGATATGTCGCGACGGGCGAACCGATGGACAAGGCTGGTGCGTACGCGATCCAGGGCATCGCGTCGCGCTGGATTCCACGCATCGAAGGCGACTACAGCAACGTGGTGGGACTGCCGATCGCACTCGTCTACCGAATGCTGCAGCAGGCGGGAGTTGCCCGGTCAAATATCAAATGACCCGCTCACAACTACCTCTTCACGACTACGTCTCTTGACACTACGCGATCACTGCAACGTGGACTGCGTGGCTTTGACCAGAGTTGATCCCGTCTTGGTCACGTAGTAAACGCTGGAAGCTTCCGGAAGACTGCTGTTGTTGTCGGGGATGATGCCGCTGACGCCCCCTGTGGCAGGCAAGGCTGTGGTGCTGGCGTCCACGGTGGGAAAGCCACCGGTGATGTCGAGACTCATGATGCAGCCCGAGGTTCCGCCTTGTGTCGTCGCGATGCAATTATCGGTGACGCCGACAAACAGGAAATCCCTTCCGAGAGTTGAGTTGTAAAACTCCGAAACCGGTGAGGAGTCTGCTGTGCCCGTCGCCAGCGCTGTGCTCGACGTCGCGGTGCTGTTCATCACGCCGCCGGTAAATCCGACGCCATACAGTGTGGGCTGCGTGCCCGTGCCGGTTCCGGCGACGAACATCATGGGAGTGCCCGATCCCGTGTACCAGGCGTGATTGAAGTCCGGCAGGTAAGGTCCGGTGTAGGTCGTGTTCGCGGTACCAACAGGGACAGAGACAGTGCTGGCTAAAGTGGTGGGAGCTTGCACGACGACGGCGTTGGTGCCGTCGGAATTGAACGATGCGTAGACCACCTGACGGGCGGCATCGACGATGACTGCATTTTGCGAGGTGCTGCCGGGAGCTACGGTCGGCCCATAAAAAACGGTGGGAGATGCGCCAGAGTCGACTACGTAGTCGATGCGTCCAGCACTGTCAGTAAAAAAAATCTTGTTGGAGACACGGTCGTAAACCGGAGTTGAGGGAACGGCAGTGATGGGAACGCTCCACACAATGGTGGGAGCAGAGCCGTTGAATATGTTGTTGATCTTATAGAGATAACCGGAGCCGGCTCCGGAGAGATCGTAGGTGGTCATGTACGCTACATCGTTCGCGTCATTCGATGTGAATACTACATAGGGCGCGTTGGTGGAACTCTGGTTCGTCGTGCCACCGTCGGGCGAAAGACGGAGCCGGTTATCCACGGCGTTGTTGCCGCCGCCCGCGCCCGGCGCGACGGGCGATGTCGCGCTCGTTCCATTGGTACCGGTCGTCCCGATGGTCAATACGTGGAAAAAAGAATTGCCCGGCACATTCTCAATGTAGGCGACCTGCTGCCCGCTCTGAGAAATCACGACTGAAGCCGGGACCTGTCCGATGCCGGAAGTGTAGGCGAACATGACGGTCGGACCAGTGGTGGGGCAGAAACCGGTGCCTGATGCATTGCTGTAAAGATTGTTCAGGCCAATAATGTTGGCTTGTGTAATCACGGCGCGGCTGGTGGGAATCCCCATGACCACAAAATCATTGGTGCAGCTGGGCGCCTGATTAATGTTGAAGGCATACTTCGCGGGAAAGGCCATGCCGCCGCCCGGATCCGGAGATGAGCTTACAGTGGGGGTAACCGTGCCGGCGGAAGTAACTGTCGTGATGTAGCTCGCGCTCCCGGTGTCGTAAACGTAGAAAGAATAGTTGTCGAGGCTGTTGCCCCACAGGTTGACCTCAAGTCCGCCGCCAAGAAAAAGGAGGCCATAAAAATCAACCGGCGGATCCTGCGCGGGAAACACGAGGTTGTCGATTTGAAAGGCCCCAGCCGGACTGATGGTGATCCCGGGACCTCCGGGGTACAGAGAATAGGTGCCGAGATTACTGCCGCCGGTGATGTCGATGGTGCCGGCGGTGGCGAGCAACTGACCACCACCCAGATCCTCGGAAGTCAGGACGCCGAAGCCGGATTGGGGGCCGACCGTGAACGTGAACGTAGAGTCGAATAGGGGCTGGTAATAGGCGGTTCCCAGCGGCACACTCCAGTCTCTGCCCACGCCCTTCCAGTGGCGTCGACGACGAAACTCAGGCCACCAGTTTTCTTGATGTTGCAAATACCAGCTCTGCCTCCAGCGCGGATCGTTCCGGAGTTTCGCCATGACCGAGGCATCGGTCGTGTATGGGAAAAGGAGATGATGGTGCGTCCAGTCGGAGACGATTCCCTGCGGCTTGTGGGTTGCGGCGGTCTGTGCGGCCGCGTGAACTGCGGAAATCGACAGGCTGCCCACGATGATGGCAGCCATGAGGAAGTGGCTAAGAGAATTTCTGTTGATGCCGTGCTCAGTCACGTAGTCCGCCCCCTAAACGGGACCATAGTACTTGGGCTGTTTTTTCACCTCTAGTCACCATGCGGTGTCATGCTGTTCGTTCCGCATACGCCCTGGGTGATATGCGTTTGAGTTCGTGTGGGCTCGCGCTATGACGCACTGGCTGTCGTGCGGCAATTGAACATGGTGCCGGTCTTGCCGCAACTCAGCGCGGTAGTGACAAACACCTTCTCAAACCGGAATTCCGGCTTCACGTACGGCTGCTTGACGGGTACCTCTTTCTTTTGACTCATGGCATCTCCGGTTTAAGACAGTGTGCCGTTCCAAAAAAGACTATCGCGAAAAAGCGATCTGGACAGATGTGCAAATCTAATCCGTGGCTGGCGGTGAGCGAATCTTACGTCGCTGAAATTGGCAAGTCAATGACGACTGCGATCGCGCCGCCAAAGCACTGTACCACGCTGAGTTGCAAGCCCAGCAAGGGATTCGAGGGGCCCCGGCCAACTGGCGGCTTCGCGCCAAAACGATTGTGCATATCCCGGGCGTCAATGGCGGGCGTCAATGCCGGACATCAGTGGATGTTCAGCTCGCCGTAGTGCGCGAAGCTGGAGAGCGCTACCTCGTCGTTGCCCGGTATGTAGAAGCCAAACTTGCCCAATCCAAGATTCGCGCCGGGCTGCGTCCAGCGATCGAGGACGGTCCAACTGTCTCCGTGCTTGATCTGATGAACAATCTCGGTGGGGCTGACGCGGACCTGGAGGGTGCGGAAACTTTTTCTGTCTTCTTTGTTGGGAATCTTGACCTCGTCCGTTTTTTGCCCGTTGCGAATGACGGCGCGGGTGAAGGCGTTGTCGTCCAATTGCACGAGGACGTAGTTTCGGGAATCGGTGTAGTTCACGACCCACTGCAACAGGTGTCCCTTGACAGGCATGGCGGAAAAGATAAAAGTGCCCGAGGCCGGCACTGCACCATAAAGGACAAACTCTCCACCCTTGCGAATGAATGAATCCCCCTCGTGCTTCCATGCCATCGGGTCCTCCCACTTCAGCATGCCGTTGGGGGCCAGAGATAAATCCACACTCTTCGATTGACCGGCGACGACTTCGAGGGTGGCCGATCGCATGATCCGGTCGACGCTTCGCGCGGTAAGCGTGTAGGTGCCGGGGGGAAGGGTGAGAGGGACGCCGCTGCTGACGATCTTCAGAAGGTCGCCCTTCACAATGGCCACTTTGGCATCGGGAGGCGCGAATGTAATTTTCAATTCGCCGGGAAGGCCTTCCAGCGCGGCGTCGGCGGCAGCGAGCGTTACGGAGCCACCCGCGACGAATTGTTTCTTGAACTGTCGCGGCTTGAATCGATCTTTGCGCAGTTCCACGACGTGGTCTCCAGGATTGACGGTGGAGACGGAGAGAGTGCCATCGGCTTGGATGGTGCCGACGAGAGCTTGATCGACGAGAACCGCCGTTCCCGGGGCCCCGCCCTGGATGGTGAGTGAGGCTAGCCGCGGTTGCGGTTGCGCCTGAAGAACAAAGATGAGCCTGGTTTCCTGGCCCTTCGCGATGCGGATCTTTTGCTGCGGTGAATCCTGAAAGCCGCTCTTGGAGACCTGGACC
>Ga0335078_10012044_pt1 | contig 12837 bp, 13 predicted proteins | sample Lox_Sample_32_FD_206711 | JGI IMG/M metagenome (GOLD analysis project Ga0335078, IMG submission 206711) | Soil microbial communities from Loxahatchee National Wildlife Refuge, Florida, United States - Lox_Sample_3.2 | ecosystem: Environmental > Terrestrial > Soil > Wetlands | place: USA... | reverse complement strand
AGGGCGTCAACTTCGTCAATCTCCGCGACGCCGGAGATCCCGTAGAACTCGCCGAGCGCTACAACGATCAGGGCGCCGACGAACTCGTCTTCCTCGACATCACCGCCTCCAGCGACGCGCGCGACACCATGGCCGATGTCGTCGCCCGCACCGCCCGCAAGGTTTTCATCCCTCTCACCGTCGGCGGCGGCATCCGCACCGTGGCCGACGGCCGCACCATCCTGCTTTCTGGCGCGGACAAGGTCAGCGTCAACACCGCGGCCGTGCGGCGCCCCCAACTCATCCATGAGCTCAGTGAGGAATTCGGCGCGCAGGCCGTTGTGCTCGCCATCGATGCCCGCCGCAATGCTCGCGGTGGCTGGAATGTGTTCACGCGCGGCGGACGCGACGACGAAGGCATCGACGCTATCGAGTGGGCCCAGCGCGGCGAATCGCTCGGCGCCGGCGAGATCCTGCTCACCTCCATGGACACCGACGGCGTGCAGCGGGGTTTCGATTGCGCGCTCACCGCTGCCGCCTCCAGCGCTACGCACATCCCCATCATCGCCTCCGGTGGCGCGGGTACGCTCCATCATTTCACCCAGGTGCTCACCGAGGGCCGCGCCGATGCCGCGCTCGCTGCGTCCATTTTCCACTACGGCGCCTACACCGTTGCCGACCTCAAGCGCCACCTCGCCGCGCACGATGTCCCCGTGAGGCCCGCCGCATGATCCTCCCCTGCATCGATCTCATGGGCGGCAAGGTCGTCCAGCTTGTTCAGGGCCGCGACAAAGCCCTCGAAGGCGGCGCCCCGCTCGAGATGCTCGCTCGTTTCTCCGCTTTCCCGCAGATTCAGGTGATCGATCTCGACGCCGCCATCGGCAGCGGCGCGAATGACGAAATTGTTGAGTTCCTCTGCTCCCACGCCACCTGCCGCGTCGGCGGAGGAGTGCGCTCGGCTGATCGCGCCCGCAAGCTTATTGCGCAGGGCGCGCATCGCGTCATCGTCGGCACCGCCGCCTTCACCCCCGTGCTCGATGAAATCGCCGGCGCCGTCGGCCCCGGCCGCATCCTGGTCGCCCTCGATTCAAAGGATGGCCGCATTGTCGTCAAAGGCTGGCGCGAGAAAACCGAATTCACGGCCGAAGAAGTGCTTCACCGCTTTGAGCCGTATTGCTCCGGGTTCCTTTGCACCTACGTGGATAAGGAAGGAATGATGCAGGGCACCGACCTCGCGTGGTTCCGCCGCCTCCGCGCGGCCACCGATCACGAACTCACCGCCGCCGGCGGCATCACGACACTGGATGAGATTCGCGAACTGCGGCGCCTCAACATCCATGCCGCCCTCGGCATGGCCATCTACACCGGCAAACTCAGCCTCACCGAGCTGGCGAATCTAATCTGAGGCGCGACCGTCAGGGAGCGTCTCCGCCTGCCTGGTTCGGTCGCTGACCGACCACGCGACGCCGACGAGCCCCAGCCCGCCCGCCGTCAGAGGAATGCCGGGATTGCGCAGCGCATTCAGCGCCGGGAACGCAGGCATCGACATTGAAACGCACACGAACGGCGCAGCGACCGCTAATGCCAGAAGTGCCGCGACTTCCACTTTCGTGAGTGTCATCCGATTCGCGAGGGCGACAACCACAAACGCCAGACATGAAAACGCCGCGGCCACGAACGGTCGCGCCAGCATGCCCCCGGGAACTGCCGCGACAATATGAAGAGCGTGATCTGAGCCTCGTGCGAAGTAGTAGGTCGGGAGACCCAGCCAGACCCAACGCAATAGAATCGTCGCGCAAATCCCTGTCAGCACCATCACAACAGCCCACTTCCTGCTGTAGGACAGCACACAAACCACGGCACAACCGAAGCCTGCCATGGTAGCCCACCCGGAGGTGCCGATCAGTGCATCACCAAACGACGCTGTCCTGGAGAAGTCCTCGGACCAGCCGACCCAGACAACACTCCACGCAACGGCCGTAACCAATATCGGAATGGCAACGAACCAGGCAGTCGGTCGCGGTCGCGGATTCCCTCCATCCTGCCTGCGAAAGAAATACGCTGAAAAAAGCATCAGCCACGCTGGCCAGGAAGCGTGGCAGAAGGATTCGTAGGCCGTGGCTGGCGCTCGCAGCCAGTCTCTCCAGGCCGCCACGTCCACCATCTGCGGAAAACCAGACGCTCTGATATCCGGGAAGAACGTGAGCTGCGAAAGGCACAGCATTAGGGCAAGGAAGAGCCAGGCCTCGATGCGAGAACGCCGCAGCACTGCCACCGCAAAACCCAGCAGAACGCAAAACGCTGGTGGCAATACGCGGGTCAGAATGATCCTTGACCGCGAAGCAATGACACAAGTGCAGTGCGCAAATGCGGCCTCCGAATCGCGACGTTCCCCGGTCCTGGCACGCACTGTGACGCTTAGCGGCTGGCTCGTGGATTGCGCCGCCTCAAGCTCCTGCGCATAGATTGTCCGTCCCGTGAATGGCCGGCCGTTGACCGCAATCAGTTGATCGCCGCCTTGAAGGCCCGCCGCGTAGCTGACGTAACCGGTCTCGTTACCGAATGGCCGAAGAGTGAAAGGGACGCTTGGATACCGTTCCTGTTCCTCAACCGCCTGCCGAGAGTAACGGACCTGGTATGGCAGCAGAAAACACGCCAGCACGCAGACGCCAAGCCATCTCCCGGCGGTTTTCATCGCTGCAGACTTGGACACCGACGGAGAAGCTCTTGTTCCTGAGATGCCCCGCTGAGCCGCTGCCCGCCGCCGAATTTATCGCCCGCCGGCCGATGCTATCGCCCGCCGCCGCTGAAGCCCACCACAACCATGAACTCCGGCACCGCGTTGCTGTTGAAGTCGTTGTGCAGCCCCGGGGCATAATGCAAATCGAATTGCGGCCGGACAAAAATGTGCTCAGTGGCGTATAACTGCACGCCCACCCCTACATTCACGTCAAAGTGATTGTCCGTTCCCACCGGCGTGTTCGAGCTGCTGCACGCAATGTTGTTGCCGACGCAGCCGCTCTGGTTGAACCCGAAACTCGTTCGCGCGCCGCCGGCGCCCCCAAAAATCCGCAGCTGCGCCCGCTTGCTCGAATACGGCTGATAAACACCGTCGAAATCGTAGAAAATCTGCCGTTCCGTCAGCGGACCGTAGTTCTTCGTCGCCGGCTGAATGTCCACGTTCGCTCCGAAGCCGAAATGCTTCGTGAACAGGATGTCGCCGCCAATGTTCAGCATGAAGGCATTCAGGCTCGATGTGGCCTGACAATACTGGTCGCCGCTGCCCGGAACGCACGAACCGAACGCGTTTGTCGGCGAGTTCAGATTGTCGATGCCCTGACCGTTCGCCTTGTCGAAAGCCGCGCCGAAGCCAATGCCGATATCCACCTGGCTCTGTGCGCTCGCCAGCGAAGCGCCTAACGCAAATAAAGCTGCGCAAACAAAACAACGCACTGATGCTCTCACGGAATCTCCTGTAGCGGGCCTTACTGGCGCGCTGCTCCAAGGACGATCCCTGACAAAAAGTCGTTTCACAAAATCGCCCGCGCGCGTTACACAAATCTTTACAAAGGCCGCCCCGCGCGAAAACGAAATGCGTATTCGTTCAATTCAACTTCGATGTCCGTGAATCCGGCAGCCTCCAGCCGCTGCGGAAATGTCTCCGGATCCACCACCACCATCGTGTCGAAAAGGTGTAGCAATGCGAAGCCCCGGCTGTAGCGGCTGTCCACTCCCGCGAACACGCCGCCTGGACGTAAGACACGCCACACTTCCCCCAGCAAACGATCCTGCAATGTCGCCGAAGACACGTGATGCAGCATCGTGAAGCACACCGCCGTGTCGAACGACGCACCCGGAAATGTCATGGCCGTCGCATCGCCCCGAACCACCTTCACATTCCCGCCTTCCATGCGTCGCGCCAGTGCCCCGGCCAGCGCATCGTCGATTTCCACGCACGTCAGATTTGTCGCGCGCTGCCGCAGCAGGTCGGTGGTCACGCCCGGCCCCGGACCGATCTCCAGAACTTCCGCCCCCAGGTCCACACCATCCAGCACCCACGGCAGGATACGCGTCTCCACCGTTTCGCGCCATCGCGCCGATCGGCACAGCCACCGATGCGCAAGGTTCACAGCGTCCCCCCGTGCTGGCTGATGCTCAGCGTGTTGCCGTCCGGGTCCTTGAACCAGGCCACCTTGTCGCCCGATGGCGCGGTCCAGATGCCCAGTTCGTCCTGGCCCATTCCGCCGAAGTGCTCGAACGCGATTCCCGCGCCCGCCAGTTTGCGCACCGCCGCTTCGATGTCCGGCGCCTCCCACCCCAGCACCGTCCAGCGCACCGCCGGAATCTCCCCCACCGGAGTCACCCGCAACATCGTTCCGTTGGCGTCGAACACCAACGCGAAGCGATCTTCACTCACCAGTGTCAGGCCGAGTTTGTCGCGGTAAAACGCCCGCGCATTGTCTGCATTCCTGACCGCCAGGAACGCCACGAGTTTGTGTTCAGCAAGCATGAGCCAATTCTGCCCTGTCGCCCACGCGTCGATGCGCCATAATATGTTGCAGGTGCGACACGGCGAACAAATCACCTCCCTGGACCCCAAACCCGGCGTGTCCGTCGCCACCCTCGCCTGGGATTACCCCGCCGGCTGGCTCGTCCCGGAGCACGCCCATGGCTCCGATCAGCTCGTCTATGCCACCCACGGCGTCATGGAGCTTTCCGCCGGCCCCAGCTTCTGGATCATTCCGCCCCACTTCGCCATCTGGATTCCCGCCGGAACGCGCCACCGCATTCGCATGCCCGCTCCCGTCGCCATGCGCACTCTCTATCTTCGCCGCCGTCTCGCGCCCGGCCTTCCCTCCGCCTGCACGGTTTTTCCGGTCACGCCCCTCCTGCGCGAGCTGATTATCGAAGCCGTCCGCATCGGCGCCCTCCGCGCCCGCAATCCCCTCCATCGCGGCCTCCGCGATCTCATCCTTCATCAGTTGCGCCATGCCACCCCTGTTCCAACGCGCGTCAATCTTCCCAGCGACACCCGCGCTCTCGGCGTCGCCCAGGCGCTGATCGAAAACCCCGCTCGAGGCACCGCCCTTCACGCTCTCTGCTCGCGCTCCGGTGTCAGCGTGCGCACCATCCAGCGCATCTTCCGCGCCGAAGTGGGCATGGACTTCGATTCCTGGCGGCGTCAGGTGCGCCTGGTCAGGGGAATTGAACTGCTCGTCGCCGGCCGCCAGGTCAAAGACGTCGCCTTCGCCACTGGCTACCGCCAGCCCGGCGCATTCGTCCAGATGTTCCGCCGAACCATGGGCGCCACTCCCAAAGCCTGGCTGGGGCTCCGCAAATGAACCCCGCCCGCCGCGCTGCCTTCCAGATCCTCAAGCGTGTCGAAGCCGACGCGTGGGCTTCCGAACTTCTCGCCGCCCACACCCGATCTCTCGATAACCGCGATGCCGGCCTCGCCTGGGAGCTTGTCCTCGGCGTTCTCCGCCGCCAGTCTCAGCTCGACTTCATCGTTTCCCAGCTCGTCTCGCGCAAGCTCGATATCGAGGTCCGCATCGCCCTCCGCCTCGGCCTCTATCAACTCCGCCATCTCGAGCGCGTCCCCGAGCACGCCGCCGTATCCGAATCGGTTGAGCTGGCCCGCGCGGCAGGCAAAAGCTCCGCCGCTGGTCTCGTCAACGCCGTCCTCCGCCGCGCTCCACGCGAAAGCGTCGCCTGGCCCGATCGCCCCACTGCTCTCTCCTGCCCCGCCTGGCTCCTTGAAAGCTGGGACCGCCAGTTCGGCCCTTCCATATCCACCTGTATTGCCGAAGCCGCCCTCCAGCCCCCCGAGCTTCACACCGCTTCCACCGGCCGGACCCAGGACATAGGCGCGCAGTCCATCGTTCCCCTGCTCGGCATTCAGCCCGGCCAGACCTTCCTCGATGTCTGCGCCGCTCCCGGCAACAAGACCGCTCAGGCCATTGAAGCTGGAGCCGATGCCATCGCCTGCGATCTCCACCTCCACCGCCTGCACTCCCTCGCCGACCTCCCCTGCCAGCGTGTCGCTCTCGACGCCACCCAGCCCCTGCCGTTCTCCGCGCCCTTCCAGCGCATCCTCGTTGACGCCCCTTGTTCCGGTACCGGTACCCTCGGCCGGAACCCCGAAATCAAGTGGCGCTTGCAGCCCCAGGATCTTCACCACCTTCACGCCCGCCAGGTGGCCATCCTCCGCAACGCATTGACCTGCCTTGCCCCGGGCGGCGTCCTTGTTTATTCCACCTGCTCCCTCGAGCGCGAGGAGAACGAAGATGTCATCGCCGAAATCGGCGGAAACTGGGCCATTCATCGGCGAATTCCTGGCCGCGACGCCGGAGACGGCTTTTTCGCCGCCGTGCTACCATCGGGTTTGCCCGCAAATGGTTGAGATCCTTCCTTCGATTCTTGCGGCCGATTTCGCGCGGCTGGGAGAGCAAATCGCCGCGGCGGAAAAGGGCGGAGCCGGGCGCTTCCACCTCGATGTGATGGACGGCCATTTCGTCCCCAACTTCACCATCGGGCCGCCCGTTGTCCAATCCATCCGAAAAGTCACCCGGGCGAAGCTCGACGTCCACCTCATGATCGACGACCCCAACAAGTACGCCCCGGTCTTCATTGAGGCGGGCGCCGATTCGGTGTCCGTCCAGCAGGAGGTCTGCCCCCATCTGGATCGGACCCTGCGCATGATCCAGGGCGAAGGCGCGCTCGCTGGCGTCGTTATCAACCCGTCCACCCCGGTCGCCACTCTTGAAGACGTCCTCTACCTGGCCGACTACGTGCTTGTCATGAGCGTGAATCCCGGTTTCGGCGGTCAGAAGTTCATTGACCACGCTCTCGATAAGGTCCGCGCTCTCGCCGCCCGCAAGCGGGAATCAGGCTTGAAGTTCGTCATCGAAATCGATGGCGGCATCACGGTGGAAAACGTCTGCGAGGCCGTCCGTGCGGGTTGTGAGTGGATCGTCACAGGGTCGTCTATCTTTCACACTCCCGACCCCGGGCGGGCCGTGACGGAAATGTTAAAAGCCGCCGGCGGAGTCAGTATGATCTGTAATCGCATCGTCGGCGCTCGAGTTATGGCTGTGTTCCTCGGTCTGGAACTGGCCGCCTCGGCCAGCATTCTTCATCACAAGAAGTACGAGAACCCCATCACCAAAGACACTCGTCAGCCCGACAAGGTGCTCTTTGACCGGGCTATCGACGACATCACCCACGGCCGCTTTGAGATCGCGCGCATCACCCTGAACACGCTCATCAATACCTACGATCAGAGCGAATATCTCGCCAAGGCCAAGCTCGCCATTGCCGATTCCTGGTTTCGCGAGGGCGGTGTTCACGGCCTCGCCGAAGCCGAGGCGGAATACAAGGATTTCGAGCTGTTTTACCCCACCATGCCCGAAGCGTCCGAGGCCCAATATCGCGTCTGCATGATCCATTACAAGCAGATGGACAAGCCGGACCGCGATCCCCAGCAGGCCATCCGCGCCGAAGACGAATGCCGCGCCATGGTGGTGCAGTATCCCAACAGTAAGTACATTCCCGAAGTGCAGCAGCGCCTCCGCGATGTTCAGGAAGTGCTCGCCGATGGCGAGATGAAGGTGGGCACCTTCTATCATTCCAAGGGCAGCAACCCCGCCGCCGCCAACCGGCTGGCCCGTCTGGTCGATCAATATCCCCTCTACAGCCGCGCCGACGAAGCGCTCTGGGAGCTGGGCGATTCCTACGGGCGCATGGGCAACAACTTCCGCCGCGAGGCGGCCGACGCCTACACGCGCATCGTTCGCGACTACCCGCTGAGCTCCTACTCCGAAGCCGCGAAGAACCGGCTGAAGGACATGGAAATGCCGGTCCCGCAGGCCGATCCCGCCGCTTACGCCCGCATGAAGTACGAGCAGGATCACCGCACCCGCGAGCCCCTCCGCCATCGCGCCGTGAATTTCATCTCCCGCGGGCCCGATGTCCATGACGCCGCCAAATCCGGTACACCGGCCATGACCACCCTGCGCGCCACCGTGCCCGTCAGCGTTCCCGCCGTGGGCGACTCGGCAGGTGGCGTCAATGACGTCTCCGTAAGCACCGTCGGCAGTTCCTCCGAGCTCGACAAGAAGCCCGATGCCCGCCTCAATCCTCCGCCCGCCGATCAAAGCAAGCAAGCGACGCTCGGCAGCCCGCAAAGCACCGCCATGGAGCGCATCGCTTCTCTTCCGCAGAATCACACCATGAGCGCGAAGGACCGCAAGAGGCTCGAAAAGAAGTATAAGGAGCAGGCGAAGAAGGCTGCAAAGAAGCAGCAGGCTGCTCCCGCGAATGCGGCGGCGCCTGCCACCTCGCCCGCTGCCAGTGCCGCGACCCCGGCGTCCTCGTCGTCCAATCAGTGATGAGCCGCATCCTGCTCGCCGACGATAGTCCGCACGCGCAGCGGATGGGCGAGCGGATTCTGCGGGAAGAAGGCCTCGAAGTGGTCAGCATCACCGACGGCGAAACCGCCGTCAATCGCCTCGAGGACGTTGATCCCGATCTGATCGTCGCCGATGTCTTCCTGCCCGGCCGCTCCGGCTTCGATATCTGCCGGTACGTCAAGAACACGCCGCGCCATCGCCACGCCCGTGTCGTCCTCACCGCCGGCATGCTCGAGCCCTTCGATGAAGACGAAGCCCGCCGCTCCGGCTGCGACGCCATTCTTAAGAAGCCATTCGAAGCCTCCGCCGTCATGGACACCATTCGTCCTCTTCTGCACGAGGCCGAATTCGCGCGCGGCCTTTTTGCCGAAACGGTCGTTCAGGCGCGCGTGCCCGAAACGCCGCCCGCCACTGTTACCGAAGGGCCCCAGGCCGCTCCCGAAGTGGATCCCGAACGCGTGCGCGCCGCCATCACCGTGGCCCTCGATGCCGCCCTGCCCGCCATGATTCGCGAGATCACCGAGCGCGTCCTCGTCGCCCTCGGTCACTAGCGCTTCGATACACTGAAATCACCGGAGGTAGCACGGGCTTCAGCCTGTGAAACACTTCACCGCATGAAAGCAATCGTTCACGTATCGTTCAAGAAGACTGTTCTCGACCCGCAGGGTCAGACCATCCGCTCGGCGCTGGCCGGCATGGGCCACGCCTCCATCGCTTCCGTGCGCCAGGGAAAGTACTTCGAGATCGAAATCGCTCCCGGCGCCGATCGCCAGAAGACCGCCGCCGAGATGGATCAGATCGCTCGCGACGTCCTCGCCAACCCGGTCATCGAAGAATACCGCGTCGACCTCGTCGACTGAACCGCCACCGAAGCGCGCGCTCCCTCCAGGCTCGCCGCTGAACGCTGACGGCTTATTTCCACGCCACCCGCCACACTGAATTCGATCCGTCGTCGGTCACCATCAACGATCCATCCTTCGCCACTGCCACGCCCACCGGCCGTCCCCACACGTTCCCATCCGGCGTCACAAACCCGGTGATGAAATCCTCGAACTCGCCCGTCGCGTGCCCATCCGTCAGCGGCACTCGGATGACTTCATACCCCGTCCGGATTTTGCGGTTCCACGACCCATGCTCGCTCGCGAAAATGTCTCCCTTGTATTCCGCCGGGAATTGCGAGCCTTCATAGAAAGCCAGCTCCAGCGACGCATTGTGCGGCGGCAGCAAAACGTCGGGTACCAGCGTCTTGTTCTTCAGCTCCGGGTGTGCCCCCTTCAGCCGTGGATCCGGATGCCCCCCCGTGTAGTAATACGGCCACCCGAAGAACCCGCCCTCTGGCACGTGCGTGATGTAATCCGGCGGCAGATTGTCGCCCAGTTCGTCGCGCTCGTTTGTCGAACACCACAGCTCGCCCGTCTCCGGATTTACCGCGATGCCCACCGGATTACGAATCCCCGCCGCATAGACTTTTTCGAACTGCCCGTCCAGTCCAAACGTCAGAATGTCCGCCCGGTGAAACTCGTTCCCATGCGTGTCCGGATCGTTGATATTCGAGTTCGATCCCACCGACACAAACAAATGCTCCCCGTCCGGAGCAAGCACCACATCGCGCGTCCAGTGATAGCCGGCCTTCGGCAGATCCGCCAGCTTCTGAATCGGACCGCGCGCCTTCAGATCGCCCGTCTGATAGGGCACCCGCACCAGCGAATCGGAGTTGCCGATGTACAGCCACCGCGGCATCGGCCCGGCCGGAACGAACGCCATCCCGAACGGCTGATGCAGTCCGGTCAGAAACACCGAGCTTTCCTTCGCCTTTCCGTCCGCCGTCAGCCCCCGATAGATCCGGATCTCCCCGGGCTCGCTCTCGGCGATGAACAGATCCCCATTGGGTGCGGTGCGAATCTCCCGCGGGTTGTTCAGCCCGTCCGCATACAGCTCTACCTTGAATCCGGCCGGCGCCTGCGGCCATGCGCCCTGCGGCCTCGGCACAATCTGCGGCCCGTTGCCCGCGCTCTGCGTCGCGAAGGGCTCCGGCAGGTCCGCTACCGTGATCTTCCGGAACTGCCCCGGGTGCTCGCCCCGGTAATCCTGAAACGCCGCCTGCCCCGTGACAACGTTGCTCACTTTCCCGCCACTCGCCATCGCCAGCAGCAACGCGGCTACCATGACTCTCATCGGTGAGGGTTCTCCTTATCTGCTTGTACCAGACGTCCGCGGTCCCTCCGCGTTAACCCGCGCCAGAAAGTCCTCCCATCGCCGCCCCGGCTGTTCTTCGAAGGTGTCCTCCAGCGCGCGCGGCTCCTTCATCCGGTCCAGGCGGAAGCTGCGAAAATCCTCGCGGCTCTCGCACCACGCCGTCACCGTCCACGTCGCCCCCCAGAACGCCAGCGCCAGCGGCCACACTACCCGTTCCGACTCGCGCTCCTGCAAGTCCGTATATCCGAATGTGAGCTTGTGCCGCGAGAGAATCGCCTGCCGGATCGTCTCCAGTTCCTCACGCCGCTCCCTGCGCACGCGTGGCGCGAACAGCGGTGTTCGCTCAATCTCCGCCCGCCGGCCCGCGGGTAGCGCCTGCGCAATCTTCTCGATGGCTGACCGGCTCGAAACCGCCAGCGCCTCGCCGCCCCACGTCTCCACCATTCGCGCCCCCGCCACCAGCGCATGTACTTCATCCATGGTGAACATGATGGGTGGAAGATCGAATCCTTTACTCAGCCGGTAGCCGACCCCCGCCTCGCCCTCCACCGGCACGCCCGAAAGCGACAGATCCCGTATGTCGCGATAAACCGTCCGCTCGGAAATCGCCAGCCGCTGGGCCAGCTGCGCCGCGGTAGTGAGCCGCCGGCCCCTCAGATACTGCACGATCTGAAACAGCCGGTCGGCCCTGCGCACTCGCCCAGTTTACACACCGAGGCCGCCGCCAAAGGGAGCGCCCCGTTGGCATGCTGGCTCATAGCCGATCCCCCGAGCGCACAGCACGCCGCCGTGCGCTCGTTGTGCGCGCTTAAGCAACCGAGCGCACAGGACGCCGCCGTGCGTCCGTTGTGCGCGTTCAAAGCCTAAGAAGCCGCGTGCAGCCCCACCGTGTTCCCCTCCGTGTCCCGAATCCACGTGAACACCCCCATGCCGTTCGGAATCGTCACCGGCGGCATCAGCACCTTGCCTCCCGCCGGTTCTACTCGCGCCGTCACCGTGCCCAGATCCGGTTCGGCTGTCAGATAAACCACGGTGCCCGTCTCCCCCGGCTTGAACTGCTCGCCTCGCGCCAGCGCTCCGCCTGTGGCCGGCCGGGTGTACGGGAAGATCGCCAGCTCCATCGGCCCAAATGGCTCGCGTCGCAGCTTCACGTTGAGAATCCTCTCGTAAAAGCGCACGGCGCGGTCCAGATCCGCTGCCGGAATCTCGAACCACGCCGCTATCTTTGTCTCTTGTGCCTGTTGTGGGGTCATCTGTCTTGTCCTCCTCGGACAATATGCCCCACCCCTGCTGACAGGGTTGTGTCAGGAGTCTTTCAGATTTCTCCCCCTTGACGCCGATGCGAGAATGGACCATGTCGCTGCCCACGCCAGGTCCGCCGCCGCCCAGCGTGCCCGATCCCAGAACGCAAACCTTCCCCACTCTCACCGCCGATCAAATCGACCGCATCCGTCCACTCGGCCGCGTCCGTAAGGTCGAACCCGGTGAAATACTGTTTAAACCCAATGATGTCGGCGTCCCCTTCTTCGTGCTGCTTTCGGGCGGAATGGAGATCGTCCAGCCTGGCCTCGACGGCGAGCGGGCCATTGCCACCCATGGTCCTGGCCACTTCACCGGCGAAATGAGCATGATCTCCGGCCAGAAATGTCTGGTCCTCGGCCGGGTCACCGAAGCCGGAGATTTTCTCGAACTGACTGGCGATGCCATGCGCTCGCTGGTGGCTCGCGACGCCGATCTCAGCGACGTCCTCATGCGCGCCTTCATCCTGCGCCGTCTCGAGTTGATCCGCCACGGCCTCGGCAACGTGATTCTCCTCGGCTCGCAGCATTCCGCGCGCACCCTTGAGCTGCGTGAGTTCCTCACCCGCAACGGCTACCCCTACACCTACGTGGACCTCGACCACGACCAGACCTCTCAGCAACTCCTCGATCAGTTCCACGTAAAGTCGTCCTGCATTCCCGTCGTCATCTGCAACGCACGCACCGTTCTGCGCCGCCCCACCATTCAGGAGCTCGCCAACTGTCTCGGGCTCAACAGCGCGGTTGATCTGGCCCACGTCCGCGATGTCATCGTCGCGGGCGCCGGCCCCGCCGGTCTTGCCGCTGCTGTCTACGCCGCCTCCGAGGGCCTCGATGTTCTGGTCATCGAAACCGAAGCCCCCGGCGGCCAGGCGGGCTCCAGCTCGAAAATCGAAAACTATCTCGGGTTCCCCACCGGCGTCTCCGGCCAGGAGCTCGCCGCGCGCGCCGCC
>Ga0335078_10012043_pt1 | contig 12837 bp, 11 predicted proteins | sample Lox_Sample_32_FD_206711 | JGI IMG/M metagenome (GOLD analysis project Ga0335078, IMG submission 206711) | Soil microbial communities from Loxahatchee National Wildlife Refuge, Florida, United States - Lox_Sample_3.2 | ecosystem: Environmental > Terrestrial > Soil > Wetlands | place: USA... | reverse complement strand
GCCGAGTCCTTTGCTGAAATACTGGCGCACGATGTCGCCGTCCAGCCATTCCACCTGGCGTCCCTGGCCGCGCAGTTGTTCCAGAAGCGCCTGGCTGATCGTGGTCTTGCCTGCGGAACTCAGGCCGGTGAACCAGATGGTCAATCCCTTTTCGGAGGTCTTCATGGTCCTCTTATTGTCGCTTGTTAATCACCCGCTTGAGAACGGCGCCAAGGGATCGAGAACAAGGCAGTGGCCGATTCGCCGAATGCGGAGCACATAGTCTATGCGTACCGTTAATGGGTTCAACACGCGATTGGCATGCCCGATAAGATCGGCGTTTCGTAGCCTTGGAAACATGCGGCCTGCGCTTTGTTGCAAGAGAGCCTGCGGATAGTAGGCCAAACCGCTGTTCATTATGTACTGGCAGAGGCGGGCTGTGACGCCGCCCAAAGGCATCAGTTCTACGATTTTCAGCCCGATTCGCGCAAAAGCCGGTTCTAGCTCCATTTCGTCCAGCGGATAGGTGCCGCCTTCTTTGCGGTAGGCGTGATAGAGCCGCCGCGTATTCCTGCAATGGAGCGTGACCACCGCAAATCCTCCAGGCTTGAGGCAGCCGGACACCCACGCGATTTCCCGGTAATCGCCAACGCATTCCAGACAGGATTGGAACAGTACCGCGTCGAATCGCCGCTTCGGGCGGAACTCGTCAAACGCACTGCTGACGACTTCGGTCTCGAACTCCGGAGCGTCCAGCACGCGCACCGCTGGCTGGCGATCCAGGCAAGTATATGTACCGCGCAATCCGAGATTCCGAAGCAGGTTCAACGTGCCGCCATCGCGTCCACCGGCATCCAGGACGTCGACCGTCCCCGATAGCCTCCTCGCAAAGATGTCCGCGATAGCGTGGGAATGCCAATAGCGGTAGGGCGTGCCATTCAACTGCTCTTCCCGGACCGCGCGGGCATCGAAAATGTCGAAGTTGTAGTGCGCCTTTGCCACCCAGGATGCTTCGCTCTCAAGACTCAGTGAAGTAAGCCGGATCAAAAATGGCCAGCATTCCCCCCAGCGCCTCCAGTCCCCGGACTACCAGGGAAACGACGTAGTAATAGGGCACAGCATAAAGGCGAATCCCCAGGTCCCGCCGGTTCGAAACCAACCGGTGGAGATCGAAGAGTACCCGGCTTGCGAACATTCCCACGGGGACCAGCGGTCCGAGGCGCATATAACGCACCCCGTCGAGAAGTTTTGAATCAGCAACCCGAAAGAGATTCACGGTGTCAAAACCCCGCTCGATGTGCTTCTGGACGAACCCCAATCCCCAGAAATCGTTACCATGTCCTGCGAACATCTTCGGATCATAGACCATGTTGTAGTTGGCGGCCTGTAGCTTTCGCCAAAACAGGAAGCATCCACCATTCCGGCGCACCCTGTCATCGAAGCGGTTGTCCGCAACAACATTGCGGCGGAACGCCAGATTGTTCACGTTAAACGCAAACGTCTTGCCGTTCCGGTCCGCCTGGACATGGCCGAAATCAAAAACCGAGAAAGTGTTGGCGAACGGATGCTCTGGCCGATAGCGAGTTTTGCCGGCTACAACATCGGCTCCACGGGAGTAAGCCAAGGCGATTCTGTCCAGCCAATCCGCGACTGGGATGCAGTCGGCGTCGATCAGGGCAATCATGTCGCCGCAAGCTAATTCGAACCCAAGGTTCTTCATCGCCAGATAAGTGCCATGGTCAATGAAAACTGTCTTGACGTTTGGGAAATTGGCATGCAGAAATTCCGCCAAATCGCCGGCGCTCTTCTCCACTACAACCAGAATTTCAGTGAGGTGCCGCGGATAAGACTGTTCACCCAGCCGGCCAAGAACCGAGGCGACCTGTGCTTGAACCTCCTCCTTGGGGTATTCACGCGTGATCGTGTAGGTCTCGATCACTACCGAAATCATTGGAGACGCGGTGGTCGTACCTTCTGTTGATGTCACGCTGACCCCTTCAGGGACCGCGGCGCCCCAGCCACGCCCAAAAAGTCTAACAGGCCATTCCAGTAACCCAAGAACTCGCCGCAGGACCATGCCGCAAGGCCCAACAAGACGATCGGGGACGCCTGCACGAACTGGCCGATATAGATGCGGTTTCTGAGGACCCTCACCAGGATCCTTGATAAGAGGAGCAACGGCAGAAGAGGCGATCCGAGCGCGTACACTGCGGTTGATTGCGCCCGCATTTTCTGCTCCTGGATCCGGACAGTCGCGAAGGCGCGGCCGTGCATGACCTGCTTGGGCAGAAATCGGCGCAGCCTCGTAAAGTTGAAGTGCCGGACACGAATGGCGGGCTGGAACACAGGTAACTGGCCATCGGCGCGGGCACGCCAATTAAACGCGGTATCGGAGCAGTACGTGCGCTCCAGAAAAGGACCGTATTTCTCAAAAGCCCATCGCTTGATCGATAGACTGCCGGTGGGCACCTCGTGTACACGGCGTGCCCTCCCTCCGGGCATCCACTGGCTAAGTTCGCAAAAGTACGCTGCCCAGCCGATCTGGCTGGTTGGATTTGCGTTCTCAAACGCCCCGCCAATCAAAGGATCAGGACCTTGATGCGCTAGCAGGATCTGTTCGGCCCAGTCTGCCGGCACAATGCAATCGGAGTCCAGGAAGGCGACTACGTCTCCGGAAGCGTGCTGAAGCCCGATATTCCGCGCATCCCCTGGATACTTCCGCTCCGAGAAGGCGAATAACCGCACGTGCGGGAACTCGCGACCGACCAATTCCGCGGTTCCATCACAACCGCTGTCGACGAGGATGACTTCGTCTGGCTGGCACGTCTGCTCTTGCAGTGAAACGAGGCAACCCTGGATCGTCGTGAAGGAGTGGTAGGAGGCGATTACAACCGATAGCCCGGGCACGTTTCTCCTCTTATAACCCATCTTTTTCAATCGCGGGGCTCTGGGGCAATCCTGCCGCCGCCTAGCGCCTGTCCGCAAGCGCGGAAGCACCCGCGTGGTCTGCCTGCCGGCGCGTCGAGAAGAGATGAGGAAGGAATTCTCTCAAGTAGCCCGCTCCCACTGCGATCTGTGAAATCGCGATGGCGCAAATCGTGCGCATCGCGTTCCATCCGGAGTTGCCGCGAAGAGGCGCGCGCCAGATCTCCCAATGGAGCGCGAACGTTTCGAATCGTACGCGATAGCCCGCTGCGCGCGCTATCTGGCGATAGCGGCGTGCACCCCGGCCGTAGCGGAAATGCTGCCTCCAGTACGCTTTCAGGCCGGGCTGCTGCCGGTGCAGTACAACGGCGTTGGGTTCGTAGACCAGTCCGAATCCGCGCTGCAGCCACCTTCCACAGAACTCGCGGTCTTCTCCGGCGGCCGCCGGAAATTGCAGATGGAAGCCTCCTGTTTCGCGGAACAGCCGCGCAGGCACAGCGATGTTATTGGACGCGAAGAAGCGGGCATCGTGCCCAGGGCGGTTGTAGTAGGTATAAATCGAGTCCAGGACTGACTGGCTGGCGGTCGCATATAAATCTTCAGGGGCCGCATTCACAGTACGCCCCCCGATCATGTGATTGGGAAACCGCTGCCAGGACGCCTCGATTGCGCTCAGCCAATCCGGCGCCGGTTCACAATCGTCATCCGTGAAAACAAGAACCTGACCAGAAGCGTGATCGGATCCCCGGTTGCGCGCCATCGCGGGCCCTGCATGCGCCTGTCTCACCAGTTGGACGCAAAGGCGGCTGCTGATCGCCGGAGTCAAGCTTTCCAAATCGGCTGTACCGCCGTCATCCACGAGGATGACTTCGAATTGGTCCTTGGGATAGTTGAGGTTCGCTAGTGCCTCCAGGCACGCGCGGACCCGCTCTCGCCGGTTGAACGTCGGGACGATCACCGAAAAAAAATTGGCTGTCACTTGGGAATTCTGTGAGGTCAAACGATACCTTGTGGTCCATCATAGCTCCCTGTGAAGCGTGGATGTGAGCTGCCGTGCCACGGCACTGATCTGGTTCTGTCATCCGACGTCCCCGTATAATCGTTCCATGAATCTGGTGCCGGGATTCGTGTCCCGCGTGGTGGAAAGAGTCCAATACGGCAAGAGGCCTAATAACGCGACCCCGATGGACTGGAACAAGTGTTTTCCACCCCATCGCGTGGTGGGCAACGTATATTACGTTGGCTCAAGCTTCATCGCATCGTTCCTCATCGCCACTTCAGAGGGACACTTTCTACTGAATAGCGGGACCGAAGAAACTGTTTCACTGATCCGGTCCGGCATCGAGGAGCTGGGCTTCCGGTTTGCCGACATAAAAATTCTGCTTTCGGGACACGCGCACATCGATCACGTCGGCGGCCATCAGTTAATCCGGCAACTGACTGGGGCGCGTGTCATGGCCATGGACGGCGACGATATGCTGATTTCCAGTGGAGGCGCCGCCGACTTCCACTACGCTGACCGGTGGAAGTGGACCGGGTGCCCTGTAGATCACATTTTGCACGACGGAGAGATTGTCACTCTGGGCGGTGTGTCGCTGACTGCGCACTTAACGCCCGGTCACACCGAGGGCTGCACAACGTGGGCGTTTACCACCGAGGATCGAGGCAGACCGTGCCGCGTGGTCGTGGTAGCAAGCGCCCGCGCCAACCCCGGCTACCGGCTTGTGAACAATCCCAAGTATCCCGGTATTGTTGAAGACTTCGAGCGCACATTTCGCGTTCTCAGATCGCTGTCATGCGACGTCTTTCTAGGCGCTCACGGTTGGTACTATGGTCTGGAATCGAAGTTCGCAGCCTTGTCCAAAGCCGAGACGAATCCATTTATGGATCCCCAAGGCTATCGCGATTTCCTTGAGAGAAGCGAGAAAGCTTTTCGTGTTGAGCTGGCACGCCAGCGAGACAAGCGTTGAGTCGGCAGATGTCGTGCTGAAGCTGTGTTTGCGTGCGGATTCTCTTAGTTAGCGACTCCTACACGCCCTCGGACGGCGCTGACCCCTGCTGGCCCGGCGCAGTCGTGCGAAAAATATGAAACATCGTGACGCCTCCGTGAGTCACACATCATCCGCGCCCGAGAGCCTAAGGAGGTTGTGTAGTTTGAAGCTGACAACGCAAACAGACTGGAATGTTGCCGGGAGGGCCCATCCTGCCAACATGACGCCACGAGGCTGGTTGTCCGAGAAACTGTCGCCGCGCCAGGCACAGATCTGTCAACTGCTCTTTGAGGGCCTGACTTGCAAGGAAATCGCCGAACGCCTGAATCTTTCTTGTAAGACCGCACAGACCCACATCGACAATTCTTACCGGAAGCTTGGTGTGCGGAACCGCGCCCAGCTTTATCATAGAATGATGGCCATTATGCCGGCGACGACCGACGCTGGTCTCATGGAGCGCATCTCCCGGCTAGAGCGGCGGCTCGATCTGATCGCCCAGGTGTTTCAAAGCTTCGCCTCCCTTGTGCCGGAGGGTAGCCTGCCAGGCCACGCAGAACCCGATCACGGGGACAAGGTTATGCAGGAAAGCTTGCAGCAGGCGCACCACGCCTGACGTGTCCCTGACCAGCAGCTGCTAAGGCGCCCCTGAGAGGCTAGACGCTTGGACCTAAGGCAGCGCGAACACGTGCAGCGTTAAACCCGCGACGATTGCCACATATTGCTTGCCGTTCTTGCCCGCATAGGTCATCGGGTCCGCGTTGCCCGTGGCGTCCATTTTGAAAGCCCACAGCTCTTTTCCGGTCTTCGCGTCAATCGCGCGGAAGCGCTTGTCGCTCACCGAGCCAATGAACACCAGGCCGCCGGCCGTAGCGGTTGGGCCCGCAAATCCTCCAGCACGCCCCGTGTCCTGTCTTTGCGGTCCTAAGTCTTCGGTGATTCCAAGCGGCACTTGCCACGCGAATTCGCCCGTATTCGCGTTCACCGCGGTCAGCCGGCCCCATGGTGGTTTTTGGCAGGGCCAATTCGCTCTCGTACCATCTGCCTCTTTTACCGGCACGCTAAAGGTGTGGAACGGCCCTGGGCCATCCACGCCCGCCCGAGTGTATTCAAGCGGCGAACCATGTTCGTCGAACGAATACTCGACACCGGGCTTCTTTTTCTCGGTCCAGCCGACTTGGCCCTGATCCTGCGTGTAGGCGAACACGTAGCCCAGTTTGGGGTCCGTCGCAATGCCGCCCCAATTGGTGCCGCCGGTGGCGCCGGGAAAGATGATGGTCGATTTCGGCGGCTTGCCGTCTTCATGGAATAGGAACGGAGTGAACGGCCCGGCGTTATAGAATCCGCCGCTCCGCTCGACTAGCTCCTTGCAGGCCTTGGCGTGTTCGGGCGTCGTGTCTTCAGCCATGACCAGGTCTTCTGGTTTGTAGTCCATCCGCGCCAGCGGCGGCGGCTTCAGCGGGAATGGCTGCGTCGGCGAATACCACTCGCCCGGCACATCGCCAGCGGCGACTTTTCGCTCTTCCACGCCGAAAACCGGTTTGCCCGACTCGCGGTTCAGTATGAACATCCACCCGGTCTTGCCGATCTGCGCCAGCGCCGGAATCTTCTTACCGTTCACGGTGATGTCGATCAACGCCGGAGCCGGCGGATTATCGTAATCCCACAAATCATGATGCACGGTCTGGAAATACCATTTCAATTTGCCCGTCTCGGCATCCACGGCGACAACGGAATTGCCGAACAGATTCGCGCCCGGACGGTCTCCGCCATAATAGTTGGAAGCAGGTCCGTCTACGGGCATGTAGAGAATGTCGCGCTGCGCGTCCACGGTCATCGGCCACGCCCATACGTTTGTTCCGGAGCGGCCCTTCCAACCGTCATTCAGCCAGGTTTCATGCCCTATTTCGCCGGGCCGCGGCACAGTGTGAAATTCCCACAGTTTGGCGCCCGTCCGTGCGTCGTAGGTGCGCGTGTCGCCCGGTTGGCCAACCGGCAACTCCAGCACACCAGCTCCCACCATGACAAGATTTTTGAAAATCGTGGGAACGCCATTATAGCCAACCACCATGTCCACGACCCCTTCTTTACCGAAACCCGGATCGATCTTGCCCGTATTGGCGTTGAGCGCGATCAGATTGCGCCCGGCGGTGAATATAATGCGCGGCGGGTTCTCCTGATCGCCCGGCCAATAGGCCACGCCGCGCGTGGAGGGCCGCGCTCCGGTAACTGTGTAGCTCCAAATTTCTTTGCCCGTCTCGCCATCTAGCGCCACAACGCGATTCGAGGCTGTCACATATAGGACGCCATTGATGACAATCGGCGTCGCTTCCGAGCCGCCTCCGCCGAAACGGGGCGGCGCCGCCTCGCCGCGCAGCGAATAGGTGAACGCCGGCGCCAGCTTCGAGACATTGGTTGTGTTGATCTGCTTGAGCTCCGAATAGCGCGTGCTGCCCGGATCATGGTCGTAGGACGGCCAGTCGCCCGGCGAAACCTTGTGCTCGGGAGGCTTAGCCGCCAGCGCTGAAACCAGGGTCAGGCTGCATACGACAGCGATGCACTTAAGGCGTCTGAATTGTGTTCCCATTCCGATACGCCATGCTATCACGTGGCGCACGAAACCGTGTGATATTGCTCTACTTACTGCTGGCGGAAGTTCGCGACAAACTTCAGCATCGCGTCCCGTTCACCGTCGTCCAATTTGCCATCACCGTTCTTATCAAACAACTTGAAGAGCTTGGTGAGACGCTCGGCGGTTGTCGGCGAGAGCATTTCGTACGGCAAGTCTTGAAGAGTCGTCACTTGGCTGAAGAATTGTTCCACGTATTGGCGCCCCACATCGCGCCGGAATTCCCGGATGTCGTCGCGCGTTGGCAGTAGCACCGATAGGAAGGCGAGGCACATTTCGTCCGTGGTCTGCTCGCCCCAATGCACTCGTACAGGCGGATGCGCGGGATTGCTCGGATTGTTTTTCGAATTGTCGTATGTATACTCCAGTTCGATGCGCGTCCCTTTGGGCAGATCGAGCGGCGTGCGGTACCGGTACGCGCTCTGCCAGTTGAAGTCCCAGTTCTTGATCCAGATCAAGGGCTTCGTGGATCCATCCGGCAGGTTCGCAGTGATCTTCATTTCCTTGCCCAGGTAATGCGCGTGCGGAGTAACGCCGGCCAACTGGATGTCACGCGGCAGGACCAGCGATGCCTTCACCACGTAATGCGAGTCACCGGGAGCGATGTCCAGGTGATGATTGAACAGGAGGATTGAAGTGCGTCCCTTCGTGGGCGGCCCGGAAAACGCCAAGCCCAGGGACGACTGATCTTGCTCGGGCTTGCCCGACAGATGGTAGTGAATCTGCACCACCACGTCCATGCCCTGGCGAATTGGCTCGGAGACTGATGGATCGCGCGGGATGGGCGTATATCCAGGCACCCATCCGCCAATCAGGCCCGCAGCCTGGAAGCCGGGCCCGCCAAAACAGGGATAGCTGTGGTCGGGACTGGATGCCGCCATCTCGCGCGCCTTTCCGCTGGCGTCGAGAAAGACCAGTGCGTGATGCACGACCTGGCGGTTGCCCGGCCGGAATTCAATGCCGTCGACGTATACATCGTGGTCGAGGCCAGTGGGCAGCACGAAGCAACGATACTGATCCGGCCCATCGGCCGGTAGAGTGTGCGGCGACTCCATCGTGAGAACCAGGTCCGGCGTCCCTCCCAGCCAGCCATCGGCGAATTTCGGCGGCTGCGGCAGGTCGGCCGGATCTCCCTCTGGCCTTCCGTTTTTCGCCCACTCTTGAATGAGCGCGATCTGATCTTCGGTGAGGCGGCGGACATTCGCGAAATCGCCATAACCAGGCTCCGGCTTCCAAGGCGGCATGAACCGTTTGCTTACTGCGCCAGCGATCAGCGCGGCCCGCTTGGATGCGTCCTGATAGGTGAGCAACGAAAACGGGGCTACTTGGCCCGGCCGGTGACACGTGGCGCAATTGGCGTACAGAATCGGAGCAACATCCCTGTTAAATGTCGGTGTCGCCGCTGCTGCCGAAGCGGTCAACGCGGCGAAACTCGCTATCAAGATCGTCCAGCGTCCCCTCATCGGTCCCTCTACTTCACTTGATTGATGGCGCAACCGAAGGCCTCAGTCCGGGGATGGGGCACGGGTCGTCCGGCTAACACCGCATCGAGGGCGACGCGCAGGTCGAACACCGTGGGCACGGGCCGCCGCTTGTCGAAATCTTCCACGCGATTATCGATGCGCCCCAGGTACAGCAGGTTTCCAGAACTGGAAAGCACGGCCGCCTCCGGGATCGTCGTCGCGCCGGTCAGCTTAACCAAAACCTGCTTCGGATCGAACAGCACTGGGAACGAGAACCGGTACTCCTTGGCGTGCTCGATGACTTCGGCATCGGCAATCGTGGTGTCCGCCTGCACGGCGTAAAACGCGACGCCGCGCGATTCGTAGTCCTGGCGGATGCGGTTCATTTCCGGCACGTCGTTATTGCTCAATGGGCAGTCAGTCGTCGTATAGAATACGACGATGGCTTTCTTACCGTTCCATTCATCCGAGGAATGAATGGCGTTGTGCGTATCGCGTAGGGAAAACTGAAGTGGAAGGGCGGCCCAGGCGCCAGCGCCCAGGAGCGCGCCCGTGAGCAAAATGCGGGGTGTCACCCTTTCAGCTTAATTCGTCTTCAGCTCTGCGTACAATTGACGGATAAATCGTTCCGAGGTGGTGGCTGCACCGGGAACTTTGTCGTCGTATTCGGACGTGGGTTTCGCGGCGAGCACTTCATCTACGGTCTTGCCTTCTTCCACCAGGGCTTTTACGCGATCCCGGATCGACAGAATCATGTCGCGGTGCGCGATCAAGGCACTGCGATCGACGATGACACCGTGGCCCGGTATGATTTTCGTATCGGGACCGGCCAATCCAATCGTCGTGCCCAGGCCCGCCAGCATGCCATCCAGGCTCCCGCCGTTTGTGCGATCGATATTCGGAAAGCCCAGCGATCGGAAGTAATCGCCTGTCATCAGCACGTTCGCCTTCGTGAATTGAACCAGCGTGTCGCCGTCGGTGTGGGCGCGACGGATTGGAATTAGACGGATATCTTCACCGTCCAAGTGAACGGTCACGGGGCCGTCGTAAGTAATGATGGGAAGGGCCTCGTGTGGAGCGGGAACGCCCGGCGTGCCGTTGGCCGCCGGGGAGGGATGAGCCAGACGATAACGCAGTTGATCGCGCGCGAGAATCGTGACGCCCATCTTAGCGAAATTGGCGTCGCCGCCCGTGTGATCTCCGTGTACGTGCGTGTTCACCATGAACCGGATGGGACGGTCGGAGAGTTGATGGATGGCGGCCGCGATCTTCTCGGATAATGGGGCGAACTCGGAATCCACCATGAAGACGCCGTCGGGACCGGTCAGCACGCCGATGGTGCCGCCCTGGCCTTCCAGCGTGTAGAAGTTGTCGGTAATCTTCGTCGTCTTGATTTGAACCTTGCTGAAATCAGGTTGTGGGCCCTGCGCATAGCCTGAAACAGCCAGCGCCGCCGTCATCGCCAATCCAACCGCCGTTAGCTTCATATCCTTGCCTCCATCGGGACTCAGTCTATCATTGCTTACTGGCCGTCCGGTGAGAACGCCAGCAGCACGTTGCCCGGCATGCCGCCGAACCGAGGGTACCCCGAATTGACGAACACCATGCCGTTCACCACCACCGGCCCTGGTCCATCGAGCGTTCCACCGTGCCCCGCGATACCATTGACCGTCTGATACGCGCGCGCCGTATCGAAATCCCACAGAACTTTCCCATCCTCGGCGGCGTAGGCGCGCAGATGCCCGTCCATCGATCCGGAAAAGACGACGCCCGGGATCGCGGTAACCGCGGCCGATTGCGCCGGACTGCAGTTGGTCTTATTGCCACAGGGAACCGGTGGCACGTACCAGGCCTTGCTTCCATCCGCGATGCGCAGCGCCGTCAGGCCGCCGCCTTGGCTTGGGTCCAAAGTGCGCGCCATCTTGCCCGTGACGAAGTGCGCGTCCGATGCTGCGGCATAGACGCGCTGGCCGTCGCTCGCCATGCCCCACTGCACGCCGCCGATGGTGCCGCCTTTGCCGACGCGCGCTTGCCAGACGATGTCACCGTTGTGGTCCGGATCGAGCGCGTAGACCATGCCGGATTTCTGCCCCGCCAGCAGCAAGTCGCGGCCGCCCGCGCTCTTCGCGAGAATCGCCGAGGAGCCGAAGTCATAATCGGGGCCTTTGCTGTCTGGACAATTCACGCCCTTGACGCCGCAGGCCGACGTGTAAGCGTCGCCCGCCACGGTCTGTTTGGCCCATAGGATCTTGCCGTTTGCCATGTCGAGCGCCATGACGGCATCGCTGGTTTTCGTCGCGGGATCCGAGTAGTTGTCGCCGGTCGTCACATAGAGGCGCCTGTGCTTGAGATCCAGCGTCGGTGTGGACCACACGCCCGCCCCCGAGGGTCCGAAGCGCGGCGTGCCGATCGAGTTCTTGCCGTTCTGTTTCGGTAGCTCTGCGATGGTGTACGTCTTCCATACGGTCGAGCCATCGCGAATCCGCAGCGCGCTCACACTGCCGCGGAACGTGCAGCAGGCATATTCAGGGTTCAGCGACCGCGTCTCTTCCCAGGACGCGACCGGCACATACGCGATGCCCTCGTGCACCAGCGCCGCGCCCGTCAACCGGGCCGCTTCGTGCTCCTCCACGCGCTTCTTCCAGAGCAGACGGCCGTTCTCTGCTTGCAAAGCGTAAAACCAGCCGACAATATCGCTGAACAGAAGCACATGGCCGCTACTCAAGGGTGCGGCGGTGATCGCGGACCGCACCGGCCCGCTGGCTTGGAAGGTCCATTGCAGGCATCCCGTGTCCGCGCGCAGCGCTTGCACCATGCCGCCCGCGCTGCCGACGAACACTTGGCCGTCGATCACCGTCGGCTGGGCCCAGGCCGCGATGTCGCCTTCAAATGCGTAAGCCCATTTCAATTTCAGATGTCCCACCTGCCCGAGGGTCAGTCCGGCTGCGGCAGCGGACTGGAACCGAGCGTTATCCGAAGCCGGACTCCATCCATTCCACGCGAACTTCGGCGAGTTCGAAATCCTGACGCTGCGGTCGCTGCAGAACGCGCTGGCGGGCGGACCTGGCTCGGGACCGGCCTTTCCCAAATAAGCAGCCACAGCTTCACGTTCGCTGCGGCCCAGCGGATATGCCACGGTCATCATGACGCCCGAGTCCATCGCGCGCTGAATGCGCGATACCGGCAATTTCTCCAGCGCCGCGCGAGGTGGAATCCGCTCGCCGCCCTGATCGTGACAGCCCGCGCAGCGCTGCTTATATACGGCCTCGCCGGAAACATCGGCCGCGCGCGATGACACGGATCCAATACAGAGCAAGCCCACTAAAAGGAATACAAACCGGTTCATTGTCGGCGAGTCTATCATAAGCCTCCCGCCGAATGATACGATGTCAGTCCTGGCAATGAAGAGATATTTGATCCTGGCCCTGTTACCGCTTTTACCGGCCTTGGGAGCAGGCGACGAAAGCGTCGTCCAGCAAGCCGACCGCGCACTGGCTCAGTCCGTCACCGCCGGCGACCAAGCCAAAACGCGAGCCTTTCTCGACAAAGATTTCACCTGGACGGACTCGAAGGGACGAACCCAAACGGCGGCGGAGTTTCTCGACCGCCTTGCTCCTTCGATGCAGGTAGGGGACACACAAGTCCAGGTTCATATCTATGGACAGGTCGGCGTTGTCACCTCTCTCCGCGGCAGGGAGCGCGGAATGCGCATCTGGGTGAAGCGGCCGGTGGGCTGGCGCGTTCTGGTTTCGCAGGATGTTTCGTTCCCCAATTCTCCCTCCAAAGGGGCGCCTCAGCCGCAAGACTGCGAGAACCCATGCAAGACTGTACCCTATCACCCCAAGGACGCCGA
>Ga0335078_10012042_pt1 | contig 12837 bp, 11 predicted proteins | sample Lox_Sample_32_FD_206711 | JGI IMG/M metagenome (GOLD analysis project Ga0335078, IMG submission 206711) | Soil microbial communities from Loxahatchee National Wildlife Refuge, Florida, United States - Lox_Sample_3.2 | ecosystem: Environmental > Terrestrial > Soil > Wetlands | place: USA... | reverse complement strand
ATGAGTCCGTCCTTGATGCCCTGACACGCGAGGTCCTCGAGGAAACCGGGCTCGAAGTCGTCGCGCGCCGGCTGCTGTACGTCTCGGAGATGGTGCAGTCGGTGCGCAGCCACGATCTCGAGTTGGTGTTCCTGGCCGAGGCAAACGGCATCCCGACCCTCAATGGGTTCAAGGCGATCGACCTCGACGGTGGTGAGTGGCCCCCGATCCGCCCGCCGATCCTCGGGCAGATCGTTGACGACCTTGCCCGGGGATGGCGCGACACCCCGAGATGGCTCGGGAACCTCGCAGATCTTCCCCGTCTCATCGAGTCGTTCAGGCCGCGCTGAGGATGGCCGTCCAGATCCAATCGATCGAGCGAGCCGCGGCTGTCCTGCGGCTCCTGACCGCAGATTCCCGCCCGCGCGCGTTGGCCGAGCTGGCCGTCGAGCTGCAGCTTGCCAAGGGGACCGTCTACGGGATCCTGCGCACCCTGCAGACGGTCGGCTTCGTCGAGCAGGACACCGAATCGCGCAAGTATCAGCTGGGCGCCGCGCTGCTCCACATCGGATCGAGCTACCTGAACGGAAGCGAGCTGCGCCGACGCGCGATCGGCGGTGCGCGCACGCTGGCCACGCAGACCGGGGAGAGTGTGCGGATCGGGACGGTGCACGAGAACTCGGTGCTGATCGTCCATCACGTCCCAAGCCCCGATGAGCGGCTCCCGACTCCCGAAGTCGGCAGCGTGATGCCGCTGCACGCCACCGCGCTGGGGAAGGCGCTGCTCGCCTACCACCCCGGCCTCGCCGCCGCGGCGCAAAGGCACGCAATGGCCAGCTGCACCGCGGCGACGATCACCGACCCGGATTGTCTGAGCCCGCAGCTCGAACAGATCTCAGAGCGCGGTTGGGCCAGCGACGTCGGTGAATTCCTCCCCTGGATCGCCTCGATCGCCGCGCCGATCCAGGACCGGAGTGACTGTGTGGTTGGTGCGATCGCGATCTCGGGCCAGACCGCGCGCATCTACCCGGACCGCTCGCCGCCAGCTGCTCTAGTCGACAACGTGATGGAGGCCGCCCACGGGATCTCGCGCGAGCTCGGGGGACGCTCGTGGTAACCGTGCGCCGTCGCACCGGGGTGTCAGTCACACATGACCAGCGCGTTGAGCTATGCGCGCGCGCGTAGGCGCTTGCACCGGTTGGAGATGCGAGAGTCTCGCACCCCCAACCCCAACCCAGGCGGCGGCCCTCAGGCGCTCGCGGGCGACTGAGCGGTACGCAGGCCGATCGCGAAGTCGCCGTGAGCGCTAACGCGATGCAGATGCAGGTGAGACCTCAGACCGGCGGCGAAGTCGCCGTGGTGCCCCGCCGGGGCCTTGGGCATTCCGTGCATGCCCGTCGCGAAATCTCCACGGACAGCAAGCGTCTCCGGCTTGGTGCGGACGCCTGCCGCGAAGTCGCCCGGAACAGGCACCGACATAACCACTGATGAATTGGCCTCCATTGCTTACCTCCAAATAGGCGGAATACAAGGTAGAGGCCATCAGCGGCCCTAGCCGCAGTCGGAGCGAGCCTCATCGCTCGATCTCAATGTATAGCAGCCCCATCGGCAAGAACCGTGAGCTACTTGAGCGATTTTCGTAAAAGTGTGCACCTGGCCGGCAAGCGAAGGCTCCACGAGACCAGCCGGCACAGACGTTCAGTCTCAGGCAGCATCGCATGTCAATCGCTGAGGCGCGTCGGCGCGCGCTCATGGGACCGTTCCCGGGGCATCGCGACCTATCACGATCCAGGCTCGCGCACGGCGTCCGCTTGCACGGCGGATTTCGTCGCCGAGGCCCTGATCCTGTGGGGTCGCACCACTTGCATACCACCGGTTACCGGCTTCGCTTGGACGGCTCCGTGCGACCGCGGCGGCGCTGGGGGTGTCTCGATTCGTCTGTCGATTCAGCTGACCGCAGACCGTCCGACAGAGCAGGTATGGTTAATGGCGTAGGTGCGATGAAGCCCGCGTAACTCCAGGCCCGGGGTATGAGCCCGGACGAGGATGATGGCTTCTATCTGTAACTCGAGATAGAGGTCCCGGAGAAGAGCCGCGTGGGCGACGCCCTGCAGGTCCTTCAGAGTCTTGTCGTCCTCCTCGCCGCGCCCCTGTATGCGGGGGTGCTGGCACGCGCGGAGGCCATCGTGCAATGCAAGCGTGGGCCGAGCGTGCTGCAGCCTTACCGCGATCTGCGCAAGCTGCTTCGCAAGGGCAGCGCGACCTCCGACCAGGCCTCATGGATTTTCCACGGCGCCCCGTTCGTGGCGTTCGCCTGTTACCTGACGGTCTCGGCGATCGTTCCGATCATCACCGACGAGCCGCTGCCGCTCGCGTTCCTGGCCGACCTGATCGGGGGCGCCTTCGTCCTGAGCCTGGCGAGCTTTGCCATCTCGCTCGCCGCGTTCGACACCGCCAGTCCGCTTGGCGGGCTGGGCGCGAGCCGGACAACCTGGATCGGCAGCTTCGCCGAGCCGGCCTTGATCCTGGTCTTCTTCACGGTCGGGGCGCTGTCGCGGTCGGACAACCCGTATCTCGAGAACCACGCGCTCGCGAACTCGGGGGCCGCGTACGTACTTCCGACTCACATGCTCGGCGCGATCGCTTTCTTCATGCTCGTGCTGGCGGAGACCGGCCGGATTCCGATCGACAACCCGAGCGGGACGATCGAGATCTCGATGATCGAGGAGAGCCGCGTGCTCGAGTACTCGGGCCGCGAGTACGCGCTGGTCAAGTGGGGGTCGTGGATGAAGCTGTTCCTGCTGTCGGCGGTATTCATGAACGTGTTCGTTATCCCTTGGGGGCTGGGGAGCGCGAGCAGCCTGCTGGGAGGCCTGCTCGGGATCCTCGCCCTGTTCGGCAAGCTCGCGGTCTGCGGCGCGGTGATCGTGGTCATCGACAGCTCGTTCGCGAAGCTGCGCTTCTTCCGGATCGCTGAGTACCTCGGGGCGGCGTTCCTGTTGGCGCTGATCGGAATCGCGACCTCCTACGTGCTTGGAACCTGAGAGATGAGATTGATTCAGTTCGCCGTGGTCGAGAGCCTGTCCGCGACTTCCCCGGAGGGAGTCTTGCTCGACATCGCCGCGGTGACGATCCTGCTGTGCGCGTTCGCCTGTCTGGGCTCGAAGCTGTTCGACCGGTACGTGATCTACTACGGTGCGCAGTCGATCGTGCTGTCGTTTGCCGCCGCGGTGGTCGCGCTGCACGAGCACGACGCCGGGCTGTGGGTGCTCGCCGCGCTGACGTTGTTGATCAAGGGGATCGGGATCCCGTATGGCACCCGGCACTTTCTGATCGAGCGGTTCGAGCTCAAACGTGACGTATCCCTTTCCACAGGCCTGTCGAGCTCGCTGATCTTCGGGGCCTTCCTGACGGCGTTCGCCTTTCTGGTGATCCGGTCGGGGACGGTTCCGAACGGTCTGGTGGCTCAGGCAGTCGTGCCGATTTCCACCGCGGTGATCCTGCTCGGGGCGCTGTGCATGGTCGTGCGCCGGCACACGATCGCGCAGCTGATCGGATGGCTGATCATCGAGAACGGGGTGTTCCTGGGGGCGATCGCGATCGTCGCGACGTTCCCGTTCATCGTCGAGGCCGGCGTGTTTCTCGATGCCGTCGCCGCGGTGCTGATCATGATCGCGTTCGTGTCAGGGCTGGCGCGCCAGCTCGCCGAGGCGAGTGCTCCCGAGCTCAGGCAGCTGTCGGAATGATCGCGCTCGCCGTGATCGTCGTGCTGCTGCCGCTGACCCCCGCGCTGGCGAGCGCGCTCACGGCGCGCGCGCGACCGCTCGGAGCCGTGGCGGTCGTATCGGGATTGGCCACGCTCGCGGTCGCGGTCGCGATTGCCGTCGGCGTGAGCGGCGGTCAGCGTGTACGCGGCCTCAGCGGGTTTCTCTACCTCGACCCGTTGAGCGGGTTCTTCCTGGCCACGATCGCGGTCGTGGTCGCGTTGGCCAGCATCGGCTCGGCGGCGTACGTCCGAGCCGAGGAGCAGCGCGCGAAGCTGCGGCCGCTCCAGGTGAGGCTGTACTTCATCTTCTTCGCGATCTTCGCGTCGATGATGCTGGCCTCGTTCGAGACCGGCAACCTCGGGCTGCTGTGGGTGCTGATCGAGGCGAGCACGCTCGCGAGCTGCGTGCTCGTCGGCCTCGAGGGGAAACCCGTATCGCTCGAGGCGGCATGGAAGTACATCATCATCAGCTCGTTCGGGGTGACGATCGCGCTCGTGGGGACGCTGTTCCTGTACTTCGCGGCGAGCGACCTCCCGGGCTCGCCCACCCAACACCTCACGTGGTCGTTCCTGTTCGCCCACGCTGGCGGGCTTGGCGCGCAGAGCCTGAGGCTGGCCTTTCTGCTGGCGTTGATCGGCTACGGGACGAAAGTCGGACTGGCGCCGATGCACACCTGGCTGCCCGATGCCCACTCGGAGGCGCCGAGCCCCGCCAGCGCGATGCTGTCCGCCGCACTGCTCAACACCGGCATGTACGCGATCATCCGCTTCCAGGCACTCACCCGTGCAGAGCTGGGAAGTCACTACGCCGGGCGGATCCTGCTGATCTTTGGCTTTGCCTCGGTGATCGTCGGGGCGCTGTTCATCGTCCTGCGCGGCAACTACAAGCGCCTGTTCGCGTATTCGTCGGTCGAGCACATGGGGATCATCGCGATCGCGCTCGGCTTCGGCGGAGTGCTCGGCTTCTACGGCGCGCTGCTTCACACCCTCACTCATGCGATCGGGAAGGCGGTGCTGTTCCTGACCAGCGGCGACCTCGTGCTTCGCTACCGCACCCGGCTCGTGGACGAGGTCCACGGGGTGCTGAGCGTGACCCCGCTCACCGGCGCGATCCTGCTCCTGGCCGCGCTCGCCGTCGCCGGCTCGCCACCATTCGGGCTGTTCCTCAGCGAGTTCACGATCGTCCGGGCGGGGCTCCAGCACTCGAGCGTCGTGCTCGTGGCCGCCCTCCTGGTGCTGCTCGCGATCGTGTTCATCGCGCTCGTGGGCGCGGCGGCGGGAATGGCGCTCGGAGACTCCCCGGCTCGCCCCACCGCCGGCCCAGCCTACGTGGAGCGCTCCGGGCGCCTGCTCGCCGCGACCCCGCTGGTCGCCGGCCTGGCCATGCTCCTGGTGCTCGGATTGTGGATCCCCGGCGGCCTCGATCGGCTGATCCTGCAGTCGATCCACGCGATCTCATGAGCGAGCGACGCGGCCAGTCGAGGCTGAACGGCGACGGAGTGGCGCTGCTTCCAGGTGCCGACCGAATTCAGATAGAGCGCGTCGAGACGGCCCGGCTCGCGTCGCTCAGTCACGACCTGTGGATTGAGCACGGCGCGCGACTAGCCGATCTGTTCGCCGAGGAAGACGACGCCGGCGTGGTCGTTCTGCGCAGCGTGTACGCGCTCGACGGCGAGAGCTGCTACCGGGTGCTCGAGTGCGAGCTCGATGGGGACCAGTTTCCTCCACTGTCCGATCTCGACCCAGCCGCGTTCATAGAGGAATGCGAGATCTATGAGCAGTATGGCGTGCGCCCCGACAACGGCAGGCGACTGAACCGGGTGCTGGTGCCGCCGCATCGCGCCGAGCGCTTCCCGAGACTCGGGCGACGCGAGCGCAGGCGCCTCGCGCGCGACTACGAGCCGCACATGGTCAGTGGCGAGGCATTCGAATTTCCGTTCGGACCGGTTCGGGTCGCCGGGTGGGAATCCCTGTACATGGGACTGGTGACGACCGGTGAAGAGGTGCTCGACCTGTACCTGTTCCACTGGCACAAGCACCGTGGAGTTGAGCGTCGGCTGGTCGGACTGGACCCACAACGCGCCGCCTTTTTCGCCGAGCGAGCGGATGGGTTGTCGTCGGTTGGCAACACGCTCGCGTTCTGCCGAGCGGTCGAGATGGCCGCCGGCATCGACGTCCCCGATCCAGCGGCGCATACCCGGTCGGTAGCGCTCGAGCTCGAGCGCATCTACAACCACGCCGCCGCGGTGGCGGCACTGTGCCAGACCACCGGCCTGTCGGTCGGTCAGGCGCGGAGCGAGATCGTGCTCGAACAGCTGCTGCGCCTGAACCTGGCGGCGTTCGGCCATCGCTACCTGTTCGACGTCGTCTGTCCGGGCGGCGTGCGCCGCCAACCGGACGCCGATCAGATCCGGGAGCTGCTGCCCGCGGCATTAAGTGAGTTCCGCTACGTGGTCAATGCGCTGCTGGTGACGAACTCGCACGTCGACCGGTTGGAGTCGACCGGCCTCGTCAGCCCGGAGAATGCCCACGGTCTGTCACTGGTGGGTCCGGTCGCGCGGGCATCCGGGCAGGCGATAGATGTCCGCCGCGACCATCCCACCGGTGTCGGCGACGACCCAGCGCCCCGCGTCGCGACTCGCGAGGCCGGCGACGTGCTCGCCCGGATGCGCGTGATGGTCGAGGAGGTGGGAGAGGCGGCAAGGCTGATCGATTCCCATCTGGGTGAAGCGGGTCCGGGCTGCGAGCCGGTCACGCCCGGCGCCGGGGCCGGCCTCGGCTGGGCCGAGACGCCACGGGGCGAGTCGCTCGTGTGGGTGTCGCTCGACGAAGACGGGCGGATCCGCCGCGCGCGGCTGCGTCCCGCGTCGGTTCGCAACTGGCGCGCCTTCGACGACGCCGCCCGCGCCCAGAACGTGTTCACCGACATCCCGATCATCGAGGCCAGCTTCTGGCTCACCGTGGCCGGGTTCGCGCGCTGATGGCGTTCTGGTTCTACCGCGGCCTGCGCAGGGGGATCGCGACGACCCGCTACCCGAGGTCGGTCGACCGGTGGGCGCGCGATCTGCCCAGCCCGCCGGTGTTCCACTCGACGCGCCTCACGATCGGCCTCGTCGACCGGCTCGTCGCCGCGTGCCCGGCGAAGGCCCTTTCCCGAGAACAGCACGAGCTGGTCGCCGACCTGGGCCGCTGCACGGGTTGTGGGCGCTGCGCCGACCTCGCTTACGGCGCGGTACGGCCGAGCGGCGAGTTCCAGCTCGCGGCGACCGACCGCGCGGCGCTGATCAAACGGGTGCCGATTCGCGGACAGGAGGAGGCGGGAATTGGCGATCGATGAGCGCAGACCCGGCTCCGAGCTCGACCACCTCTCGACCGAACTGCGCCGGCGCGTGGCCAAGTCGTTCGGTCGCAGCCTTCACATCCGCACCGTCGACACCGGCTCGTGCGCGGTTTGCGAGTCCGAGATACGGCTCCTCACCGCGCCGCATTACGACCTGCACCGGCTCGGGTTCTTCTTCACGCCGGCGCCCCGGCACGCGGACCTGCTGCTGGTGACGGGGCCCGCTGTACGCGCCGCCGACAACCTCCTGCTCAAGGCCTTCGACGCCACGCCCGACCCGAAGGTCGTGATCGCCGTCGGGGCGTGCGCGCTGGGCGGCGTGTACACCGAGGACGAGCTGGTGCACGGCTCAATCGACCGTGTCCTGCCCGTCGACGTGTTCGTCCCCGGCTGTCCCCCGAGTCCGCTCGCGCTGCTGCAGGGCCTGCTGGTCGCCGTCGGGCGGCTCGAGGAGCGAGTCTCGGCCCTGTCGCTCGACCTCGACTTCCGGGCGGCGGGCGAGGCATGACGCACGCGATCGCAGGCCTGGCGATCGCGGCCGCGGGTTCGTGGCTGGCGGCAGCGGCCGCGGGCGTCGGCGCGACCCGCCGGGCCGGGCTCGCGACCTGCACCGTGATCTCGGGTCTCGGCGGAGCCGCCGCCACGACCTGCGGAGTGCTCCTGGCCGTCCACGGCGCCGGCCCGACGCTCCGGCTCGGGGCCGGACCGGTCGGCGGCGCGACGTTCCATATCGCCCCGCTGGCGGCCCCGTTCATCGCGCTGCTCGGGCTCGTCGCGGTGGCGATCGCGCTGTACTGCCCTCGGTACCACGACCCCGCCCCGGGCACCGCCGCCTACCTGCTCGTGTACAACCTCGCGCTGCTCGCGTCGCTGGCGGTGCTGATCGCCGGGAACGTGGTTGCCTTTCTGGTCGCGTGGGAGACGATGGCGCTCCTCTGCTACCTGATGATCCTGCGCCACCACAGGCGGACGGGCGTCGCCGAAGGAGCGTTCCTGTTCATCGCGCTGAGCGAGGTCGGGTTCGTGATGATCGTGCTCGCGTTCGCGATTCTGGCCACACACACGGGCTCGCTCGATCTGGTCACGATCGCCGCGCGGGCACGGCACGTGCACGCCGGCTGGCGGGCGGCCGCGTACGTGCTGGCCCTGTGCGGCTTCGGGTTCAAGGCCGGGCTGGTGCCGTTCCACATCTGGCTTCCGGCGGCCCACCCGGTCGCGCCGGCCGACGGTTCGGCGTTTCTGTCGGGGCTGGTGATCAAGCTCGGCGTGTACGGGATCGCGCTGTTCGGGTTCACGCTGTTGCCGGGCGGACCGGCGTGGTGGGGGCTCGTGACGATGGGCTTCGGCGCGATCTCGGCCGTGCTCGGGATCCTCTACGCGCTGATCGAGCGCGACCTCAAGCGGTTCCTGGCGTACTCCAGCATCGAGAACATCGGGATCATCGTCACCGCGCTCGGCGCCGGCATGACCTTCACCGCGTACGGTCAGCACGCGATCGGCGCGTTCCTGCTGATCGTCGCGCTGTATCACACGGTCAACCACGGCACCTACAAGACACTGCTGTTCCTCGAGGCCGGCGTGATCGAGCACGCCAGCGGAACACGCGACCTCGACCGCCTCGGCGGCCTGATCCGCCGCCTGCCGCGCACCGCGGTCATCTGCCTGATCGGCACGGTCGCGATCGCCGCCTTGCCGCCGCTCAACGGCTTCGTCTCCGAATGGATGCTGTTCCAGGGCCTCTTCCAGGGATTCCGTATCTCAAGTCACCTCGTCGGGATCCTGATCGTGATCGCCGGGGCGTTGATCGCGCTGACCGGCGGACTGGCGATCAATGCGTTCGCGCGCGCTTACGGGATCCCGTTCCTGGGCATGGCTCGATCGGGCCAGGCGGCCAACGCACGCGAGGCTCAGCAGCCGCTGGCCGGCCCGGCGCTGCTCGCCGGCGCCTGCGTGTTCCTCGGGATCGGCGCCCCGTTGGTGCTGACCGCTCTGGACCGGGTGGCGCGAGCGACGGCCGGGATCGACATCCGCTCGGAACTGATCGTCCCCAAGCTGACCGTGATCCCGGCCCACACCGACTTCTCGGGCTTCTCACCGACGTACCTCGCCGCATGCCTGCTCGCGATGACCGTCGTCCCGATCCTGATCTTCCTCGCGGGCAGACCTCGCGCCCGCAGCCGGCGCCCACCCGTATGGGACGGCGGGATCCTCGACTTCAGGGCACGCATGCAGTACACCGCCACCACGCACGCCAACCCGGTGCGCGTCACCTTCGAGCCGTTGTACCGGCCGAGCGTCCACGTCGAGCGCGCCTCGGACGACCCGGCCGGACGCTCGGGACCGGTGCACTACCGCTTCCAGGTCACGCCGATCTTCGAGCGCTACCTCTACCGGCCGGTGATCCGGCTCGTGCAGACGCTCGCGAACCTGGCGCGGCCGATCCAGAGCGGGGACGTGAACCTGTACCTGTTCTACGTGTTCGTGGTGGTCGTGATCGCATATGCCGTGTACGCGCTGTAGCCGCCCGGCGATCTCGGCACATTCAGCGAGCCGGGCGCGCCGCCCGCAGGAGCCACATTGCCGCCCCCTGGCTGACCGCCGCATCCGAGTCGGTTGCGAGGTAGCGCATCACAGGCCCTGGGTCGTCGAATAGGTCGGCGGCGGTTTGGACAAGCGCGAGGCGGACATCGGGATCAGGATCGTCGGCGAGTCGCGACAGCGCCGGAGCCGCATCGCGCGCGCCCAGACGAGCGAGCGCATATACGCTGGCCCGCCGGCGCTCCGTTCGCTCGCTTGCCAGCTCATCGCACAACCGTCTCACCGCCCCGGCTCGAGTCAGCAGTTCCTCCAACGCGTGCGAGACGGCCGCGCGGACGAGCGCGTCCCTGTCCTCGAGGCCAGGAACGAGCACATCGGCGACTCGCTCGTCGTGCATCGCGCCGAGGGTGTGCGCCGACGCACGGCGGACATCGGGAGCGGGATCGTCGGTCAGGGCCATGGCAAGCGCACCGAGTTCCCGCGTGCCCGCCGCGCGGGCGGCGGCCTCTCTGATCCGCAGGTCCGCATCTTCGAGCAATGCCTTGGCGGAACGCGCCGGAAGCTCGGCTGCATGACGGGCCACCTCGAGGCGCACGAGCCGGTCCTCGTCCTCCGCAGCGGCGGCCAACAGCGCTCCGGGGTGTGCTGCCACGCGCGTCACCGCGCGCACGGCCGCGATTCGGACGTGCGGCACAGGGTCGGACAGAAGCCGGCCGCATTCAGCGCCAGCGCCGACGTCGCCAAGCCGCGCGAGTGCATCGAGTGCCGCGGCCCGGACGCCGGCGACGTCGTCCTCGAGCAGCCTTCGCACCGACTCGGCGGCGCGCTCGTCGCCAAGAGCCGCGAGTGCCCGGACCCCGGCGAGTCGTCGCGAGTATCGGCGATCAGCGAGCGCCGCCGTCGCGGCCCCGAAAGCTTCCCCATCGCCAATCCGCCGCAGCGCGTTGGCGATGTCGGCAACCAGCGAAAGGTCGACGTCAAGGAGGCGCGCGCGCAGTGCCGGCGCCGCCCTCTCGCCCTCCAGCGCGACCAGCCGATCGATCGCGGCGCGGACCACCTCAGGACTCGGATCACCCAGCGACTCCGTCAGCTCTTCGGGGGAGCGCGACGCTTGCGCCGCCCGCAATCGCTGCGTCGCGTCGACGCCGCGCATCACACCGATTCTCCCGAATGCTCGGCATAGATGCCTCCGCTCGACCGACTCGGTTTCATCGCTCGTCTCCACCGCGCCGTTGCCGCTCCGGCGGATTGGTTGCGATGCCCGTGCGGGTTGGAGCGGCAGCGAGCCCAAGTTCAGCGGATAGCCAGCAGTTCCGGGCGGCGCGCCGTACACAGCCAGGTTCGCGGGCGCGATTGGCGCGAAGCTCGCGAGCCACTCGACCCGACCCATGTTCCCGAGATACCGCTCTCCGGCCTGGCGCTCGGCCCGTAGGTAGGCCTCGAACGGCCCGGCCGGCACCTTCGCCAGCATTCGCTGAAGCGTCGTCGGCCGCGAATCCACGATTCCTTGCCGGTGGGGCCGGACCGGGGCAGAACGGGCATCGCGGCTGGTTCTCGCGGGCGAACGCTTCGAGGTCGAAGTCGTTTGCCGGAATCAGGCAGCGTGCGTTCAAATTCCACAGGGATCTGCGACCAGCAATGGGCGAAGGCCTAATCCATCGCCAGTGGCCCTTCCGATTCACCCGAGAGGAACTGGCGGATGAACGGATTGTCCGAGTTCAGCATCTCCTCGGCCGGGCCTGCCTCGACGATTCTGCCCTTCCACAGCACGTTGATGTAGTCCGCGACGCGCCGCGCGCTCATGATGTCGTGCGTCACTACGCAGTATGTCGGCAGATGCTCCTTCCCCTTTTCCGTCGCCTCGTCCATCGCGTCACGGTGGACCTCGAGGATGAGCTCGCCCAAGAGGGCGGTCCGCACCGGATCGAGGCCTGAGTCGGGTTCGTCGAACAGCACGATGTCGGGTTCGAGCGCGAGGGCGCGCGCGAACCCGGCGCGCTTGCGCATCCCTCCGGAGAGCTCGTTGGGCATCTGGTGGCGCGCATCGCCGAGCCCGACCTCCTTGAGCCGGCGCATTACGATGTCCTCGATCTCGTCCTCGCCCTTCTCGGTGTGCTGGCGCAGCGGAAACGCGACGTTGTCGTAGACGCTCATCGAGCCGAACAACGCCCCGTCCTGGAACAGCAGCCCGAACCTCTTGCGCAGCTCGAACAACCGCTCGTCGGACATGTTCGGCACGGACTCCCCGTGCACGAGGACGTCCCCCTCGTCGGGATAGAGCAACCCCACGATGTGCTTGATGCACACCGACTTGCCCGTCCCGGACGGTCCGAGGATCATTGACACCATCCCCTCTGGCAGACCCATGCTCAGCCCGCGCAGGATCTGCGCCCGGCCGAACCCCTTGTGAACGTCGACGAATTCGACGGCGTCCGGTCGGCCCGATGGATACACCTTGTAGGTGTGGAATTGGTATTCGTCCTCGGAGGCGCCTCGCGGCGGGGCGGGGCGGGGCGGCTGCTCGTTGCCGACCGAGACCCGAGAGGAGTCGTGCGGGCGGTCGTCGCCGCTCCCGTCGCCGGGGCCGGGGTCTTCCTCCGCTAGCCGGTCGCTCGCCTTGGAGTCAGGGGCGCCGGGCGCCTGATCGGGTTCGTCGTCGTCATCAGTGGATCTCAACGAGAACAGTCCCATGGTCAGTCCTCCCTTCGCGACCTCGGATGGGGAGCCGCGAGGCCGAGCGTTCGACGCAGCGATTGGGAACGCAGCGGTCTTGACCTCCACCGGTAGAAGAACAAGTGGGTAGAGGCCATCAGCGGCCGGGGCCGCGAGCGGAGCGAGCCTCATCGCTCGTCATTCATTCTAGCTCGCCAGACCGCGCCTGACGTCAGTCGCCGCTCGTGGAGACCGGGGCGTTCATCGACAGCGAACCCCTGACCCATCGAGAGGGCTGGCTCGCGCGCCGCTCCGCCGCGCCGCCGACGAGCCGCAGCCGGCTCTACGCCGCCTGTTGCGCGGGTGGGATCGGCTCGAGCGTCGGCGGACGGCCGCGATCGTCTCACGGCTGACCGGACAACAGAATTGAGCTGGGTCCGCGTGCGCCGGTCGCTCGGTCGAGCGCCTTGTCGGCGATCGAGGAGAGCGCGCCGTCGGCGAACTCCAACTCGATCCCATCGACCAGGAAGTACTGCTGGAACTGCCTGATGAGTGCGTTGCG
>Ga0335078_10012041_pt1 | contig 12838 bp, 11 predicted proteins | sample Lox_Sample_32_FD_206711 | JGI IMG/M metagenome (GOLD analysis project Ga0335078, IMG submission 206711) | Soil microbial communities from Loxahatchee National Wildlife Refuge, Florida, United States - Lox_Sample_3.2 | ecosystem: Environmental > Terrestrial > Soil > Wetlands | place: USA... | reverse complement strand
TTGTTGCCGAGCCACGTGCTGCGGAATTCCTGCGGGTCGAGATACACCACCGCGCGGCCGATAGGCGCATCCAGCACGGTGCAGTTCACTTGAAGACTGAGAGCGACTGCCTGTTCGAAGCACTCCAGGTCGTCGCCGATGAAGAGTCCGCAAGCGCCATCGCCGATCACCGTGAGCACGTGCACGATCGGAAGGCTTCGCAGAAACCGCTCCGCGGCATGATTCAAGAGGCGACGCACGGGATTGTCGCTGCGGCCCATGATGCGCTCCATCCCATAGACGGCGCCCAGATAGTGGCTTTTGTCGATGTTGGCGGCGCCGCCTGTGCCGATGAGGATGTTCTTGTGATGACCGGCCATGCCTGCTACTTCGTGCGGCACCACCTGCCCGATGGAGAGAATCAAATCGAAGCCGCCTTCGACCAGCAGCCGGTTGATTTCCACGGGCCACGCGAAATCCAGGCGCCCTTCCGACTGTTCGTGGATGTAGGCAGCGGGCACCTGCCCCAGCGTGGCGAGCCCGTGGCGCCAGTCGTGCGCGCGAAAAATGCGCCGCGGCACGTCTCCGAACATCGCCTCGATTTGCCCATCGGTCATGGGCGTGTGCGTTCCCAGAGCGGGCAACACATCGGTCAAGCGGTCGCCGTAAAACTCGTAGGCATATTGCGTCAATTCGCCGGCGCGGGAGTGATAGCGCGTAAAATCGGGCGGCACAACGAGCACCTTGCGGCGCGGCCCCAGCGCATCGAGCGCGCGGAACAGGCCGTGCTTGAGATCCGCTTCCGACAGGCGACGCGCTGCGGATCCGGTGGTGAAGTAGAGGCTCAGGGCACACCTGTAGCTATGGTATCGGGATTCGCGGAAGGGGGAAGGCAGGGTTTCGTCGCGGCGGCCGGGGCTGCGGACTTGTCGCCGGGCGTGTCCGGCCGCCAGTAACTTGAGCCGCGTCTTCGACGGCATTGGAATCGCTGGATGGCGTTACGTTTTTCCGCTCGATTCGACGCGTGGCTCTCTGCGATCCCGCGGGGCGGCGATCGGAGCTATCCGCTCACCGCAGGGTGTTGTGAGACCGATCTCAAAGTCTTCCGTCGACGTCCTGCCCGCTGGGGGATCGCCGCAAGGCGTTAACGGCCTCCGGAAGTGCAGTATTACCGAAATTGCGACGCTTGCCGGCCGGCAGGTCGGGAAGAGACGGTGGGGCGTCTCCCCCGGTTAGAAGGTAGCACGCGCTCTGCGGGCGCCGCGGCATAAAGCGCGTTAAGTGGTTGACCCAACGAGAAAGATTTCGGGATGTGCGGTCGTGACCGGCGCTAACCAAGCGGCTCTTCACTCGTCCTGATGGGAAAGTGTCAGAATACTTCGAGGAGAGTGTATGAAGAGGTGGATGCTATCGATGATCGCTCTGGCGGCTTCGGGAAGCGCGCTGTTCGCGCAGAACTTCGTCGGCTCCTGGCAGGGTACGCTGCAACCGCCCTTTCCCAATGCCAAGCCGCTGCGGATTGTCATGAAGATCACGCGAGCCGATGACGAGAGCTGGAAAGCCGTGATGTACAGCATCGACCAGGGCGGCCAGCCGATCAATGCCAGTTCCATGAAGCAACAGGGCTCGCAGGTGAAGATCGGCGTTACCGCTTTGGGTGGCGATTACGAAGGCAGGCTGAGCGCGGATGGCAATACGATCGATGGCACGTGGACCCAGGGCGCGCCCATGGCGCTGAAGCTCGAGCGGTCCACGCCGGCGACGGCATGGGCCATCCCGGAACCGCCACCTCCGCCCAAGGTCATGGCGGCCGATGCCAAACCCACCTTCGAGGTGGCTACCATCAAGCCGAGCAAGCCGGATGCGCGCGGCAATTCGATTCTGGTGGGCCGAGGTGGAACCAATTTGTTTACCACCACCAATACCTCTCTGGCCGAGCTCATCGTGTTCGCCTACGGTCTGCACCCGCGGCAAGTGACGGGCGGGCCGGCGTGGATGGAGTCGGATAAGTTCGACCTCAGCGCCAAACCCGATCGCGAGGGCATTCCCAACGTGGAGCAACTCAAAACCATGTTGCAGATGCTGCTGGCCGAGCGCTTCCAACTGATGTTTCATCGCGACAAGAAGGAGCTTTCGGTGTATGCCATTGGCCTCGCCAAGACCGGGCCGAAGCTCGCGAAGACGCAAGGGAAGGGCAATCTGCCCGGTTTCGGCGGCCGCGGTCCGGGAAATATCATGGTCTTCAACTCTTCGATCGAGGAGTTTGCCGGCTTCCTGCAAAGCCGCATCGTGGACCGCCCCGTGGTGGATCAGACCGGCCTCACCGACCGGTACGATTTCCAACTGAAGTGGACGCCCGATTCGCTGCAGGCAGCAGCCGCGGCGAATGCACCTCCGGGTGCCCCTCCGCCGGCGCCGCCTGCCGATAATGCGGACGCCCCGCCCGATCTGTTCGCCGCCATCCAGCAGCAGCTCGGGCTGAAGCTCGAGGCGACCAAGGCTCCGGTCGAAGTGCTGGTGATCGATCGCGTGGAGAAGCCGTCGGAGAATTGATTGCCGCAGCGCGATTGGCGCTATCAATCGCCGCGTTTTCCGGAAAGGCGGACATGAGTGATCTGATTGTGAGGCACGCCACGGCTGAGGACATCCCCGTATTGGCCGCGTTGATTGATGGGTTCGCGAAGGGCCATCCCGCAGAAGGCCATGTGAGATCCACGGAGGTTTTGCGGGACGCTCTCTTCGGCGGCCAGCCCATGGCTCATGTGCTTTTGGCCGAGAAGCACGCGGCGTTGGTGGGGTTCGGAGCTTGGCGGAAAACCTATGACTTGTTCTGGTCCATGTACGGCGGTGATGGGCTTGGACTCTACGTGATTCCCATGCAGCGCGGCCTCGGCATCGGGCTATGCCTCGCCGCGGCCATCTGCGCTGATATTCGGCGGCACGGAGGTCAGTTTCTCCAGGCGTCTTACGACACCGCATTGACGCCACTGTACGAACGGGTAGCCGTCGGAAGATCCGAGCGCGCCTGTCATGTTTCCGCGGCCGCATTCGAGCGCCTTGCTGCTGCGGCTGGAAGCTCCGCCCGCGAGATCATCCGTGCCCTGCCCGAGAAGGGCCTAAATTACGTTTCAGTGAATGCAGCCTAGCAGGCCGCAAGAGCAGCCGTACGCTGGCGTTCTCGTTCCGCGACCTATCCCTTGTCACAAAAACAGCGCTGCAGCGACTATATCCATTGTGGGGCCCCCGGAATCACCGACGCGGGACGAACTGTACGCGACCGCCAGCCGCGAGTTTGGCCGTGTGCTCGACCGGCTGGCCGCCGGATATGAGGCCGACCCGGAGAAGCGCCACGATCTGCGGCAAGAGATCCACTTTCAGCTTTGGCGCAGTTTGGAGGTTTTTGACGGCCGCTGCTCGCTGAAGACGTGGACGTTTCGCGTGGCGCACAACACGGCGGTTACCTACGTAAACCGCGAGCGCCGGAACAACGCCCGCTTAGTGAGCCTGGAAGAGGTCGAACAGTCATCTGCCATCGAGGCGGTGGAACCCGATATCGATCAGCAGCGCGCGCTGGAGCGCCTTTCCGCGCTGATCCGCCAACTCAAACCGCTGGACCGGCAGATCCTGATTTCCTATCTGGAGGAGATGGACACGGCCGCCATCGCGGAGATTACGGGGCTTTCGCCTGCCAACGTGCGCATGAAGATTCACCGCATCAAGAACATTCTTTCCGGCAGGCTGCTCAAGGAGAAAGGTTATGTCGGCTCAGATCAAGGATAACGATCCGGGACAGGTCTGGAGAAATCAACCCGAGGAGGAACTTCCCGTGAACTTACAGCAGATTGTCGAACGGCGCACGGAGGAGTTGTCCTCCAGCACGCGTTCCGAAATCGTCATGAGCATCGCCGCTGCCGCGGTCCTGATTGGCGTCGCGGCCTGGCGGCTGCAGGTCTTGCACGAGGGCCTTCTGGAGATGGGGATCGCCGCAGCCGTTTTGTGGGTGGCCATCTCGCTGTTTGCGTTTCGCCGCCGCATCTGGCGACGCGACCTGTCGCGGCGGGATGCGTTGGCCGCCAGCGGCCTGGAATTCTACCGCACGGAACTCGATCAGCGCCGGGCCCACCTAAAGAATGAATGGCTCTGGCACGGGCCGCTCGCTCTGGCCTTGATCGTGTTCGTCGCCGTTTGGACGGGGAGGGGGAATGTGGCGTTCCGTCCTCTGGAGAGCGTGCTGCCGCTGATCGTCCTGCTAGCCGCTTGGACAGGGTTCGGCGTATGGCGCCGTCGCGTGCAAGCGAAAGACCTGAAGCGAGAGATCGACGACATCGCGTCCCTCGCGAGGGGTGAATGACGCGGCGCGAGTTTCTCTGGTCCGCAGCCGCAGTTACCGCTCCATCCGCCGCGGACGCGCCGGTAATCGTGCCCGTTCGAAGAGTCGTCGATTCTCGCGCGCGCTGTACGCCCGAGGAGTGGAACCGCTTCTGGTGGCAGATCTGGCCGGAGGCTGTCCGCGACTTCCAGAAGTGCGGTATCCGCCTCCAAACCAGCGATGCGAGAGGCGAGGTGCGCCGGACGGCCGGCGATCGGCCGATCTTTGCAGGCGCCGAGCGCGGTGTGATCAACCTGATTCTCACCGATCATCTTCCGTTGTATTGGGACAACAGCCGGGCGCTGGCGGGCGTGAGCACCATCCACGACGGCTATCATCTGTGTCTGATGGCACTGCGCTATGCGCATGGAAATCAGGTGCCGTTTCTTTCCGTCAACACGTGCGAGCATGAGCTGCTGCACGCCCTGATGCAGGACGTTTTCGTGAGCGAACCGAAGTGGTATCAGACGGGAGGGCGGGAATTCCGCATCGACGCGTTAGCGACGTCGATGTGGCTGTTTCATAGCGGCGCGGCTGTGCGGAGGTCGGCCCGGGCTTACGTGGAACGGCTGCGGTCAATAGACGGCGCTGGGTCCGCTACCGCTATTTGTCCCCAACCGGTATATAGTCGAGCTTGCTGACAATCGCTTGTCCTTCGGGTCCGCAAAGGAAATCGAGGAACTTTCGCACCGCGCGATCGGGCACGGCCGCGAGTGTTGACCGGGAGGGGCCGCGAGAAACGGTACTCGCCCGATTCGACCAACGGGACCATCGGCGAGACGCCGTCCAAGTCCAATGGGCGCTTGCGGACAACGCTCCAAGAGGTATCGCGTGCCCATTCGGCGGCTGGCCAGCCACGCATAGCGACCGTGCGATCCGGTGCTCATATTGGTTGCCGGTTCAGAGACCCATCTTCGAAAGATGATACTCGACCGGCTGGTTCCGCGTAAGATTGCCTTATGGCCAAGAAGCATCGCGGCGTGGCGGCGTCCAAAATTCCCGGCACTGAGAAAGCTGCGACGCCGCAGGCAATGAGAGCCGGCCTGCCGCGGGGGTGGATGCTTTGGTGCCTTCTGTTCCTTTCGACTCTCGCCGCCTATTGGCCTGCACTGGACGGCGGATTGGTGTGGGACGATGACGTCCATGTGACGCGGCCGGAGTTGCAGTCCGTCGAGGGCCTGCGGCGGATCTGGACCGATCCCGGCGCGGTCCCGCAATACTATCCGCTCTTGCACAGCGCTTTCTGGCTGGAGCACCGGATCTGGGGTGACGCCGTCGTCGGATATCACCTGACCAATGTGGTCCTGCACGCACTCGCCGCGGCGCTGGTGGTCCTGATACTGAAGCGGCTGGCCGTGCCCGGCGCATGGCTCGCCGGTTTCGTGTTTGCGCTCCATCCGGTGGAGGTGGAGGCCGTAGCCTGGATATCGGAACAAAAGAGTACTTTGTCCGCGGTTTTCTATCTTGCCACGGCCCTCGTTTATCTGCGCTTCGACGAAAGCCGCCGAAAGTCACATTACTTACTCGCCTCCGGACTATTCGTCTGCGCCTTGCTGGCGAAGACGGTGACGGCTACGTTGCCGGCGGCCCTGCTGGTCATCTTCTGGTGGCGGCGGGGCAGGCTCGCGTGGCGGCGCGACGTGATGCCGCTGGTCCCATGGCTGGTGCTGGGAGGCGCCGCTGGAATGTTTACGGCGTGGGTGGAGCGGACGCTCATCGGAGCGCAGGGCGCGGGTTTTGCGCTCACTTTTCCGCAGCGAATATTGGTGGCGGGACGCGCCATCTGGTTCTATCTGTTCAAACTCCTGTGGCCGCAAAACCTCATCTTCTCGTATCCGAAGTGGAACATCGACGCGACCGAGTGGTGGCAGTTCCTGTTTCCTGCCGCCGTCCTGGCCGTGCTCCTCGCTCTCCTCGCTCTGGCGCGCAGATACCGCGCACCGCTGGCCGGATTTCTCATTTTCGCGGGAACGCTCTTTCCGGCTCTCGGTTTCGTAAACGTTTTTCCGTTTCGTTATTCCTATGTCGCCGACCACTTTCAATATCTGGCGGGCCTGGGGATCATCGTGCCTTGCGCTTCGGGCATTGCCCTGGCGCTGCACAGGTGGAGCCCCTCCGAAAGAACGAGGATTGTATTGCCTGCGGTGTTGGCCGGCATTCTCGCGCCACTCAGCTGGCAGCAGAGCCGAATGTATCAATCAGGCGAGACGCTGTTTCGCGAGACGATTGCGCGCAACCCGGGCAGTTGGATGGCGTATGCCAATCTGGGGGAAATCTTGGCAGCGGATCCGAATCGGCTGCCCGAGGCGATCCCAGAATTCCAGAGTGCCATCCGCATCAATCCTAAAGCGGAAGGCGCGCATCTGGGCTTGGGAAGTGTCCTGGCGCATCTCTCCGGGCGGTTGCCGGAGGCAACCGGGGAATTCCAGACAGCGCTGCGGCTGAAACCGAATTACACCGAAGCGCACTACGACCTAGGAAAGGCGCTGGCGCGGGTTCCCGGCCGGCTGCCGGAAGCCATCGCGGAATACCAGTCCGCGCTCCGGCTCAAGCCTGATTTTGCGGCGGCTCATCTTGAGCTCGGAAATGCATTCGCGCAAAGACCCGAAAGCCTGCCGGATGCGATCCGCGAGTACCGCACAGTTCTCCGGCTGAGGCCCGATTCGGCGGAAGCGCACTTCAACCTGGGAAGCGCCCTGGCACAGACCGGGCGAGTGGCCGGCGCCATCGCCGAGTTTCAAGTGGTGCTACAGATAAATCCGAACATCACTGCGGCGCGCCGCGCAATCGAGATGTTGGAGGCCGGTGAGCGCCACAGCGAATGAGTCCTGCGCTCTTTGCGCCCCTGTAACCAAAACGTCATTTGCATTTAGTATGGTTGAACCCATGGATCAATTCGAAATCCGGTCGGACAGGAGTGCCAATGGCACCACGGTTCTGTACCTGAGCGGCCCGGTGACGCTGAACACGCTATTTGAGTTTCAGGACGCGTTGCGCAAGGAAACCACGGGCGGGCTGATCATCGTGTTGAAGGACGTCCCGTACATGGATTCGGCGGGCCTCGGAGCTATCCTCAGCGCGTACGCGTCCTGCCAACGGCATCAGAGGAGTTTCGCTTTGGCCGGAGTATCGGAGCGCGTGATGGCGCTGCTGCGCGTGACGAAGGTCGAATCGCTGGTGCCGCGCTACGACACGGTAGAAGCCGCCGAAGCAGGCTGGGGTATGAAGGCTCATGGCGCGTAGGGCCAACAGTTCTAGCCATACCTGCGCGGTGCATCTGCCGGCCGGCAGCACCAGTTCTTAACGGGATCGTCATCGCAATATAACAATCCTTTCGTAGGCTGAGTCCTTCAACTCTCCGGGAAAAATAGTGTGTCGGCGCTGCGCACTTGCGACGCCTGCGTCCAGTTGTAGCTCTGTGAGAGTTGAACAGCCGAAGCGCCACCAACTGGGCGTGTGTTGAATTCTTCTGTCGAGAAAAGGATCTATGAACAAGCTAAGACGCTTTTTTCTTGCAATTGCCTGCGCAGCCTTGCTTTCCACCGCATGGGCTGCGGATAATGCGCAGCCGCAGGGAACTGACGGGAAGGGCCAGTCAGCGGAACTGCAGCAGCTAAAAGCGCAGCTCGAACAACAGCAAAAGCAGATTGAACAGCTACGCTCCACATTGGAAGCCCAGCAGAAGTTGCTGGAGAAGACGCAGAGTGCCCCGGCCAGTCAAGGAAATATTGCAACCCAAAATAAAACTGCCGGCCAGGCGGCAACTCAGGCTCAAGCCAACGTGGACCCCACTCCGGCTCCCGCGGACACGGATCACAAGGCGCCGAATCTGGGCGATGTCGCTTCGACCGTGCCGATCATTCCGCGGGGCGTAGCGCCGATAGCGACGCCGCTGCCGCTTCCCGAGCCGGCGCCCCAAGCCGCACAGGACCAGATTCCAGAATCGCCGCTGCAACTGCGGCTGGGCTCCTCGACCATCACCCCAGTCGGGTTCATGGACTTGACCAACACGTTTCGCAGCAGCGCTTCCGGAACAAGCTTTGCCACCAATTTCGGCAGCTATCCCTACAACAACAACCTGCCCAGCGGCCGGCTCACCGAAGACCGGTTTAGCGCCGGCAACTCCCGCATTGGCTTCCGCGTGGACAACACCTATAAGGGCATCCACACGCTGGGCTACTTCGAAGGGGACTTCGTGGGCGGCATCGGCAGTCTCGCGAACAACACCCAGGTCACCAGCAACAGCCTGGTGTTCCGGATTCGCCTGTATTGGGTCGATGTCCGGAAAGACCAATTCGAGTTTCTGGCCGGGCAATCGTGGAGCATGATGACGCCCAACCGAAACGGAATTTCGGCCTTGCCGGGAGATCTGTTCTACGGGCAAGAGTTCGACGTGAACTACCTGAACGGCTTGACGTGGGGCCGCATTCCGGGTCTGCGCTTCCTGTACCACCCCACCAAGACGGTCACCTTCGGCATCTCCGCGGAGAACGCCAGCCAGTACTTCGGCGGATCGGGCGGCGGCGGCGTGCCGACCCTACCGACGGCTTTGTCCGGACTGACCTCGAACGAGCTTGATGCCAGCGTCGCCAATGGTCAATCGATCGCCAACGTGCGGCCGGACATCATCGCCAAGCTGGCAATTCAGCCCAATAGCCGCATCCACTTCGAGTTCGCCGGCGTCACCGATCAGTTCAAAATTTTCAACCCCAATACCACGGGAGCCGGCGCGCTGACGTATTTCAGCAAAGTCGGTGGCGGCGGCTCGGTCAACGGGAATTTTGAGGTGGTCAAGAATTTCCGGATCGTCACGAATAATTTCTGGAGTGACGGCGCCGGCCGGTACCTGTTTGGCGTGGCGCCCGACTTTATCCTGCAGGCAAACGGAAACCCGTCACTGATTCACGCCGGTTCCACCCTGGATGGTTTCGAGGCGCGCGTCAAGAAAACGCAGATCTACGGGTATTACGGCAGCATTTATGTCGGCCGTGATACGGCGTACGACACCAATGGCACGACGCTGATTGGCTATGGGTTTCACGGCTCGGCGAACAGCCAGAATCGCAGTACTCAGGAAGGAACATTTGGCATCACGCAGACGTTCTTTAACGACCCGAAGTACGGGGCCGTTTCGATGTATCTCGACTATGCGTACTTCTGGCGCGCTCCCTGGTATGTCGCGGCGGGAGCACCCAAGAACGCCCACCAGAATGCCGTCTGGTTCGATCTCCGCTACACGCTGCCGGGCAGCGCGCCGACGATCGGATACTAAAAACGAGTACGCTCCATAGGAGAAGCATCGGAACCACCCGCTCCATTGAATACGCGTTCTTGGGGCCGGAAGGCCTGCCCCACGAACGCTTCCATCGCTATTGGTAGCCCGCAGGGCCATAAGACACTCCCTAACGGTCGCGGCTCGGTAACAACCGATCGCGCATTATTGAGCCGCGACCGTAAGGGAGCGGAGGTTACTCGTCTTCTTCACACGGCTGGTTGAGGGCAGTAAGTTCGCGGAGCCGTCTGCCGGCGGCGAAGACCGCCGGCGTTACGTAGCGGGTTTCACTCAATGGAGCGGCAGAACCCTAGCGGGCGCCTACTTCCGCCTGTTCGGCGCGCGCCAGTTCGGTGGCGTGGCGTTGCAAGTCGGCGGGTAGCACGGTGACGAGATCTTTTTCCATGTCCTCACCCGTCTCCACCAGGTAGAGGAGATGGCGTGCCGCGATGCGGCTGCACCAGGGATCGTCCATCTGGCGTCCGGTTTCCTTGCTCACCCGCAATAAGTCCGCGTGCGGCAGCGCAATGTTCTTCTCGGTTCGCTCCCCGGCGTCATCCTCCAGCAGAAACTTCACGTCCACGGTGTCGGAATGCCGCGTGGAGATGGCAGTCTGCAGCCACTTGAAGAAAACCTGGTATTTGCGGCCGAACGGATCGGGTCCTGCTTCGAATTGACGGAAATTGAGCATCGGTGCAGTTACCATCATACGTCGTTACCATGAAGACGTGACGACAGCGCTGGTGCTTTCGGCGGGAGGACTCTACGCGGCTTGGGAGGTAGGCGTGTGGAAGGCGCTGGCGCCTTACGTTCGTCCTGATCTGATCGTAGGAGTGTCCGCGGGTGCCTTAAACGGATGGGCGCTGGCGGGCGGCGCCACGCCGGAGGAACTGGCTGGCGTGTGGCTGGACGGTTCGCTGGCGGCGATTCGCGCCTTTCATCCCGAGGGGCTGCACCGCCAGGCGCGCGAGATGGCCTCGCAGTTCCGGCCGCGGATGCCGTTCGGGTTGACCATCGTCGAGGCTCGCCGGATGCGGTTGCGGCTGGTCGAGGGCAGGGAAGTCGACTGGCGGCATCTGGCGGCCACCTGCTCGATCCCGTTTGTGTTCCCCTCGGTGGAGATCGATGGCCGCCAATACGTGGATGGCGGACTGCTGGGCGCGCTGCCGGTGTGGGCGGCCGAAGAGATGGGGGTGGACCGAGCGATCGCGTTGAATTGTCTCAACCGCTGGCCCTTCGGGATGTTGCGATCGGTGCTGCCGTTGCGGCAGCCGAGCGCAACGTTCCGGGTCGTCACCATCGAGCCGTCCGCAAAGTTGGGCTCTATTCGCCAGGCTCTAGTCTGGTCGAAACCCACGATCGAGCGCTGGATCGCGCTCGGGGAGAGGGACGGGAAAGCGGCCATCGAGCGTGTGGAATGGGCGGCGAGCTTATAATCGAACAGGAGCCTACCAGGATGCGTTTTCGGAACTTGATTCCAGCGGCATCGTTCTTGCTCGCGACCACTGTTTACGGCGCCGCGAGCAGTCCGGTCGCGGACGCGTCGATGCACGGCGATCCGGCAGCGGTGCGCGCCCTTCTGGCGCGGAAGGCGGACGTGAACGCGGCGCAGGCCGATGGGGCCACGGCCCTCCTGTGGGCGGCGTACCGGAACGATCTTGAAATCGCCAGCCTCCTGATTGCGGCGGGCGCGAATGTGAAACTGGCGAACCAGGATGGGGCAACGCCGCTAGGGCTGGCCGCGGAGAACGGCAGCGCGGCCATGATCGAGAAGTTGATCGAGGCCGGCGCCGATGCGAACGAGCGCCACGCCAACGGCGAGACGCCGCTGATGCTGGCGGCGCGCAACGGCAACGTGGCGGCGCTCGAAGTGCTGCTGGATCACAAAGCGGATGTGAATCTCAAGGAGAACCTGCGCGGCACCACGGCTTTGATGTGGGCCGTGGAACAAGGCCATGCGGAAGCGGTGAAGGTTTTGGTTCAGCACGGGGCGGATGTGGCCGCGGCCACTTCTCCGGACACACGGAATTCCCGGCTCAATATTGCGCCGACTCTGCAACAGAGGATTGCCCAGGATGTGAACTTCGGAGTGCGGAGGCCTCGGCGCGGCGCCCCAGCAGGCAAGAAGGGCGACGCGGATGCCTCGGCGGCCGACGATTTCGAAGCGTTCTTCCGCGGGCCCACGGTGAAGGATGGCGGCGGCCTGACGCCCCTGGTCTATGCGGCGCGCGAGGGCTGCCTGGAATGCGCGCAAGATTTGGTGGGCGCCGGGGCGGACGTGAACCAGGCAACCAATTATGGCTGGACGCCGTTGCTGACCGCCACGCAAAATCGCCATTACCGGCTGGCGGCGTATTTGCTGGATCACGGGGCGAATCCCAATGCGGCCAACAAGGGCGGCTGGACCCCGCTGTATCTCGCCACCGACAACCGCAATATCGAAGCAGGCGATTATCCGGTGCGCAAACCGGATATGGACCATCTCGAGTTCATCCGGCTGCTGCTCGATAAAGGTGCGAATGTCAACGCGCGCATTTGCGGCGCTCAATCCACGGACAAGGAGTGCAAGGGCGACACGACCGAGACCAGGACGAACTTCACCATGCAGTGGCTCTACGAAGATGGTGCGACTCCCTTCCTGCGCGCGGCTCAGTCGGGCGATGTCGCGCTGATGAAGCTGCTGCTGGAGCGCGGCGCCGATGCCAAGATCGCGACGGCGCACCATGACACGGCGCTGGCCGTGGCGTCCGGAATCGGCTGGGTGGAAGGCGTCACCTTCGAGTGGTCTCCGCAAGAGAGTCTGGAAGCTGTGAAGATGTGTCTCGATCTGGGGATTGACCCGAACGTGGCCGACGATCAAGGGCGCACGGCGCTGCATGGGGCGGCGCACAAGGGGAGAACCGAAGTGATCCAACTCCTGGTCGATCATGGAGCCAACCTGGAGGCGCACGACATCGGGAGCCGCGACACCTTCGCGGGGGCGATGAAAGGAATGACGTGGATTCCGCTCGACTGGGCGCGCGGCCTGGTGCGGGTCGGCGTGCAATCGGCCATTCCTCATCCGGAGGCGGAAAAGCTGCTGGTCAAGCTGATGACCGAGCGCGGGCTTCCGATACCCCCGCCGCCGCAGTCCTCCATCTGTCTGACCAAAGGCGTCAACGGGTGTCAGTAGTTGTGGGGCCAGGGCTTCCGCCCTGCCGCCGGGCTTCCGCTCGGCG
>Ga0335078_10012040_pt1 | contig 12838 bp, 8 predicted proteins | sample Lox_Sample_32_FD_206711 | JGI IMG/M metagenome (GOLD analysis project Ga0335078, IMG submission 206711) | Soil microbial communities from Loxahatchee National Wildlife Refuge, Florida, United States - Lox_Sample_3.2 | ecosystem: Environmental > Terrestrial > Soil > Wetlands | place: USA: Florida... | reverse complement strand
CGACTGCGATCGCGACCTGGCCGCGGCTGGCGATCTTCCGGTCAGCCAGCAGTTCGGCCAGCCCGGCGATCGCCCCCGGCCGGACGTCGATGACCAGCGGGGCGGCGAGCATTCGCGCGAGTAGCGGCATGGCCCTCCTCTGCCAAAGCGCCCGCCGGTCTGCCTGATCCGGCTGACCCTCAGCCCGGCGGTGTCCCGAGGCCCGGCGGCCCCGAGTCCGGCTGACCCTCAGCCCGTCGGTCCCGAGGCCCAAGCGGCCCGGCAGACCCCCGGTCGGCGGCCGCACGGTCCCGGCGGCCCGGCAAGCCCTCGGTTGGCGACCGCCCGGATCCGGTGTCCCAGCGGTCCGGCAATGCCAGCGGCCCGGCAGTGCCTGCCATCGCGACGGGTACAGCCTGGACGCGGCGGCTCTCCGCGAGACTAGCAGCGTCCGGCGATCTCCCTGGCCCTCCGCAGATCCGCGTGGTTGTCGACCTCGACCCAGTCCACTGCGCCGATCGGCGCCGCGAGCACGTCACCGCCCCGCTCGGCGAACTCGGCGAACCCGTCCTCGTAGTACAGGTTCGGATCGCGGCGCCAAGTAGTCTCCAGGGCGTCGGCCAGGCCGTCCGCCGCCGACGGCTCGATCAGCGTGGCGCCGATGTACTCGCCGTGAGCGTGCACGGGGTCCATCTGCTTGGTGATCCGCCGAAGCATGCCGTGCTCGTCGAGCACGACCTTCATCTCCTCGTCTGCCAGCGCCTTGATGTCATCGATCGCGATCACAATCCGGCCGAGTGGCGACCGAGGGCGGCGGCAAGCCCCGTCAATCTCGGCAGCCCTATGAGTGTCAGAAATCCCCGTGGTCCCGGCCGTCGCGGCCAGGAGGGCTTTCTCCACGCTGACCGGATGCACCGTGTCGCCGTTCACCATCAGGACCCCGCGGCCGAAGTACTCACGCGCAAGCCAGAGGGAGTAGGCGTTGTTCCACTCCTCGGCACGGTCGTTGTACACCAGGTCGAGCGCTATCCGATGCTCGGCAGCCATCGCGGGGAGACGATCGGCGACCCGCTCAGCCGCGTAGCCTACGATGATGACCGCCTCGCTCAGCCCCACCGCGGCGAGATTGGCCAGCGCGATATCCAGGATGGTCCGCTCGCCGGCCACCGGCAGCAGCGCCTTGGGCAGGTCGTCGGTGTCGGGTCGCAGCCTGCGGCCGGCCCCGGCAGCGAGCACCATGCCGATCAACGGCGCACTTCCTCCCTGGAACGCAGGTAGCCCGACACGACTGTCCGGCCGACGAGCGCACCGAGGTACGCCGCGAGCCCAACGTACCCGAATGTCGCGACGCCAAAGGTGGCCGCCAGGCCGATTACGAACATCCGTCCTTCCCAGCCGATGCCGACGGCAGCCATGCGCGGTGCGCCAGCGATGACGCTTGCATACCAGACGGCCGTGAGCGCGCAGGCGGAGAAAATCACGGGTCCGGGCACCGCGAGCGCAAAGCCAAGCGGTGCGAAGTAGGTGAACTGAGCCGCGACTAGCAGAGCCGGCACCAGCCAGTCGAAGCGGCCCTGGTGCGAGTGGCTCGACCCTGGCGATGCCAGCATCATCACGACCGGCGGCGTCAGAGCGACAAGCGCGGACAGGCTGCGCAGGCCGAGTGTGGCCAGCATCGCGGTGGCGAACAGGCCGGCGAAGGCCGGCGGCAGCGGGATCAGGTTGCCCTGGACCAGGCGGCCCGCCCAGCGTGCCACCGGTCCGTCGTCACGACAGGCCAGCACAACCCCACGGTCCGGCTCTCCCCCGGCAAGCGCTCCCGCCGCAGCGACTACGACAGCAGCACTAACTTCCGCGGCTGCACCACCTTCCGCAGCTGCACCACCTTCCGCAGCTGCACCACCTTCCGCGGCTGCGCCCACCCCCGCCGCCGCGCCGACCCCCGCCGCGCCGACCCCCGCAGCGCCACCGACCCCCGCGGCGGCACCGACTTCCGCGGCACCAATCGGCCACGCCCCAACTGCGGACGTAGTGCCGCGTTCCGTGACGCCGATCCTCCGCGCCCCGTAGCCGCGTTCCGTCCCGCCGACCCTCAGCGCCTCAGAACCGCGTTCCGTCCCGCCGACCCTCAGCGCCCCGGTGCCGCGTCCTGCCGTCGTGGCCCGGTCCGCACCTGCGTGCCAACTGGCCAGGGCCAGCACGCACCCGACCCACGCCGCCTCGACGACCGGCAGCGCCAGCAGCGCGTCCTCCGGCCCGGCCATCCACAGCACGGCAAGAACGAGCAGCACCCGCGCCCCCGGCGGGATACCCAAGAGCCGGCCGGGCAGCCGCCGCGACACGTTCGTCCAAAGGGCGCCGAGTTCACCCCACATCGGTTCCCGCGTAAGTGCAGGTCGAGCATCGCAGTGGCCGCCGCTCGTGCCCCTTCCATCACCAGCGCCCAGCCGCGCGATGCCAAGAGACTCCGGTTCATCGTGTTCATCCTGCCCGGAGCCGACCGATCGACTGGCCGCGGACCCGCTTCCGGACACTCGGCCATTGCCAGGCATTCCGCTGCCAGGCATTCCGCCGCCGGCCATTCCGCCGCCGGGCACCCTGCCGCTGGCCTGTACCTCGCCGACAGGACCGGTGCTGGCAGCTCCGAAGCCGGTGTGTCCAGCACGGCGAACGGGATAGCACGCGCCAATCATCTCTGCGAGCGTGACCGACGCGACCGCGATGATGGCGATCGGCCACAGGCCCCGCCCCGCCGACTGGCCTCCGGCCGCTATTCCGCCATAGATGGCGCACTCGGCGGTCATCGCGCAGACCGCCGCGAGCCAGCCGAAGCCGCGGGCATTGAGCCCGCTCGTGGCCGCGCCCAGCCCAGCTACGCCAGGCGTCCCGGCGCCCGTCCGCGCAGCGGAATCTCGCCAGCCCGGACCCCGCCTAGCGGCACCCAAGATGCCGGCACTTGGCGCGCCGACCGTGCCAGACGCGGCGACTCGCGGCTCGTCCGCGTCTGCCGCGCTCCAGGTCACGCTGGGCAGGACGAGCCAGTCGGTACTGCCCTCCAGCGCTCGGCTGGCCCGCCATCCCGAGCCCGGTCGCCGTTCCGTGCCCGCCCGCGACTCCAGGTCCGCCTGCCGCTCCGAGTCCGGCCGCTGGCCCGGACCCGGCCGCCGTCCCGGATCCGGCCGCTGGCCCGGACCCGGCCGCTCTCCCAGATCCGGCCGCCGCCCCGGGTCCGGCCGCCGTTCCAGGCCGTGCCGCCATTGCCGGCCTGCCCGCCACTCTTGATCAGGCTGTCGCTCTGCCCCTGCTCGCCATCGCGGGGCCCGGAACTCCGAGGCCGCGCGCCGCTCTCGGCCCGCCCCCGCCTGCGGCACCCGTTCCCCGTCGCGCGGCGACTGCGGGCTCGCGGCCGGGGCACCGGCGCCCGACCTGGCTGTGAAGGCAGCGACCTGCCGGGCGCCGCGCAACGTCAGGTACCAGCCGCACGCGGCGATCGCGCCACGGAGCGTGTCCTCACCCTGGCCGCCGCTGAACCAGGCCGCGGCGCAAAGGGCCAGCAGAAGCGAAATGCCAGCAAGCGAGTTAGGCGCTATCGACCGCGCCGCCGCCCAGGCTGTCAGCGCACCGAGCAAGCCACGGACCCTGACGGCGCACACGCCACATAGGGCAGCCAGCCGAACCGCCATGCCGCCCCAGTCAGGCCACCACTCGGCGACGCGGCCGACGACCGGCCTCCCGCCACCCGAACGCTTCAGTCCCGAGACGATCGCGGCCTCCATGACCCAGGCGGTCTGACCTGTTGCGTCGGATCAGTGACTCAGCGTACTTGGACTGCCGAAAGGGCTCCGAGTTTCCCGCGAAATCGGCGCGCCGAATGCTCAGGCGCAACCGCTCCGACTGATGCCCGGCCCACCTCGATCGACCCCGCCCGCTCCCGACCGATTCCGCCCGACCCCTCCTGACCCCGGCCGCTCCTGGCCGACCCCGCCTGACCCCGGCCGCTCCTGGCCGACCCCGCCTGACCCCGGCCGTTCCTGGCCGACCCGGGCCGACTCGCCGGACTTCGGCGGACCCCGCCCGACCCCGGCCCACGCCGCGGGTCGGCAGCCGAGGACATCGTGTCACCCAACTGTCGCGCGGCGCGCCGACCGCCCTGCTGCGCGCCAGCCACCCCGCGACGTGGGCACTTCGCTGTTGCCCTAGCGATTGACGCAGTCCCTCAGAGGAGAACCGGCGCCCAATTTCGGCATTGATGTCCGGCTCTTGCTGGGCTCGCGTCGACATCCGGGCGGTCAGCGCGCCGACCACAGTGGTCCGTCGACGCGGCGATCTGCAGCCGCGGCCCGCAGTCGGGACCCGCAACCCGGACCCGCAGCCCGGACCCGCAGCCCGGACCCGCGGCCACCCGCGGCCCCGATCTGTAGTCGCGATTTCGATCGGGGTTTGCAGGGTCAATTTGCGGCGGTACCCCCGCCCTGCGCTCGGGACTGGAGTGAGCCGGTCTCCCACGGCCTGGTCGCCCCACGCCATCGGCGCCGAGACCGGCAAGGGCGGGTGCCGACCGCGCCGAGGAGCCGACCTCCTTGCGGCGGCCGGCGGCGCCGGCCGCCGCACGCGCTGGGTAGGGTCCGATCATGCAGACCGTGGCCGTGGTCCTGGCCGGCGGGTCGGGCGCCAGGCTAGGCGGGCCGACGCCGAAGCAGCTCCAGCTGCTGGCCGGCCGGACTTTGCTCGAGCACTGCGTCTCGGCGTTTGACCGAGCACCGGGAGTGGGCGAGGTCATCGTGGTGATGCCGGACGGCCTGATCGGCGAGGCCGCTCGCATCCTTGGCGACCGCTACGCCAAGGTCACCAAGATCATCGCAGGAGGCGCCGAACGGCCGGGCTCCACCAGCCGGGCTATCGACCTGCTCAGTGGCACCCGCGCGCCAGGTACCGACTGCAACGTGCTGTTCCACGACGCCGCGCGGCCGCTGGTTGACCAGCGCATCATCGCCGACTGCGTCGCCGCTCTGGCCGACTGCGAGGCGCTCGGTGTCGTGATACCGACCTCAGACACCATTGTCGAGATGGCCGACGGCGTGATGACCGCCATCCCACCGCGCGAGTCGCTCGGCCGCTGCCAGACTCCGCAGGGCTTCCGGCTCTCGGTGATCCGGCGCGCCTATCAGCTTGCGGCGACGGACCGATCGGCGGAAAGGTTCACACCGACGGATGACTGCGGGATGGTGCTGCGTTACCTGCCCGAGGTCCCGGTCAGGGTGGTCCAGGGCAGTGAGCGCAATCTCAAGATCACCTTCCCCGGCGACCTGCGGATCGCCGAGGCTGCCCTGACCGAGACCGGACCTGCCTCGACCGACCCAGACGGGCCGCCATAACCCGTGACGCGGCTAGCCAGTCTCGAATACCTCTAAACCGCCTAAATCACCTATCCCCTCGTCGCCGAAGGTTTCGGCTCGATCACTTTTCATCCACCAACGTCATGATCACGTCAGTTATACGGCTTATGCGAAGCGCCAGCGGGTGAAAAGTGGGCGCAAGCGGGTGAAAAGTGGCGCCAGCGGATAAGAAGAGGCGCCAGCGGATGAGAAGAGGCGGTGCCGGAGGCCGAGCGAGCATTGTGGCCACGCGGCTCGTTCAGGAAAGCAGGCAGGCCCGGCGCGGTCACCTGCCGGACCAGGCAAACGACCCCGGCGGCACGGTCGCCCGGCAGCGTCCTTAGCTCGGCCTTGGCCTACTGGTCAAGCTGGCCGGCCGTGATCTCTGTCGGCACGCAGCAGGCAGCCAAAAACCCCGCTAGGCCGTCGGCCGGCTCATGGTGCGGTCAGCAGGACGGCTGCCAGGCACCAGGTGCCGCGGACTGGTCAGGAATCCGCTCCCCCAGCTGATGTGCATGGTCGCGAGCGCGACCGGAAGCCAGGCCAGTGCCTTGCCACGCAACTTGCCGAACGCGGTTGCGCTCACCGCAGCCAGCCCGAGCAGGTAGATCACCGGTGCGGCGAACCCGATCGCGAGCACGACGGGCGGCCAGCCGCCGACGCCGACGGCCAGCGCCGTCAGCCCGGCGATTCCGGCCAGGGTCCCCGCCCCGAGCACCGCGACCGCGGCCGGCGGCGCCAGGTACCGCAGGTTGATCGTCCCGGCGTGCTGCCTGGCCACCACCCGGCGCCACCGCCCGTAGTGGAAGTACTGTGAGCCGACCGCGACGACGCTGGTCCTCGGCCGGTAGCTGACTCGCATCGCTGGCTCGAACCAGATCAGCCCGCCGGCCTGGCGGATCCGGTGGTTCATCTCCCAGTCCTCGGCCCGCAGGTACCGCTCGTCGTAGCCGCCCACGCCCTCGACGGCGGCACGGCGGAACGCGCCGAGGTACACGGTGTCGGCCGGGCCGGCGCTGCCGCCGGTGTGGTTCGGCGCCGAGCCGACCCCGAACGGCGAGGTCATCGCCCAGGCGACTGCCTCCTGGAACGGCGTCTTCCCCTCGGCAGCCATGATCCCGCCGACATTGACCGCCCCGGTCTCGGCGAGAGTCCGCATGGCCGTGGCCACGTACCCGGGTGGCAGCATGCAGTGCCCGTCTACCCTGACGATGAACTCGTGCCGCGCCGCCCTGACCGCGGCGTTCAGCGCGCAGGGAATCTGCCCCGACGGGTTGGGCACCACAGTGATCCGGGGATCGGCCGCCGCGAGCCGTTTTGCGATCTCTTCGGTCTTGTCCTTGGACGGTCCGACCGCGAGCACGAGCTCGAGCTCACCGGCGTAATCCTGGCTCAGCACATGGCTGACCGATTCGCCAAGGTGCCGCTCCTCATTGCGTACCGGCATGATTACCGAAACGGGAACAGCCGTGCCGGTCCCGGCGGCGGCCTGCGCTCGGCTCGCGGTGACTGTGGCCGGAGCGTGCGCGTCGCGGATGTAGCTCATGACGCTGATGACGGTACCCGCCCTGGGCCAGTGCGGTGACCCAAGGGCGGCAACGGGTCCGCTGAAGGCGCCTGCGCCTGGCCAGGCGCCGCGGGCGAATCAGGCGGGCTAGGTGACGTCCTCCAGCATCTCGGTGACCAGTGCGGCGATCGGTGAGCGCTCCGAGCGCACCAGCGTGACGTGGGCGAACAGCGGGTGGCCCTTGAGTTTCTCGATCACCGCGATGACGCCGTCGTGGCGCCCGACCCTCAGGTTGTCGCGCTGCGCGACGTCGTGGGTGAGCACGACCCGCGAGCCTGTTCCGATCCTGGAGAGCACGGTGAGGAGCACGCCGCGTTCCAGCGACTGGGCCTCGTCCACGATCACGAACGAGTCGTGCAGCGACCGCCCCCTGATGTGGGTGAGCGGCAGCACCTCGAGCATGTCCCTGGCGACGACCTCGTCGATCACGTCCGGCGTGGTGACTGCTGACAGCGTGTCGAACACAGCCTGGCCCCACGGGTTCATCTTCTCGGCCTCCGAGCCCGGCAGGTAGCCGAGCTCCTGGCCGCCGACCGGGTACAGCGGGCGGAAGACCACGACCTTGCGGTGCTGGCGGCGTTCGAGCACGGCTTCGAGCCCGGCGCAGAGCGCGAGCGCCGACTTGCCCGTGCCGGCGCGGCCGCCGAGCGAGACGATCCCGATCTCCGGGTCGAGCAGCAGGTCGAGCGCGACCCGCTGCTCGGCGCTTCGCCCGCGCAAGCCGAACACGTCCCGGTCGCAGCGGATCAGGCGGACCGACTTGTCCGGCTGCACGCGACCGAGCGCGCTGCCGGTGCCGCTCGCCGAGTACAGCACCAGCCCGGTGTGACACGGCAGGTCGCGCGCGGCTTCGCACTCGATCGTGCCGCTCTGGTAGAGCTGGTCGATGTCCGCGCCGGTCACCTCGACCTCGCGCATCCCGGTCCAGCCGGAGTCCAGCGGCAGCTCGGCGCGGTACTCCTGCGCGGCCACGCCGATGGACGCTGCCTTGATCCGCAGCGGGAGGTCCTTGCTGACCAGGACCACGTTGTCGCCTTCGGCGGCCAGACTGCGCGCGACCGCCAGGATCCTGGTGTCGTTGTCGCCCAGCCTGAACCCGGCAGGGAGCACCGAGGGGTCGGAGTGGTTGAGCTCTACCCTGACCGTGCCGCCGAGGTCCCCGATCTCGACGTCGGCGTCGAGCCGGCCGTGCTCCAGCCGCAGGTCGTCCAGGTGCCGCAGCGCCGCCCGCGCGAAAAACCCCAGCTCGGGATGGTTGCGCTTCGCCTCAAGCTCGGTGATGACCACCAGCGGCAGGACCACCCTGTGCTCGGCGAACCTGCCGATGGCGCCGGGATCGGCGAGCAGGACGCTGGTGTCGAGCACGTAGGTGCGGCGGTCAGCCCCGGCGCCGTTGTCGGCTCCGGCTCTGCCCTGCCTGGACCGGCTGGCGGGCGACCGGGTGGCGCCGTCGTTCGCCGGTGTCGCTGCGGTACTGCTGGTACGGTTGAGCCGCGATGCGCGGGCGGTTGCGGAAATAGCCACTCACTCTCCCCTGAGCGCACTGGGCGCCGCGTTGGACACAAGCGTGTCGGAGGGACCGGGACCGGCCAGCGAAGGACCGGGCGCCGGCCCTTTCGCTCATCTCGCCTGCGTGCCAGGACGCGAAGCTCGAGAATCTCGAGGGCCTTCCCGCCGGGCGGCTACGCACCGCCCGTCAGACCAGACGGTACCTGGCAGGTGGCGCTGTGCGGAAGTAGCGGCACACCACGAACTGTCTAACGCGGGTGAACTTTCCGCCACCCGCTCATGACGGGCCAGGCCCGCCCGCGGTCGCTCGCCGGGCACGCTGACCGAATCGGGCCGGGCCGGATCCGGCCTGATGAGCGGCGGTTCAGGTGCCGTGCCTGCGGTGCCTGCCCGCGTAGGAACGCAGCGCGCGCAGGAAGTCCACCTTCCTGAAGGCCGGCCAGTACGCGTCGCAGAAGTAGAACTCAGAGTGCGCGCTCTGCCAGAGCAGGAAGCCGCCGAGCCGCTGCTCACCGGAGGTCCTGATTACCAGGTCGGGGTCGGGCTGGCCGGCGGTATACAGATGCTCGGCGATGTGCTCGACGTCGAGGATCTCGGCGAGCTCCTCGATCGTGGTCCCCTTGGTGGCGTGTTCCTGAAGCAGCGATCGGACCGCGTCGGCGATCTCCCGCCGACCGCCGTAGCCGACGGCGACGTTGACCTTCAGACCGGGGAACTCGGCGGTGGCCTCCCCCGCGTCCTTGAGCACCTGGGCCATCTCGGTGGGGAGCAGGTCGAGCGCGCCGACCGGCTTGACCCGCCAGCGCTGCGCGACGAGCTGCCTGACGGTGTCCTCGATGATCTCAAGCAGGGGCTCGAGCTCGGATTCTGGCCTGGCCACGAGGTTGTCAGTGGACAGCAGCCACAGCGTGACCACCTCGACGCCGGCCTCGCGGCACCAGTCGAGCAGCTCGAAGATCTTGTCGGCGCCCTTGCGGTGACCGCTGCTGACGTCGAGCAGCCCGGCCGAGCGCGCCCAGCGACGGTTACCGTCGCACATCACTCCCACGTGCCTGGGGATTACTGACGGCGAAAGCGACGCTCCGAGCCGCCGCTCGTAGAGCCGGTAGACGAGATCGCGCAGACCCATCCGGCACCCTTCCTCGCTGCCGCCACGCCGGCCAGCCGCGTCGCCCTGGCTGCTCATCGCCCGCCCGGGCAGCAGGGAGTGAGGTAGCCACAGCGGCGCCATCCGGTTCTCTAAGAACCGTATCCAAGAACCTGACCAGTTCGGCCGAAGTCAGCACAGCCCGTACTCCTGTGCCACTGTCACCCCACGCCTCAAGCACCGCACGGCGGCTCAGCTGCCAGTATCCGGGCCCGGCCGGGCCGCCTCCAGCGCCTGGCTCTGCCGTGCTGGCGTGCCACTGGGCGGTCGAGCGCAGCACGCAGCGCACCTCGCCGAGGCCGGGCAGGTCTCCGCGATCGCGGGACTTGAGCGTGAAGTACTCCCGCTCTCCGGGCAGGAACGCCGCGCGGGACCGGGCCGGGCCGACCTCGCGGGACCGGGCCGGGCCGACCGCCCGGATGCCGTGGGACTCGGGGAACCTGTCGTCGGGGTCTGGCCAGTATCTGGCCTGCTCGGGATCCTCGCGCGCGGCCTGGACCTGCGCGGCGAGCGCCGCGAGCTGATGGCCGCACCGCTGGCCGACGACGGCGAACGGCTGCCGGTCCCTGACCAGCCTCAGCGTCACCTCGTACGGCTGCCCGGCCTGGTCGTGACACGGGACGGCAGCGACGCCGAGCAGCGAACCATCTACGCAGCGTAGTTCTCTCATAACGGAACGTTAACACCGGCAACGGCAGGACCAGGATCACACACGCGGCGGCCAGGCCCGGGCTGACGGTGGCGGCCCGGCCAAGGCCGAGCCGCCACCGCTGGGTCAGCCGATCGACTTGACGATGGCCTCGTCGAGCCCGGGGAACGAGGCCAGGTACTCCCGGCGCTCCCTCTTGATCCGGTCGACCATGCCCTGGTACTCCTGCTGGCGGCCCTGCCGCTCGTACAGCTTGCGGGGCTGCAGGATCTCGACGTCGTCGATCCCCGGCAGCGACGACGCGACCTCGTAGCCGAAGTCCGGGTCGGTGACCCAGTGGATCGAGTCCTCGACGATGCCCTGGACGATGGCCGAGGAGCAGGGGATCGTGACCTTCTTGGATGTGGCCTCGTCGGTGCCGCCCACCCGGCCGGTGTTGAGCACGTAGACCCTCAGCTCGTGGCTGTCGAGCAGCTCGAGCATCCGGTTGCCCATGTCGGCCATGTTCCTCGGGAAGAACGGGTTCGTCCCAGGCACCCGCAGGAACTTGCCCTCCTCGTCCTTTCCGCCCGCCGAGGTGCCCGTGGTCTCGCCGAGCATGAAGTACGCGGCCGCCTGCGCCCTGTCCAGCCTGGCCACGCCGGGAACGATGTTCTCGTTGCGGTTCAGGATCAGCAGGAACTCTGCGGGCGGGACCTCGTTGCCAGGCCACGGATGGACGTAGGAGAACGGCCAGGTGGTGCGCCCGTTCTTGGTGTAGGAGGTGTCGAAGAAGTCGACCTTGCCGTGCTCGTCGACGGACACGTTCTCCAGGTAGGCGTCGGGCTTCGTGGTGGCGTGGTAGATCGCGGGCTCGTACCGCGGGTCCAGGCCGAACGTCTTGGCGAAGCAGCCGTTCTCGGTCGTGTAGACCTTGCCGTGCGGCATCAGCGCGACGAAGTCGTCCTGGGCCGGCCTGCTCTCCAGCTGGGTGGTGAACGTCGTGGTTGTTTTCCCTGTGCCGGAGAGGCCGACGATCAGGATCGACGTCGGCTCGCCGTCCCGCGGCATCACCTTGCAGCCAGCGTGCAGGGCCAGGCCGCCGCGGTTGTAGACGATGTTGTTCCACATCCGCAGCCCGCCCTTCTTGGACTCACCGAAGTAGTCCGAGTTGAGCACGCGGGTGATGTTGGCATTGAGGTCGACGGCGATCACCCGGTCGTCCGGATAGCCGGGGGCCGCGAGGTTCGGCGTGTAGATGACCGTGGTGTCTGGCTCCCAGGTCGCCGGGTCGTAGTCGGGTCCGACCGGGTAGTAGAGCTGCTTCTGCATGCCGGCGACGTTCGCGTTCGCCGCCTCGATGATCAGTCGCGCCCTGGTGCGGAACGCCAGATCCGAGCCGATGTAGCCGTCCACGACGACCACGTGCTGGCCAGCGATGTAGGCGTCCTGCTCGGCGGAGATCCGATCATATTCGTCGCGGCTGATGGTCTGCTTGGTGGCGTTGGTCGAATCGTCGACAACGAACGTCGACCTCGTGCTCCGCGAGTCCACTCTGGCCTTGACGACCACGTTGTTGAACTCGGTCACCTGGCAGTTCGGCATCTTCTCGGTCAGCTCGCGCAGGCGCTCAGTAGTCGGATTCCACTCCACCAACGCGGCCTTCACCTCATACACCACGGACTGCTCCTCCTCGTTGGCTCACCCAGATCGCTCCGCTCGACGGGGACCAGCCCAGGGCAGGCCAAATACGCCCGGACTGGCGGGATTGATTTGGGGAGTGTACCCCGGAGCAGCCCGGATAAAATATCCCCCCGCCGGCATACGTTTGCATCAGCGGGCGTGATAGGGGGCCTACGACTGGCGAGGACGGCGGGTGCTGGACGAGCCCCGGCAACGGCTCGTGGGGCCCTGCGTGACGGCCAGCGGGGCCCTGCGTGACGGCCAGTGGGGCCCTGCGTGACGGCCAGTGGGGCCCTGCGTGACGGCCAGGGCCTGTCCCGTAGATCAATGGGACTAGGCGACGGAGCCAGCGTCGCGGAGCCAGATCCTCTGGCTCGCCCTGTGGTCTGGCCCGGGCCGTCCCCGGGGCCGCCGCCGGTCGCCGCGCCCCGCGCCGCCCGGAGATGATCTTGATGGATGTGGCGGATGTCCCAGAATACGCAGTGGATGTGGCATTCATTCCAGTGACAACCCGATGATCACATCCGGTTTCGGCTGGTATACGGTGATCCGGGCGGCCGCGCTCGGCCAGGCGGCCGCAGCCGCGCGGCGCGGACGGCGCCGCAGCCGGTCAGGCAGACCGCGGGCCCTCGGCCCTGATCTCCTCGACCCTGCGCAGCGCCTCGCGGAGGTCGCCGAGCCAGGAGTCCTCGTGCTCGCCGACCAGCCGGACGCACCAGGCGAGCGCGTCGCTGCGGCTCCGCGCCACGCCGGCGTCCACCAGCGTGTCGAGCACCAGCCGTTCGGCCTGCCTGAGCCTGGTCATCACGGGCACGGAGAACGTGGTGAACATGACCGTCCGGTCGCCGTCACTGACGCCCCAGGAAACCTTGCGGCCGTAGGTGTGCTCGGCCTCGCGAGCGATCTCGATTCGCTGCTGCCTGGTCTCCTCGCGGAACCTGCGGCTGCGG
>Ga0335078_10012038_pt1 | contig 12839 bp, 12 predicted proteins | sample Lox_Sample_32_FD_206711 | JGI IMG/M metagenome (GOLD analysis project Ga0335078, IMG submission 206711) | Soil microbial communities from Loxahatchee National Wildlife Refuge, Florida, United States - Lox_Sample_3.2 | ecosystem: Environmental > Terrestrial > Soil > Wetlands | place: USA... | reverse complement strand
CGCCGGTTCGAGAGCTTTCAAGATGCGTTGGCCGTCGGTATGCCCCAACGGAATGAGCCGGACTCCGGCGGATATCCAATTGGACAAGAGTGCCGTCAAAAACGCGTGCAATGCCGGATCGAGCGGAATGGCATGGCCGGCACATGCGGCGGCAACGACCGTCGGATAGGCAAGCGGCCCGTGGCAAATTTGCTGCAGCTTTGCCAGTGCCGGGCATGGCCACGCCGCGCGCGTGACTTCGAGAAAGGCCTTGCCCAGCGTCGTCGTTTCGTGAAAGCGCTCGCGCGTCGGCGCGAATGCTGCGGCCAGTTCTGCGACCTCGACGAGAGCCGCATCGTCGCCCTGCGTCACCGCCCGATGCGTGTGGCTGAAGAAAATGCCGTCACTCACCCCGGCGCCCCCGGTCAGCATTGCTTCGAGCCAGCGACGCAGGGTTTCGGCATCGCCGACATCGCCAGCCTCGACCGCCCACTCGATGCCGCTGGAATAAGCGAATGCGCCGACCGGATAAGCCGGCGATAACCAGGTCGTCAGGCGATAAAGCGCGGCGGCCGACAGCAGCATGGCGGCCGGCGCCGCAGCGCCGGCTGCCGCGGCCCGCGCCATGCGCTTTTCACCGGCCATGACCGTGAGCCTCATCGTGGCCGCGCTGGCGACGGTCGTGGCGGCCGTTGCGATGGTGTTCGGGCGCAGCGGCATAAGCCCCGCCTTCCGGATCGAACGGCGCCTCAATCTCCAAAACCTCGGCGCCGAGTTGCGCCGCCAGCCCGGCAAGAACGTGATCGCGCCGGATGCGCAACGCCTGTGCGAGCACCTGCGTCGCCACATGCCGATTGCCGAGATGCCAGGCGACGCGGGCGAGATGCCTGGGATCGGCACAGCGGATTTCCAGCAGGCGTTCGGGCGCGGCAACGACCTCGACCAGCCGCCCGTCCTCCAACACCAGCGCGTCACCGCCGCGCAACTCGGCCGAAACCGGCAGATCGAGGATGAAGCTGATCCCGTTCCTCCCCGCCATGGCGATGCGGCGGCGATGCCGGTCGTCGTAATCGAGAACGACCCAATCGGCCGGCTTGCCGATCCAGCTTGACGCCGCTTTGACCGCGATGGCGCGCATCACATTCCGGCCTTGTCCGTTCAGAACAAAAAATATCGCTGCGCCAGCGGCAGCACGTCCGCCGGGGCGCAGGTCAGCAGTTCGCCGTCGGCCCGCACTTCGTAGGTCTCCGGATCGACTTCGATCGACGGCGTGGCATCGTTGTGAATCATGCTCTTTTTGGAGATTTTGCCGCGGGTGTTCGCCACCGCGACGAGCTTCTTTTGGATGCCGAGTTTCCTGCCGAGGCCGGCTTTCACGGCGGCCTGCGACGTGAAGACGACGGAAGACGCCGTGCGGGCGCGGCCGAATGCGCCGAACATCGGCCGATAGTGCACCGGCTGCGGGGTCGGAATCGACGCGTTGGGATCGCCCATCGGCGCGGCGACGATCGAGCCGCCTTTGACGATGCAGTCCGGCTTCACGCCGAAGAACGCCGGCGACCAAAGAACCAGATCGGCCAGCTTGCCCTTTTCCACCGAGCCGATCAGCTTGGCGACGCCGTGCGCGATCGCGGGGTTGATGGTGTATTTGGCGACGTAGCGTTTCACCCGAACGTTATCGTTGTCGCCCTTCTCCTGCGGCAGACGCCCGCGTTGCTTCTTCATCTTGTCGGCGGTCTGCCAGGTGCGGATGATGACCTCGCCGAGCCGGCCCATGGCCTGCGAATCCGACGACATCATCGACAGCGCGCCGAGGTCGTGGAGAATATCCTCCGCGGCGATCGTCTCCTTGCGGATGCGGCTCTCGGCAAAAGCAAGATCCTCGGCGATCGAGGGATCCAGGTGATGGCACACCATCAGCATGTCGAGATGCTCGTCGATGGTGTTGCGCGTATAGGGCCGCGTCGGATTGGTCGAGGACGGCAGCACGTTCTTCAGTCCCGCCACCTTGATAATATCGGGCGCGTGGCCGCCGCCCGCGCCCTCGGTGTGGAAGGCGTGGATGGTACGGCCCTTGAACGCCCTGATGGTATCCTCGACGAAGCCCGACTCGTTGAGCGTGTCGGTGTGGATCATCACTTGAATGTCATAGTCGTCGGCGACCGAGAGGCAGCAGTCGATGGCCGCCGGCGTGGTGCCCCAGTCCTCATGCAGTTTCAACGCGCAGGCGCCGGCTTTGATCATTTCCTCCAGCGCGGCCGGGCGCGACGCATTGCCCTTGCCGGCAAATCCGAGATTGACCGGAAATTCGTCCGCCGCCTGAATCATGCGCCCGATATGGAACGGCCCCGGCGTGCAGGTCGTCGCAAAGGTGCCGTGCGCCGGGCCGGTGCCGCCGCCGAGCATCGAGGTCACTCCCGACATCAAGGCCTCGTCGACCTGCTGCGGGCAAATGAAGTGGATGTGCGTATCGAAGCCGCCGGCGGTGAGGATTTTGCCTTCCCCGGCGATCACTTCCGTGCCCGGGCCGATGACGATGGTGACGTTCGGCTGAATGTCGGGATTGCCGGCCTTGCCGATGGCGAAAATGTTGCCGTCCTTGATGCCGACGTCCGCCTTCACGATTCCCCAATGATCGAGAATGAGCGCGTTGGTAATGACCGTATCGACGGCACCCTGGCGATTGGTGATTTGCGATTGGCCCATGCCATCGCGGATGACCTTGCCGCCGCCGAATTTCACCTCTTCGCCGTAAACGGTAAAATCCTTCTCGACCTCGATGATGAGATCGGTGTCGGCGAGCCGGACGCGGTCTCCCGCAGTTGGGCCGAACATGTCGGCATAGACGGTTCGCTGGATTTTTCCCGGCATGACGGCGCCTCAGAGCTTCCCCATAATCTCGTTACGGAAGCCGAAGACCGTTCGTTTGCCGGCAAGCGCCACGAGCGTGACATCGCGAGTTTGACCAGGCTCGAAGCGCACCGCCGTCCCTGCCGCGATATCGAGCCGCATGCCGCGCGCCTTCTTGCGATCGAACCTCAGCGCCGGGTTGGTCTCGAAGAAATGATAATGCGACCCGACCTGGATCGGCCGATCGCCGATATTGGAAACCGTCAGCGTCACGGTGCGGCGGCCCTTGTTGAGCTCGATCTCGCCGTTCTCGATGAAAAATTCGCCGGGAATCATTTCGCCCTCTACCGGATCGGCTCGTGCACCGTCACCAGCTTGGTCCCGTCCGGAAACGTGGCCTCGACCTGAATTTCAGGGATCATCTCGGCGATGCCGTCCATCACCTGCGCGCGGGTGAGCACGTGGGCGCCCTGCTCCATCAGTTCGGCCACCGTGCGTCCGTCGCGGGCCCCCTCGAGAATAAAATCGGATATCAGCGCGATCGCTTCGGGATGGTTGAGCTTGACGCCGCGCGCAAGGCGGCGCTGCGCCACCGTCGCGGCCATGGCGATCAAAAGCTTGTCCTTCTCGCGCGGGGTCAGCTGCATGGCGCGTCAATTCGACCATAGCCGCGGCGGCGGGCCCGAGCCGAACGCGCTGAGCACCCGCAAAAGATCGTGCCGCAACGCGGCGCCGTCCGCCGCCACCAACCGTGCCAGCGCCAGTCCATTCCAGGCGGAGACGCCGACCTCGCCGCAAAAATCCCGCTGCATGGCCCGCACCGCCGCGGTATCGTCCTCCCCGCCGGGAAGCTTCAGCACGCTTGCTATCGCAGCGCCGCCCGCCCCGATTGCCCGCTCCGTCAATCGATCCGCAATGCCGCCATCGAGCTGGACTGACTCGGCAAGAACCAGCGCACCATCGACGCGGATACGCCGGCGGTCGACAAAACTTCCGGAGCGCACTGTTTCGCCCATGGCCGAGCGGCCGAAAATACTGGCTTCCGCCAGCAGCAGTTCGGCATCGCGTGCAAGATTGACTTCGATCGTCCGCCGTAAGCGGGCCCGATCGAACAGGATCGTTTCCTGCGGCAGCCACGCCAGCACGGCGCGGGGGCCGACCTCCAGCTTCACACCGACTTCGGTGTCCGGCCCCAGCGAGCGATAGATTTTTTCGGCTGCGGCCGTGGTTACGCTAAGCTTGGCGCCGGCGCGAGCCTCGATGTCGATGCAAGAGCGGTCGCCGCCCGTCATTCCCCCGGCAGTGTTGACGATAACGGCGTCGAGGACTTGGCCGGCCCCATGCGGAAAGCGCACGCGTAGCGAGCCTTCTTCGTGAATGCGCGCGGGTCGGGTTCCGCCGGACCCGGCCGCCACCGCGACCGCAACGCGTCCGGTTGCCCGATTGGCGGCGAAGATTTCGTCGCGCAGCGCCGCATTCGCTATCGCCAAGGGCTGCATCACATCGCGCTTCAAATTGCCGCTTTAGATCGCCATGGCCCGCCGCAGCGCCGCTTCGTCGATATCGTCACGACTGCACGAATACACGACGGCCCCACGATCCATGACCGTGAAATGATCGCCGAGTTCGCGAGCAAAGTCGAGATATTGCTCGACCAGAACGATGGCGATCTTCCCGAGCGAGCGCAAATAGCCGATGGCGCGTCCAATATCCTTGATGATCGAAGGCTGGATGCCTTCCGTGGGCTCGTCGAGCAAGAGCAGCCGCGGCCGCATCACCAGCGCCCGGCCGATCGCCAATTGCTGCTGCTGACCGCCGGACAGGTCGCCGCCGCGGCGGTGCAACATGCTTTTCAGCACCGGAAACAGCGAATATACGTCATCGGGCACGGTGCGTTCCTCGCGGCTGAGCGGAGCAAAGCCGGTCTTCAGATTCTCTTCCACCGTCAACAGCGGGAAGATTTCGCGGCCTTGCGGAACATAGGCGATGCCGCGCCGGGCGCGCTCCGGCGGCCGCAGCGCAGTGATGTCGCTGCCCTCCCAGGTAATCGTACCTCGGCTCACCGGCTGATGACCGGCGAGCGCGTCGAGCAGGCTGGTCTTGCCAACGCCGTTCCGGCCGAGCACGCAGGTCACCTTGCCCGGCTCGGCGTTCAGCGACACCGCGCGCAGCGCTTGTGCGGCGCCGTAATGAAGATCAAGCGAGTTCACGTTGAGCATCGCTCAGCGCCCCAGATAGACTTCAACCACGCGCTCGTTTTCCGAAACTTGATCGATCGAGCCCTCGGCGAGCACCGAGCCCTCGTGCAGGCAGGTGACCTTCACGCCAAGATCGCGCACGAAAGTCATGTCGTGTTCGACCACGACGACGGTGTGCTCGCGATTTATCTCCTTCAGAAGTTCCGCGGTTTGATGCGTTTCGGTATCCGTCATGCCGGCCACCGGTTCGTCGACCAGCAGCAATTTCGGATCTTGCGCCAACAGCATGCCGATCTCGAGCCACTGCTTCTGTCCGTGCGACAGGCTGGCGGCGAGACGATGCTGCACGGCGGTTAGCCGGATCGTCTGCAAAATGTCATCGATCCGGCGGCGTTCTTCCGCCGTTTCCCGCGACCACAGCGTCGCGCGCGCGCGACGGTCCGCCTTCAAGGCCAGTTCGAGATTGTCGTATACCGTGTGGCTGTCGAAGACCGTCGGCTTTTGGAATTTCCTGCCGATGCCGAGTTCGGCGATCTCGGTCTCATCGAGCCGCGCCAGATCGTGCTGCTGATCGAAGATGACCGCACCCTTATCCGGCCTGGTCTTGCCGGTGACCACGTCCATCATCGTCGTCTTGCCGGCGCCGTTCGGACCGATGATGGCGCGCATTTCGCCGGGTTCGATGGCGAAGGAAAGATTGTTGAGCGCCCGAAAGCCGTCGAACGACACCGTAACGCCCTCAATATAGAGCAACGTTCGTTCGAAGGCCTCCATCGCCTGATTTTCGGCCTGCATCAGTCGATCTTGGATTTTCATCGGCTGTTCCTTATTCCGCCGGCTGCGGCTCGGGTGGCGGCGCCGCTACGCCCTCCTCGGCGGCGGCCGACGCCCGATCGCGCCGCAGCGCCGTCCAATGGTGCAGGCTGCCGACCACGCCGCGCGGCAGCAGCAGCGTCACGCCGATGAACAGGCCGCCGAGCATGAACAGCCAGTACGGCGCGAGCACCCCCGAGGTGAAATAAGTCTTGGCGTAATTGACCAGGATGGCTCCGAGAGCGGCGCCCGCAAGCGTGCCGCGGCCGCCGACCGCAACCCAAATCACGGCCTCGATGGAGTTGCCCGGCGCGAATTCGCTCGGATTGATGATGCCGACCTGCGGTACGTAAAGCGCGCCCGCGATACCGGCCATGCAGGCGGACAGCGTGAACACGAAAAGCTTGTAGGATTCGACGCGGTAGCCGAGAAATCGGGTGCGCGCCTCGGCGTCGCGAATGGCGATCAGGACCTTGCCGAGCTTCGAAGTCACGATGGCGCGACAGACGAGAAAACCGATCATCAGCGTTGCACAGGAAATCGAGAACAGCGCCGCCCGCGTCGCCTCCGATCGCACATCGAAGCCGAAAATATCCTTGAAATCGGTCAGTCCATTGTTTCCGCCGAAGCCGAAATTGTTGCGGAAAAATCCAAGCATCAAAGCGTAAGTCAGCGCCTGCGTGATGATCGACAGATAAACGCCGCTGACGCGGCTGCGAAACGCGAACCAGCCGAAGACGAACGCGAGCACGCCCGGAACCAGGACGATCATCAGCGCGGCATAGGCGAAGTGTTGAAAGCCGTACCAGTAGATCGGCAGTTCCTTCCAGTTCAGGAACACCATGAAGTCGGGCAGGATCGGATTGGCATAGACGCCGCGGGTGCCGATCTGGCGCATCAGGTACATGCCCATGGCGTAGCCGCCGAGCGCAAAGAACGCGCCATGACCGAGCGAGAGAATGCCGCAATAGCCCCAGATCAGATCGATCGACAGCGCCAGAATCGCGTAGCAGGCGTACTTCCCGAACAGCGCCACAAGGTAGGTCGAAACGTGGAATGCCGACGACTGCGGCACGAACAGATTGAGTATCGGCACCGCGATGGTAATGCCGCCGACGACAACCAGGAAGATGGCCGCGCTGCGATCGAGCGACCGGATGAGAATATGCGAAGTCGCGCCCATCATGCTTCGACCGCCCGGCCCTTGAGCGCGAACATGCCCCGCGGACGCTTCTGGATGAAGAGGATAATGAGAACGAGGATCGCGATCTTGCCGAGCACCGCACCGGCGTAGGGTTCGAGAAACTTATTCGCAATCCCGAGCAGGAAGGAGCCGACAAAAGTGCCCCACAGATTGCCGACGCCGCCGAAGACCACGACCATGAAGCTGTCGATGATATAGCCCTGGCCGAGGTTGGGGCTGACGTTGTCGATCTGCGATAGCGCGACGCCGGCCATGCCGGCGATGCCGGAACCGAGTCCGAAAGTCAGCGCGTCGATCCGGCTGGTGCGGATGCCCATCGAAGCCGCCATTGCGCGGTTCTGGGTGACGGCGCGCATCTCCAGCCCGAGCCTGGTGAATCGCAAAAGTGCGATCAGCGCCACAAAAACGGCGAGCGCGAAACAGATGATCCAGAGCCGATTGTAGGTGATGGTGATGCCGCCGAGGTCGAACGCGCCGCTCATGAAGGCCGGATTTCCGACCTGCTTATTGGTCGGCCCGAATGCGGTGCGCACGGCCTGCTGCAGGATCAGCGAGAGACCCCAGGTTGCGAGCAGTGTTTCCAAGGGCCGTCCGTAGAGAAAGCGGATAATGGTTCGCTCGATAACGATGCCGACGGCGCCGGAGAACAGGAATGCCAGCGGGATGGCGAGCGCGAGCGAATAATCGAACAAGGCAGGATCGTATTGTCGAATTGTCTCTTGCACGACGAACGTGACATAGGCGCCGAGCATGACCATTTCGCCGTGCGCCATGTTGATCACGCCCATCACGCCAAACGTGATGGCAAGCCCGATCGCGGCGAGCAGCAGGACCGAACCGAGCGAAATTCCGTACCAGGCGTTTTGAATGGCATCCCATTCGGCGAGGCGCGTTTGAATAGCGCCAATCGCGTCGCTCGCGGCCTTCGCGACGACCGGCGACTCGTGAGCGGGAATGTCCGAAAGCAGCCCCAACGCGTCCTGATCGCCACGGTCGCGGATGATCGAGATCGCCGCGAGCTTGTCCGCTTCCGAGGTGCCGGCCGTTGTCAGCAGGATTGCGGCACGGGCCTGTTCGAGCGCTCGCTTGACCCGATCGTCCGTCTCCTTGGCGATGGCCTTTTCCAGCGTCGGCAGCGCGCTTGCCGCGCGCGACTTGAACACCGCTTGCGCGGCGGCGTATCGCTTGTCCGGATCGTGCGACAGCAGAGTGAGTTGGCCAAGCGCCGCGTCGATAGCGCCGCGCACCCGATTGTTGAGATTCACGGGACCGAGATCGGCCGGCGGCTCGCCGGGCACCGGTTGGCCGGTGGCGGCGTCGAACAGCTTGCCGGCGTCGTCCTGAATATAGACCGCCTTCTTATCGGCGCTGAACATCAGCTGGCCGTTCTGCAGCGCGGTGATGATGAGTTCGGCCCGCGGACTGTCGCTGGCGACGACCTCTTTGATGCCGGTCAGCGTCTCGTCGAAATCGTCGGCGGTGAAATGGGTGAGCGCGTCGTCGATGCCCGCGGCATGCGCGCTCGCGCAACCTTGGGCGAAGCCAAAGGCGAAAGCCAACGCGACGAGACAAGCTCGGCCAAATCGCATCGCAGTTATCCCCGGCAGTGCATCGGGAAGGCGGCGATCCCGCCTCCCCGCTTGGTTATCGTCGAACGTTCGGCGCCATACTGACTAGGTGCCGCCGCAGGTCTTGGTCACGGTGTTGTAGTTGCCGCAGTTGAGCTTCACCCAATCCGCGATCAGGTCCTTGGACCCCGGCAGATACGGCGACCAGGCGTCGCCGGGCACAAGACCCTTGGTCTTCCACACCACGTCGAACTGACCGTCGGCGCGGATTTCGCCGATGAAGACCGGCTTCGTGATGTAGTGGTTGGGCAGCATTTCGGAGACGCCGCCGGTCAGATTGGCCTGCTTGATGCCGGGCAGAGCGGCGATCACCTTATCGGCGTTGGTGGTTCCCGCCTTCTCCACCGCCTTTACCCACATGTTGAAGCCGATGTAGTGCGCTTCCATCGGATCATTGGTGGTGCGTTTCGGGTTCTTGATGAACTCGTGCCATTCCTTGATGAAGGCGGCGTTCGCCGGAGTCTTGATCGATTCGAAGTAGTTCCACGCGGCGAGATGGCCGACCAGCGGCTTGGTGTCGAGACCGGCGAGTTCCTCTTCGCCGACCGAGAACGCCACCACCGGAATGTCGGTCGCCTTGATGCCCTGATTGCCGAGCTCCTTGTAGAACGGCACGTTGGCGTCGCCGTTGATGGTCGAAACCACCGCCGTCTTTTTGCCGGCTGAGCCGAATGCCTTGATCTTCGACACTTCGGTCTGCCAGTCGGAGAAGCCGAACGGCGTGTAGTTGATCATGATGTCCTCGTCCGCCACCCCTTTTTGCTTGAGATAGGCTTCGAGGATTTTGTTGGTGGTGCGCGGATAAACGTAGTCGGTGCCTTCCAGCACCCACCGTTTCACCGATCCGCCGTCCGCACTCATGAGGTAATCGACCGCAGGTATTGCCTGCTGGTTCGGCGCAGCGCCGGTATAGAATACGTTGCGCTCGCCCTCTTCGCCTTCGAATTGAACGGGATAGAACAGGATATTGTCGAGCTCCTTGAACACCGGAAGCACCGACTTTCGCGACACCGAGGTCCAGCAACCGAACACGACGGCGACGTGATCCTGGCTGATCAGCTCACGCGCCTTCTCGGCGAACAAGGGCCAATTCGAGGCGGGATCGACCACGACCGGCTCGAGCTTTTTGCCGAGCACGCCGCCCTTCTTGTTTTGCGCGGCGATGAGCATCAGCATCACGTCTTTCAGCGTCGTTTCGCTGATCGCCATGGTGCCGGAGAGCGAATGCAGAATGCCGACTTTGATCGTATCCTCGGCCTGGGCCGGTAGCGCGCCCATCAAGCCAAGAGCGACGCCGCTGGCTCCCACGAGCCAACCGCGACGAGTGAGCGTATAGGTAGTTATCGTTTTTCCGGACATGGATGAGCCTCGCTTTGCTTGGGCGAGCGCACGGAAGGCGCCCTTCTCCTGTGGCGGCGTCGCAAAGCACGTGCCAGTTTCCGAGGGCACTAAGGCACTGGTTCTTATGACAGATAGCCATTGCCGCGAAACGGGGCTGCTTTTTTCAGCACGCCAGGCCTTATTTATGGGCAGGGCGCGGCGCGCCCGGTCGTTCCCGCGCTGTCGCCCTGCCCTGAAGACTCAGGACTCACTCCGCGGGCGTTGCCGTTGGCGCTGCGTCCGACATCGTCAAGTTCGGCGCCAACGCCGGATAGCGGTCAAGCGCGAACAGGAACACCGCGACGATCGCGTAGGCCACCGCAACCGTTGGCGTCACCGCGATGCCGACCGCCTGCCCGTGCATGAAACCGAAGAACGTCAACACGGCGCCTGCCAGTGCGAAGGCGGCGGCATTGACGAACTTCTTGTCGATGACGTTGGCACCGATGGCCGCGAGCACGAGTCCGGTCAGAATCGCACCGCCGCCAAGCGTCTCAAGCCCCGGATAGAGCACGCCGACATTGAACAGCTTGTCGTAACCGAGCGCCGCGGCGCTGACACCGGCCACGCCGAGCGCACCGTCCATCAAAGTCTTGCACCAGCCGGCGAGATGCGGCGTGAGAGCAAGTACGATGGCGGGCGCGTGACCCTTCGGCGTCGTTTGGAACGCTTGCGCGCCGATCAGCATGCCGATGTAGAGAAGGATCGGCGAGATCGCGACGACCGGCACGAGCGCCAACAACAGCGAAATGATGCCGAACCACGACAACACGATTACCATCAAGCCGGTCGCCGCCGAATAACCGATACGGCCGCCCATGCCCTTCCAGCCGGGATGGCCGATATAGACCGCATTGATGAAAGGATTACCCATGAGGCAACCGATCAGGCTGACGACGCCGTCGGCGGTGAGCACGCGGGTGGTCGGATAAGGGTCGCCTGCCGCTTCCGCGCTTTCGACGTTATCCATCGCCTCGACCAGATCGTAGATGCCGAATGGCACTGCGGTGACGAGGATTACGCCGAGATAATGAAAGCCGGAGAATACCTCTTTGAAGGCCGGAATCGGCACGTTGAAGCCGAAATTCGAAAATGCATCGCCGACGCCTTTGACGCTCAAGCCGCCATAGTGCAGGCCGACGAGGTTGGAGCCCCAGGCGATGATCATTCCCACGGCAATCGCCACCAGTCCGGCGGGAATGCCTTTGGGATATTTGAAGCCGCCGAGCCAGTTCACCATGATGATGGCGAAGCAGGTCAGGCCGATCACCGGCGTCTGATAGATTTCCAGCGCCGGACGCATGGAGATGAAGGTGATCGATACGCCGGCCAGCGTGCCCAGCAGGGCCGCGCGCGGCGTGATTTTTCGGATCCACGGCGCGATAAACCCGCCGATCATCAGAATAAAGCTCTGGAAAAACACCCAGACGAGCCCGGCTTCCCAGCCTTGGATCGGGTCATTGGTCTTGAGCGCGATTGGCAGCATGATCACGAAAGTGACGATGAACATGTGCGGCACGCTTACGCCCGACGGCAGCGCGCAGACGTCGGTGCGGCCCGTGCGCTTCGCCAATCGGTAGGCCAGATAGGCGTAATACAGCGTCGACAGACACATCATCATGCCGAGCGCCGGCAGGATGCGGCCGAATACCAGCGAGTCGGGCATTTTCAGCACGAACCGCAGCAAGCCGGTGAGCACCAGCATGTTGACCAGAATGTTGGTGCCGAAGCCGAAGAACGCGTTCCAGTCGCCGGTCGTCCACAGCACTGGCCGGTGCGTTTCTGTCGTTGTCGTCGTCATATCACTCTCCCCATGATGGAGGCCCGATTTTCGATCTACGCGGTTTTTTGATTGCCGATTGTCGCCAGCGAGCGAAGCAAATGCTTCGATCCGGTCACCGACCCGAAAATCCCGCCCTGCGCCTTGATCATGGCGAGCCCGGCGTCGTGAAATTCCGGAAAATACGATGCGCAGCAGTCGGACAGCACGATGCAGCGGAAGCCGCGGTCATTCGCCTCGCGCACCGTGGTATTGACGCAAACTTCCGTGGTCACGCCGGCCACGAACAACGTGTCGATGCCACGATTGCGCAGCATCAATTCGAGATCGGTCTGATAGAACGCACCCTTGCCGGGCTTATCGATTACCGGCTCACCGTCGATCGGATAAAGCTCCGGGATGATGTCGTGGCCGGACTCGCCGCGAATGAGAATGCGGCCCATCGGACCGCGGGCGCCGATCCGGTTGGCCGGATCGCCGCGTTCGACTTTATGCGGCGGCGCATCCGATAGATCGGGGCGATGACCTTCGCGGGTGTGGATGATGAACAGCCCGAGGCGCCGCGCGGCGCCCAGCACGGAACCGCACGGCGCGACCGCCGCCCGCAGGCGGGACACGTCGTTGCCGAGCGCTTCGCCGAAACCGCCGGGTTCCAGAAAATCGCGCTGCATGTCGATGATGACGAATGCGACGGTGGCGAGATCGACGGCCAGCGCCGCTGGTTCGGCTTCGACCCTAACGCGCGGCATCCAGATCTCCTGCCTCGCCACCGCACCAGACGTGCAAGATCGGGGCCAGTGCCGTCGCGCGCGAATGACTTGCCGCCGGCGCAGTGCTTGGCGATGCTGCCTAATTAATGTGCGGCCGTTGCCCGATCCGCACCGGAAACGTTCTTGTCGCAACGGCGACCGGACAACAAACCCATTGAATCGGCCATTTCCGCTGCGGCAACGGCGGCACGCAGCGTGGCACGCGGCTTGCGGAAGGGTTGCTTACGTCAACAACGC
>Ga0335078_10012037_pt1 | contig 12839 bp, 9 predicted proteins | sample Lox_Sample_32_FD_206711 | JGI IMG/M metagenome (GOLD analysis project Ga0335078, IMG submission 206711) | Soil microbial communities from Loxahatchee National Wildlife Refuge, Florida, United States - Lox_Sample_3.2 | ecosystem: Environmental > Terrestrial > Soil > Wetlands | place: USA: Florida... | reverse complement strand
TGCCCGTCTCGACGCGCGCGCCCAGCTCGCGCAGCGCCTGCGCGACGGCCGTCACCAGCGGCTCGGCCACCGCACCCGGCGCGGCGTTGTTCCAGGTCGGTCTCCTGCCCTTGGCGGTGTCCGCGTAGAGCGTGAACTGGCTCACCACGAGCAGCGGGGCGCCGATGTCCGAGCAGGACTTCTCGCCGTCGAGTATCCGCAGGCCCCACAGCTTGGCGGCCAGCTTCCTCGCCTTCTCCGGCGTGTCGTCGTGGGTGACACCGACGAGGACGAGCAGCCCCGGCTCGTCGATCGCCCCGATGACCTGGCCGTCTACGGTCACGCTCGCCTGGGTGACCCGCTGCGCTACTGCTCGCACGAGACGTCAGCCTAATCGCTCGCGGCAGGTGGTGCGGCGGCTCATGCGGGGGGTCGCCGCGGGCCGGGGCCGGCGCACGACGCCGTATCGGGCGTTACCGGACTCCGCGTCACTTATCAGGCTGATATGGGCAGCGGAACGGCATCGACCGGCCATAATGTCTCGGGTGACCCCTTTGGAGCAGTTGTCCGTGAGCGACGTGGTTGCCAACCCCGTGCTCGCTGAGGTGATCCGGTCCGGGTTCGTGGAATCCCGGCACCGCGGCAGCATCGTTGCCATCGGTCCCGACGGCATGTACGCGTTCACCGCCGGCAGCGCCAACACGCCGATCTTCCCGCGCTCGGCCAACAAGCCGTTGCAGGCCGCGGCGATGCTCCGCGCGGGGCTGCCGATCGAGGGGGAACTGCTCGCGCTCGCCGCGGCCAGCCACTCCGGCGAGGACTTCCACGTCCGGGGGGTGCGTGACATCCTCGACTACGCCGGGCTGACCGCGGATGACCTGCAGTGCCCGCCGTCGCTGCCGCTGGACGAGGCGACCGCGCGGCGGCTGATCAGGGAGGCCGCACCCGACGGGCCTGGGCCGGAGTCGCGGGTGCGCTACAACTGCTCGGGCAAGCACGCCGCGATGCTGGTCACCTGCATAGCCAACGACTGGCCCACCGAGACCTACCTGTCCGCGGAGCACCCGTTGCAGGTGCACATCAGGCGGACCGTCGAGGACCTCGCGCGGGAGCCGGTCGCCGCGGTGGGCGTTGACGGCTGCGGCGCGCCGTTGTTCGCGCTGACCCTGGGCGGGGTGGCCCGGGCGTTCCGTGCCCTGGTGCTCGCGGAGCCCGGCTCACCGGAGCGCAAGGTGGCCGACGCGATGCGCAAGTCACCCGAGTGGACCAGCGGGACCACACGGGACGAGAACAAGCTGATGGCCGCGATTCCCGGGCTGCTGCTCAAGGCGGGCGCGGAGGGCGTGGACGTGTTCGCGCTGCCGGACGGGACCGCGGCCGCGGTCAAGATCGACGACGGGAACCAGCGTGCCCGCACCCCGGTCACGACCGCCGTCCTTGCCATGCTCGGCGCGCAGCCGCCCGCCGAGCTAGCCACCACGGTGATGACCGGGGGCGGCCGCCCGGTCGGCGTCATCCGCCCCACCCGGCTGGCGTAGCGCGGCAGGCCGCGCGGTCCTTGCCTGGCCTGACCCGCGGTCAGTCGGTCGCACGGGCTGCCCGGCCGGCCAGGTGGGCCGCCAGGGTGAACCGCGGGTCTGCCGGCGGCTTGCCCACGGCGAGGTCGGCGATGAACTCGCCGAGCAGCGGCGCGAACTTCGCACCGTGGCCCGAGCAGGGCGAGGCGACGATGAACGGTCCCTGCCTGTCGAGTATGAAGTCCTCGTTCGCCGTCCAGGTGTACAGGCAGGTCGTCTCGTTTACCGGGGCGGGGTCGACGCCGGGCAGGCGGCGGCGCGCGAAGCCCGCCACCCGGGCCCTGGCGGCCACCTCGACGCGGAAGTCGCGGCCGGCCGCGGTGGTGACCACGCCCGGGTGGTGCTCGCCTACCTTGATCGCGCCCGGCACCTCGCCGTCCCTGCCGCCTGGCAGGCCGTAGCAGAAGTCGGCCTCGTCGGCGACGATGAACACCGGCCACGGCCGTCCCGCCGGGTCGGCCCCGTCGGCTGGCCCGGCTCGCCTGGCCGGGGCCTGGGCAGGGCCGAAGTGGAAGACCGCCTGCTTGGTGACGGTCAGCGGCGGCAGCCGGATGAGGCCGTCGAGCAGCGGCGTGACCCAGGCGCCGGCCGCGACGACGACCGCCGGCGCGGTGAACTCCTGATCGCCGGCCCGCACGACCGCGCCGTCTCCGCCCGCGGCGAGGCCGGTGACCCGTGCGCGGAACCGGACGTCGGCGCCGTCCGCCGTCGCCAGCCGCAGCAGCGCGGCGATGGCACGGTCCGGGTCTAGCACGCCCGCGTTCTGATGGAAGAGGACCGGCCCGGCGCCAGTGAAGTCGAACTGCGGCCAGCGTCGGCTTGCCTCCTTGGCCGGCAGCAGGTCCGCGGGCACCCCGCACCCGGTGAGCACCGCGTGCAGTCCGGCGGGGTCGCGTGCCGCACCGAAGTCGATCTCGCCGGTCATCGTCAGCAGCGACTCGCCGGCCGCTGCCTCGAGCGCCCGCCATTGCTCCCCCGCCTGTCCCGTCAGCCGCACGTACAACGGATCGGGGTAGGCACGGCGGAAGATCCTGGCGCTCCCGTGCGAGCTGCCGTTCCTGTGCCCTGGGCCGAACTGCTCGAGCACGACGACGCGCGCGCCGCGCGCGGCCGCGCCGCGGGCGGCCGCCGCCCCGGCCAGCCCCGCCCCGACGACGATCAGGTCCGTGCGTGCCGTCACCGTGGTCAACCTTCCGCTTCCGCTGCCCCGGCAGGCCCGTAGGCCCGGCAGGCCCGGCAGGCCCGTAGGCAACGGCCATCATTATCCGCCGCCTGATGCGCGGCCCCGCCGCCTGCCCGCGTTTCGCGCCGGCCAGGCAGCCGGGGCCGCGGCGGATGTTCGCGGCGCGCTGGCGGTGCATGAGAGGGTGGTGCCGGAGGTGTTGGACGATGAAGGTTGGGCTGCAGATTCCGGATTTCAGCACGCCGCGCGGCGCGGAGGCGCTGGGCAGGGAGATTGGCACCGTGGCGCGGACGGCGGATGCCGCCGGGTTCGATTACATCGCCGTGATGGACCACTTCTTCCAGATTCCCGTGGTCGGGCCGGCCGAGAAGGAGATGCTCGAGGGATACACCACCCTTGGCTACCTGGCCGCGTGCACCTCCCGTGCCGCGCTGCTCACGCTCGCGACGGGAGCGTTGTACCGGGAGCCCGGCGTCCTCGCCAAGATCGTCACCACGCTTGACGTGCTGTCCGGCGGGCGGGCCTGGCTCGGCATCGGCGCCGGGTGGAACGAAGAGGAGTCACGCGGGCTCGGCGTCCCGTTCCGCCCGGTGGCGGAGCGGTTCGAGCGGCTGGAGGAGACGCTGCAGATCTGCCTGCAGATGTGGCGCGGCAACGAGCGACCCTATCAGGGCAGGCACTACCAGCTCGCCCGCCCGCTGAACTCGCCGCAGTCGCTGTCCCGGCCGCACCCGCCGGTGATGATCTGCGGCGGCGGTGAGAAGAAGACGCTGCGCCTGGTGGCCAGCTACGGCGACGCCTGCAACCTGTTCGCCGGGCGGGATGAGGCTCGGAAGCTTGACCTGCTGCGCGAGCACTGCGAGGCGGTCGGCCGTGACTACGACACCATCTACAAGACCGCCTACTACTGGTTCGACCCGTCGCGCGGTACCCAGCGGATCGTGGACGAGCTCGGCGCGCTTGCCGGGCTCGGCTTCCACGCCGCGATCGGCGCGGTGCGGGGTGTCTGGGACGTGACGCCCCTCGAGGTGATCGGGTCGGAGGTCATCCCTGTGGTCGCGGACTTCTAGCGCCGGCGGCTTCTCGCGGCTTTGTGAGGCGCGTCCCGGGCGGCGCGTCTTGTTGGGCGTGGCGGCGGGATCAGGCGGCAAGCCGTTGGCAGGCGGCCTGGAAGTCGCCCTCGGTGCCGTAGCGGATGGTGGCGGTCGCCGTGCCGGCGTCGGCGGTGGACTCGGCCGGCCTGATCGCGCCCGCCGGGGTGAACACCTCGGTCCAGGAGTTGTCCGGGCTGGACAGTTCCAGGGCCGGCCCGTGCCAGGCGCCGTGCAGCGCGACTACCCATCCGTCGGGCAGCGGCGGGCTGCCGGTCAGGTCAACCGAGGTCGCGGCGCCGTCGGTGGACCACCAGGAGTGCACCGCGCCGTTGACGGCGAGGGTGTAGGTCTTGCCTGACGTGCCGCAGAGCTTCGCGCTGCCCGCGAGGGTGTCGCACCCGGTGCTGCTGCAGTCATCGTGCCCGTGCTCGCCGCCGTTGACCAGGCCGCCCTTCAGGTCGAGGTACAGCTCGTAACGGCCGCCGTCGCTCGCCGCGACGGGGCCGTAGCCCTGCCAGCTCTCGGCGAGGCTGAACCGGCCGCCGATGTGCAGCGCCCACGGGTTCGGCGCGATGTAGACCACGGCGAGCACGATGACGATCAGGACCAGCGACCCGATGCAGCCGAGCCGGCGCCGCGGGCGCAGCCGGCGACGCGCACCGGGCAGGTCGGGTACCGGACCGTAGCGTCCGGGCAGGCCCCCGCCCGGTACATCGCCGTAATCCGGGAAAGGCGGACCTGAGCCGGGATCATAGCTGCTCACGCGGCGCCTCCTTGAGCACGACTGGCGCGAACATATCACCATATGGGCATGCCACCTGGCATCTTCTGGTCACTGGCACCCAGCGAGCTAGCACTGCCGCCCATCAAAAACCTTCACGATCTCGAAGCGTCATGAAGCGGGCGGGCGTGCACCGGCGCATCTGGAGCCCCACGGCACCGGCGGGCCCCGGCTTCCCCGCCGGCCACGGCGTCGGGCGGCCGGCCGGGTAGCGGGCCGGGCGCTACCTGGGGTTAGCCGCGGGACAGGAACTCCTCGATGGAGACGGCGAGGGCGACCGGGGTCTCGTACATCGGGTAGTGGCCGGTGCCGCGCAGCACCTCGAGCTCGGAGTTCGGGTAGACCTGCAGCCAGGCCTGCTCCATGAACTCGGCGGGCTGGGTCGGGTCGTACTCGCCGGTGATGACCTTGACCGGGACCTCGTTGCCCTTGATCCTGGCGAGGATGTCGGCGCGGGCCCAGGAGTGCAGGTAGCTGCCGAACGCGTGGGAGTTCGCGTTGTCGAGCGAGTGACGGACGATCAGGTCGATGAACCTGGGGGCGAGGCGGCTGCCCGTCGCGTAGTTGACGATCATCGCGCGGCTGGCCGGGCTGCCCGCGGCGGAGGTGAACAGCGACCATTCCGATTCGCCGAGGGGGAGGCCGGTGGCGGGGACCGGCGCCACGCCGACAAGACGGCGCACCCGGTGCGGCGCCTGGTCGAGCACGTGCTGTATCGCCACGCCGCTCATCGAGTGGCCGACCAGGCTGAAGCGGTCCCAGCCAAGCGCGTCGGCCAGGCCGATCGCGTCCGCGGCGGCCTCGGCCATGGTGAACTCGCCTGGCTCATCCCGGCGGGAGCCGTAACCGCGCAGGTCAGGGAAGACATAGGTGAACTGCGCGGTGTTGAGGTAATCGGTCAGGTGGCCCCAGCCAAGGGCGGAGCCGAACCAGCCGTGCAGCGCGATGACGTGGTGGTCACCGGATCCGACCGTCACATACGAGCCAGCCATGACTCGTAACTTAGCGGAATTTTTGTCGGGAATATACCTGTCTGCGCAGGCCGGCACTGCGGCCGGCGCCGCGCCCCCGCACTGCGCCCGGCACTGCGCCCGGCACTGCGCCCGGCACTGCGCCCGGCCTCGAAGGTGACAAGGCCGGGCGCACCGGGCGCACGGGCCGGTCAGGGCTAGACGGGAGTGGACTTATTATCCTCGATGACGTTGAAGTAGCCGTGGTTGACGATCGCGGTGCCGCTGTTGGGCAGGGCACCGCCGGACTTGTTGAGGCCGATGTAGTTGCGGATCACGGCGTTGTCGAAGGTGCCGCTGTCCAGGGTCACGCCGTCGCCCGTGTTCCCGCTGATGAGGTTGGACGGACTGGTTTGCGGCCCGCCGATCGTGTTGAGTGCGGCGTTGTCCGCGATCCGGACGCCGCCCCTCTTGTTGGCGAGCGCGCTGGCGCCGAGGATATTCGTCCCGATGAAACTGAGGGTGACGTGGTTGCCCCACGCCCATCCCGTGATCGCCACCCCGTACCCCGTATTGCCGGAGAACGTGTTCTGCGTTATCCCCGAGCTTAGCGTGCCGCCGATGACGTTCTGGTGCGCGGAATCGTCGATCAGCAGGCCATTCTCGCCGTTGGGCAGCGCCGTGGCGCCCTTGGCATCCAGGCCGACGATACCGGGTAGAACTGTCACCCCCGAGGCATCCCCTGCCAGCTCGATCCCGTTCTTCACGTTGCCGGAGAACACGCTCGCCTGGACCAGGTTGTTGCCGCCTGTCGAGTTGATAAGCAGCCCGTCACCGCCGTTGGGCGCCTCGGTCTTGTATGCGAACAGCCCGCCGAACGTATCGGACGTGACGAACCCGCTGGCCGTCCCGGTCACTTCGATGCCGTTCGTGCCGTTTCCCGCGGACACGTTGCCGAGCGGGGTCGCCCCGCCCACCTGAGTGCCCGCCGACGAGCCGTCGACCAGGATGCCGTCCAGCCCGTTCTTTACGATCGCCGCGTTGTCGGCGCCGATGCCGAAGAAGTTTCCCTGCGCCGTGACGCCGTTCGAACTGGTGACCCGCAGCCCGTTAAGTCCGTTGCCGCTCACGACGTTGTAATAGGCGAACGGGTTGTTGGCGGGCCCGCAGCCCACGAGCGAGTTATCGGGCGACTTGTTAATCCACACGCCGTCGCCGGCATTGCCGAGCGGGCCGTCGCCGCTTGCCGTCGTCCCGATGAAGTTCCCGTTCAGCGTGTTGCCGTGGGAGCCGGTCTCGATCAGCACGCCGCTTTGCAGGTTGCCCGATAGCAGGTTGCCGAGCGGCGGCACCACGAGCACCGGCGACACCGTTCCCGCGGTCCCCGTGGGATTGTTCGCCTGCCCGTTCGCGGCGTTGGTGAAGGACGTGCCGCCGATCTCGTTGCCTAGTGATCCCCCGGTGATCGCGATGCCGTTGCCGTGGTTGGGTATGGCCAGGGTGCCGGCCGGGTTCGTACCGATCCGGTTGGCCACGATCGTGTTCGACGCCGATCCGATCAGCTCGATGCCGCTCCCCAGGTTGCCGGATATCACGTTCGCGACCGCCCCGGAGACGCCGGAGGCGTTGAGGCCGATGAAGTTCCCGGCCGACGCGGATGAGACGTAGACGCCGTCGCCGCCGTTTCCCGCCGCGGCCCCGGCGAGGTTCAGGCCGATGTAGTCGTCGTTGAGTGTGACCGAGCCGGCGTCTAGCGTCACGCCGTTGCTGCTTGAGTCGTCCACGGCCACCCCGAGCAGTTGCGAGCCGTCCGAGCCTGCGGAGAATTCCACGCCCGGTTGCCCGTTGCAGTCGATCGCCACGACCGGCGCTCCGCCGCTGACGTAGGTCGGCGCCGTTGTCGCGTCAATCGTCACTTCCCGGATAATCGCCGGAAGCCGGCTCGCCAGGGTAATGGTCCCGGGCACGTCGAAGCTGATCAGGGTTGACGTTCCTGGCGCAGAGGCGTTAACGGAGGTGATGGCGTCACGGAGGGAACCCGCCCCGGTATCGGCCAGGCTGGTGACGGCGATTGTCTGCGAGAATGCCCGGGGGTAGCTCGGATGAGCCTGCGCCGCGGCAGGCCCCGCAGGGAAGGCGACGGCCGCCGACACCGCGGAGGCCAGGAAAGCGGCACCAGTGATTTGCGGCATAAAACGCCAGGACCGGCTGGTCCGCATACGCTTGAAAGCCATTTTCATGGCGCGATAAAATATCATTAAACCCATTTCCGTCCTTTTTGACAGGGTGAATCTCTGGCTTCAAGAATAATATTCAGTCGAGCTTCCCGCAGCTCACAGAGATGTCCTGGCCGGAAAATAACCGATGTTACGGAAATGGTGATTTCACGAGAAACCAAGCATGATTTCTGCCCGCTCCGCGGATCCCCGTATTACCGGCTAACCGCGTCATTGAATTCCGCGCCGACCCGAACTTAGCGGAAATTACGCGACAATCCGGACCAGACCGCGTCGTAGTCGCGCTGCCGGAATCCGGCGTCCATCGCCTGTGCGGTCGGCAGGATCGTCCAGCGGCTTTCGAACATGAACGCGAGCGTGCCGTCGAGCTTCTGCGGCCGCAGCTGCGCGGTCGACGCCCTGGCGTAGGTGTCCGCGTCCGGGCCGTGGCTGGCGAAGGTGTTGTGCAGCGAGCCGCCGCCCGGGGTGAAGCCCGCCGCCTTCGCGTCGTACTCCCCCGTCACCAGGCCCATGTACTCGGACATGACGTTGCGGTGGAACCACGGGGGCCGGAAGGTGTTCTCGCCGACCAGCCAGCGCGGCGCGAAGATCACGAAGTCACAGTTGGCCAGGCCCGGCGTGTCGGTCGGGCTGGTGAGCACGGTGAAGATCGACGGGTCCGGGTGGTCGAAGCTGATCGTGCCGATCACCATGAAATTGGCCGTGTCGTACTTGTACGGCACGTAGCTGCCGTGCCAGGCCACCACGTCGAGCGGCGAGTGGTCGTAGTCGGCGGCCCAGAGGTTGCCGCCGAACTTGTTCACCACCTGGACGGCGTGGCTCCGCTCCTCGAATGCCGCGTGCGGGCTGAGGAAGTCGCGCTCGTTCGCCAGCCCGTTCGCGCCGACCGGGCCGCGCTCGGGCAGGGTGAACGCCGCGCCGAAGTTCTCGCACAGGTAGCCGCGGGCGGCAGTGTAGCCGGATTCGCAGCCGGGCCCCGCGCCGCGGAGCTCGACGCGGAACCTGATGCCGCGCGGTACGACGGCGATCTCGCCGGGGCTCACCCGCAGCGGTCCGAGTTCGGTGTGCAGAACGAGGGCGCCCAGCTCCGGCACGAAGAGCAGCTCGCCGTCGGAGTCGACGAAGTAGCGGTCGGTCATCGACTGGTTGGCCGCGTACAGGTGCACCGCCATGCCGTTGCGCGTCTTGCTGTCACCGTTGCCCGCGACCGTGAACAGGCCGTCGATGAAGTCCCGCGGCTCGTCTGCTGCGGGCAGCGGGAGCGGGTCCCAGCGCAGCCGGTTCGGGTCCGGCTCAAGCTCGTCGAACGGCGTGCCTTTCATGCTGTTGTTGCCGATGCGCCGGAACGAGGGGTGCTTCGCGCTCGGCAGGATGCGGTACACCCAGGTCCTGCGGTTCGCGCCGCGTGGCTGGGTGAACGCGGTCCCGCTGAGCTGCTCGGCGTACAGGCCGAGCGGCGCCTGCTGCGGCGAGTTGCGGCCGGCCGGGAGCGCCCCCTCCACCGCCTCGGTCACGAACTCGTTGCCGAACCCGCTGGAGTAGCAGAACTCGTCATCGGCCATCCGGCTGCCTCCTCGCTCGTCGTCGCTCGTCGCTCATCGCTCTCGTCACTCTCGTCGTCCAGGGCGCCTCATCCCGATCATGCCCCCAGGCGGCGCCCGATGTCAGTCCGGGGCCCGTCCCCCAGGAAGCACCGGGCATCTTCTACGGATTCAATGCGAATTCACCACTCAAAAACAGTAAACAACAGTTACTGTAGAGGCGAGTTCCTACTGCAGATGTTCGAGTAGGGGAGGTTTTATGCCCGGGGCCCGATGGCTAACCTTCGACTGCTACGGCACGCTCGCCGACTGGAATGCCTGCATGCTCGGCGCACTGCAGCCGGTCGCGGGCGGGCACGCGGCATCCCTGCTCGCGGCCTACCACCGGGCGGAATCGATCCTGGAGGCCCGGCCGGAATGGCGGCCCTACCGGGAAATCCTCTCCGACGGGCTCGGCATGGCGGCACGGCGCTCGGGCATCGCCGTTACCCCTGAGCAGGAGGGCGCGTTCGTGGCGGCCTGGCCGCGAATGCAGGTCTTCCCCGATGTGGCCGAGGCGCTCGGCACGCTCGCGTCATTGGGCTGGCGGCTGGCAATCCTCACCAATTGCGACGATGACCTGTTCGCCGTCACTACCGCCGCCCTTCCCGTGCCATTCGAGGTAGTGGTGACCGCCGAGCAAGTGCGGTCGTATAAGCCAGACCTGGGTCATTTCCGCAAATTCGCGGAAATGACCGGCGCGACGCCCGCGAACTGGATTCACGTCGCCAACAGCTGGGTGCACGACATCCTGCCCGCCGCCCGGACGGGGATCCGCTCGGTATGGGTCGACCGTGACCACACCGGTCACCCCGCCAAGTTCGCGGAGCGGCGGGTCACCTCGATGCGGCGGCTGGCGGAGACGGTGACCGACGTGAGCGTGCTGCCGGCCTGGCCCTGACGGGACGGGCACCGTGCCACGGGGAGATAATCGCCGCATGGCTACTAGTGCGGAGTTGCTTGTCGACGGGTTCGGGCGGATCAGGGAAAACGTCGCTGACGTGCTTGACGGGCTGACGCCCGGGCAGCTCGCCTACCGGGTCGACCCCGGCGCCAACCCGGTGAGCTGGCTGGTCTGGCACCTCACCCGGGTGCAGGACGACCACCTCGCGGCCGCGTTCGGCGTGCCGCAGGTATGGTCGGCCGGTGGCTGGGCGGCGCGGTTCGGGCTGCCGGCCGGGATGACGGACCACGGGTACGGTCACGGCCCAGAGCAGGTCGCCACCGTCACGGCCGCGACCGCGACCGCGGGCCTGCTCACCGAGTACCACGAGCAGACGTCCGCGCAGACGATCAAGCTCGTGTCCGAGCTCACCGACGACGACCTTGACCGCGTGGTCGACACCCGGTGGACCCCGCACGTGACCCTCGGCGTGCGGCTGGTCTCCGTGCTCGACGACGACATGCAGCACGTCGGGCAGGCGGCCTACGTACGGGGTATCTTGCTGCGGCGCGGCTAACCCCTGCGGTAGCGGTGCCAGGCCGGCGCAGATGACGCCCCAGGGCCTGTCGTCCACCCGGGTGATGACGAGCGTGGCACGCTGCGTTCCCTTCAGCTTGAGGCGGCGCCTGATCTGGTCGACGTCGCCTGCCAGGCCACGGCGCCTGATGTCGACGGCGCCGATACCGAGCTCACGCAACCGCACGGCGAAACGCTTCTCATGCCACGGCGCGGATTCCAGCACGCGCAGGGTGCGCGCGAAGGGTGTCTCGACCGGCCGGTCCAGCGTGAGGAACGCGATCCGCGGGTCGATCTTCGCGATGTCGCCGCCGAGGGCCCGGGCCAGGTCCTCGACCAGGCCGGCCCGGGTGACGGCCGGGTTCGGGTCGAGGAGGTACTCCCCCGGCGCACGCAGCGGCACCGGGCCGCCAGGCGCGGCGACGAGGGTGGCATGGCCGCTCGGGACGGTGCCGCCTTGGGCACGGGATGGGCCGACCTTGGCACGGGACGCGTCGTCGACCGGACCCGTGGCGTCCGGAGCCCCGGCGTCCGGAGCCCGGCCGCCGGGCATGGTCGCGATGATGGTCGCACGGCGCGGGCCAGGCGGGACCCCGGGCGGCGCCGCGACCGGGGCCGTCACCAGTGCCGGGGACCAGAGCACCGCCTCCTTGAGGTCGCGGCCCTCGGCGATGAACTCGGCCTCCCAGCCGGGCGGTATCAGGTCGGCGGGCAGGCCGGGCGCGGCCTTCACGCAGACGGCCGCGACCTGGTCCGTCAGCCCGGCGCACCAGTCGAGCGGTGGCTCGGAAAGCCCGGCGCGGAACCGCCGCGCGGTGCCTGCCGATGCGGTGCCCGGGCCCGCTCGCCGGGCCGGGTCGATGAACGCCGCGTCGATGCCGTCCAGGCGCACGTCCCTGACGTCGGACACCACGGCGGTCACCCGGCCGGCCAGGCCGTAGACCCCGGCGTTGTGCAGGGCCAGGCGGACGTGCACCTCGTCCTTGTCGACGGCGAGCACCTCGCTCGCCGCGGCGAGCGCGATCAGGTCACCGCCGATGCCGCAGCACAGGTCGGCGACGCGGCCCGCGTCACGGGGCAGTGCGCCGTCAAGGCGGCTCGCGCGGTAGCGTGCGACCGCCTCCGATGACGACTGCTCGTAGCCGGCCCTGGTGAACAGCATCTCCGCCGCCCGGCTGAACTTGGCCGCGGCCGCCCGGCGCAGTTCCCGCTGTGCCATCGCCAGCGCGACCAGGCCGGCCGGGTACTCGCGGCGCAGCCGTTCCGCGAGCGCGAGCGGGCTGCCCTGCTGCCCGTTCGCGAGGCGCGCGAGAAGCTCCTGGCCTTGCGGCGTGAGCAGGGCGGTCAAGTCGGCGACGGTCACCAGCACGAGGCTAGTGCCTGGGCGGGCTAGCTGAGCAGGTTGGCCGGCCGTCAAGGCGTTCGGTGAGTGCTTGCGTGGAACGATCGGCAGAGTCGTCCACTACCCGCAAAGCGCGGTATTGACTCTGATCAATCGAACTGGTACTCTAATGCTAGGCCCACAGATGGGCGGCGGCCGGCAGTCCCGGCCATGGCCCGCGAGCGCTATGCCCGCGGATTCGCAGCGCGCACAGACAGCAGAGCGCGAAGAAGTAGTGCGAACAGCCGTTCCCGTCTGGAGGTGAGCCACGATGTGCAGTCCAGAATCCACGCATGCCGACGGCGCCTTCGGCCCCGATGGCCCGGTCTTCAGCGGTGCGCCGCAGGCGCTGGCGCTGGCCGGCGCGGCATTTGACTACCTGAACGCGGCCGTGGCCGGCCTGGACGGTCCGGCCTGCGGCGGGCTGCTGATCGCGCTGGGGCAGGTGCAGGCGAAGGCGGCCGCCGCGCACGCCGTGCTGCTGCGCCGCTTCGACGCGGCGAATGCGCATGACGGCGACGGGTACGGCTCGTCGTCGGCGTGGCTGGCCGCCAGGGCGGGCATGTCCAGGAGGGGCGCCCGGATGGCGGTGCGGCAGATGCGCCAGCTGGGCGTTCG
>Ga0335078_10012036_pt1 | contig 12840 bp, 12 predicted proteins | sample Lox_Sample_32_FD_206711 | JGI IMG/M metagenome (GOLD analysis project Ga0335078, IMG submission 206711) | Soil microbial communities from Loxahatchee National Wildlife Refuge, Florida, United States - Lox_Sample_3.2 | ecosystem: Environmental > Terrestrial > Soil > Wetlands | place: USA... | reverse complement strand
CCCATCTCAGATCTGACCCCGGGGACGGGTGTCCTCTCTCTGAAGTGTCGACCTCGGTTCGTGCCTTCGAGGATCGGCCTGACCTGATAGAAGCGTTCGCCCGATTAGGGCGCCCACCGGGATGTTGTCGGCCGATCCGCCGTCAACAACATACGCCTGGAGGTCAAGGCAAGCAATGAGAAGAACGAAGAAGCGCGGTCCGGGACCGTCACACCTGTTGATCACGGGCGATCATGCGGGCAACGTGGTCGGAATCGATCCGCACAAGCGGACGCTGACGGCGACGATCATCGATCCGCGCGGCGGGGTCCTCGCCTCCGAGCACTTCCGCGTCTCGGGAGAGGGGCATCGTGCGCTCGAGGCGTGGGCGCGGCAGTACGGGCAGGTTGCCCGGTGGGGGGTGGAGAACGCCGCTGGCTGGGGGCGGCACACGGCGGTGTTCCTCACCGACCACGGGCATGACGTACGCGACGTGTGCGCCAACCGCACACCCCGGTCCGACCGCGCCCGCCAGCGCGGCAAGTCCGACACGCTGGACTCCGAGCGGATCGCCCGGGAGACACTCGCGCACTCGATGCTGCCCAAGGCGTTCAAGCGCGCCGGCCAGGACCAGGGGCCCGACGAGCAGCACCAGCTGCTGTGCCTCTGGCACAACCGCCGGCGCTCAATCCTCACAAGCCGCCAGCACCTGGTCAACGAGGCCGAGCACCTGCTGTGCGAGCTGCCGCTGGATCTGCGTGACCAGCTACCCGACACCAAGGCGGTCCGCCCCCGGCTGGCTGCCCTTCAGCGGCGCAACCGCCGCCGGCGCTACAACCCGCCAACCCGCCTGCGGCTGCAGTTGCTCGATGGCTACCACGCTCAGATCACGGCGCTTGATCGCGAGGAGAAGCAGGTTGTCACGCAGCTGGACGAGCTCGTGAAAGCGAGCGGCTCAACCCTCGGCGAGCTCTGCGGCCTGAGCACCCGGTCGGTCGCCGAGCTGCTGGTCGAGACCGGCGACCCGCGGCGGTTCACCGAGGGCGGGTTCGGCCGCTTCAACGGGACGGCGCCGCTGGCCGCCTCGAGCGCCGAGGGGCCCGGCGAGCCGGTGCGTCACCGCTACAACCCCGGCGGCAACCGCCGGATCAACGCGGTCCTGCACCGGATGGCGGTCACCCAGCTACGCTGCGAGCCGCGCGCCCAGGCGATCTACGCCAACGCACGCGCCAACGGCCACACCAAGAAGGAAGCGCGTCGCGTTCTCAAGCGCCACCTCTCCGACGTCGTCTACCGGCGCATGATCCGTGACCTGGCGGCCTCGCACCCTGCCCAGCCCCTCTCAGCCGCGCAACCCCGCGCGGCCGCCGCGCAGTCAAGAGTGGCCCGACAGGGCCGAGCAAAGCGAGCCGCCTAGCGGCATCCCTTGACGGCGATCGGTGGCCGCGCGCCACCATCTCGCCGAGGAGGGGCCTTGACATAGAAGCCTTCAGAGAGCCGTCCCGCGGACGGGCGGGCTGACGTCGTCTTCGCGGCTGTCGCACGCGGCCGGAGCGAGGTTTACTCTGGGGCCGCAACGGCGTGGTACATGCGAGGCGATGAGCGCAATCACCAATAAGGCAGTCGTTCGCGAGTTCGAGAAGCTGGCTGATGGCGCCGGTGACCTCAATCGGCTCGGCAACGCTATGCGACCCCAACATCGTCAACCACGCGCTTGCCTTGGGCCGGCCCCAAGGGATCGAGGGGACCCGTCAATTCCTGGAGCAGGCTCGGCGGATCACCCACCCGGCACGCTGGCTGTCGTCTTGCATGGTTGCGGAGAAATGATCTTGTCGTGCACTTCGGCCTCCAATGGCCTGGCGGACCGTTTCGAGGCTTCGATCTTGCGCCCGGCCGCTACACCCGCGAGGTCATGTTCGCCTACCGTCTCGTCGAAGGGCGCATCGTCGAGCGCTGGGCGATCCGTGATGACCTCGCGATGATCGTGCAGCTGGGGAACGCGACGCCTAACAGCTAGCGTTGGCGAGCGACCTCCGCACATCACGGTGAGCTGGTAGCTCTGTCGGTCGCGCCGGGTCGGTCCGCCGGTTGCGATGCGCGCTCGAGCATGACCATGCGCAGCTCGCTCGTGTAGTGCCCGTGATGATCTTCGAGCCAGCACTGGTCGGGTGCAGGGAGCATCTCGGTGAATTGGACCGGCTCGTCGGGCGCTTGATCGCGCGCTGGTTGTATGAAGCGAGCCAGCGTGCGGCAGAGCGCCGGACTTTCCAGGTCGACGAACTTTGGCTTGCGCTCGAGCGGTGAGCGAACGAAGACTCGGCGCGGCATGCCGAGTTCGTGCGCCCACGCCGCAAGGTCCTCAGGCGAAGCGGGAAGTTCGCGGGCGGCAGCAGTCCAGGTCGCCCGGCGCACCACGAGGCGTCCGATCTGCGCGCGCGCCGATCCGGGTCCGACCGGGTCGAAGCTGCGCACCGCGGAAACGAAGATCGGCAGCCAGAGGAAGTCTGCGAGGGGGATCAGGAACGTACCCGCAGCGTCCGAGACGCGGCCATTATCGACGACGACGTCCTCGAGCGCGATGCGGCAGGTGCCTCGCGGCGCCGGCTCCTCGCCACCGGCCACGACCACATCACCATCGGTGAAGATCGGCCAAAGGCGAGCGGTCGACGCCATCATTCCGCGGCGCGGCGGCGAGAGGCGGACGCCGGGACCGGCTTCATCGGCGACGCGTTGCATCAGTGCCTCCGGGGTCGGGTGACGCAGGCCAAACAAGCCCTGTAGCAGGGGGTTCGCGCCACCGTGAAAATCACCAAGCACGAGCAGGAAATCGCCCCGCGCAATTGCCTCCTGACTCGAGGCGGCGATCTGCAGATCCGCGGAGTGGTAGCAGGAACCGTGCCAGGCCGGCGTCCAATCGGCGAAGGCATCAGCGGCGGCGCACGTGCCATTGATCACGGATGCCCAGCGCCGCTGTAACTCGCGCTGCTCAGCGCCCATCTGGTTCCACAGAGCGAAGGTCGCGGCCATCAGCTCGCCGAGCATCGGAGCGATCGGGCCTGATCGCTCATGCGCGATGTCGCAGAGGCGCCTTTGGGCACGGTCGAAGACCCGCCCGCACCACCAGCGTGACGCGTGCAGCACCGGCGGCAGCGCGTTGCGCAGCTCGTCGAGCACCGGTCGCCCAAGCGTGAGATCGAGGTCGCGCATGCAGTCCAGGTACACAACCGTCCGACCGCCTCCGCTGTCGTCGGCGCACCGCACCGCCGGGCGTCCGGCGACAGCCTCGAACGCGGCGTCGAGCTCGTCGAGCGCCGCTGCGACCGCGTCGCCTCGCGCTGCGACAACCGCGTCGCGCGCCGCTTCAAGACGGTCCAGCCCGGATGTATCGGCGAGCAACGGACGCAGAGCGCGCTCAGGGAACGGGCACATCGGCAGCGGCGTGGTGATGCCGGCCGCCGCCGCGACTGCCTCGATCGCCCAGGTCTCGAAATGCACGACATGCTCGCCCGCCGCCATGCCGGCACACACCGTCACAGGGTTCCCATCCTCCGCGAACGAGCCCCAGGCAAGCGGCCCGAAATACCCGATCGTGTCGTTCTTGGCGCAATAGCGCTGCCAGTAGCGGCCAACCACGTCGATCCACCGGCGCCGGCGCGACGCGCTGCCCGGCGCGTCCGCAGCCAGCTTCTCGACCGCGTGCCGCAGCGACTCGCGGCTCTGCCACGCCACCGCCTCCCTGAACGCCGGATCGCGCGCCACCGCCGCGAGCTGGGCATCCTCGTCCGCTCCGAACGCTCCCAGCCCTTCCACGGGAAAGCCGGCGCTGCGCACGGCGAAGTCGCGCCATAGGCTCCACTCCTCGTCCAGCTCGACGCGATCAGACGTCACCGGGTCAACCGCAAGCATATTCATTGGAGTGTTACTCTAGGGAAATTGATGGTTCCTGTCAAGCGCAAATACGACGCCACGTCAAGGCAGGCGGCCGCCGCCGCGACAAAAGACCGCATCTGCGCAGCGGCAGAACGGCTCTTCCTGCGTGACGGGTACGCACGCACGAGCATCCGGACCGTCGCAAGTACAGCCAGCGTCGCCGAAGCGACCGTGTACTTGGCGTTCGCCAACAAGGCAGCGCTGCTCAACGCGGTGATCCTCCAAGCCGTCCGCGACAACTCCTCCGAACCGCTCGACGCCATCGCCGCCGCACCACCACACGAGGTCATTCCGCGACTGGCCTCCTCCGCGTCCGTCCTGATGGCGCGCGCGGGCCGACTGATCGCGCTGGGCGAGAGCGCAACCTTCATGGACGCCGAGCTACGGCCGTTCCGGGAGCAGGCACGACGCCGACTGCACACCGCGTTCCGCCACGTGGCCGATCGACTCGATCAGGCGGGCCTCCTGCGTGTCGACGCCCAAGCCGCCGCCGACATCCTCTATGTGATCAACAGCGAGACCACCTATCTCCGAATGACCGACGACGTCGGCGTTCCCGCAGACGCCTACGCCCGCTGGCTCGCCGACACCCTCACGGCAATCCTCCTCGTGCCAGACAGTCCCTAGATCCCGAGGCCAGAACCAACCGACAGGTTTAGCTCCCGGACTGTGTTGCGGCCCCGAGGTCGAACTTCTCTTCAGGGTCCGCCCCGACCGGAAGCGGAAACCGCTCACTCCCGGCCCAGTCGGCGATGCAGCGGCAGTCTCGGCTGACCGCCCTAGGCGTGCGTGCGTCTCCGCGCGCGAAAGCAGGGGCGCTCGGACGGCATCCTGATGCACGTGCCGGCGCACACGTGCGGGTGGCGGTTGGCGGTTGGCGACCTACGGTTCGACGGTGAGTTCCTCGCTGACGGTTCGCCTTGCCCGCGTCGAGGACGTCGCGCGGATGGCGCGCGTAAATGTCCGATGCTGGCGGGAGACCTGTCGAGAGCCCATGTCGACCGCAATTCTCAATAACCCGGGCTTCCTGGCTGCCCGGGAGCGGGTTTGACCGCCGCGAGTTCCCTACCACATGGTCGACACGAACTGACAGCTCGTGGCGCGAGTTCATCGACTCACTGGCGCACTGGCCTCGCCGCCGCTGGGTTCCTGGGATGTACGGGCCCTGCTGCGGCCGGCCGGACCGAGCACACGGGCCGAGCGCGCGCGAACGCCTGAGCGCTGACATCAGGGAATTCCCGGAACTTCGGCAGCGTTCAGGGATCGCCCTGATGATCTCCGCGTCAAGGCCTCGTAGCGTCGTGGCAAGGACTCTGGCCAAACCCAACAAGCGCGACGACGCTTCATCCACAAGACCGCCGCCGCCGCCACCGTCACAGAGGAGACAGCATGCCTAGCGATCTGAATCCCAAAGCCGTGACCGCGCTCGAGCTTGACTGCCCGGAATGCGGCGCGCCGATGGAGATAATCGACCGATTCACTCTCTATGGGGTCCCAGCACCCGTCGAGCACCTCAAGGTGCGGTGCGTCGTCGGTCATTGGTACACGATCCCGACCGACTGGTTCGCGGGCGCCGGCCTCGACCCGCTGCGTCAAGCCGCCTCGCAACAGATCGGGGGTAACGATCACCGTGCGTCAGTTACACCGTCTTCTCGCATGTAAGTGAGAACAGCGAGCACGCGCCGGTTGTAGAGAGCGTCGGTTGGTAGGTTGAGCTTGCGCAGGATGTGGCGGACGTGCGTCTCGACCGTCTTCGGCGTGAGCCAGAGACGGTCGGCGATGCCCCGGTCGGTGAGTCCCTGGGCGACCAGCGCCAGCACTTCGCGCTCGCGCGTGGTGAGCTCGTCCAGCCGGCTACGCACCGCCTGTCCGTGCAGGAGCAGGTCGACGAGTTCTGGGTCGAGGACAGTTTCGCCTCGGCAGACGCGTTCGATCGCGGCAGCGAGAACGGCCATCTCGGTGATGCGGTCCTTGAGTAGATAGCCAGTACGGGCGGGGTCGTGATGTAGGAGCGTGAGCGCGTAATCGGCGTCGACGTGCTGGGAGAGCACGATGACGCCGACGGTGGGAAACCGACTGCGAATCGTCGTCGCGGCCTGGATGCCTTCGTCGGTGAAGGTCGGCGGCATCCGGATGTCGATCAGCGCGACGTCCGGTTCGGTCGCGGCCACCGCCGCCAGCAGGGCCGCGAGATCGGCGACGGCGCCGGCCACCTCGAACCCGTGGGCGGGGAGCACCTGGGCCAGCCCGTCGCGGATCAGCGCCGAGTCGTCGGCGATCAGGACGCGCATGGGATCTCGGCGCGGACCGTCGTGCCGTCGCCAGGCTGGCTGGTGACAATCAGGCTTCCGCTGAGCGCACCGACGCGATCGGCCAGGCCGCGCAGCCCGCTGCCCAATCGACTATCGGCGCCGCCGCGGCCGTCGTCGTGTACCTGAACGACGAGTGTTCCGTTGTCGCGCTGGATCGAGACGCTGGCCGTGCCCGCGTGCGCGTGCTTCGCGATGTTCGCGAGCGCTTCGGAGACGACGAAGTAGGCGGCGCTCTCAACGGGCTCGGGGTGGCGCCCTTCGACGACATGCAGGCTGACCGGGACCGGGGCGCGGTCAACGAGGCTTCTGACCGCCGCAGGCAACCCGCCCGCGCTGAGGATCGCCGGATGGATCCCGCGAGCTAGCTCGCGCAGCTCACGCAACGCGGCCCGTAGCTCAGCCTGGGCCTCGGTTAGCAGTTCGCCGTTGCCGCGATCGTTGGCCAGCAGTTGCAACGCGAGCCCGGCGGCCAACAGTCGCTGCTGCGCCCCGTCGTGCAGATCGCGCTCCAAGCGCTTGCGTTCGGCATCGCCGGCGGCGACGATCCGCGACCGCGATTCGCGCAGCTCGGCCAACTGCGCGCGCAGCTTCGCCTGAAGCTGTGCGTTCTGAAAGGCCAACGACGCAGCGGACCCAGCCGCCTCAAGCAGCGCACGCTGCTCCACCAGCCCTGCGTCGTGAACGATCGCCGCCACCGGGTCGGTCGCCGGACCGACCAGCGTCACCGCGCGGCCCGGTGCATCAGCCCTCACAACCAACGGGACGCCATCGCAGTCGATGAAGCGCTGCTCCTCGGGTAACCACAGCGCTAGCTCGAGAGACGGGTCGCCGACCGCCCGTGCCAGCGCCGGCTCGATCTGATCCGGCCGCGCTGCCTGGAGTTCGACGACCAAGTCGCCGAGCGGGCCGCGGTCCCGCGCAATCGTCGCCAAGCCGGCGAAGATCGCCGCCGGAACTACGACCAGGTTGGCGAGGTCGATCCAGTTAAGGACGCCGAAGGCCTGCTGCCAATCGGCCAGCTCGGCGCCGTGCAGCACGATGAACTCGGCTGCGGCGAAGCCGGCTGCGAGGACGAGCGGAAGCAGCGTCCGCCTCGCACCCGGCGAGCTGTCGCGCAGCCGCCTTGCGATCAGCCCGAGGAACATCAGGCCCAAGAGGATGATCAGCCCCGAGACCACCTTCCCGACCACAGCCAGATTCAACGCATGGCCGGTGAACACCAGGGATGGGACATGGATCGAGCAACCGCGGCAATGGAAGTTGGCGAACAGCAGCGGCGGCAGCTCGGCGACCAGCAGCACGCCGTACGCCGCCGCGACGAAGGCGCGTTCTAGCCGGTCCCGCACGCGGCCGGCCGGATAAGAGAGCACCATGTGGGCGTAGAGCGGGGCCTGGAGCGCCGACGTCAGCAAGCCGATCGTCACGGCCAGCCGCGAGTACGGCCAGTCGGATCCAGCGTCGATCGCGACCCCGGCGAGCAGCCACGCGATCATCAGCGACGCGGTTCGCCGGCGCTCGGGCCAGCGCGCGATCAGCAACGCCGCTCCCAGCGCCACATAGGTTGCCGCCGCCGCGACCCATGTCGCCGCGTCCGCGACGCCGAACTGCGCCTGGCGAGCTACGTCCACCGTGTTCAGCACCGCGACCGCCGCGGCGCACGCGAGCACAGCGGCGCTCCGCTGTGTCACGTCCCTCGGAGCAACTCGGCCAGTGCCGGGCCGCTCAACTCGTGCTTCGCTATGAACGTGCATCCCCCGGGCAAGTCGAACGACCCGGCAAAGTCTGACCGACTTCGGCTGGAGGTCAAGACCACCCGCGGCGAGCCTGGTTCGCCCGCGAGTTCCCGCGCCACATCCAAACCGGATCCATCCGGCAGCATCACGTCGAGCAGCACCGCATCGGGGTGCAGGAGTGCGATCAGCGCTCGCGCGCTCTCGGCGCCAGCCGCTTCGCCGACGACGTCGAACCCCGCCGCGAGCAGCAACAGCCGCGCGAACCGTCGAAAGCTCGCGTGGTCGTCGACGATCAGCACCTCGAGCGCCACCGGCCGATCGTCGCATAGGCCGCGTCAGGGAAACCCCTGAACTTCCACGCAGGTCAGGGATGTCCCTGACGAGATCGACGCCGGGAGCGCGTACCGTCGCCCCAGCTTCGCTAGACACGATTCGACTTGGGGGGTTCTCCGATGGCTCGTCCGTTCTCTGTTCTTCTCTGGCCCGTCGCGCTCCTGACATGCGTGGTCGCGACGCCGCCGATCGCCGCCGCGGCGACGACGCCTCGTGTGCAGACGCTCGTCTTCGACGCGATCTTTACCCACGAGCGGACGGCCGGGCCAGGAGCCCAGCGTGTAGGACACCGGCAGATCGCGAGCGGAATCCTGCGCGACGCAAGTGGCCGGCGAGTCGGGACCTTCGCGCTCACGTGCACCTGGATCAAGGTGACGCAGGCAGGGGCGAGCGAGCGCTGTGCCGCTGTGGCCTCCGCCGCCGACGGGCGACTCGACGTGGCGGGGCCGTCACAGTCGAACAGCCTCACGCACACCTGGCGAGTCATCGGCGGCACCGGCCGGTACCGCGACGCGTCCGGCACAGTCACCGTGCGCGACCTGGACGATCACGAATCCCTGATCACGGCCACAGTCACGACGCGCGGTCGTGCGGTCCTGCGAGCCGGGAAGGTGAGCCGTCCTCCCACTAACGACGCGTTCATCGCACGAGCCAACGATCTGTGCCGGCGAGCCGCTGCGGAATTGGCGACCCTGCCGCCGTTCCCGTTCGGAGCCTTCGATCCACTGCGGCCGGATCCATCGCTGTTGCCGTCGGTAGGCGCGTTCTTCACCGGCCCGGGCGACCCTCGCCCGATTCTGGCCACGCTTGACAGCGGGCTCGCTGCTCTGGGAGAGCCGGCGGGGAACCGAGGCGTGTGGCGCACACTGCTCGATGCCCGCGATCGCGAGTTGACGGTCATCGACGCGCAGGACCGGGCCGCGCTCGCCGCGGACGTCCCGACGTTCGTGCGGAGCGTCCGCGACAGTGCCGCGAACTTCCGCCAGATCGCGATCACAGCGACCGTGTTCGGCGCTGCGCGCTGCGTGATCTAACCCGGCTTGCGCAGCGTAGAGGCTCGAATGCTCATCGCCGACCGGAATCAAGCTTCCCGGCGGCGTCGAAGTTCGGTGTATTGCCACCACAGGGTGGTGTGCTGCACTACTGCGGGACGTCGGATTGGTGGTCACACCGCCGCGCGGGCTTGCTCGCGTGCGAGTAGCCCCTTTGGCGACAGGAATGAATTGACGACGCGTCAGCGGCAGATTAGGGTCGTCGCCGTGCCGATTCGGTACCGGCGGTGGCGCGCGACCGTAAGGGAGTCAGTAATGAAAGTCGACATTTGGACACACGTGCTCTCTCCGTCCTACGTGGGGCATCTGGAGGGCCGCGGACAGCAAGGGCCAGGAGCGTTCCTGCTGACCCAACGCGCCCTCTACGACCTCGATGTGCGCCGTAGCGTGATCGACGCGTATCCCGGCTACCGCCAGATCCTCGCCCCGATCCCGGCGCCGCACATTGAGCCCAGCCTCGCGGGTCCCGGACTGGTCGAGCTTGTCCGTCGCAACAACGACGAGATGGCCGAGCTCGTCGAGCGGTATCCCGAGCAGTTCGCCGGCTGGATTGCCGCGACGCCGTTAGCCGATCCGGACGCGGCGACCGAGGAAGCCGAGCGCAGCGTCCGCGAGCTTGGCGCGCTCGGCGTGCAACTCGAGGAAGACGCGATCAACCTGCCGCTGCACGAGGAACGCTACAAGCCGCTGTTCGCCGCCATGGAGCAGCTCGACGCAGCAGTCTGGCTTCACCCCTACCGCACCCCGGCGACGCCGGGTTCGCCGCCCGAGACCGCGCCCTTCCTGCTGTGGTCGGTGTGCGGGTGGACCTTCGACACCACAATCACGGTCTCCCGGCTGATCTTCGCGGGCATCTATGACCGCCACCCCAACTTGAAGCTGATCGCACATCACGGTGGAGGTGTGATCCCACTTCTGTCGGGGCGGATCGAACTCGTAGCGCACGCCGGCAAGCTCGATCCGACCGGCACGCTCGACGAGCAGTTAGAGCGCCTGCGCAAGCCGCTGCTCGACTACTTCAAGATGCTCTACGTCGATACCGCGATGTTCGGCGGCGAGCACGCCGTCAGGTGCGTCGTTGAGTTCTTCGGGGTCGACCGTGTCATGTTCGGCAGCGACGCGCCGTTCGACACCAAAGGTGGCTCCTACTTCATCCCCAGGACCATCTCCGACGTCGAGGGAGTCGTTTCGGATAACGCAGAAAGCGCGATGATCTTCCACGGCAACGCCGAGCGGATCCTCGGGATCACGTCCGGCGACCGCGAACCCGCACGTCAAACGCTATCGACCGACACCGGCGCTCAACCGTGATCCCGCTGCGACAGAGCCGGCGGTGCCGGGTCGGTCCGAAGCGACCGAGTATGCCGCCCCACCATCCCAGCGTTCACACCGGCGAGGCATGATGGACTTACAAGGTGTCAATCACATCGCGTTTCTGACGAGCGACCTTGAGCGGCTATCGCGCTTCTATGAGGAGCTCTTTGGGGCCAGGACGGTGGTCGAGCTCCCGATCCCCGAGCCCGAAGGCCCGGGCCGCCACGCTCTCATCTCCGTCGGAGGCGGCGCCACGCTGCACGCGTTCGAGTTCGCGAAGATCCCCACGCCACGTGATCGACCAATGTTCCAGCGGGGGCGCATCGACCATTTCGCCTTGAACATCGCTGACGCTGAGGCATTCGAACGGCTCAGGTCCGACCTGGTCCAGCGCGGGGTCAGCGACGGGATCGTGACCGATTTCGGGGTCATGCGCGTCCTTAGCTTCACCGATCCAGACGGACACACGCTCGAGCTCGCCCACTGGGTGGGACGCGAGGATCCAAGCCAAATCGACGCCGCTAAGGCCACAGACGCCGAACGTACCGCTCAGCGCGCGGCGTCTGTTCCACCGGCCTAGAGCGGCTGGACCGAACGATTCGTTGCAGTTCAGATGAGCGAGCTTGTTGCCATGAACCCCAGAACGCAAGTGGAACGAACCAGCAGACATTCCTCGCCGCCGAGCGCGGGCCGGCGTCCGCGCTTGAGAGTCCTGTTCTCAGCCGTCGGCGCGGTGGGTCACATATACCCGATGGTGCCGCTTGCTCGCGCGCTGCTGGCAGCCGGGCATGAGGTGCTCTGGGCGATCTCGGCCGAGATGTGCCCGACGGTCATTCAGGCCGGCGTGCCTGCGGTTAGCGCAGGCCTCTCGAGTGGCGACTGGCGGGACGATAGAGATCGGCGCATCCGCGACCTCGCTGGCTTCTCACCCGAGGAGCGCACGGATCGGCTCGCCCCCTGGATGTTCGGCGAGATGCTGGCGCCCGCGATGCTTCACGACCTGCTGGCGATCGTCCGCTCATGGCGACCCACCTTGTTCATCCACGACAGCATGGAATTCGCGGCTCCGGTCGCGGCCGACACCATCGGTGCGGTTCACATCGCTCATTCCTTCGGGCCGCTCACACCCGAGCGCAGAATCCTCGACATCTCGGCCTCGGCCCGACCCCTGCGGAGGGCGGCCGGCGCGGATGTCGTGCGCTACGGCGGGATCTACGATCACTTGTACCTCGACGTCTACCCGCCCTCGATCCAACCGACGATCTCCGGTCACGTGCTGCGGCGTCAGGCAGTCCGGCCGGTCGCATACGCGCCCGGGGTGGACGAGGTTCCATCCGTCCTCGCCGACGACGCTCGCCCGCTTGTCTACGCGACGTTCGGCACCGAGCTCCCCGACCAGCGGCCGCTCAAGACCGTCGTCGAGGCGATCTCGTCGCTCGATGTCCGAGTGCTCGCCGCGATCGGCCCCAGGGGAAACCCAGATGCATTCGGACCCCAGCCGGAGAACGTGACCATCATGCGATACGTACCGCAAACTGCCGTGCTGCCCCATGCTGCCGCCGTCGTCTCGCACGCTGGCTCGGGTACGGTACTTGCCGCCTTGGCGGCCGGTGTCCCTCAGCTGTGCCTGCCCCATTTCGCAGACCAGCCACTCAACGCCGCCGCGGTCGCTGACGCTGGTGTCGGGCTGACCCTGGACGTGACCGCGCTCGATCACCACACGATCCAGCAGTCGGTCAGCCGGGTGCTTACCGACGACGCGATGCGGTCGAGGGCCCTAGCACTCCGAGACGAAGTCGCAGAAATGCCCTCGCCCGAAGATGTCGCCGCCCTGCTTCCTGAACTCGTTCTCGGTACAGCTCGCCGCGGGTGAGTGGGCAACGCAAGCGATTCACCGTCGACAGGGATGGGGGGCAGCAGTGCGGCCGCAGGCGTCGCAACCGCTATAGGCGTTTATGTGCAGGTGGTTTGTGAATGTGCCGTGGTCGTTGGGGATTGACGTCGTTCGCATGTGATCGACGTGGAGCCGGGCCCCGGCTTGGTTGACGGGTTGACGAGGTAATCGCGGTAGGGACGGCCGTTGCTGACCGCCCCCCGCGCAGATCCCAGCGGGCGCGTCTAACGCACTGGGCTCCTGCCTTGGGTTCTGGCGTCGAAGCGGTGCTGTGGCCAGGGATGGTGGATAGC
>Ga0335078_10012035_pt1 | contig 12841 bp, 10 predicted proteins | sample Lox_Sample_32_FD_206711 | JGI IMG/M metagenome (GOLD analysis project Ga0335078, IMG submission 206711) | Soil microbial communities from Loxahatchee National Wildlife Refuge, Florida, United States - Lox_Sample_3.2 | ecosystem: Environmental > Terrestrial > Soil > Wetlands | place: USA... | reverse complement strand
GTGTTAAGCACGCCGCCAGCGTTCGTCCTGAGCCAGGATCAAACTCTCCGTTGATGTCTATTTGCAACTGCCGGGCTGGGTGTCCGATTACCGGCCATTCATCCCGGGCAGAGTGCAGACACAGAAGAGTGCCTCATCTGGCTGGCGAACCAGCCACTGAGGCGATCTCGGCATTCCGTTGCGAGTCCCGGACCGTCACCGGCCCAGCACCCACAGACGGGGTTTGTGCATATGCACTGGCTTTTAGCACGCTGTTGAGTTCTCAAGGAGCGGACGCGCACCGTCACAAGGCTTTCGCCTGGTTCGGGGGCAACCCTCACATCTTACCGGCGAGTTCAGGGGCCGTCAAGCGAGTTCACTTGATGTTGACGATCTCTCAACTCATTACGTCTCCAGCCTACCCCGCCACGGACCGCCCTGGCGGGCGGACAGCTTACTGGCGAGAGAGTTTCCGGCTGAGCCCCGAGCACCGGCCGCCGAGTGGCGCACCGCTTGTGCTTGGCGCAGGACGAAACATTAGGCACACAAGCGACCCGCGTCAAATCGAACGCGCCCGGTCGGCTCGTCACCGGCGCCGGATCGGGCCGCGGGCGCCCGGGGCAGCCGGGCCCTCGGCACCCTCGAAGCCAGAAGCCACGCCTGTGACCTGCGGCTGCCGTCGGCAGGCCGGATCCGGCGGGGCTTCAGCGACCGCGCAGGAAATTTTGAGGATTCACCGGGACCCGGGCGCGCGGGCCCGCCAGAGGCGGCCGGAGCGGCCCCGCCGGGCCAGGACGGCGCAACCGGGCCCGGGCCCGGCCCCCCGGCATCAGCCGCTGACAACCGCGACGCCGGCGACGGTCCGGCGGCCGCGGCGGAGCACCAGGAACCGGCCGTGCAGCAGGTCGCCGGGACCGGGGAGCGCATCCTCGGCCAGGACCTTGCCGTTGTTCAGGTAGGCGCCGCCCGCGGCGATCACGCGGCGGGCCTCGGACTTGCTCTGCACGATGCCCGCCTCAGCCATCAGGTCCACCACCGGGGGCAGGCCGTGCGCTGGCGCGCGCACGGTGATCAGGCCCACCTCGGCCAGCGCCGCGGCCAGCGTGGGCTCGTTCAGCACCGTCAGGTCTCCCTGGCCGAACATCGCCCTGCTGGCCGCGATCACCCGGGCGCACTCCTCCGGCCCGTGGACCAGCGTGGTCACGTCCTCGGCCAGGGCGCGCTGGCCGAGGCGGGCGGCGGGCGCCTGGAGCGTCTGCCGCTCCAGTTCCTCGATCTCCTCCCGGCCCCGGAAGGTGAAGACCCGCAGCAGGCCGGGCACCTCGGCGTCGGACCGGTTGATCCAGAACTGGTAGAACGCGTACGGGGACATCAGGTCCGCGCTGATCCAGATCGCACCGCCTTCTGTCTTGCCGTACTTCGTCCCGTCCGGCTTGGTGATCAGCGGCGTGGCCAGGGCGTGCACCGACGCCCGCTCGACCCGGCCGATCAGGTCCACCCCGGCGACGAGGTTCCCCCACTGGTCGCTGCCGCCGATCTGCAGCGCGCAGCCGTAGCGCCGGTACAGCTCCAGGTAGTCGTAGGCCTGCAGGATCTGGTAACTGAACTCGGTGTAGCTGATCCCGCCGGCCTCCAGCCTCGCCTTCACCGACTCGCGTGCCAGCATCCGGTTCACCGGGAAGTGCTTGCCGACGTCGCGCAGGAAGTCCAGCGCGGACAGATCCTGGGTCCAGTCCAGGTTGCTGACGATCAGCGCGCCCGTCGGCCCGGGCGTGAAGTCCAGGAAGCGCTCCTCCTCGGCCCGGATCCGCTCGACCCAGGACGCGACCGTGTCGCGGTCGTTGAGCACCCGCTCCGCCGACTTCCCGCTGGGATCCCCGATCAGGCCGGTGGCCCCGCCCACCAGGCCGATCGGGCGGTGACCGGCGTCCTGCACGCGGCGCATCGTGAGCAGCAGCACCAGGTTGCCGATGTGCAGCCCGGCCGCGGTCGGGTCGAACCCGCCGTAGAACGTGACCGGGCCGTCGGCGAACGCCTTCCGCAGCTCGTCCAGGTCGGTGGAGTGGGCGACCAGGCCACGCCAGCTGAGCTCGTCGAGGATGTCGGTCACAGCGGTATCGTCCCATCGCTACGTTCCGGAGCGGAAAGTGGTTTACGCCGCGCGCGCGGCGTGTGCGGGCGGTACGCCGACACGGTCGGGTCCCCGGTCAGCCAGAACCGCCAGGGCACCTCGGCGGCGACGCTGATCCCGATCCTGGGCCCCTGGCTGATGTCCCGCGCCACCCGCTGGTCCGGCCACCGTACCCGCAGCGGGGAGGCCGGGTCACACGCGTCGGCGCCGTCCTGGGCGCGGGTGACGTCGAGCGCCTGGCACAGGCGGGCGGGCCCGCGGGCCAGGTCACGCTGCGCCAGGCCCCGGCCGCCCCGGTCGCGGCCGGCGGCACGGCGCGCGGCCGCCAGCCCGGTTCCGGCGATCACCCGGCCCGCCCGGAGCAGCACGGCGGACGCGCTGCCCGCGGGCAGGCAGACCAGGTTCACGCAGAAGTGCATGCCGTAGGTGAAGTACACGTAGGCGTGCCCGGGCGGGCCGAACATCACGGCATTGCGCGCCGTCCGGCCGCGGTAGGCGTGTGAGGCGGGGTCGTTCTGCCCGTCGTACGCCTCGACCTCGGTCACCTCGACCGCGACCAGGCCGTCGCCGGTCTCGTGCTCGATCACGCAGCCCAGCAGGGCCGGCGCCACTTCGACCGCGCCGCGGGCGAAGGTCTCTCGCGGCAGGACCACGAGCGGCCTCCCCTCATGATCGGGCACCAGCCTCCGCACTATAGGACAACGAGGCGGTCTGCGGTTGGCAACGAAACCAGGCACAGTCCGCCGGGCCCCGTTGACCCGCGCCCGGCGCCCGTCTAACGTCCGCCATGGCCTTTTGCCCAGCTTCGGGCTCAGACGGGCGCGACCGCGCCGTTCGCCCGGCCGGCTCCCCGCCCGGCTGGGCCTGGGACAACCGGGAGGCACTGTGCAGCACCCGCTCCGCGCGGCCACGGTCGCCGCCGCAGCCTTAACGCTGCTGGCAGGCCTCGGCGCCGCCCCCGCGCTGGCCGCCCCGCCCGGGCCGCCCGCCGTCTTGCACGTGGGCCAGATCGGCAAGCAGAACGTCGGGTCCCACGGCAGCTGCGAACCGGACACGCTGGCCGAGCCGGACATCGCCGTCTCGCCGTTCAACTCCAAGATCGAGGTGGCGGTCGCGCACGACTGCCGGTTCGCCACCGGCGGGGCGGTGGACATCTTCTATGCCTGGACGCACGACGGCGGCGCGGTCTGGCACCAGGGCCGCCTGCCCGGGCTGACCAAGGCGGTTGGCGGCAGGTACGACCGCGCCTCGGACCCGGTGGTCGCGTTCGGCGCCGACGGCAGCGTGTACGTCTCGTCGCTGGTCTTCGACGTCACCTGCCCGACCGGCGTGGCGGTGTCCCGGTCCACCGACGGCGGGGCCACCTTCGGCAGGCCGGTCCTGGCCCAGCACAGCAACACCTGCGCGGTGTCGGACGACAAGGACTGGCTGGTCACCGACACCCAGCCGGGCAGCCCGTTCTTCGGCCGCATCTACCAGTTCTGGACCGAGTTCCTGGCCGGCGGCGGGTCGCCGCAGGTCGTCCGCTGGTCCGACGACCAGGGGCGCGCCTGGAGCGCCACGCACATGCTCGGCTCGCCGAAGCAGTTCGCCCAGGACTCGCAGGCGTTCGTCCAGCGGGACGGCGCGATCACCGACACCTACCTGTTCGCCGGCCACGCGCTCGGCGACGGCCTCCGGCAGGGGTTCATCCTGCGGCACGGCGTCAACGCGGGCAGCGGGGTCTCGATCGTGGCGCGGACCTCCTTCGACGGGGGCGCCCGCTGGACCGGGCCGGCCGTGGTCGCCAGGAACGTCGGCGGCGGCCCGGCCGGCATCCGCTGCTGCCTGCCGCTCATGGCCGGTGACCACGTGACCGGGCGCATGTTCGGCGTCTGGAACGCCAACGGGCCCGGCGCGGCGGACCCGGTCGAGATATCCAGCTCCGCGGACGGGCAGCACTGGTCCCGTCCGGTCCAGGTGACCCCCGGGCGCAGCCCGGGCATCCAGTACATCAACGCCGCAGTCGCGGCGGCGGCCGGCCGGGTCTACGTCAGCTACGGCCGGCGCGACCTGGCCAGGCCGAACGTCGTCCAGCAGGAGCTCACCTGGTCCGGCACCGGGGGCGCCACCTTCGCGCCGCCGATAGCGCTGGGGCCGCCGTCGAACCTGACGTACGCGGCGGTCGCCGGGGGCAAGTTCCCCGGTGACTACGCCGGCCTGTCCGCCACGCCGGCCCGGGTGGCCCCGGCCTGGTGCGTCTCGGCCAAGCCGCCCCGCCCGGCGGCCGTGTTCCACCAGACCCTCTACGCGGCGGCCCTCAGCCCGTGACGGGGCCGTTACGGCACAGGCAGCAGGCAGCGCTGGTCAGGACGAGGCCCAGGCGGCGTGCTCGTCCACCAGCGCCCGCAGCGCGGCAAGCTGCCGGGCGACCTGCCCGGGAGCGGTGCCGCCGTGGGCCTTGCGCGCCGCCAGGGCGCCGGTGACCGACAGCACCTCGCGCACGTCCGGTGTCAGGTGCGGCGAGATCTTCGCCAGGTCCTCGTCGCTGACATCCGGCAGGTCGCAGTCGTGCACCTGGCACCAGACGACCAGGTGGCCCACCACCTCGTGCGCCTGGCGGAACGGCACCCCGCGCCGCACCAGTAGTTCAGCCAGGTCGGTGGCCAGGGCGAATCCGGTGCTCGCGCCGCGCGCGAGCCGTTCCGCATGAAAACCCAGGGTGCTCACCAGGCCGGCCATCGCCGGCAGCACCAGCAGCAGCGTGTCGACCGCGTCGAAGACCGGCTCCTTGTCCTCCTGCAGGTCGCGGTTGTAGGTGAGCGGCAGGCCCTTGAGCGTGGTGAGCAGGGCGGTCAGCCCGCCGATGAGCCGGCCCGCCTTGCCCCGTGCCAGCTCGGCCACGTCGGGGTTCTTCTTCTGCGGCATGATCGAGGAGCCGGTGGCGTAGGCGTCGTCGATCTCCGCCCAGCCGAACTCCTGGGAGGACCAGAGCACGATCTCCTCGCCCAGCCGGGACAGGTGCACCCCGAGCAGCGCCGCGGCGAAGCAGAACTCCGCCGCGAAGTCCCGGTCGCTGACCGCGTCCATGGAGTTGTCCGCCGCGCGGTCGAAACCCAGCTCCGCGGCGACCGCCTGCGGGTCGAGCGGCAGCGACGACCCGGCCAGCGCGCCCGCGCCGAGCGGGCAGACCGCCGCGCGCGCGTCCCAGTCGCGCAGCCGGCCGACATCGCGGGCCAGCGCCTGGACGTGCGCCAGCAGCTGGTGGCCGAACACCACGGGCTGGGCGTGCTGCAGGTGGGTCATGCCGGGAGCGGGGGTGGCCTGGTGCTGCTCCGCCTGCGCCAGCAGTGCCGTCTCCAGCTCCACCACCCGCAGCACCACCAGCCTGGCGTGGTCCCGCAGGTACATGCGCAGGTCGGTGGCGACCTGGTCGTTGCGGCTGCGGCCGGCCCGCAGCTTCCCGCCGAGCGCGCCGACCCGCTCGAGCAGCCCGCGCTCCAGGGCGGTGTGCACGTCCTCATCCGCGGCCGAGGGCCGGAAGCTGCCGTCCCGGCACGCGGCGGCGAGCCCGTCCAGGGCGGTGAGCAGCCGGGCCAGCTCATCGCCGGACAGCAGCCCGGCACGGTGCAGCACGCGCGCGTGCGCCCGGGAGGCGAGCAGGTCGTAGGGGGCCAGCCGCCAGTCGAACTGGACGCTGACCGACAGCCGGGCCAGCGCGTCCGCGGGCCCGGACTCGAACCGCCCGCCCCACAGCCGCGTCGGCACGCGTTCCTGCTCGCCCACCGGGCTCCTCTCGCTCACGTCGATGCGCCGGCCCCCGGGGCCCCCGCCCGCCCCCCGCCAGGGGGACGGAACCCGTGATATCACGGCAAACGGCCCGGCGGCCTCCCGGGCGCGGATCCGGCCGCGGCCCGGGCGCCGCTCAGCCGGCCGCGCGCTGGTCCCGCAGCGCGGCGGTCTTGCTCGGCAGTCCCCACAGCTCCACGAACCCCTTGGCCAGCCGCTGGTCGAAGGTGTCACCGGTGTCGTAGGTGGCCAGCCCGTAGTCGTAGAGCGACACGGGGCTCCGGCGGCCGGTCACCACCGCCTGGCCGCCGTGCAGCCGCAGCCTGATGTCGCCGGTGACGTGCTGCGACGCCTGCTCCAGGAACGCGTCCAGGGCCCGCTTCAGCGGGGAGAACCACAGCCCGTCGTAGACCAGCTCGGTCCACCGCTGCTCCACCGACCGCTTGTACCGGGCCAGGTCCAGCTCCATGCACACGCTCTCCATCTCGGCGTGCGCGGCGAGCAGGGCGATGGCGCCGGGCGCCTCGTAGATCTCCCGGCTCTTGATCCCGACCAGCCGGTCCTCGACCATGTCGACCCGGCCCACTCCCTGCGCCCCGGCGCGGTGGTTCAGCTCGGTGATGATCTCCAGCGGGGTCAGGATCCGGCCGTCGATCCCCACCGGGATCCCGTCGGCGAAACTGAGCACCAGCTCATCGGGCTCGCGCGGCGCAGCCGGGTCTTCGGTGTAGGACCAGACGTCGTCGTGCGGCGCCTCCCAGATGTCCTCCAGGTGCCCGGTCTCACAGCTGCGCCCCCACAGGTTCTGGTCGATCGAGTACGGGGACCGGGACGTCACGTCGATCGGCAGCCCCTTCTCCTCCGCGAACGCGATCGCCTTGTCCCTGGTCATGCCCGAATCCCGGACCGGCGCGAGCACCTTGACGTCCGGGGCGAGGTTGGCCAGGCCGACCTCGAACCTGACCTGGTCGTTGCCCTTGCCGGTGCAGCCGTGCGCGACCGCGTCGGCGCCCCGCTCACGGGCCACCCGGGCCAGGTGGCTGACGATCAGCGGGCGCGACAGCGCGGAGACCAGGGGGTAGCGGCTCATGTAGAGGGCGTTGGCCTTCAGCGCCGCCAGGCAGTAGCCGCTGGCGAACTCGGCCCGCACGTCCAGCACCTCGGCGTCGACCGCGCCGCAGGCCAGGGCCCGCTCGCGGACCGTCTCCATGTCCTCGCCGCCCTGGCCCACGTCCATCGCGACCGCGATGACCTCGGCCCCCGTCTGCCCGGCGATCCAGCCGATGGCGACCGAGGTGTCCAGGCCGCCCGAATAGGCAAGTACCACGCGCTTGGTCATTGTCTCGTCCTTCATCGTGTGTCTGTAGTTGGCTGGGCCCGGCCGGGCCCCGTTCCGGTCAGGCCCCGCGGTCCTCCTGGGCCCTTCGTTCGGCCTGCCGCAGCAGCGCTGCGGCCACCGCGGCCCCCCCGGCGGGATCCCGGGTGATCACCAGGACCGTGTCGTCGCCCGCGACCGTGCCGAGGACCGCGGGCCATGCGGCGTGGTCGAGCGCGGACGCGAGCAGCTGGGCACCACCGGCGGGGGTCCGCAGCACGACCAGGTTGGCGCTGGCCTCGGCGCTGACCAGCAGTTCGGCCGCGACCCGCGGGAGGGCTCCGGAGAAGAGCGGCTCGTCCGGCCGCGCCACCTCCGGCCGCGCCAGCTGCGGCCGCGCTGCGCCCGGCCGTGCGCCCCCCGGCCCGCCGGCCGGTACCGGGCCGGCCCGGGCGTCCGCGTCCGCGGGCCCGCCGCCGGCCACTCCGCCGGGCCGCGAGCCCGGGCCGCCAGGCTCGCCGGGCAGCGCGTACACCAGCGCGCCACCGGATCCGCGCAGCCGGACGGCGCCCAGTTCTTCCAGGTCACGGGAGAGGGTCGCCTGCGCGACGCGGACCCCGCGGTCGGCGAGCAGCCCGGCCAGCTCCTCCTGGGAGCGGACCTGGGCGTGTGCCAGGATCCCGGCGATCTGCGCCTGGCGGGCGGCCTTGGTCGCCGGGCTCACCGCGGTCACCGGGCACCTCCCGGGACCGCCCCGGCCGGGGCGGCCGCCTGGTCCAGGATGGCCGGCAGCGCCGCGAGGAAGCCCTCGGCTTCCGCATCACTGAGGATCAGCGGCGGGGCGAGCCGGATCGCGTCCGGCTGTACCGCGTTGACCAGGAAGCCCGCGCCGCGGCAGGCCGCCTCCACCGCCCCGGCGGCCGGCCTGGCCAGCACCACGGCGAGCCACAGGCCCTGGCCCCGGACCCCGCGCAGCAGCGGGTGGGCCAGCCCGGCCAGCCCGCGGGCCAGCCGCTGCCCGACCTCGGCCGCGTGGGCGAGCAGGCCGTCGCGCTCGATGGTGTCCAGCACCGCGAGCGCCGCCGCGCAGGCCACCGGGTTCCCGCCGAACGTGCTGCCGTGGTCCCCCTTGCGCAGCGCCGTCCCGGCCCCGCGCAGGCCGATGCACGCCCCGATCGGCAGCCCGCCGCCGAGGCCCTTGGCGAGCGTGAGGACGTCCGGCACGACCCCCGCGGACTGGCAGGCGAACCAGGCGCCGGTGCGCCCGATCCCGCTCTGGATCTCGTCGATCACCAGCAGCGCGCCCGCGGCGTCGCACGCCTCCCGCGCCGCCCGCAGGTAGCCGGCCGGCGGCGGCACCACACCCGCCTCGCCCTGGCACGGCTCGAGGAAGACGGCGGCACACTCCGCGGTGACGGCCGAGGTGAGCGCGGCCAGGTCACCGTAGGGCACGAACCGCACGTCAACCCCGAAGGGGCCGAACGGCTGCCGCAGCCCGGCCTTGCCCGTCAGCGCGAGTGATCCCATGGTCCGCCCGTGGAAGCTGTTCTCCGCGGCGACGATCACCGGCCGCGACGGGCCCTGGTGGCGGCGGGCCAGCTTGAGCGCGGCCTCGTTGGCCTCGGTGCCGGAGTTGGTGAAGAACACCCTGCCCGCCGTGCCGAGCAGGGTGAGCAGCCGTTCGGCCAGGAGCACCTCGGACTCGTGCAGGAACAGGTTGGAGGTGTGCGCGATGGCGCGCACCTGGCGGCTGACCGCCCCGGTGATCGCCGGGTGGGCGTGGCCGAGCGCGCTCACCGCGATACCGGCGATCAGGTCGGTGTACTGCCTGCCGTCGGCGTCCCAGACCTGGCAGCCCGCGCCGCGCACCAGCGCGACCGGCGGAACGCCGTACGTGGGCATGAGCGCGGCCTCGAACCGCGCCTGGAGCTGTTCCGTGGGAGTCATGGGGCTGCTCCGTCCGGGACGACCATGGTGCCGATGCCGGAGTCGGTGAAGATCTCCAGCAGCACCGAGTGCGGCAGCCTGCCGTCCAGCACGTGCGCCTGGGGCACCCCGCCCCGCACGGCCCGCAGGCACGCCTCCATCTTGGGGATCATGCCGCTGGTCAGCGTGGGCAGCAGGGCTTCCAGGCCGGTCGCGGTCAGCCGGCTGATCACCTCGCCGGCCCCGGTGGCGCGCTCGTCCGCGGCGCCGGCCGGCCAGCCGGCGTACAGGCCCTCGACGTCGGTGAGGACGACGAGCTTGGCCGCGCCGAGCGCCACCGCCAGCGCCGCGGCGGCGGTGTCGGCGTTGACGTTGTAGACCTCGCCGCCGGCGCCCCTGGCGATGCTGGACACGACCGGGACCCGGCCGTCGGCGATCAGCGTGCGCACGGTGGCGGGGTCCACCGACTCGATCTCCCCCACCAGCCCGATGTCCACCCGGGCGCCGTCCACCACCGCGTGCCGCCTGCTCGCGGTGAACATGTTGGCGTCCTCCCCCGACATGCCCACCGCGAACGGCCCGTGCCGGTTGATGAGCCCGACCACATCCCTGTTGACCTGGCCGGTGAGCACCATCCGGACCACGTCCATGGTTTCCGGCGTGGTCACCCGCAGCCCGGCGGTGAACGTGCTCTCCAGGCCGAGCCTGGTCAGGTGGGCCGAGATCTGGGGCCCCCCGCCGTGCACGACGACGGGCCGCAGGCCCGCGTAACGCAGGAACACCACGTCCTGGGCGAAGGCGCGGCGCAGCGGGTCGTCGGTCATGGCGTGGCCGCCGTACTTGATGACGACCGTCGTGCCGTGGAACCGGTCCAGCCAGGGCAGCGCCTCGATCAGGGTGGCGGCCTTGGCCCGGGCCACGATGGCGTCGCCCCGGGTGCCTGCGGTCGCGGTCATGTGGAGTAGGCCGAGTTCTCTTCGACGTAGGCCGTGGTCAGGTCGGTGGTACGGATGGTGGCGGCGGCCGGGCCGGCGGACAGGTCGACGATGATGGTCACGTCCCGCGGGCGCAGGTCGGCCTTGGACCTGTCGTCGGCGGCGCACCCGTTGCGGCACACCCACACCCCGTTGATGGCCACGTTGATCCGGTCCGGGTCGAACACCGCACCGGTGGTGCCCACCGCCGCGAGCACGCGGCCCCAGTTGGGATCCGCGCCGGCGATCGCGCACTTGAGCAGGGCCGACCGGGCCACGGCGCGGCCGGCCGTGACCGCGTCGGCCTCGCTCGCCGCGCCCACCACCTCGATCGCGATGAGCTTGGCGGCGCCCTCGGCGTCGGCCTGCAACTGCCGGGCCAGGTCCGCGCAGACGCTGGTCAGCGCCTGGGTGAAGGCGGCGTCGCCGGGGCGCTCCCCGGTGGCCCCGCTGGCCAGCAGCAGCACCGTGTCGTTGGTGGACACGCAGCCGTCGGTGTCCAGGCGGTCGAAGGTGACCCTGGTTGCCTCGCGCAGCGCCGTGTCCAGGGTGGCGGGGTCCAGGTCGGCGTCCGTGGTGAGCACGCACAGCATGGTGGCCAGGGCGGGCGCGAGCATGCCCGCGCCCTTGGCCATGCCCCCGATCGTGTAGCCGCCGGGCCGCTGGAACGCGATCTTGGCCACGGTGTCGGTGGTCCGGATCGCGTCGGCCGCCGCGAGGCCGCCCGCCCGCGAGGCCTGCGCCAGGGCCGCGTCCACCCCGCCGAGCAGCGCGTCCATGGGCAGTCTTTCCCCGATCAGGCCGGTCGAGCACACCGCGATCTCGCCCGCGGAGTCGTCCAGCCCCGCGGCGACGCGTTCGGCGCTGACGTGGGTGTCGGCGAACCCGAGCGGGCCGGTGCAGGCGTTCGCGCCGCCGGAGTTGAGCAGCACCGCCCGTACCCGGCCGCCCTCGACGACCTGCCGGGTCCACAGCACCGGCGCGGCCTTGACCCGGTTGGTGGTGAACACGCCCGCCGCGGCCCGGGACGGCCCGTCGTTGATCACCACCGCGACGTCGCGGGCGCCGGACTGCTTCAGCCCGGCGGCGACCCCCGCCGCGCGGAACCCCAGTGGTGCCGTAACGCTCATGGGGCGACTCCCTGGGTGGACAGGCCGGCCGTTTCGGGCAGGCCGAGCATGAGGTTGGCGGCCTGGACGGCCTGGCCCGCCGCGCCCTTGCCGAGATTGTCGAGCGCGGCGACGACGACCGCCCGCCCGGCGTGAGCGTCGGCCGCCGCCTGCAGGTACGCCGAGTTGGAGCCGGTGGTCGCCGCGGTGGTCGGCCAGCGGCCGTCGGGCAGCAGGTGGACGAACGGCTCGCCCTGATAGGCGGTGGCGAGCGCATCCCGGAGGTCCGGCGTCGTGGTTCCCGGCCGGCGCAGGCGGGCGGTGCAGGTGGCGAGGATGCCCCGCGGCATCGGGGCCAGGGCGGGGGTGAACGACACCACCGGCTCGCCGGCCCCCGCGGCGCGGAGCGCCTGCTCGATCTCTGGCGTGTGCCGGTGCGGCCCGCCAGCCTGGTAGGCCGACATCGCGCCCATGACCTCGGTCGCGAGCGGGGCCGCGGACGGCGAGCGCCCGGCGCCGGAGGTGCCGGAGGCGGCCACGATCACGATGTCGCCGGGTTCGGCGAGCCCCGCGGCGAGCAGGGGCGCCAGAGCGAGGATGGCCGCCGTGGCGTAACAGCCCGGCGCGGCCACCCGGCGTGCGGCAGCTATCAGCTCCCGCGCCCCGGCAAGCTCGGGCAGCCCGTAGCACCACTGGCCCGCGTGCGGGGTCCGGTAGTAGGCAGACCAGGCGGCGGGGTCGGCGAGGCGGAAGCTGGCGGACAGGTCCACCACCGGCAGCCCGGCGGGCAGGGTGGCGCTGACCGCGGCCGACTCCTCGTGCGGGAGCGCGAGGAACACCAGGTCCGCCGCGGCCAGGCGGGCGGGGTCCAGCGGCTCGAAGGAGTGGCCGGCGAGCAGCGGCAGGTGCGCATGGATCCCGGTGACCGGCGCGCCGGCGCTCGCCGCGGCCGCGGCCGGGCCGAGGTCAAGATCGGGGTGGCCGGTGATGAGGCGCAGCAGCTCGCCGCCCGCGTAGCCGCTGGCACCCGCCACCGCCACCTGGACGCCCATGACCTCTCCCGACCCGATCGCCGCCGGGCCGTCCCGGCCGACCCTCTGAGAAATTATGCAATGAATCTGCTAAGTATGCAACGCGATCCGCGCGGCGGGGAGGCCAGGCAGGGCGCCCCGGGGCGTCGTGCTGCCAACGCCCGCCGCCACAGGGCATGATGAGTGCGCGGGAAGGAGGCCCCATGCGCGGTCGCTCGCGCGCCGTCGCGGTGTGCGTCCTGGCTGTGCTTGCGGGCGGGGCGACGGCGGGCTGCGGGGACGCGTCGGGCAAGCTCGCCAGCGGCGGGGCCAAGGGCAGCAGCCCCGGGGCGAGCACCACCCGGCCCGCCACACCGTGCGGCACGGTCCGCACCGCGGCCGGGGTGCCGGTCAACGTGGAGGTCGAGGGCGGCCAGGCCAGCTGCGGTACCGCGAGGGCCATCGAGCGCGCCTACTCACGCGACCTCGCGGGCGGCCATGTTCCCGGCAACGGCGGCGGCGCGCCGGTCACCATCCACGGCTGGGTCTGCCAGGGATACGCCACGCCGCAGGTACTGGCGACGGGCCGGGCATCGGCCTGCCACAAGGACGGGACGCAGATTCTCGCG
>Ga0335078_10012034_pt1 | contig 12841 bp, 14 predicted proteins | sample Lox_Sample_32_FD_206711 | JGI IMG/M metagenome (GOLD analysis project Ga0335078, IMG submission 206711) | Soil microbial communities from Loxahatchee National Wildlife Refuge, Florida, United States - Lox_Sample_3.2 | ecosystem: Environmental > Terrestrial > Soil > Wetlands | place: USA... | reverse complement strand
AGCTGACACTCGTGTCGGTGATACGACAGTCAAGATGCGATATTCACGCTCATTGCGGTAACGGTCATGACAAAATTCCTTCACAGGTCCAACCACAGTGTATTACTCTATGCTAGTGAGTCGGTACTGAGGGTGAGATCCAACCTCGGTGCCCATGGCGGTGGTCAGCTCTCGCTGGAGTCGCAGTACCCGGCCCGTGTGTAAGGCGGTACAGGGCTACGGGCGGTCCCGGCGGGGGTCAGTAAGGAGTTCTGGCATGGTAGCGGTAGTTCTTATTGCCATAATTGCCGTCGGCTACATCGTCTCGACGCGCATCCATCCGCTCAAGAAGTGTCCTACCTGCAACATGAGCGGCAGGCACTTCGGCGGCGTCTACAAGGGGTCGTACCGGCGCTGCCGGACGTGTGACGGCACCGGTCGGCGGGACCGGGTCGGTACCAAGGTCTTCTGGGGCGGGACCAACCATACGGGGGTCTTCCCGAAGAAGTAGCCTCCGCTGCGGAGGACGTAGCCTCCGGCGCGCGACCCCGCCCGCGCGCCCCACGCAGGCAGCAGCCTTCGCAGGTCTTCCGGAATAGGCCGGGCTCCCCGCCGCTACGGGGTGCTGGTCGCTACGGGGTGACGATTACCTTGCCGACGGCACCGCCCTCGGCGGCCTCGTGTGCCGCGGCGATGCCGTCCAGCGGGAACTTGTGCACGGGCAGGCTGGTGAGCTCGCCCGCGGCCAGAGCAGCGCTGATGTCGGCGGCCGCCTGGTCAAGTGCGGCCACCGGCACACCATACAGCAGGACGAACTTCAGCGTGACATTGGCGGTCATGCAGGCCCGCACCGGCAGCTCGGGGTTGGCGGCTTCGGCCGCGTAGGTGACGATCGTGGCGTGCGGCCTGATCACCGCCAGGTCGAGTGCCAGGTTGGCGCCGAGCGCCACCTCCACGACCCGGTCGACGGGTCCGAAGGCCCTGACCTGATCCGCCGCGTCCGGCGAGCGGTAGTTCACCACCAGGTCCGCGCCCGCCTTCTCGGCCAGCGCCGCCTTGTCGGGGCTGCTCACCGTGGTCACCACGCGAGCACCGGCTCGTTTGGCCAATTCAATGGCGAAATGACCGACAGCTCCGGCACCGCCGGCCACCAGGACGGTCTGGCCGTTCACCGGGCCGTCGGCGAGCAGGCAGTAATGGGCGGTCATGGCCGGCACGCCCAGCGTGGCACCCAGCTCGAACGAGGCGCCGTCCGGCAGCGGCACCGCCTGCCGCGCGGGCACCACGGTCCACTCGGCGGCGGTCCCCCAGCGCCGGCCGGCCGCGGCGAGCCACAGCCAGACCCGTTCGCCGACGCGCCCGGGATCCACCCCGGCGCCGACCGCCTCGATGACTCCCGCGCCGTCGTGGTGCGGGATCTGGAAGTCATCGATGGGCCGCGGGACCGCCCCGGACCTGGCCTTGTAATCGGTGGGGTTGACGCCCGAGGCGTGCACCCGGACCAGGACCTCGCCCGGCCCCGGCTCGGGCCGGTCCACCTCCTGGACCCGGAAGACCTCGGCCGCGTTCCCCACGCCCCTGTACAGCGCTGCTCTCATGGATGGAGCGTAGCTCCTTTGAGAACCTTGTCGATGGCGTTGCGGGGGCCGTGCAGGGCGAGGCCGGCGAAGCTCAGCTCACCGGCGGGGACCGCGCGGACCACGGCCCGGTTGTCGTCGTCGTTGCCGGTCCCGAACATGTCCGTGGTGTAGATCGCCATCGGCATCTGGCGGCTCAGCGCCCGCTGGTGGGCCTGGCCGAGGGTCCGCGCGTCGGCCGCGTACACACCACGGGTTCGCGGCCTACCGGGCCTTCTCGCGAGCCTACGGGCTGGCGCCCAGCGACTACCAGCGGCAGCTGCGGGCACGCACGGCCCGGGAGCTCCTGTCCGCCGGCGTCTCTCCCGCCCGGGCCGCGGCCGAGGCGGGCTTTGCCGATCAGGCGCACCTGACCCGGTGGTTCCGGCGGTACTACGGCGTCACCCCGGGCGCCTACCGGGCCGCTGCCGGGCCGGCTGGCCCGCAGTAAGATCGCGGGTCATGGAGCAGCGGGTTCTCGGCCGGACGGGACGGCCGGTTTCTGTGGCGGGGCTCGGCACGTGGCAGCTCGGCGCGGACTGGGGGAACGTGTCCGAGGCCGACGCGATGGCGGTGCTGCGGGCGGCGGTCGAGTCCGGGGTCACGTTCTTCGACACGGCCGACGTCTACGGCGACGGGCGCAGCGAGCGCGTCATCGGGCGCTTCCTGGCCGGCAACGCCGGCCAGGGCATCATGGTCGCGACCAAGATGGGCCGCCGGGTCGAGCAGCGGGAAGAGCATTACACGCTGGATAACTTCCGCGCCTGGACGGACCGGTCCCGGGTCAACCTGGGCACCGACCGGCTCGACCTGGTCCAGCTGCACTGCCCGCCGACGGCGGTCTTCGCCTCGGACGCCGTCTTCGACGCGCTCGACACGCTGGTCGCCGAGGAGCGAATCGCGGCGTACGGGGTGAGCGTGGAAACCTGCGACCAGGCGCTGACCGCGATCGCGCGGCCGGGCGTGGCCAGCGTGCAGATCATCCTGAACGCGTTCCGGCGCAAGCCGCTCGACGCGGTGCTGCCCGCCGCCGCGGCGGCGGGGGTCGGCATCATCGCCCGGGTGCCGCTCGCGTCCGGGCTGCTGTCCGGGCGGTACACCAGGGACACCACGTTCGCCGCCGACGACCACCGCAGCTACAACGCCCGCGGCGAGGCATTCGACGTCGGGGAGACGTTCTCCGGGGTGGGCCTCGAGGCCGGCGTGGACGCCGCGGCGGAGTTCTCCGCCATCACCGGCGGCCTTCCCGGCGGGACCCCGGCGCAGTGGGCCCTCCGGTGGGTGATCCAGCAGCCCGGGGTGACCACGGTGATCCCCGGCGCCCGCAGTACCGCTCAGGCCCGGCAGAACGCCGAGGCCGCGAGCCTGCCGCCGCTGCCGCAGGCCGAGCTGGACGCGATCGAGGGGCTGTACGGCAAGTACTTCCGCGCCACGGTGCACGATCGCTGGTGAACGCGGCCGCATCGCCCGGCCCGGCCCGGTCCGGCCCCGGATAATCCGAGATAATCCGACATCGCCCGGCAGCCCGGAAGTCAGCGCGGCGACCCGGGCGATCGCGGCTACGCACGATCACTCTTTATTACGTTAGGGTAACTAAAGCCTGCTCAGCAGCGCCTTGGATAGGCCAGCGAGAACCGCGACAGGTGCCGGGATGATCACTATTCACAGGAAACTCCCAGGTTAGCCCGGTTAGTTCTGACGAACTTTGGAGAGTTTGCCTCTGGCACAGTCGCACCTTGCCGATCACAATTAAGTATCGAAGTTGCGTCTCAAAATACCCAAAGCCACCGAATTCCGGACGAAGTGAAGAGGGTGACCAGGGCAGGTGCTGGTGCGAACCGGGCGGCGAGACAGGCGTCACCCGGGCGTCCGCGACGAGGAGACCGCACCGATCGGTGATAGCGGCCCGCGTAAGCGGGCCCGCCGGATCTTCCGGTCACCCAGCAGGGCGGCACTGTTCACCGCGTTCGCCGTGGGGGCGGTCGTCACGCTGACCCCGGCCAACGGCGCCGCCAGCGACATAGCCACCGGTTTCGTGCGGGCCGTACGGCAACTGGCCGTGCCCTCGCGGAACGGCGAGGCGTTCGCCGGCGCCCCGGCAGTCGGCGCGCTGTTCACCACGTCCTCGGGCCGGCTGGGGCAGCATTTCTGCACGGCCAGCGTGATCCACAGCCCGGACGGTGACCTGGCCATCACCGCGGCGCACTGCGTGACCGGCACCTCGGGCCCCATCGAGTTCGTGCCCGGCTACGACAACGGCAGTAAGCCTTACGGGGTGTGGACGGTGACCAAGGTCTACGTCGACCATGCGTGGGCTTCCTCGTCCAGCCCGGATGACGACTTCGCCTTCCTGCGGATCGGCCTGCCTGGTTCCGGCGTGCCGGTCGAGGACGAGACCGGGGCGGAGCAGTTCGTCACCGGCGCCCCGGTCAGCCGCCAGATGGTGCAGGTGATCGGATACCCGAACGCCTCCAGCCAGCCGGTCACCTGCCAGAACTGGCTCCGGGAGCCGATGGCCGACCAGCTCGAGTTCGACTGCGGCGGCTACACGGACGGGACCAGCGGCGGACCGTTCCTGAGCGAGGTCGACCAGGCGACCGGGCAGGGCATGGTGATCGGCGTCATCGGCGGGTACCAGCAGGGCGGCTTCACCCCCCAGGTGTCGTACTCGGCCGTGCTCGGCGCCAACGCGGCGGCCCTGTACAAGACGGCCGTGGCCGGCGGCTAGGACGCCGGTCCGGGCCAGGATCGCCGGCCGGTACTAGGACGTCGGCCGGGGGACGATGGCGTCGATCTCGGCCAGCTCGGCTTCGGACGGGGTCCACTCCGCCGCGGTCGCGTTGGCCTTGACCTGCTCGGCGCTCATCGCCCCGGCGATCACCGACGAGCAGCCGGGCTGCGCGGCCAGGGCGCCGATCGCGGTCTCCAGGAGCGTGCCGCCGCGCGCCTGGGACCAGGCGATCAGCGCCTCGACCTTGGCCAGCTTCTCCTCGGTCACGTAGCCCTGGCGGGCGGCCAGCCTGGTCCCGGCCGGTATCGCCTGGCCCTGCCGGGCCTTGCCGGTCAGCAGGCCGTTGGCAAGGGGAAAGTACGGCAGCACGCCGAGGCCGAAGTGCCGGGCCGCCGGGACGACCTCCGCCTCGGCCTGGCGCTCGAGCAGCGACCAGTGATTCTGCGCGGAAACGAACGGCGTGCGGCCGCCGCGTGCCGCCAGATGCGCGGCGTCGGCCAGCTGCCAGCCGGAGAAGTTCGAGTGCCCCAGGTACCTGACCTTGCCCTCGGCCACCAGCTCGTGCAGCGCGGCGATGGTCTCCTCGACCGGGGTCACCGGGTCCGGGGTGTGCAACTGGTACAGGTCGATGTAATCGGTGCGCAGCCGGCGCAGTGACTCGGTGACCGCGCGCCTGATGTAGGCGCGCCCGCCCTTGGCGCCGGCCGCGGGCCCGTACCCCATGTCCGCGTTCTGATGACCGAACTTCGTGGCCAGCACGACCTGCTCGCGGCGGGAGCCGAGGATCTCGCCCAGGGCGCGCTCGGATCCGCCGCCCCCGCCGTATGTATCCGAGGTGTCGAACAGGGTGATGCCGGCGTCGATGGCCGCGTCCACCACCGCGCGCGCGCCTTCGGTGTCCAGGCGGCCGCCGAAGTTGTTGCAGCCGAGCCCGACAACCGACACCAGCAGTCCCGACTGCCCCAGGGGTCTATAGCGCATGACCACAATCTTAGGGCGGGAGCCGGACCGGAGCTCGGTCCGGAGTGGCACGCGAAAGCGCGGAGCCGCGCAATACGTACGCTATCCGGCTAAATCCTGGCGAATGCCGGGCAACTGGGCCGCGATCTCATCCTGCGTCCGCCTGGCCGCCGGGAACATTATCCGGCCGCCGGGCTGATAGCCGTAAATGCGCGCGCTTTGGCATATCCGGCCGGAATACGGTCCGCCGGCCGGCCCGGCCCGCAGGGAAATCACCGCTCATCGGCGTGGAATTTCCGCTCGTCTGGATGCGCGCCGGCCGGCCCGGAACCGGGCCGGCCCGCGCGCATCCACGGAGGTCCAAGCCTGGCGCCCGAGGCGCGTCACGGGACGGAATCGCAGATCCGGGCCTGTGTCCGCGGAGCGCCCAGCCAGGGCTGCTTGTCGCCCCGCAGCCCTGGCCCGCGAAGCCTCGCAAGACCCAAGGGCCACCATAAGTGAACACAAGTTTAACGGCGCCTTTATGGACGCCATGGACAGAAGTGCCGGGGGACAGATGTGTCCTGCGCAGGCGTGCCGGGCGTCAACGTTGGGGGGTAGCGTGCAATCCCATATGGGATAGCATGGCGATTACGGACGGCGGGTGGCAACGCATTGCCACGCAATTGCGAGAAACAAGTCCGCGGCAGCGCGGGAATCGGAGAGGCGTCATGCCGGAGCCGACGGAAGGGCCGACTGTGCTGCGCATCCTGCTGGGCACCCAGTTGCGGCGGCTGCGGGAGAGCCGCGGCATCAGCGCGCAGGAGGCGGCCCGGGCGATCCGCGGGTCTGAGTCCAAGATCAGCCGCATCGAACTCGGCCGGAACGCCATCCGCGAGATCGACGTGCTCGACCTGCTGACCTGCTACGGTGTCGGAGCGGTCGAGCGGGAGCAGTTGCTGAGCCTGGCCGAGCAGGCCAACCGGCCCGGCTGGTGGCACAGGTACAACGACATCCTGCCCGACTGGTTCCAGTCCTACGTCGGGATGGAAGAGGCCGCGACGTCGATCCGCATCTACGAGCCTCAGTTCATTCCCGGCCTGCTGCAGACCCATCAGTACGCGGCCGCCGTGCTCGCGGTGGGCGACATTCCCATCAGCGAGACGGAGCGGCACGTCATCCTGCGCAAGGAGCGGCAGCGGCGGTTCACCGAGGGGCGGCTCAAGCTGTGGGCCATCGTGGAGGAAACAGCACTGCGGCGACCGATCGGGAGCAAGGAGATCCTGCGCGATCAGCTTCGCTACCTGCTCAGCCTGAGCGGCAGGCAGAACCTCACGCTGCAGATCACCCCGTTCGGCATGGGCAGGCACGCGGCGCCGAGCGGGTTCAGCATCCTGCGGTTCGCTGAGCCGGACCTGCCGGACGTGGCCTACCTGGAGCACCTCACCAGCGCGCTCTACTTCGACAAGAAGTCCGACGTCGACCGCTACCTGCTGGCCATGGAACGGCTCAGCATCGTCAGCGCCGAGCCCAGCGAGACACCGGGAATCCTCACCACGATCATCAATGAGCTGGAGGACTAGCCGATGAGCATCCGTAACGGCATGCCAGCCGATGAACTGCCCGAGGTGACGTGGCGCAAGAGCCGCAGGAGCGGCCCGCAGGGGGGTAACTGCGTCGAGGTCGCGCACCTACCCGACGGCCAGGTCGGGATCCGCAACTCCCGGCATCCTGCCGGGCCAGCCCTGGTGTTCACGCCCGCCGAATGGGCGGCCTTCGTCGGCGGGGCCAGGGACGGCGACTTCGACTAGGGGACCAGGGAACGCGGGGGGCGGTGGACCCGCCAGGACCACCGCCCTCTGCTCCTCTCCCCTGCTCCTCCCCCCCGAGCCAAGGCCTAGATGGCCGGGAGGTCGAATTCCCCGTTCTTCGCGCCGATCAGGAAGCACTCCCACTCGTGCCGGCTGAAGATGTGCGGCGTCTTGTCGCGGTCCTTTGAATCGCGGACCGCGACTCCCCCGCCGGGGAGGTGGGCCACTTCCACGCAGCCCGCAGCGCTGCTCGCGCTGCTCTTGAACCAGCGCAGATCCGTGAGGTCGGTGTCCATCCGCCTCTCCTTCCATATTGCGGTTTTCCGTAGACGTCTTGTCGTGGTCAGGCGAGCTCGCGCGCCGCCTGCCGGATCAGCTCGACGGACGCGGCCGGGGAAAGCGCGGCCGCGCGCATGCGGTCGAAGGCCTCGGCGCAGGCCCGGACTTCGCGGTCTTTTTCGAGGTAGATCATGCCGCCGAGGGATTCGGTGTAGGCGACGTCGGAATCGGTACGCTCGGGAAACTCGAGGATGGCGAACGGCCCGGTCAGGCCGGCGTGCGCGCCGGCTTCGAAGGCCAGGACCTGCAGGGTCACGTTCGGCCACCGGCTGGCCTGGACCAGGTGCTCGAGCTGGCGCCGCATGACCGCGGCCCCGCCGATCCTGCGCCTGATCGCGCCCTCGTCGAGGATGATCCAGGCCTCGAGCGGCGGATCCTGGTCGAGCAGCCGCTGCCGCTGCATGCGCAGGTCCACCACCCGGCGGATCTGCTCGTCGCCGTCCCTGGGACGCAGCTCGCGCAGCACCGTCAGGGCATAGTCGGTGGTCTGCAGCAGGCCGTGGATCACGTCCGACTCGTAGCTGCGCAACCCGGACGCCTCCGCCTCCAGGCCCACGTAGATGTCGAAGCCACTGGGCAGGACGTCGTCGTAGATAGACCACCAGCCCTTGCGGTGACCCTCGCGGGCCATGTCGACGAGCACCTTACGTACGCCCGGGTCCTCGACTTCGTACATCTCGAGCATGGCGGTCAGGTAGGCGGACTTGGTCGGCGCCTTACCCGTCTCGATGCGCGAGAGCGTCGACGGGGCCAGGCCGAGCCTCTCGGCGACCTCCTCGAGCTTGAGCGAATGCGCTTCGCGCAGACGCCGGAGCTCGGCGCCAAGCCTGCGCCTGCGGACGGTAGGACCAAGAGGCACGAGAAGCTCGCCTCCTCGTAAGGCAAAGGGATTTGGCGTTCAGGAAGTTCGCGGAGAAACCGGATGCGCCCCGTTTTCGAGCATCAGACGATAAGCCGGGACACTCCGCCTCGTCCCTGACAACCCGTACGATACTGCAGCATCGGCGCCGCTGAAATCCCATCCGGGATTTCATCTGGGAAATTTCCTTCACGCACTTGCGCCGCGTGGGCTGGCAGCTCCATGATCGGTTCTGATGTTAGCCTGCGTGGTCAATCATCAAAGGGTACGAAACCGGACATATTGCAATGGTATGGACGAGGGAGTTTCTGCGCAGATTCCGTACATCCAGACGGCAGGCAGGTTAACCGCGAATCTGATGTGATTTAAATATCTATCAGCCATTCAAATTAATCATAGTAACAGATGTTGCAGATGTGACACTTTGAAGGCAGAAACGTCACGGCCCCAGGTCGTGGGCAGGTGAGATCACGACCTGGAGTAAATGGAGGAACTCAGCATGGAAACGCCCGAAGGCAGCGCCCGACGATCATGGCCCGGTCCGCGACGCAGGCCGGGGCTGCGCGGGTCCGCCGGCGAGGCGCGCGCGACAGTCCTCGGCTCCCTGACCATCCCCGGGCATCCCGAACAGGTGGCCGCGGCCAGGGCCTTCGTCTCGCGGACGCTCAGCTCACACCGGGTCGGCGCGGACCACGACGCGGCGACCTTACTGACCTCGGAGATCGTCACCAACGCCATCCGTCACACCAAATCGGGCGTAGACGGCGGAACCGTGACCATCGTCGTCATCGGCGTACCGCGCGGCGTCCTCATCGAGATCATCGACGAAGGCTCCGCGAGCACTCCCATCGTGAAGGGCGACCTGTACGCGGCCGAGGGACACGGGTTGTTCCTGGTCCAGCACCTCGCCGCCCAGTGGGGCTATCTCAGGGATCCGGCCGGCACCACGGTCTGGTTCCACCTCCCGGTGGCCGTCGCGCCGCAGCGGGGCCCCGAGGCAGCCGACCCGCAGGCCGGGCACCGGCCCGGCCGGCCGGACCGGGACCGGCTGGCCCAGCTCACGGCCGGGACGGTACAGCCCGCCTCAGTCTGAGCCCTCCGGCGGAGCACCGCTTCCCTTCCCCCGAGGGCCGCGCCTGGCTCCGCGCCGCCCCGGTCGGGGTCAGCGAGGTTAGCCGCTCTTGCGCCGGAAGGAGCGACGGCTGGCGGCCGGGCCGTGGCTGCCGTGCACCTTGCCGGTATGGTCTGCGCCCTCGGCGCTGGCGTGCGTGCCGCGCTTGCGCTCGAGCGCCTCACGGAACTTGCGCTTCATCTCATCGAAGTCGGCTTTCCCGGCGACGTCGGGCTTGGCGGGGGCTTCCGGAGCGTCAGCCTCCGGGGCGGACTTGTCCGGGGGCGCCTCGGCTCCGGATTGCTCGACGGCCATAAGAACCTCCTGCGGCATGAGAAGTACGTACACAGCCTCGCACACCGGGCCGGTTTCTTCGAGCCGCCACCCGGCCGCCGCCGGGCCCGCCGGGGATCGCCGATAATGACCGGTGTGGCGCGACGCAAGGGACCGGACGAGACGCTGGCCAGCCAGGTGGAAACCGGCTACGGCCGCGCCGAGCTGCTGCGGGACGCCGACCGGCGGGCGGCGTGGATGCTGCTGATCGACGGGGTGCCGCAATCACACGTGGACCTGGACGATCCGGGCTACCTGGACTTCGAGTACGTCAGGCGGCTCGGGCACGTGATCGACGCCGCCGCGCCCGCCGGGCAGCCGCTGCGCGTGCTGCATCTGGGGGCCGGAGCGCTCACTCTGGCTCGTTACGTGGCCGCGACCAGGCCCGGCTCGTCACAGCTGGCCGTCGAGGTGGACGCCGCGCTGGTGGACTTCATCCGGCTCCGGCTGCCACTGGGCGCCAAGGTCCGGGTGCGCGTGGGCGACGCGCGTGCGGAGCTGGAGCGGCTGGCGGCGGGCTCCTTCGACGTGGTGATCGCGGACGTGTTCGCGGGCGGGCGCACGCCTGCCCACCTGACCTCGGCGGAGTTCTGGGCCGCGGCGCGGCGCGCGGTGCGCGGGCCGGGCGTGGTCGCGGCCAACGTGGCCGACGGCGCGCCGCTGGCACACGCCCGGGCGCAGGTCGCGACGGCGCGGGCGGTCTTCCCGCACGCCTGCCTGATCGCGGACGCCGCGGTGCTGCGCGGGCGAAGGTTCGGCAACCTGGTACTGGCGGCGAGCTCCGGCCCGCTCCCGGTGGATGCGCTCACCCGGCGGGCGGCCGGCGACCCGATGCCCGGCCGTGTGCTGCACGGCCGCGACCTGACCCGCTTCACCGCGGGCGCCAGGCCGGTGACCGACGCGACCGCCACCCCCTCCCCCGCCGCCCCGCCGGGCGTGTTCGCGTCGTAGCCACGCCGGCGGGGGTCAGCGGCGGTGGGCGGTACGGGCGGCGGGGCGGCGGCCGGGGCCTTCGCGCTTGGCGCGGACCCGGACGGAGACCTGGACCGGGCTGCCCTCGAAGCCGAACTCCTCGCGCAGCCGGCGCTCGATGAACCGGCGGTAAGCCGCCTCGAGGAATCCCGAGGAGAACAGGACGAAGTGCGGCGGGCGGACGCCGGCCTGGGTGGCGAACAGGATCTTCGGCTGGCGGCCGCCGCGTACTGGCGGGGGGGTCGCCGCGACCAGGCCGGTCAGCCAGGCGTTGAGCCTGCCCGTCGGTACCCGGGTCTCCCATCCTTCCAGCGCCTGGGTCAGCGCGGGCACCAGCCGGTCGACGTGCCGCCCGCTGGCAGCGGAGATGTTCACCCGGGGCGCCCAGCGGGCCGTGTGCAGCTGCCGGTCGATCTCGCGCTCCAGGTACCGCCGCCGCTCCTCGTCGACCAGGTCCCACTTGTTGTAGGCGATGACCAGGGCCCGGCCTGCCTCGATGACCATAGAGACAATCCGCAGGTCCTGCTCGGTGAGGGGCTCGCTCGCGTCGACCAGGACCACGGCGACCTCGGCCCGGTCGAGCGCGCCCGCGGTGCGCAGCGCCGCGTAGTAGTCCGCGCCCTGGTTCTCCCTGAACCGTCGCCTGATGCCCGCGGTGTCCACGAACCGCCAGGTGGTACCGCCCAGTTCGACGAGTTCGTCCACCGGGTCCCTGGTGGTGCCGGCCACTGGGTCGACCAGGGATCGCTGGTGGCCGGCCAGCTTGTTCAGCAGGCTGGACTTGCCGACGTTCGGGCGGCCGATCAGGGCCACCCGGCGCGGCCCGCCCTCGGCGTCACCGGTGTCCTTGGGCGTGTCGGGCAGCGCGTCGAGTACCAGGTCGAGCAGGTCGCCGCTGCCGCGCCCGTGCAGCGCACTGACCGGGGCGGGCTCGCCCAGGCCGAGCGACCACAGCGCCGCGACCTCGGGTTCGGCCCGGGTGTCGTCGACCTTGTTGGCCGCGACCACGACCGGCTTGCCCGAACGGCGCAGCACGCTGGCCACCGCCGCGTCCGCGTCGGTCACCCCCACCGTGGCGTCCACCACGAACAGCACCGCGTCGGCGGCGTCCACCGCCACCCGGGCCTGGGCGGCCACCCGGGCAGCCAGGCTCGGCTCGTCCTGCGGCCCCTGGCCGCGGGCCGTTCCCTCCACTGAGGGATCCCAGCCGCCGGTGTCCACCAGGGTGAACGCCCGGCCGTTCCAGATGGCGTCGTAGGCGACCCGGTCCCTGGTCACCCCGGGGGTGTCCTCCACGACGGCCTGCCTGCTGCCCAGGATCCGGTTCACCAGCGTCGACTTGCCCACATTGGGGCGGCCTACGACGGCGACCACGGGGACAGCCTCGTTCGGCATCATTACCTGCTCTTCCGCGAAGGCTGCGGGACCAGCCCGACGATGAGGCCGATAACCTCATCCAGGGCGAGCCCGGTGGAGTCGATCTCGACCGCGTCCGCGGCCTTCCCGCTCTGCGCCGCGTCCAGCTGGTCGCGGCGGTCCTGGTCGGCCTGGGTAGACCAGCTGGCCTCGGCGGTCCGGCGGCTGGCCCGGGCGGTGCCGTCGGCGGTCAGGAATACCTTGACCTGCGCGTCGGGCGCGACCACCGCGCCGATGTCGCGTCCCTCGGCCACGATCCCGCGGGCGCCTGCGATGATCTCCCGCTGCCGCGCGATCAGGTGCGCCCGGACCTGCGGCACGGCCGCGACGGCGCTGACCGCGCCGGTGACCTCACGTGTCCTGATCGCCTCGGATACGTCGCTGCCGTCGACCCGGGTCCACGGCGCCCGCGGGTCGGTACTGACCTCGATGACCGGCTCGGCGGCCAGCGAGGCGACCACCTGGGGGTCGGTGGTGTCGACGCCGCGGTCGAGCAGCCACCAGGTCAGCGCCCGGTACATGGACCCGGTGTCCAGGTAGCGCAGGCCCAGCGCGATCGCCACGCCGCGGGAGGTGCTGGACTTGCCCGCACCGGAAGGCCCGTCGACCGCGATGACGAGCCTGGATCCGCCGTTCGTCTCGCTCTCCTGATCTTGCTCCAGGTCAGCTGAAATCTTCACCCGTGCGATGCTACCGGGGCACCAGTCCGTGCCGGTACGCATAGCCGACAGCCTG
>Ga0335078_10012032_pt1 | contig 12842 bp, 13 predicted proteins | sample Lox_Sample_32_FD_206711 | JGI IMG/M metagenome (GOLD analysis project Ga0335078, IMG submission 206711) | Soil microbial communities from Loxahatchee National Wildlife Refuge, Florida, United States - Lox_Sample_3.2 | ecosystem: Environmental > Terrestrial > Soil > Wetlands | place: USA... | reverse complement strand
ACACCGTCGCCGACCTGGGCGTACTGTCTGGAGGTAGTAGCAGCATTGGCGACTGGATCAACAATTTAGGCCACATAGCCGGGTGTTCTGACCCAACGGCACAGAGCTTCCCGTGTGCTGAGAACGGCAGTGGTGAACACGCTTTTCTGTGGACGAAGAAAAAGGGCCTGCTGGACTTGGGAACGCTGCCAGGCGGCAGTCTCAGCCAGCCATACGGAATCAACGACTCGGATGAAATCGTAGGCTACTCCGACACGAATGGGAGCAGTTCGCATGGATTCCGCTGGTTTCACAAGACTGGAATGCAGGATCTGGGGACTCTTGCTGGCGGGACATTCAGCGTTGCTGCGGCTCTGAACTCCAAGGGCGAAGTGGTGGGCTGGTCGGACTACCAGGGAAGTTCCGGACTGCAGGATGCGGTGCTATGGGACGCAGACGGGAACATACAGGACTTGGGCAAATTGTCGGGTTCGCGCAGCAGCGGTGCGGGTGCTATCAACAACCATGACGAGGTAGTTGGCACCGACAACTTCGGCGGGGGTGTTTTTCATGCCTTTTACTGGACTGCAGCGAATGGTATGGTTGATCTCGGCACGCAAACCGGCGGCTCGTTCAGCTATACAGGCTTTATCAACAACGCTGGACTGATTGTTGGGGGATCGGATTCCGGCAAGAGCCCAGGCGTTGGGCAATGCGTTCTGTGGGACATAAAACACAAAATCCATCAGATCGGGTCGTTCAAGGGTGGTTGTGGCCTGTTCGACATGAGCGACAAGAATGAGGCTGTCGGGCAGGGTGTAGACGCCTCAGGAAATGGCTTTGCCGTCTCATGGAGCAAGAAAACAGGGATTCGAAACCTGAATAAGGAAATCGGCAAGAATTCCGGCTGGACGCTGACAGCGGCTGACTCCGTCAATAATCGTGGTCAGATTGTCGGCTGGGGTGTGACCAACGGCGCAACCCACGCTTTTCTCCTTACACCGAAGTAGTAAGTCGTGGATTCAGCAACCGGCCAATTGACCCCGAGATTGCGGAGCACACGTTGCTCTGCATGGATCGTCCTACTGGTCTTTCTTCTTCGCTTTCGCCCATCGAGCTTGCACGGCTTTTCGCGCACTCTCCTTCCGCTCCTGAGCAGTTAGCTTTTTGGCACGGGCCTTGCCGCCCATTCGCGCAAACTCTGATATGGTCAACGGTTTTTTTGCCACCGAGCGCCATCTTGCCACAAGTCCTTTTTGCGTACAAGTACGAATGTTCTTGACATACGTGCAGGCACGTACTAAAGTTGCTTCTGTAAAGCAGTAGCGGGCCGACCTGGTGCAGGAACACCCGATCAGCCCTGACCACAAATCAGCCTTACTAGGAGGCCAACGTGGCTAGATCCACTCTAGCAAAACCGCAGTCCTCTGCGAGTTGCTGCTCAGAATCCGTCGACGAGCACAAACCCAAAATCATTGATCATCTCCGTCGTGCCGGTGATGAACCGCTCGTTAGGAGCGGTTTTCTCTCGCCCGATCCGCTAAAAGTCGCGCTCTCGGGCTTCCCCGATGTCAACACCTATCGCGCATATTACGAAGGAGCCAGAAATGAGTTCGACTAATGGGTCGAAGAGAACTGATGCTTGCATTCGGACAGCACGAAGGCTTTGGCCCAACCTGGCGCGCCCTGCTCTCCTCAGGCTCGCGGAGATTGCGAACCAACACGAGTTCTCTGTGGGCGCCGGCGACTTGACCTATCTGGAGAGCGGCTGGTACGTCACGCACACGGGCCTGTTGGGATTGGCGCGGCGGAAGCATTGTGCAGGTATTCACGTACGGCCGGTTGCCAACTTCTGCGATCCCGCGTCGCAGCGCTGGGCGTTCGAGGCGACGGTGTACAAGTCGCCGCGCTGCCGCGGTTTCGTCGGTTTTGGAGACGCCGATCCCTCCAACGTTTCCTTCCTGGTACACGGCGCCGAAATGCGCGTGGCCGAGACACGCGCCGTCAACCGCGCCTTGCGGAAGGCCTACGGGATCGGCATTTGCTCCGTCGAGGAACTGGGTTCCTCGGCTGGACAATCCTTTTCCTCTGGCGCGTCCAAGAAGGTTCCGCAACCTGCCAATGGCAACGGGAACTATGGCGGTCGCACCGTTCGCGATCGCCTCTGCCAATTGATTCGGCAGCACTCCCTCGACGCCACCTTGGTCAAGTCGTATGCGACCGACTTCTGCGGGGTCAAGACGCTGCGCGAAGCCACCCGCGAGCAGGTTGAGAACTTCGTCGCGCACCTGTCCGACTGGGCTGAAAAAGATCGCAATGCCCTGCTCTGCCAATTGAACAGCTACCTCGGCACGAAGGAAGGTGCAGCATGAAGCGCCGCATCCAGGGTCTGCACGAGGCAGACCAGTCAGCCGCCGGTCAAGTCCGCGAAGGTCTGCTTCTGGTCCGGGTCGAACGGGCCTACCACCGCTGGGACGCACGAAAGCCGTTTTATGTCCTCAGGTTCTCGATCCTGGAGCCGAAGGAACTCAGCGGACACTCGATCACTGGCCGGCTCTACTGCACGCCGAGGGCGCTGTGGAAACTCAACTGGTTCCTGCGCGATTTCGGCTACGACGCCGAGCTGCTCGGGCAAGACGAAATCGATGACAAGAACTTAGTCGGCTTACGCGGCGTGATCAACATCAGCCCCGTCATCGTAAACGGCACTTCGCTGCTTAACCTCGACGGTTTCGCACCGGCCAGTCAATGGGGAGAACACTCGACTGCATCCCCCGTAAGCAGCAGTCTGCGGGTGCCGCGATGACCTACAGCTACACCCAGATCAGCCAATATCTCACTTGCCCTCGGCGATATCGCCATCGCTATCTCGACGGCTGGCAAGAAAAGGACACTCGGGCCGCAATGCTGTTCGGCCGGGCCTTTGAGCGCGCGCTCTCCGCATACTTCCTGCGCGAGGACTCGGCTGCCGCCCTTTTCCGCGAATGGACAGCCTGCCAGAACCTGGGCCAGCGGTATTCGAACGGTGATACCTGGGACCGAATGTTGCAACAAGGGATTCAGCTTCTCGACCGGTTTTGCCAGGATGACCGCATCCGCATTCGCCAACCGCGCCGCAACCTGCAGATCAAGTTCACGCGATCGATCGCCGAGAAAAATGACTTCGTCGCCTACGTCGACGCGATCGGGAAGGTTGATGGCACGCGTTGCCTGATCGAGTGGAAGACCACCGCTAGTCGCTACCCCGAGGAACCAAATGGCTTGCTGGCTCTCGATCCCCAATTGGTCTGCTATTCCTGGATGACCGGCATCTCCGAAGTCGCCCAAGTGGTCTTTGTTCGCAAGCGATTGGTTGAAGTCCAGTATCTTCGTACCACAATCACCGACGAGCAGCGCAACGAATTCGGTCACTTAGTCGCCGATACCATCGCGCGGGTCGAATCTGCGCAATTCTTGCCACACAGTGGCATCCGTTTCCCGCAAAACCCGTGCAGTACCTGCCCCTATGTAGGGCTGTGTTTGGGCAAGCCGGAGATGGTTGAAACCACACTCGTACGGCGCCCCGGAGCCGAAAACCTTGGTTGGCTTGACGAGCTTGCGTACTAAGAATCCGCCTATGCTACCGAAACTCGATCCCAAAAGGGCACGGTTCGTTCTGACCAAAATCGACGAGATTCTGGCGTGGGAAAAACGGAACGAGACAGAGCGAGACACCCGATTTGTGGAGCTCGGGCGGTATCTGTGTGAAGTTCGGGCGGGACAGTACTGGCGGGTGGAAAAGCTGGCGTCGTTCGACGATTTCCTGGAGAGACGATTCCCGGAATCGAGAAGGAAGGCGTACTACCTGATGTCCATCCATGAGCATCTTCCGCCGCAGGTGCGGCGGGATCTAAAAGAAGTGGGATGGACGAAGGGAGTGGAACTGGCGAAACTGGCGCGGCGGGACGGGCAGCACTTCGATTGTGCAACCTGGTTGCACAAAGCCCGCGAGATGCCGAAGGAAGAGTTTAAGCAGGAAGTCGAGAAGGAACTAACAGGGAAGGAAACCGAGCCGTCGGAGATTGTCTATTTCAAGCTGTACAAGAGCCAGATCCCGGTCGTCGAGCAGGCGATCGAGACGGCGGCTCTCATGCTCGGCACAGACAAATCACGAGGCTACTGCTTGGAGATGATCTGCGCGGATTTCGTGGCGGGAGCGAACCTTGAAAACGGAAATTCCAAGGTACTCTTGCAGTCGGTCTTGCGGTTTTTCAAGTTCTTGCCTGGGGAAGAACGGAAAGCCTTTCTGAACCACTTCGCTGAGAAGGCCTCGTGAATTGGATAGGTCCAAAGAGTACTCGTCTGCGGCTCGATCCCGATCTTTACGACCGACTCTGCCATCAGGTGCTACAGCGAGATGGCTGGAGATGCCAAGCCTGCGGTGCGATGTCGAATCTTGAGGTTCACCACAAGGATTTCCGCAGCCATTCTGGCAATGATTCAGAAGAGAACTTGATCACGTTGTGTGCTGCGTGCCACACAATCGCCCACCGCGGGTAAAGCCAGTTACAGTACAGGCTTACCTTGCCAGTGCCATCAAGCTGTACCCTCCTAGAACCCGTACCGTAAGATCGGGGGCAATCGCGAAGCACAGCCTCCTCGGAGTTCTCGCAATCTTCTGCGCCAACTCATCGCCGAGCTCGATGCACCTAGGAGTGTAAAAGTAATCCACCAACTCGTATCCGACATCGGTCAATGTTCGGAGGGCGGTCTCCTTCGTGAAATAGTGAAGGTGCGCAAAATTATCGCGGCGCTTCAAAAGGCCGCTTTTGCGCATGACTGCCTGAACGGAGAGGTCTAACGGTATGTGAAAAAGTTTGTATTTCGCTTTGGATTTTACGTCTCTTACCAGTCCCATGTAGTCTTCTACATGTTCAAACACGTCGAGCATCAGCAACAAATCGAAGAACGCATCACATTGGTCACGTCGAATGTCACGAACACAGAACCGGAGGGAGTGGTTGTCACGCCCGGCAGACATTTCTATGGCGTCTGGCGAAACGTCATAACCCCAGCAGACACATTCCTTTGGCAGGTATGATTGCAACTCCGCGAGTACCGCTCCAGCGCCACACCCGACGTCACAGACGGTTTTAGGCAGGAGGTTTTGTCGTTTCATCATTCTCAAGATTTGTCTGACTTTGAACGGCGACTCCTCCATGTGCCACGAAGGATTGTGCTCTAGATATCTGCCATCTTGGTAGATCGCCTTTCCTGATTCGCTGATGACAAAAGGAGTTGGGCCAACGCTTTCGGTTCGCTTGCGGGGGAGAGCAACCATGTAGACCTCTCTACGATGTCAATGATGTTGGATTTTTGTCTCGTAAATATTTGCTAAGAGACTGTCGCGCACACCGCGGAAACGGTGCCAGAAGGTCCCGTGTTTTTAGAAGCCTCGCTTGAGGGCGAGGTACGGAACCAGAAGGATTTCGGCCAAGCCCGGAAGCGGGTCCTCATGACTGAAAACGGCTTCCACATTACAGTTCTTCAGCGAACGGAAGTAATTCCGCAGATCAAGATCGCCCGCGAGAAGTCCCATAAATGCCGCAGGAAGATCCGTGGTCATGCGCACCCAGCCTATGCCTGATCGGCTGCTGCATTGAGAAACAGGCAGACCGACCTGATCGGCATAAAGCATGTAGCTAAAATCAACGCCAGAGCGTGGTCCAATGCTGTGATAGCCCCAAGTGCGAGCATTGACATCCAACAACTTGTATTGGCTGTCTCTGGGATCTAGCTTGTACTCGAGTTCGACCAGACCGTAGTAGTCGATGGCGTGCAGGAAACGCTCAGACAACTCCTCCAAGAGAGGAATATCCACTGTCTCCACATACGTACTGGCCCTTCCAAATTGAAGGGGGTGCTGCCGTCGGCGCCGCACGACCATCTTTCCAACTGCCTCGCCCTTGCGAAAGAACGCGCAATACGCGAACTGCTGTGCACCTCCACCCGGAATCAACTCCTGGACCATGACTTCGCCAGAGCCAACCAGTTCCGATGCCTTTTGGAATAGAGTTCTCAATTCCGCATGACTGTTGGCACACCACGCCTTTGCCTTGGTGGCATAAATGAAATGCTCCTTAATCGCTGGCTTGATCGCGAAAGGCGGAGTCAGACCATCCAATTCGGCAAGTTGGTCAATGCTTCTCGGATAGTGGGTCGCCGGCGTTGGAATGCCGAGTTCGCGAGCAAGGTTGTAGGTGTTCCGTTTGTCCCATGCCCACCGCACGCACGACCACTCCGGCGTTGGAACGCGGAAGACTCTGCTCAGCTCCTCTCTATAGCGTGAAAATCCGGCAACCAGTTCCTCTCGTGTCGGGTAAATAATCCATCCCTGCAAATCCAATTTTTCGCCGATTCCGACCAACGCACTCACGGCCTTGCGTTCATCTTTCAGACTTGCAGATCTCACAAATCGCGTGCAATAGCGGGAGAATCGTGAAATGGAGAGTTCGTCGTCTACTACGCAGACGGGAATCCCGTGGCGGCCAAGGCTGCGCACGATCCCGAGCCCCTGATAGTCTCCTCCTACCACCACGGCTCCAACTGTGCGGTGGATGGAATCGGTTAGTGTTTCGCTGGAAACCGTTTTGGCTAAGGTGGCACTCATTGTGTTAGTGGTTCCCATTGCTGCGAACAATCGAGCGAACCATTTCGTTTGCCGTGAATTCAGTTCCTGAAACGAACCCCACCAACGGTCCAAAGCTCCAGGCGGCCGGCTTGCCCACGAAATGCAGGCCCGGAACTGAAGACTCAAGACCTTTCTTAAGGACAGGAAAGCCGCTAACTGTTTCCAGTTGCTGCAACAGCGAGGGAGACAGAAACTTGTGGCGCGAAATGTCAACTCGAAATCCGGTTGCGAGAAGTGCGTGATCAACGGTCCGGTCCGTGCCATCGTCAAGCTTTAGAGAGAGTTGGCTTCCCTTAGCGTGAGCCGAAACCACTTTACGTCCAAGGGTAATGGCAACGTCCGTGAGTCGTGGTTGCAGCCAGCCTGATCCTGCCGGACGGATAGCGCGATATGCAATCCGATCCTGAATGCGTCGGGGCAAGAGCGTGAAGAGATGCGGCATCGCAACCAGTCGGCTGATTCCCGCGGGACCCACATCTCGCTTGGAATAAAACAGCCAGGATAAGGCTCCCAGATGATGCAACCGAGCATGCAATCCGACCCAATGTAGGTTTTCCTGCCGCGCAATCACTTCAACTTCAGCGCCATTCTCCTTCAACAGAGCAGCTGATTCGAGGGCGCTTTGCCCCGCTCCTACAACAACAACGCGTTGTCCTCTAAACTTGCTGAGGTCCTTGTGTTCGCTGGAGTGCGAGGCCAAAGTTGAAGGAACTCGTTCAAACTCCAGGGGACGATTGATGAAGCTGCTGATTCCCGTTGCCACAATCACGCGACGCGAGGCGAACGAACTTCCGTCATTTAGTGTCAACTTGAAGCCTTTGGCGTCGGTCTCAATCCTGCTTACCAGACGCCGGTCCAGGTCGGGAACCATCTGGCGTTGGTACCATTGACCGTAGGCCACAAATCGGTCGAGCGGGATCGGCTTAGATATGTGATTGCCGTTTTGACGGGTATATTCATCAAGCGTAAGCTCGCCTCTTGGATCTGCAATGTGCGACGCCGTCCAGTGTGACCGCAGACACATGCCGGCGGGCATTTGATTTTGCCAGAAAGCCATAGGTTCGCCGAATACCCGCGTCTCGACTCCCGCGGCACGCAGATATGCGGCTGCGGACAGCCCGTAGGGGCCCGCCCCGATGATAGTCACGTTACAATCTACTGCATTGCTTTTCATACTTTCTGCCCTTCTTGCTCTTATTGATTCCTGCCCACGACCTGCAGGGTATGACGAGCGATTCGCCTTAGCCTGATTTCGAACCCATTTCGGCGCCGGTACCTGACGCTCCTGTCAAGCAGCTCCAGTTCTTCCGCTGGGAGTTGAAAATCGGAGGCCGCGCAATTCTCTCTGACATGAGCAACGGAACTAGTCTTTGGGATTGTCACCACGCATTTCTTGGAGATGCACCAACTAAGAGCGATCTGCGCTACCGTCCGTGAGTGAATGCGCGCCAGTCTCTCCAGAACCCGACCTGGGTCCATTGCCTGAATCTGCGCTAAGCCGGTTGCGAGCGGACTGTAGGCGATCACCGTAATGTCTTGCTTCTGACAATACTCGAGCAAATCATTTTCGATGGTCCGATCAATCAGGCTGTATCGCACTTGATTCGAGACGATCGGGTGCTTTTTCATCGCCCGCTGCGCTTTCTTCAAATCGGGCAGCATAAAATTACTGACTCCAATGAATCGGACCTTGCCAGCGTCCACCAGCGTTTCTATGGCTGCCATCGTTTCCTCGATGGGAATGGTGTAGTTCGGCCAGTGAAGTTGATAAAGGTCTAGATAATCTGTCTTGAGCCGTTTGAGGCTTGCCTCGGCCGACCGCACTACATTCTCATACCGGAAGTGCCGAGGGGAAACTTTAGTCGCCAGGAATACGTCTCGCCGCGAGCCCTGGATCGCTTGTCCAACAATTTCCTCTGAGCCGTAAGATTCGGCAGTGTCTATCAACGCCGCCCCCAAGGCGAGTCCAGCTTGGATCGGCTGAATGCCTGAATTGTATTGCCAGGTCCCAATACCGATAACGGGAATTTCCAGACTGGTATTACCGAGTTGGCGGCGGTTCATGAGAAATGCATTCAGGTGATGGCTTGAATTTCGCGACCACTCTCGACTTGCACGGACACAGCGACGCCTCCTTCACGTTCGCTCGCATACGCGATGCAGGCGCGATCGCTTCCTGACCCTTCTATTCGCCAACCGTCACTATCCTGAATGAGTTTCATCTCCGCGCGCTGTCTCCACCAGCGGTTTACTTCGCCAGGAAGCGTGATCCACACATTGTTTTCTTCCTTTAAACACACCAGGCGACCCAGCAGTGCTTCGTAGGTTTTGCGTTCGCGCTCGCTTGTGACGTAATCAGGATGGACAATAAAGCTCATCAGGCCGTGTTTCTCCATGATGATCTTCATCTGCTGCTGCCAGAGGTTTGTCGAGTAATCGTTGAGAATATTAAAAAGTGTGTAATCTTGGACCATTGTCACCGGCAGTTCGAGGATATTCCCCAAAAAATAAGGCATCACGGTACAACAGCCGCCACGCTGGGGATCCAAGTGCGCGACATTCGGAACAGACATGTCGTAGGCGAAATGCAACGCGTCATACCATAGTTGCTTTCGATATAACACCCCAGCTCGAAAACCTTGGGCTCCGTATTCTCTGCCGTAAGCATTGATCTTCTTCGCCCGCTCAAGGAATTGGGCCCTATCTCGATACAGGTGGCCATCGTGGTTCAGGTCGTGAACCACAAGGTCAAATCCTCGCTCTCGGATTGAATTCAGAAATTCCCTGCTCACTTCATAGCGCTCTTCCGGAATGACCTGAAAAGACGATTTGATCCCGAAGGAGTCATCTATATCCATCAACGTGGAACAGAAGTCTCGGCCGAGCTTGGTTTCGACGTCGTGCGTCATCATGGCGCAACTCGAGGCGCCGCGCGGCCAGAACCAGATGAATGGAATGCGGCCGGCACCGCTAGCTCGAAGCGAGAGCAGTAACAGCTGTTCCAGGAGATTGTCTACAGAACAATCAACCGGCCAGCGTGGAAACGAAAGGTTTTCCCAGCCCCTCAAGTGGAATCTCTGGAGATGCCTGCGCATGCCAACAGAGAGAAACGGCCGAATCATGTAGTACGCCTTGGCTAATGCAGACATCGGTTCGCTGTGGCGCCAATCGCCAACGTAGGTTTCGCAGCGTAGATTGTTAGCCACTTCGCAAGGGTCAAAGGGCAGATAAGCTGTTCCGTCTTTGATTACACAATCGTTGGCGCCATCGTGGAGGATCTCCGACGGAGACTTGGCGGCTTGACTGCCACAAAACTTTCCGTAGCAGGTCGCGCTATGTCCGAACCTAAAATATCCGCTGGCGTCAGAAAAATGCCCCCGCGGTGCCAACTGAACGTATTGCTCCGGACAGCGGTAGTATTGCAGCAAGCAATCGTTCATTGGTTGTTGCCTCGGAGTCTTCAGCGATCTTCTCCGGTGGCCATCACTACGCGCCAGATAACCGTAGTCATTTTCGTTGCAACAGTAAAGCCCAATCATTGCCGTTTGGCGCTGCTGGCGAAGTCCAGATAACGCCACTGGCGATCGAGGCTGGAGTCCTGTCACCGGTCGAAGGATTAAACCAGGCCGCGCTGAATGGACCACCCTGAAGCCGTACAGTTGCCTGTCCCCCCCGCGGCAAGTAGATTGCGTATGTCTTGCCCAATTCTGCCAGGCAATAGTTTCCGCTGTTCACCATTTCGTCGTGCGGTTCAGCTTTCCACCATTCGAAACTCGTGAAAAAGTCAACCATGTGCCCATACCCTTGCAGCATCGTCATCGTGTCATCGCCACGACCATTCATCCAACCCCCACCACTGTCGGGCCAGACATTGGTTCCCCGCCGCGCCGTCTCACCGGTCGTTTGGTAGCCTCCGGCCATGACTATGTCCCAAGCTGTACGTCGCAAGGTATCGGCGGAATCGGACCCCAACGGGCCTGCCCACACTGGATAGTGATCCTCGTACCCGTATTCCTCATTTGTCTGGGGAATAATCCGTCCTAACCGTTCCTGCTCCCTCCGCTGATTGAGCATGAAGGTATGCTGCTTGCGTGACCACTCTGCAAAAGACGTGAAATCAAACCAATCCGACGTTCGATCCTGATGAGCGTTGTTCATGGGATGACTGGTTGCCAGATGGCGATACGGATCCCAATGCTTGATAAGTGTCCCAGTAACATGAGTCCACAACGGGTTGCGATAGCCGTCCAGGTCGTCGCCGAGGTCCCACGTGATGTTCGAAAAAGCTGCGAAACGATCGATGGCGTAGTGTATGAAACGACGCTCATCCGAACTGAATTCGCCCGGATGAACCCGCCCATCGTTCATATCCAATAGAAGCGAGATGACCATGTCCTTTTCTCTCGCATACCACAAGGCTCGATCAAACTTCCGCCAATGGGCGACCGAGAAACGGCTGTAATCGAAGGCCGGGTGATAAATGTCTTCTGCATTCGGGGTCGGCCAGGGCGCGAGAAAAAGTGTCCAACTGGGGCCGGTCATCACAGGCTCTCCATAGAACAGATTCGACCGACCTGCGATGGTTATGCGAATCCGATTGACTTTCAGGCTGTGAAGCCGGTCTATGGCAACCTGAATGACGTTATCGTCCCGCCATCCCATCAGCCAATATGCGGTGGTGCCATTGAAAAAATAATGTTCCCTGGTTCCTTCCCAAACGAAATGCCACGGGTATTGAGTATCTACTCGGACGGGTCCACGACGGTGGCCGTCGAATGCCTGGAAAGTGCCGGCCGAGGTCGCACTTCCCCGGCCCTGATGAAACTCGACAAAATATTTGTACTCGCCAGGCGCAGGGGGCATAAAACGAATCCGAAATATGCTGCCATCCTCGGAATCACAGAAACCTTCCACTTGCCATTTCTCGCGGCCGTCCGCCGTGCCAAACCAGCCGGTAAATGAGGAGTCCGTGAACGGGTTCCTCGCGTGTGGCCATGGTACGTTTGCCGTCACTTCCACAAAATCGTAAGCCTCAAGTCTGTTTGCCGACTGAGCGAAGGCGACGTTCAGAGGGCTACCTTTCCAGCAGGCAGCGCAGACAACAACGGCTGCCAAGATTATTACCAATCTCACAGCCGCAACCACTTGCCGGCAGTTGCTTACCGATTTCGCTCTATCTCCGTAAATTGTCGGAACTGACTGTGTCGCCAATCTAACTCTGCTGATTTACTTCATATATTCGCGCAGATGAATTGGAGTAAATTAGTTTGAAACTCGATGGATAGGCCTGCAAGAGATTCCGGAAACATACCTGCTCCGCGGGAAGCCAGATGGTGTATCTACGAGAAGACACAACCAGGACCAACTTCACGTTGTAACGCCGCATGCCGTCCATCAGCTGTTGAGGATCCGATATGGGCGGAAACCACACAACCCGATGCTGGGTATAATGGAATACTAAATCCTGCTTTCGGGCCATCACTACATCATCAGCGGGTTCATGCGACCGGATCCACTTCGCAGCCTCGATATCTTGATACCAGGGACCTTGACTCAAGTCAGGATGCTGGTTATAACGCGCGGTTCCGACTTCCAAAACGCAGCCATACGCCATGAGCACAGATAGAGCAAGAATTGGCACTGCGCACAGCGGCTGAGACAAGTGACATGAATCTTGCCAACGATCCATCCAAGACCAACTCTGGAAGAGCCCGCTCCCAGACATGAGCAGCCCCACACCCCCTAGCAAAATCCAGAGAACCGCGGCCACAGCCGGCAAATAAGGCTTGGCACCGGCATGAATGGCGATGTCGGCTGAAGCAAACGACAGCGCGACTCCGAAGACCAAGAAGCACAACCCCGCCGTTCGTCTGCGTTCTTGCGCAAACGTGTAAACGACTCTCCCGCCGCGCCACAGATACAACCACGCCAGCGGCACGACAGGCAGGACAAACCGCGTTTCAGTATTCCACGGCCACACTAAGAACAAGGCTTCGTGGCAAAGAAAATACCAGTCAAACAGCTCTCCGCCGCCTTTCAAAGACTTGAATAAACCAAGGCCAATCAGAATAATCACACCGACGACGAGCGGAGAAGACCAGAATCCAGTCCCGGTCTCGCGGCGCAGCAACAGTTGGCTGACTTCAGCGGCTCGCGCGGAGGCATTGCTCACGACGCGGCCCGGTACGTCGCG